>Ga0075522_10004383_pt1 | contig 10069 bp, 8 predicted proteins | sample NGEPerA_FD_74796 | JGI IMG/M metagenome (GOLD analysis project Ga0075522, IMG submission 74796) | Arctic peat soil microbial communities from the Barrow Environmental Observatory site, Barrow, Alaska, USA - NGEE PermafrostL2-A | ecosystem: Environmental > Terrestrial > Soil > Wetlands > Peat ...
GGCGCGCGGAGGCTCGATGGATGGCCCGGGGGCCGTGGCGGTAGGCGGCATGGTGTTCGTGAACTCGGGTTACTCGCGCTTCGGGGGCATTTCCGGCAACGTGTTGGTCGCCTTTGCGCCGTAATCGGCCTGACCGCAAATCTCAGAGGCGTTCTTCTACATCCTATGGCGAGCCCAACCGATAGAATGGGAAAAGACATGATCCCAAAAGTTCGTAAGGCAGTTTTCCCGGCGGCCGGGTTGGGCACGCGCTTCCTTCCCGCAACCAAAGCAATGCCCAAAGAGATGCTGCCCGTGGTGGATAAGCCTCTCATTCAATACGGCGTGGAAGAGGCGCTGCAGTCCGGCGTGCAGAACATCGTCATCGTCACCGGCCGCGGCAAAAGCGCGATCGAAGACCATTTCGACGTGAGCTTCGAGCTGGAACACCTACTCGAGACGCGCCAAAAGAAGGATCTGCTGGCCACCGTGCGTGCGATCTCCGACATGATCGACATATCCTACGTGCGGCAGAAAGAAGCGCTGGGCCTGGGCCACGCCGTGCTGCGCGCGCGAGAGCTCGTGGGCCACGAACCGTTCTCCGTCATCCTTTCCGACGACGTCATTCAGGGGGAAACGCCCTGCTTGCGGCAGTTGCTCGACGTATACGAGTTCTACGGTGCTCCCGTTGTGGCGCTGATGGAAGTGCCGCGCGACAAGATTTCGTCCTATGGTGTGGTGGATGCCGAACCGGTGGCGCACCACGGCGGAGAGAATCGACTGTATCGCATCCGTAACATGGTGGAGAAACCGAAAGCGGCCGATGCTCCGTCGAACCTGGCGATTATCGGGCGCTATGTGCTGACGCCCGAAGTCTTCACATCGCTCGACGCGATTGAGCCGGGCAGTGGCGGCGAAATTCAGTTGACCGACGGATTGAAGCACATGCTCCGCAGCCGGCCCATTTACGGCTACCGCTTCGAGGGCAAGCGCTACGATGCGGGCGACAAGCTCGGGTTCCTGGAAGCCACCGTGGAATTCGCATTGCGGCGCCACGACCTGGGAGAGCCGTTCCGCGCGTACCTGAAAACATTGAAACTATGATCATGGGCACGCGGTTCGTGGCAAGACCGGCGGCTTTAGGGCTGCTGCTGATTGCGACTGGTCTGAGCTTACGCGCGCAAGCGGCGAAACCCGCAGGCATCGTCGAGACGGTGACAGCGGCGCTTTCGGCAGGCAGCGAAGCGGGCGCACTCCAGCAACTGCAATCCTATCGCTCGGCGCGTGGCGTGACGCCCGAATATCTGGAAGCCGAAAGCTGGCTCGGGCGCGCGGAGTTTCTCAGCCATCGCTATTCGCAGGCGGCGCAATACGCGCAGGAAACCTACGACCTTGCCGCGGGGTTGCTGAAGACGCGGTCTCTGGATCGCGAGCCGCATCTGCCGATCGCGCTGGGCGCTGCGATTGAGGTACAAAGCGGCGTACTCGCGGCGGAAGGACGGCGGGCCGAAGCGGTTTCGTATTTGCAAGAACAGGAAGCGAAGTACGCGGCGACGTCCATTCGCACGCGCATTCACAAAAATCTTCTGCTGCTGACGCTGGAAGGCAAACCCGCACCGGCACTCGCCGGCGTGACGATTCCCAAGGGACAGCCGGCGCTCGTGTTCTTCTGGGCGCACTGGTGCGGCGATTGCAAAACCGACATCCCGGTACTGGCGCGCATCAAAGCGGAGTTTGCGCCCAAGGGCTTGCGGCTGATCTTCCCCACGCAGAAGTACGGCTATGCGGCGGGAAAGGACGCGGCTCCGGCCGAAGAACTGGCATACATCGAAAAGGTGCGCGCGTCTCTCTACGGCAGCCTAATAGATGGACCTACGCTGGTGAACGAAGTGAACTTCCTGCGATATGGCGCCAGCACCATTCCCACATTTGTATTGATCGACCGGCAAGGAATCGTACGGCTGTATCACCCCGGCGTGATGGACTACGGTGAACTGCGCACCGCGATCGCGCGGGTTCTGTAAGGGAACGAAAAGCCCGGGCGAAGGCTTGGGGATACATTCAACAGAACCGTGAGAGTTCGGCGCGCCCCTTCGCGAGAGTCTGTGTGAAACGTTAGCGCCGGCCGCTTGGTCAGCCCCGGTCGTGAGACCGGGGATCCAAATTTCATTAGGAATTGTAGTCCCCACTTTGACAGGTGGGACTTGCCATCGACTTTCGTTTCCTTTGTTGCATGCTTTTCATGCAGTCTCCGACACACGCGGTTCGCGCACGAATAAAAGCTTCGGGTGGGACGTCTTGCAAACGCGCACGCCGAGGTGCGCACAAATAAAAATGGCCCCGATTACTCGGGACAAATAAAAACGGCCCCGATTGCTCGGGGCCGTGCAGTTATAACTCGCTAGTGCGAGCCCGAAATAGCTACTTCTTTTTCTTCGCAGCAGCTTTCTTCTTCGGGGCCGCTTTTTTCTTGGTTGCGTTCTTCATTGAGTGATTCTCCCTTTACATCAAATTTCGCGCGTCTCAAAGAGAGCGCGGTCGTGTCCCCTTTATAAGGTGGTTACATAAGAATGTCAAGAAAAAAATGCATGAGTACTTGACATGCGGATCGGTCACGGTTAAGAGCCGAAGATGTTTTTCATATAAAAACAGAAAAGAGTAGAATTGTTTTTAGAGATCATGCGCTTCTCAGGCCCTATTCATGCGGGTTTCATCGCAGTCGTCGCGCTCGTCGCGATTTCCGCGAGCTGCTCTCATCGTCACGCGCGCGCCGTTTCACCGGCTCCGCCGGTTTCCGCCGGAACAACCGAAACCGGCATGGCGAGCTGGTACGGCGTGCCGTATCACGGACGGCAAACGTCATCGGGTGAGATCTACGACATGCATGCGCTCACTGCCGCGCATCGTGATCTGCCGTTTCAAACCTGGGTGCAAGTGGAAAATCTCACCAATGGAAAACGTGTGGACGTGCGCATCAACGATCGCGGTCCGTTCGTGCATGATCGCATCATCGATCTTTCGCAAACCGCCGCGCGGCAGATCGACATGCTCGGTCCGGGCACGGCGCGCGTACGCTTGACGGTAATCGCGCCGCCCACGAATCTCGCAACGACAGTTCAGACCGCCGCGTCATCGCCCGTATCGAATATGAATTCGAGTGCGAATACTTCTGCCTCCGCAAAAGCAGCGCGTGAGCCGGGCGTTGCTTTACCGGCGCCCGCGCCGCAGACTGCACCTTCCGCCGAGCGTCCACTCTCCACGACCGCCGCGGCCCCCGCAGTCGGGTCGATCGTTCCTCCGTCGCTCTTCGCGGTTCAAGCCGGCGCGTTCGTGGATCGTGATCGGGCGGAGCTGTTTCGCGATCGGATGGCCGACGCCTACGCTGACGCGCGCACGCGGATCGATAGCAGCCGCACGCCGGCGATGTGGCGCGTGGTGGTAGGCCGTGAAATGACCAGGGAGCAAGCCGACGCCCTGGCCCGGCGCGTTCGCACCGAAGCCGGCGCCGGAGTCGTGATTCCGGAGCCGGACGCCAGACCTAATTACTAACCCCTATTTACTGAATCGACGCGCACTAGATGAGCGTCCCCGCGAATGAGGGTAGGCCATACCCCAATTTACTTACGTCATTGTCCCGAACAGCGGGTCTTGAGGATCATTCTGAAACAGCGTAGATTTTATATTCGCCCCACACACTGTATCTGTAAGAACAAAAAATGCTTCCGAACAACGAAGAGACAAGACACGTACTGATTGGACAATCCCCGCGGACCCGCCAGGTGATCCGCATGATCGAAAAACTGGGGAAATGCCGCTGGCCCGCTCTGCTTCTCGGAGAAACAGGCACCGGCAAGGAAGTGGTGGCGCGATCCATCAATAATGTTAATCCCCAGGGACCGTTCGTCACCATTGACTGCTCCTCCATGGTGGGGCCGTTGATGGAAAGCGAACTGTTCGGTCATGTAAAAGGTGCGTTCACGGGCGCCGCCATGACCAAGGTGGGATTGATCGAAGCCGCCAACGGAGGCACGGCGTTCTTCGACGAAATCGGCGAGCTGCCGCTGGACCTGCAAGCCAAGCTGTTGCGCGTGCTGCAGGAGAAGGAGTTCCGCCCGGTGGGATCGCTCACCAGCCGCCGCTCGGATTTCCGCATCATCGCGGCCACCAATCGAGATCTTGCCAAGGAGGTAGAGAAAGGAACGTTCCGCCGCGATTTGTACTTCCGTCTGAACGTCATTAATATTCGCCTCGCCCCGTTGCGCGAGCGCAAAGAAGATATCCCCGCGTTGATCAACCATTTCCTTTCGCGCGTCGGAGGGACGTACTCCCTGACAGCCGAAGCGTTTGAGATTCTGCTCTCCTACGACTGGCCGGGAAACATCCGCGAACTGGAAAACTGCATTCAGCACATGGCCGCAATCAACTCGGGCCCGCTCCTGCACGTGGCGGATCTGCCGTCGAATTTGCAGAACCACCTCATTGAAAAGAAGTCGCATTATCTGATGGCCGCCTCAGGAGCGGGTTCGTCTGTCGCATCCATCGGCGATGCGAATCGTCCGTCGGATGGGCCGGCTTCGATTCCGACCGTGGTGCCGTTGGCAGAGCTGGAACGGCGCGCGATTCTCAACGCGGTGGACTATACGCGCGGAGACAGGGCGGTGGCGGCACATCTGCTCGGCATTGGGCGCACCACGCTCTATCGCAAGCTCAAAGAATACGATATCGCCAGCTAACCTGCGGCCGAGAACTCTCAAATGAATGTCCGTATCCTGCTCGCGACGCCGAATTCCGAGGAGCTGCTATTTCTGGAGGAAGTCCTCGAGGATATCCAGACCGACCGGCACTGGCGTGGATGGGTGAGCATCGAACCTTTGCACGCCATGTCAATGGAAGACGCCGTGAGCGTGCTGACCGACGTGTCGGTGGACGCAGTGGTGCTAGATCTCGCGTTATGCGGCGGCCGCGCGGCCGATGGATTCCGCCGGTTGCAGCAGACCGCGCCCCACGTGCCGGTGGTCCTGATCGCGCAGCCCGAGGATCGCGAGATCGCCGTGCATTTGATGCGCGAAGGCGCACAGGATTTTCTTCTCTCCCCCGACGTGGATGCGGCTCCGCTCGCGCACGCGCTGGGCAACGCGATGGAACGCCATCGCTTGCTCGCCGCGGCGCGGGCGGCACGCACCCTCGACCCGCTCACTGGCCTCCTGAACCGCTCGGCGTTCTTCTCCCTCGCCGAGCGGGACCGGAGGCTGGCGGAAAACCTGGGCTGCCGTTGGATGATCGTGGTGGCGGAGCCGCGGGAAAACCAGCCGCTGATGGTTGAAGCCGCACAGAATCGCGATCTGCTCTTAATCGGTACGGCCGAGTGGTTGCACCGGCTCGCTGGTCCCACCGACGTGGTCGCGCGGTTGGGCGAAACGCGCTTCGCCATGAGCGTATTCGATAGCGGCGCCGAATCGGTAGAAGCCGCGTGGTCGCGGATTCACACCTCCGCCGAGGAGAGCAGCGTGGCGATCGGCGCGGCCATTTACGACAGGGCGCATCCATCCCCCCTTGAAATGCTGATCGAGCGGGCCGAGCGCGATCTCGCGCCCAAGGCCATGGCCGTGCGAATATAGCAGTCGAGTTGCGAATCGCCCTCGACGCTACCTATAGCTTGGGCCGGAATCTCTCCGGCATCGGCGTTTATTCCCGCGAAATTTTATTCGGCCTGGCGAAGGCGCATCCGCAGCAGCGGTTCCTGTTCTGCTATCGTCCGCATCGCTTGTGGGAGTCGCTCAGCGACACGCTTCCGGCGAACGCTTCACGCCGATGGCTGAGCGGGGCGCCGCGTGCGGACCTGTTCCATGCGTTGAACCAGCGCGTGGATGCCGTTCCTACCGACAAAAGCGCGCGGCGTACGGTGTGCACCTTTCACGATCTTTTCGCGCTCACCGGAGAATACTCCACCGCGGAATTTCGCGCGCGGTTCTCCGAGCAGGCCCGCCGCGCCGCGGAACGAAGCGACGCGATCATCGCGGTCTCACAATTCACGGCCGCGCAGGTGACGGAGTTGTTGGGCGTGGAGCCCGGACGCGTGCACGTGATCCCGCACGGCGTGCGGATGCCGGCAGCCGCCAACCAGACGATGCCCGTGGCCCAGCGCGAACAACTCGTGCTGTTCGTGGGGGCCATCCAAAAACGCAAGAACATCGCACGGCTGGTTAAGGCGTTCGAAACCATGCCGGCTGGCTGGCGGCTGGTGCTGGCGGGCGCGACCGATGGTTACCAGGCCACCGCCGAACTCCACGCGGTGGAGACGAGCCCGCGGCGGCACGATATCGAGCTCGCCGGGTATGTTTCGACCGGGGCATTGGAATCGCTCTATGCGCGCGCGAGCATTTTCGCGTTTCCCTCTTTCGACGAAGGCTTCGGCATTCCGGTGCTCGAGGCCATGGCGCACGGCGTGCCCGTGATCACGTCGAGCCGGTCCGCTTTGCCCGAAGCCGCAGGCGATGCCGCGCTGCTGGTGGATCCGTTCGACACCGACACACTGGCCGCCGCTCTGAATCGGCTGGCCGCGGACGCGGACTTGCGTGAGCTGCTTGCTGCGAAAGGGCGGGAGCGCGCGCGCATGTTTTCCTGGGAGGCGGCCGTCGCCAAGACGTGGAACGTTTACCAGACCCTGCTCGCGACCTGAACCAAATCAGCGGCACAGGCTTTCAGTCTTTGACCTCAAACCGTCCCTCGAACAAACCAGTAGCGGGTCAGTCTGAGTCAATGCACCCCGCTCCATTACTGTCGCGGCTCTGTAAAATCGCCATACTGCAGCAGTGTTTCGGAGCCGCGAGAGTCATCGAGCGGGGATAAACGACCCTTAGGCGAACTGACTCACGATGGAGGCGATGTGGGCGACTGCTTCTCCGTGGTTCCCACCTGATGCAACTCGCTGAACTTCAATCCCGCTACCGTGAGCGATATCAATCCCGCGACCAGCAGCGGGACGGTGGTCAATCCCCAAAACACCAGCGAGAAGCGCGCTGCCTCGGCCGGCACAATGCCGAACATTCGCTGCAGGGATTCGCGGGCCAGCAATTGGAACAGTCCCAGATTGCCCGGGGCCTGAGGAACGGCGGCGCCCAGCCGTAAAATCACGGCCAAAGCGAAGGCGGCCATCAAGGAAAGGTCGAATCCATAAGCGCGAAAAGCGGCGAAGGTGGGGATGATTTGCAGCAGCAGGAAGGGAAGGCTTTGCAGGAACGAAAACAGCAGATAGCGCGAATGGCCTATGATTTCCAGGTCGTCGATCAGAACGCGCACGTGCCTTTGCCACCCCGCGCCCGTGAACATGGCGCGCGTGTGATGACGGCGGAAAAGGGCGAAGCTCAAGAGCAGAGCCGCGGCGAACACGACGGCACCGAGCACCTCGCCGCTCCTTACCAACGCTCGCGGCACCGGCAGAATCATCAGCATCACGACGAGACTGCTGCACAGCCATATGCCGTCGAAGACGCGCTCCAGCAGAGCGCTGGTGATGGAAACCGAGAGCGGCAGCGCAGTACGCGAACTGATCAGATAGCAGCGCAGCAGTTCGCCCACCCGAAACGGAAGAATCTCGTTGGCGAACATGCCGATAAAGATGGCGCGCGCGGTTTCCCAGAAGCTCACGCGCTCCACGGGATAAAGAAGCGTTTGCCAGCGGAAGGCCTGCCACAGGTAAATCGCGGGGCCGGTAACCAGCGCGACGGCGATCCACCACCAGTTCAGCGTGGCAACGTCGTCGCGCAGCTCACCTAAATGGGCATCACGCAGGGTCCAATAGAGGCTGGCGAGCGATATCGCGTTGACGACAACAAGCAATGCCTTGCGGCGGAAGGTCTTCGACTTTCTCTCGGCCAAGCAACCATGATAGCGGCTTGCCTTCGCAGCCCGCTGTCACGCGCGGTCGGATAAATGCCCGACTGAGCTCTTATGCTGGCTGCCCCTACGCCGGCTGCTCTTTACGCCGGATACGGAAAGTACGAGGCGGCAACGGCGGGCGCCGCCTCCACCGCTTTGCTCCACGCGCGGCGAGCCTCTTCGATCCGCCCGGACGAGTTCAGCGCGTGTCCCAGATTCAGCAGCGCGTCGGCGAAATCCGGCTTCGCGTCCACCGCGGCCTTGTACGATTCAACCGCCGCCCCAGGATCGCCCGCCGATTGCAGTAGCAATCCAAGATTGAATGCCAACTCGGGGGAATGCCCACCCGCTGCGGCAAACTGTTGATAGAGCGGTCGGGCCTCGTTCGTGTTCCCGCCCTCGATGGCGATGGCCGTCAGCGCGCGAAGCGCCTCCACGTGGGCCGTGTTGGGATGGGCGGCGTTCAGCGCCAGGACTTTTCGATACGCTTCGGTCGCGGCCGGCAGATTTCCGGACTGCCAATGCGCAAGGCCGAGGTTCATCAGCGCCTCCGGCCAATCGGCCCGATTCCGCACGCACATTTCGAAGCTTGCGGCTGCGGCGGCGTGTTTATTTTGCCGCAACTGCATATAGCCCAGGCGGAACGCCGCGTCTTCCCAATTCGGACGTACGGCTAGCAGCCTTTGATAGAACGATTCCGCCTGTGCCGCGTTGCCTTCGCGCTCGCCCAGCAGCGCCATGTTCCACAGCGCACCGGGCAGATCGGGCGATGCGCTCAGCACGCGTTCATAGGCGCGGCGCGCGCCCGAAAGATCGCCGCGCTCCTGCAAAACGGTTCCCAGATTCGCGCTAGCTTCGATCGCGCCGGGACGGATCAGCGCAGCTTCGCGATAGGCGTTGCCGGCCTGTTCCCAGCGACCGGTCTTTTGATAGGCGATGCCCAGATTGAACCATCCGGCGTAGGAATCGGGCATCACTTTCACTAATTGCATGCAATGTTGTACGGCGGCGCTGTAATCGCCGCGCGCCAGGGCGACGGCCGCCAATCCCTGCAGCGCCTGCGCCGATTGCGGCTGCACTTTCAACAGGCGTTCGGAAAGCTCCTTGACGCGCGCGTCATCTTTACGCGCCATCGATACGACGATGAAGTTGCTCAACAGGCCGGGCGAGTTCGGATCGGCAGGTAGCAGTTTCTTAAACAGATCCTCCGCCTCCTCCATCCGCCCTGTGTTCGCGAAGGCCACGGCGTTGCCCACCAGAATGCGGTCCTGGTTCATGTTCGGGCCTTGCAGCGAACTGCGCTCCAGCGCGGCGTCGAATGAAGTCAGCGCCTCCTCGGGTTTCGATTGCCGCAGCAGGCAGAACCCGTGGCCCAGCAGCGGCTGCCAGCTCGACGGATCGATCGCCGCGGCGGTTTGAAATTCCTCGGCCGCCTGATCCAGCTTTCCCATGCGCTCCAGGCACAGCGCCAGGTTATAGTGCGCCGTGCGGTGCGACGGATTCGCCTCAATCACTTTGCCGTAGGTATCCGCTGCCTTAGGCCACGCCTTGTCCTCGAAATACAAGTGCGCCAGCGATGAGGTGATGTCGATGGATTGCTCGCCCCGTTGCATCGCTTGTTCCAGCTCGCGGATCGCATCGGCCAGACGTCCCGCCGAGGCCAACTCCACCGCCTTCACCAGCGCGTTCGATGGAGCCTCGCGTTTGGCTTTTCCCGGAGCCGCGGGCGCATCGCCGCGCATCAACTTTTCGATCAGATCGTCGTCGACGAAAAAAACGCTCTGTTGATTCAGGTCCGTCATCGCCTATTTCCCTGTCCCATTCCGGTTCGCGCGCCGCCGCGTTTCTGCAAAATCGTTCTCCAGTGTGGTGGTTAGCCCCTCGATCATCCGGCTGCTCCCGTTGGCCATTCCGACCCTCCGATGGAGCTCTGGCCATTGCCGGCGGACGGCTCCACCACCATCGTGGCCCGCAGCGGCAATGCGTCGTAATACGGTATCGCAGCCTGCATGCTTTCCCGCAACGTCGAGGTGAACATCTGCACGGGTTTCGCTTTGCCGCCGGCAAGGCCCTCGGGCACAACGGTTTTTGCCAGCGTCACCGGCTGCGGCTCGCGCGATCGGCCGATCGGGTGCGGCGCGGCTGAGACCGTCCCGTTCAAGGCGGCCGAATGTCCGGCGGTCGCGGCGTCTTCCGATGAAGATCCATCGAA
>Ga0075522_10004384_pt1 | contig 10067 bp, 12 predicted proteins | sample NGEPerA_FD_74796 | JGI IMG/M metagenome (GOLD analysis project Ga0075522, IMG submission 74796) | Arctic peat soil microbial communities from the Barrow Environmental Observatory site, Barrow, Alaska, USA - NGEE PermafrostL2-A | ecosystem: Environmental > Terrestrial > Soil > Wetlands > Peat ...
GCCGATCTGCAGCGCGTCGCCGGCGACGAGCCCGCGACCACGGAAATCTACGTCAATCCCGCCGACGTCGAGGAAGCGAGACTGCGGTTCTTCACGCCTGGGAGGCTGAATTGAAATTCATCGCCGACTTGCTGTTCTGGCTGCGGGGCCCGGGCGACCGCGTGTTCATTGACCAGGTCGCGGCGCGCCGCGAAGCGGGGCGTCGCCTGCAGGCCGCCCGCGACTTCCGCCGCGCGGTCGATCTCGAACAGCGCAGGACATCGATGCATGTCGGCGCCTGGGCGCGTGACACCGTGGCCGCGCGTCGCAAGGCGCCGTTCCCGACCAACATGCGCCGCCGGTTTCCGGCGTGGCTGCAGGGGTTGTCGGGGCAGGAGCTGATCAACCTCTCGAAGTCGTCGCGGGAAGAGATCAGGCGCCACGTCTTCGACGGAAGACTCGTCCCCGGCGTCCGCCGCGTGCAGCCGCTGGACGCGCAGGATCCGATATTTCCGAAGACGATTGCGCCGCCGGACATCCTGAACGATCGATCCGCCGGCGGCCGGCGCATGAAGCAGTCGGCGTCGGCATCCGAATTGGGAGGATCGTCATGGCGACGCATCTGATCGCCGACACGCACTTCGGACATTCCGGAATCATAACCATGCTTAAGCGGCCGTTCGTCGACGCGGCCGGACTCCCCGACGTCCGACTGATGGACGAAACCATGATCGCTGCCTGGAACGGTGTCGTCGGGAAGGACGACACCGTGATCCACCTCGGCGATTTCGCCCACAAATACCCGGCTGACAAGCTGCCGGCGCTGTTCGCGCGCCTGAACGGTCGCAAACACCTAATTCGAGGCAATCACGATGGCCAATCGACTCAAAGATTGAATTGGGAGAGCCAGCACGATTTGTGGCACGTCAGCGTGGATAACTACAACCTAGTGCTGTCCCACTATCCCTTGTTAACGTGGGCTAAAATCAGGCGCGGCGCGATCCATCTGTATGGGCACACTCACGGGCGCATCCGAGGCAACGTCCAGTCCGCGGATATCGGCGTCGACGTGATGGGCTGGGCTCCGGTCCGGCTCGCTCAGATCAAAGAGTACATGTCGACGCTGCCGCTGCGTGTGGATCCCGAGGCTGGCGACGATTTCGAAGCAACGGAGGTACCGACGCCATGAGCATCATCATTGAGATGGAAAACTTCGAGCTCTCGTACGGCATCCCACGCCGCGATCGACGACTTCATCAACCCCAAGCTCGTCGATCTCGCGAAGACTCGCATTCTGAGGATGGCAACGTCGTCCATCGTTTCTACGACGAGCGACAGAAAAATGTCGTTCGCGGCTGGATCGATGCAGCCATGATCGCGTGGCGGCTAACGTCGGGGATGAAAGAGGTCGACAAATCCTCCGATAGCCCCTTGAAGGTGGGATGCCTCAGGTATCCGTCCGCCGTGACGTCGCGATATTCGACCTCGGCGATCAGGGGCGGCTCGACCCAGCGCGCCTTCGGCTTCTTCGGGCCCGTCAGCTGCGACTTCGGCGTTTCGATCGCATCCAGGCTCCGCCGCAGGTCGGCCGAAACCTTCATCGAGAATCCGGTGCCGGCCTTGCCGACGTAGCGCATATCCTTGCCCTCGCGCTTGCCCAGGTGCAGCGCTGCGATGCCGCCCAGCGTCGGCACGAAGCCGACGATCGGGAATTGCTCGCAGCGTGAGGTCTTGATCTTCTACCAGCTGTCGCTGCGGTCGCCCGACCGGTAGGGCGCGTCGGCACGCTTGCTGACGATGCCTTCCCAGTTCAGCTTGACCGCGCCAGCTAACATACCCGACGAAGAACATGGAGGAGGAGGCCGACGCCTTCGCGTCGTGCTTCCTGGTGCCAGCCGAGGACATCAAGCCGTACTTCGCGGGCCCGGGCCGGGTCGACCTGCGCCTGCGCTGAAACCCGAGTGGAAGGTGTCGACTGGCTCGTTGGTGTTCGCGGCCAAGCGTGCCGGATTTCTCAAAGAGACATAGGCGCAGTACATCTGGAAGTAGTTCAACATCCACAAGATCCGGCTGCGCGAGCCGCCCGAGCTCGACTTCCCCGCCGAGGAGCCGCGTACGCTCTATGACTCGTTTCGCCGCACATCAACGACATGGGCTATTCCGTCGCCGATCTGTCGAAGGTTCGGATGATGAACGAGAACGAGTTAGCGAAGACCTACTCGATCGACCTGCCGGGCCAGGAAAAGGGGCGGGCGCACCTGCGCGTGATCCAGTAGGCTGCCGGTGTGGCCTGCACCAATGGCCGGGCGAAGCCAAAGCCGGCGTGGTGGGGCAGGAAGGATAGATGGCGGAGAAGCCCGAAGGCGTGAAGCTGGGTCGGTCCCTGGTCTTCTTGGGCATGGCAGGCTTGTTCCAGACGGCCACCGGCGCGTTCGTGCTGTGCCTGATGTACGGCGTCGTCGTGATCATCTTCCGCTAGGCCTTCCACGTCGAACTCTGGAACCCGTTCGAACAAGCGACAACGTCGTCTCGCGCATAAACTTCGGCGGTCCCGGGCCAATGGAACCATCTATCGCGAGATCGGACGCTTCATCTTCCAGTTCTCGCAGTTGGAGTACACCCTGCGGCACCACTTCGCCGAAATAGCCCGTGTCGGCGACGAATATTTCGACATCGTGACCTCGGCCTTCGACTTCGCCAAGCTTTGTTCGGCGCTGCTGGCGCTGTCCGTCAAGGGAAAAGGCAGCAGGGCGGATCCTGCGCTCAAGGACCTGATCTCCGAGTGCCACGACGTCAACGCGGTCGCATCCACGTCGTTCACGGGCTCTGGGTCGTCGGATCCGGGCACGACCGCGCGATCCACACGTCGCGCAATTCGATGAAGACCGCAGTCTATTTCGACCGGCCCGGCGACCTCGACGCACAGGCGGACGGCGACACGTCGGGCGAGGCCACCGCGCATTCCGAAGGTTTACGTCCGCAAATGCACCCAACGGGGCGGATCGGCCCGCTGATCCCGGCGGTTCTGACCTGGCCGGCGACTTCGATATTCAGGAAGCGGTGGGGCATCATGCTGCGCGCCCGTCGCTGGCGTAGGTGCCGCGCTCGCGCGCTGAATCCGCCTGAAAAAGCGGTGGACAGCGAAAAAATCTCATCACTCGTTAACAGTCGACTTTCACTCGCGCTCACCCTCACACCTTGAGGGAAACAGTGAGGGAATATTGATTCCGCTCGCGAATTCGCAGCGTGCGCGCCGTCTATCGACGAATCCGACTTCCCTAATCACTCAAGGTTAACGGCGGTGGGAAGCTAAGAATTCTACACGCGCTTGACCTACGTCGTGGCTCAGCGACATCTGCGGCTACACGGTCGACGACACGCCGATCAAATATGCGATGGATTCACCACGCTAAAAAATCGACCTCACGCCCGGCGGCTTCGGCCTACCGGGCTTAAGGCGTCAGGAGCACCCGCATTCACAGACGTCGAGGGAGGTGATGATGGCACCAAAGTACAAGCTCGCCGAGGTCAGCGGCCTGTCGAAGCAGCTGCTGTCGTTCATCGTGCGCAGCGAGGGTGATGTCACGGACGAGGTCTACCGGCAGATCGCACGAGGACTCATCAAGGAAGCCGATCGCGTCCGCGGTTCGCTGAGAAGTTGGACAAGTTGGCGGGTAGGATGCTCCGCGAACTGGAACAGGAGAAGTGAACATGAAGACGAAAAAGACCAAACTGAGCGACGTCATCAACTCTATCATGGTCGCGGGCTTCGATGCCGACGGCACGTACGGCGCGGTGGACTATCGCATGTTTCCGTCGCCGACGGGGACGACCGTCGGCGTCGTGCGCTGAGCTCGCCCGCGAATGAAGCGCCTCTCATCGATTTCTTCGTCGACGACAACGGCAACGTCCCGAATTTCGATGGAAAGCTGGAGTTCCTAGTCAATTATTCGCGCAAGCGTTTGATGCTGGGCGGCGGCCGTTGGTTCTCCGCCGCTGGGTAGATCGATGGACGAAATGGCGTGGCGCATGCTTCGCGAACTGGAGGGAGTAGATTGGTGGGTGTCGTGTCAATCAGCACATTGATAAAGTCGGACGGGGTCGTCACGACCGCGGCCGGGTTGTGGCCGCGGCGGGCCATCTCCGCGACCCGGGACGCCCGGGACCGCGCGCCGACGATGGAAAGGCCGCCCACGTCTTCAGCGCTGATCAGCGGGAACAGCTACGCACGTCGGGTCTACGTAGGCCATGTGATCGACGCCCACATCCTGACCTACGCCGCGTGAAGAACCGACGGCGCACAATCACGACGTCTTCTACGGCAACTACTGCATCTGGATCCGGTTTGCGTCGGCATCCGCGCACGGCGAGCGCGGCATCATGGACCGCTACGCGACCGAGGACAGCAAACACGGGCCGTCGTGTACGTTACCACGCGATCGCTGACCGGCATCACCGGTGAGGATTACAGGTGACGTTCAATTTGCCGACTCCCCACGTGGTCGAAAAAATTGGGGAGATCGCATTGAGCCGAAGCGTTTTTTAATTGTCACGGGAGGGAAAGCGCTGCTTAATCTTCCCAACATCGCAAGGGAAATGCACAGCTTACGACGTCAAGCTGCAAATAGACCGGTTGGATAAGGTCCGATCTGGCGGACAATAATCGAACTCAAAAGGTTACAGAACTCAGATGACGAACACCCAGACGAAGATTACCACAACACTAACGCACGAAGAGATCGGACATCTTATCACCGGCTTTGCCGGGGCGATCGAGCTAGATCAAATCCGAGTGGATGCATTGCCAGATAAAATTTTTCATCCGGCGTATGACGGCACCATGTGGCAGCGGTACCGGCAAGATCATCTTGATTTTATCAATCGGTTGATTCCGACTGTCAATACGATTCCTTCAGCGATGCTCCAAGAATTGGCACGATTGGCGATTAACTACGAGGCGGCGATTGTCCGGGAAGTTATCCTCGACCTATTCGCTGAAGCTGCAACTGGTTCGTGCCCTGCAGAGGAATTTGAGAGCGCCGAGCTGTTCTTTGACTGGCTGATCAAGAACGTGAACCGCAGGATTCGAGGTAAGCCTTTGAATGGTGAAGCGAGGGAGCTGATCATGCAGTGGGTGTCTGTCGCCGATCCGTTGCGTATTGCTGAGGATCCTGAGTGCGGCTACGGCCATCCCACCGGTTTCGTGAATTGAGACGCTGGAGGTGCAATCCAACAGCCTGTGTTGGGGGTAAGGCATGTATTAACGGGGACGCACGGTTTTCTTTTGCGGCTCTGGCATGACACCCCACCAGAATGCTCCAGAACCAGCACCCGAAATGACGTGCACGCGATGCCAGAACAAGATCGTAAGATTAACTCTGGTAGCCATGTGTCAGATTCTTGTTTTTCAACTAGTCGTACCGTTAGACGGTGTAGGTCTGAACCTTCCGCGTACGAAGGCGCGAAACCGGCTGCATCAATTCGTAGATGCCCTCATCAAGGCGAACGACTGAATGACCATTGCGTTCAGCAGGGACGCCAGTTCGTGCCCGCGACCCTCGGGCAAGCTTCCAGTAGACAATGCCTACGGGCCGATAGGATACCGGCCGACGCGTCTTATGCCGTGGCCGTGATCGAGCTGAGGAAACCGTCGATCTCGGTCTGCAGGTTGGTGGTGGAGTCTGACAATTTTTTCGCCGATGCCAGCAACTGGCTCGACGCCGCACCGGTCTGGTTGGCGCCTTGGCTGACCTGGGCGATGGTGCCGGCGACCTCCGAGGTGCCTGTCGCGGTGCGCTGAATATTACCTGAAATTTCCTGGGTGGCCGCCCCCTGTTCCTCGATCGCAGCCGAGATCGCGCTGGTGATCTCGGAAATCTTGCCGATGGTCGAACTGATCATCTTGATCGAGCCGACCGCTTCCTGGGTCGCGGTCTGCATGCCTGCGATCTGGACGCCGATTTCGTCGGTGGCCTTGGCGGTCTGCCCCGCCAGCGCCTTGACCTCCTGGGCGACCACGTTGAAGCCACGGCCGGCATCGCCGGCGCGGGCGGCTTCAATGGTGGCATTGAGCGCCAACAGATTGGTCTGCTCGGCGACGGAGGTGATCAGCTTGATCACGTCGCCGATGCGGCTGGCGGCCTGCGACAGCGCGTTGATACGCGCATCGGTCTCGTCGGCCTGCGTTACCGCGCTGGCGGCGATGCGGTTGGATTCCTGGACCTGCATCGAGATCTCGCGCACCGAACTGGCGAGTTCCTCGGTCGCCGACGCCACCGACTGCACGTTGTTGGAGGCTTGTTCCGAGGCGCTGGCGACCACGCTGGCCAGCCGGGTGGTATTGCCGGCGTTGTCGCTGAGCGAGCGTGCGGTGCCTTCCAATTCGCCCGATGCGGTCGACAGCGAGGTGATGATGGAGCGGAAGCGGTCGCTCGCCTGCGCGATGGTGTTTTTGCGGACCTGCCGGTTGGCGCCGAAATAGACCGCGACGATGTTTTCGGTATCCAGCATCACCGCCTTGGCGATGGCGTTTTGCATGGCGGCCTTGCTATCGCGCGCGGCCTGTGCGGCGCGTCCGAAGCGGGGCACCTTGATTTCGCTCTCGACCGCCTTCATCAGTTGGTCGGCGATGAACATCAGCCGGCAGCCGACATACCATTGCGGCGCCACGCCGGCGCGCTGGTTGAGTTCGCAGAATTGCGTTGTGGAGTTGGCGAAGTCAGGGCCGAGATCGCCTGCCGCGATCAGGTCCCAGTGCCGCAGTTGCAGCCGAACCGCCTCCTGCATCACCCCGTCCTTGAAGATGCCGCAGCCGGGATCGTAGTGCCGGACCTTGTCGTAAAACCGGGCCAGGATACCGGGAAGGGATTGGGCGAAAAACGGCCGCATCTCGCGCAAGGTCGCCCGCATCGGCGCGTCGATCTGAAGCAAATCAAGGCGAATCGCGGTCCAGTCGGGGGTCATGGGCGACTCCAGCGAGCTCAATGGGGTCCGTTCATCTAATGTCGGTATGGTTAATGGATTACGAATTTCTACGTAATTCTACGGAGATCGGCGCAATCTCAGACGCAAAAAAGGCCCCGAACGGGGTTCGGAGCCTTGATTTTGGCGGTCGGGGAACCGGCTATTCCGGCCTGCCGATCGCGACTTTCAGGGTGCCGATGGCGTCGACGCCGCATTCGATCTTGTCGCCCGGCGAGAGCGAGGCGACCCCGGCCGGGGTCCCCGTCATGATGATGTCGCCGGCGCCCAGCGCGGCGGATGCAACTGCCGTCCGGGGTCGGGTAATCGGTTCCGAACACATCGATCTTGGCGCGCTGGCCGGTAGCCGCCTCGACAGCGATTTTCAACAGATGGGTCGCGCCCACGGTGGCAAGCCCGATGCGCGCTTGCGGATCGGCGCCGGCCACATTGAAGTAGCGCAGTGCGACATAGCTCATGCCGTGCGCGGAAGCGACATCATGCAGCATGATCTCGGTCATCAGCTTGGAGGAGCCGTAAGGCGACAGAGGCCGCGTCGGCGCGTACTCGGGCACCGGCACCTGATCCGGATTGCCGTACACCGCTGCGGTCGAGGAAAAGATGAAGCGGTTGACGCCGCACTTCACCGCGGCGTTCAGCAGGCTGCGCGTCGTCATGGTGTTGTTGCGATAGTAGGCGAGCGGATCGCGCATCGAATCCGGCACCACCACCGAGCCGGCGAAATGGATGATGCTCTCGACGCCATGCGCCGCGATCACGCCCTCGACCAGGTTTCGCGTCAACTTGCTGAAGGCCGATCGGGACCGCACCAAGGCCGCAATCGAACAGGCCAAATCGCATTCATCGCAAGCCATCCAGATCGCCCCAGCGCTGCATGAGCAATTTGGTCGCAGCATGCGCGAGAACTTACCTCCGGATCGATTCCGTTCATTCTTCGATCATGGCGAGCCTAAGTAAGCCTTATCTTCATCAGTTCCTGTATTTCTAGATATACATCGAGGCGCGTTTTCATTCGCGCGACCCATTGCTGTGACGGCACCGGCACTTGATCAATTTTTGTCCACGCCGAGCGCCTTTTGCTGTAATGCTTCTTCTCCTTGTTCAAGCACAGGTGGCCTGCAAGGGCGGCAATCTCCGCGTCGCCATACTGGCTCCTCATGTTTTCAATGAATTGCTGACGCAGGCTGTGCAGGTCATACTGCAGTTCCATGCGCCTGAAGCACATCTTCGAAGTCTCACGGAGAAGATGCGCGATTTCACCCTGACGCGCTGCAAATTTCTCTTCGCTTGCCCATTCGCGTGCGTTACCGATCATTTGCCGAACTGTATCCACAGCGGACTCGCTGAATTTCGAAATCTCAAGGGTGCGATGGGTGAGCCATTTGTTCTGCACATGGCCCATGACCGCGTGAAGCCAGACCCGCCTGCCGTGGGGCGCGCCGGCGTCAGGGCACGTTTCGACCGTCGCCAAAGGCCATTCGGCGGGAAGGAGGCCAGTATAGATACCGGCATCGAGCCAGATTTCAAGCCAGCGTGCCACTTTGCTGCTCGACTTTCTGAGCGTCGACTTCAGCTTTTCGAGATGAAGCTGCTCCATCCGGTGAGCGCGGAGACGCTCGCGAGCACCGACTTGGGATTCGGTCTGAGGATCAGAATACAACCAGGCGAGCGCTTCCGTTACATGGGGGGAAGGAATCGTTTGGACGACAACAATTGCACCTGCGCGATGCAATCTCCATGTATCGTGGTCCCAGAAAGGTTTCCACGCTAATAGCCAATTTACGAAGTCGAGGGGATTCACGTCCTCGGACAACATGCGGGGCGCTTGAGTACGGATATATCGCGCTAACAACCTGCGGCCGCACGTCTCGTAGAGTTCTTGCGTTCTCTGGTTGGCCGCGACCGGAGGGGCTTCCAAATCTTTGTCGTGTTTGTTACGCCATTCGCGGCGATATCGTTCGGTCTGTTTGACAAGCCCCGACAGGATTGCATCAAGGGACGTGTAGTCTGGTCCACGTGGCTCACCGGCACTCCAAAACGGGCTATCGTGTCGTGGCTCTCCGGCGCGGACACCCAGCCGATCGCCATCAGCCGATTGGACGCCCAATAGAGGTTCGAGACTTGGCGCCTGGGAGTGAGAGTTCTGTCCTGCCAGGGCAACCGGAATAGCACCAATGGTTTTCGCTGCCGGCGCTGGGCTCTTATCCGCGGTACCCTTTTCCGGTCCATGTGCTCCGATTTCACTGTGCGCCTTTGCCTTGCGAAATTTAAGTTTCGTTCGAAGTTCAGCTGGGTCCCTGGGGCGCGTTTCGTCTTGTTTTGTCATGGTATCCTGCGCTCCGCAAAAGCCTGATACGCCGCCGACGTCGATTATACTTGGGCACACTCGCGGCAGGCCGATTGTAGGGAGGCCTTGGGTTCACGTAAGGCGACACCCCCCGTTACTTACCCGGAACAAAAACGTCTCTTTGGGATATATTAACATCTCTTTTAGCGTTGCGAAACGATTTTATAGTAGAACAAAGAGTCGTTTCATTCCAAAAAAGAGTCATAACGCACGGTAACTCACCGTGCGTTACCGGCGCTAGGCCAAGCTGCTAAAGCCGGCGGCGGCGTCGTTGCGTGGCACGCGGCTCGCCGGCCGTCGCCATCGACGGCCTGGACCAGATCCGCTCCTTCCAGCTTTCGTACAGCAGTTTATCGGCCTGCTGGATCATGGCCTCGCCCTTGGCCGACATCTCCTTTCATTGCGCGGCGGAGTTCGCGTCGTCCTATTGTTCTTGCGTCATCTCCTCACCCGGAGGCGAGAGCCATGTTACGTCATTGACGTCGAGGCCAAAGGCAGCTCTCAGGATCAAGACGGCCAAAAACAGACGGGAGTAACACTGTGTCTATCTGGCCGGCGTGAAGGACCCCAAGCGCCTGACCTGAAAGGGTCTGCAGGCGCTGGCGCGGGGTTGAGCGTCCCCAGAACTTCCCGACAATGTCGCTACGCCGTCGCCGCGATCGAGGTCAGGAATCCGTCGATCTCGGTCTGCAGGCTGGTGGTGGAGTCTGACAATTTTTTTGCCGATGACAGCAACTGGCTCGACGCCGCGCCGGTCTGG
>Ga0075522_10004385_pt1 | contig 10066 bp, 9 predicted proteins | sample NGEPerA_FD_74796 | JGI IMG/M metagenome (GOLD analysis project Ga0075522, IMG submission 74796) | Arctic peat soil microbial communities from the Barrow Environmental Observatory site, Barrow, Alaska, USA - NGEE PermafrostL2-A | ecosystem: Environmental > Terrestrial > Soil > Wetlands > Peat ...
CACGAAGCGAGGACCGCGAACACGGAGACGACGCCGAGAATGGGCCGCGACATCGGCAGCACGACATAGACGAACAGCCGCAACGGGCCGGCGCCGTCGACGCGAGCGGCTTCGAAGATCTCGCGCGGCAGGTTGTCGAAGAAGCGCTTCACGAGCACGACGTTGAAGGCGCTCGCGCCGGCGGGAAGCCAGATCGCCCAGTAGCTGTCGATGAACGAGTGGTGGATCAGCGGCGGGTGCACGATCTCGACGTAGAGCGGCACGAGCAGCACGACTGCGGGAACGAAGAGCGTTGCAAGCAGGAGACCGGTGATGACGTTCGCGTACTTGGGTCGCAGCACGGACAGCGCATAGCCCGCAGTGGTCGCGACGACGACCTGCGAGGCCCACGAGCCGATCGCGAGCTCGACGGTGTTCCAGAAGTAGCGGCCCACGTGCACGTTCGACCACGCCTCGCGCAGATTGCCCAAGGCCGCACCGTGCGGGAAGAACGACATCGGATGGGTGATCGTGTCGACCGTCGGCGTGATCGCGGACTTCGCAAGCCAGAGCAGGGGCCCCAGCCCGATCACGACCAACGCGACGAGGAGGAATGTCTGCGTGGCTCCGAGGCCCCACCTGATCCCGGGCCGGCGCCAGTCGGCCGGCGAGATCAAGGCGTGGCCGGACTCTGCGTTCCGACGCGTGCGGCTGCGACTCCAGGGCACGATCACCGGGTGCTCCAGGACCGCGTCGCGCGCAGGTAGACGAACGACAAGACGGCGAGGAATACGGCCAGCATCAGGCTGAGCGCCGTCGCACTGCCGTAGTCGCCACCGAGGGAGTTGCCGAACGCGTAGTTGTAGATGAGCAGCAGGACGGTGATCGTCGCGTTCGCAGGCCCACCCGATGTGAACAGGTACGGCTCGAGGAAGACTTGTGCGGTCCCGATGATCTGCAGGATCATCGTCAACAGCAGCACGCCGCGAAGCTGCGGGATCGTGATGTGCCAGACCTTGCGCCAGAGCGACGCGCCGTCGACGGAGGCGGCCTCGTAGAGCTCGTGATTGACGCCCGTGAGAGCGGCGAGATAGATGATCACCGTGCCGCCGGCATTGGCCCAGGTCGATTCGAGCACGAGCGACGGCAGCGCGGTCTGCTGCGACTGCAGCCACGGATACGGCCCGAGGTGGATCCAGCCCAGGATCGTGTTGAAGACGCCTGTCGCGCTCCCGTCGTAGAAGGTCTTCCAGAGCAGGACGGCGACGACAGGCGGGATCACGACGGGGAGATACGCGAGCGCGCTGTACACACCACGGAAGCGCCGCACTTCGCTCATCAGCACCGCCGCGACGAGCGGCACGGGGTACCCGAAGATCAACGCGAGCCCGGCGAACTCGGCGGTGTTCTTGACGGCGGTCGGCAGCAGCGGGTCGTGGAGCACCGTCCGGAAGTTGTCGAGGCCGACCCACGTCGGAGCCTGGACGAGGTTCGTGTGCTGCAACGCCATGATCACCGTGCGCACGATCGGGTACCAGGAGAACGCCCCGAAGATGGCCAACATCGGCAGCAGGAAGAGCAACGTCGTCAGGCCGCCGCCCCTGACCCACGTGACGGGGCTGCGCCGCGCAGGCCGCCAGGCCCGGGTTGATTCGGCACCCCTCGATTCGGAACCGCTTGATTCGGAACTGCTCATGCGCGCAGGCTCGCTGTCGTTCCAGTTGTTGCCATCAATGGGTCAGCTGCAGACATTCAAATCGAAATGGAACGCGGGCGGTTGGGAGCCGAGCAACCGGTTCCCAACCGCCCGCCGAGCGACTCGCCGTTAGTTGCCCTGGCTGATCAGGGCCTGTGCGGCGGTGTTCGCCTGGTCGAGCAACTGCGGGATGTTGGCGTTCTTGTCCGTGAGGACTGCTTCGACCGCCGCGTCCAGCGAGTGGTAGACGCTCTGTGTGGAAGCAGCGGGCTCCGGGATCAGCTTCTGACTGTAGATGCCGGAGGTGAACGGCTTCATCTGGGCCGTGGGGACGTTGATGTACGGCTTGATCCAGCTGTTCGCAAGGTCGAACTGCGCCTTGTTGAAGAGCGGCAGCGCGGGAACGCCGATCGGCTGCTTGCTGGCAGCGAGCGTCTTCGCGTTGCGGATCGCCTGTGCCTTGTTGACGAGCGGCTGCTCGTAGAAGAAGTCGATCCACTTCACCGCCGCCGCCTTCTGGGCTGCGTTCGCGTCCGGCCGGACCGCGACCTCGGTGCCGCCGCCGAGCACGCCTGCGGTCTTGTTCTTCGCGAGCGGGATCGTCGCCAGGCCGTAGATGCTCGGGTCGATGTTGCTGGCCTGCACGAGGTTCGTGAAGACGTCGGAGCCGCTGATGTACATGCCGACGGTTCCGGCTGCGAACGCCTGGTTGATGTCGCTCCAGCCGTAGTCGAAGTTGGAGCCCATCGAGTTGTCCGTCCAGCGCATCTTCTTCAGCATGTTGAGCGCGGTGACGGCCTGCGGGTTGCTGAGCGTCGCCGTCGCGCTCGTTCCCCGGCCGGTCTCCATACGTCCGCCGAGCGCGTAGACGACGGTCGTCAGGATCCAGCCGGCGGTGTTGTCGTCCTTACCCATCTCCGCGTAGCCGGTCTTGCCGGTCGCGGACGCGATCTGCTTGGCGTCGGCCTGCAGCTGCGTCCAGGTCCTCGGCGGCTTGTTCGGGTCGAGGCCCGCGTCGCTGAAGAGCTTGCGGTTGTAGTGCAGCGCCTGCGCGTAGGCACCCTTCGGGAGCGCGATGATCTTGTTCTTCGACGTTGTGCCCTCGGCAAGAACGGCCGGGTTGTACTTCGAGAAGTACGGCAGCTTCTTGACCTCGGTGGTCAGGTCGGCGAGCTGCCCGTTGTCCCCGAGTGTCCGGGCATCGGTGAACGGCACTTCGAACACCGTCGGCAGCGTTCCGGCGGCAAGCTTGGCCGCGAACGTCGGACCGGTCCACTGGTACTCGACGGGATTCACCTTGATGTTCGGGTTGGCCTTCTCGAACTCCGCGACCTGGTTGTTGAACTGCTGGATCGCGGCATCCGTGCTTCCCGGGATCAGCGACACAACGCTGATCGAGGTCACCTTCGCGGACGCAGTGTTCGCGGCCGCGGTCGAGATCGCGCACAGAGCAATCACGCTCGTCACGATCACGGCGGCCATCGTGGCCTTACGGGTGGACTTCATCGTCACTCCCTTCCTGAGCACCGGTCCCCGGTGCGGATCCATGTTTTTGACGTATCGAATAGCGCGTTGTTGCGACAGCACTGCGTTGCGGCAGCGCCGCAGCCCGGTCAGGACGACGTGTCCCCGAGCGGAACCTGACCCTTCGCCTGGCTGAGCCAGACCGTGGTGTCCTGAGGTAGTGCACCTCCTTCGAGGTCGCTGCTCGAGATGAGGACGGTGGCGCCGGGCGGCAGCTCGACCGGATCCGGGCCAAAGTTGACGAAGCACGCAAAGCTCTCGCCACGCTCGAAAGCGAGCACGGGATCCCCCGCCGCGATCCAGCTGAGCGCGGCATCCTGCGACCATGGGGCGGCTCGGCGCAGGCGCAGGCCGGCGCGATAGAGGGCGAGCATCGAGTCCTCCGACGCGGACTGAACGGCAACCGTGAGCGGGGCCCAGTCGTCGGGCGGGTCGAGCCACGGTCCGTCGGCTCCGGGTCCGCTGAACCCGTACGGCGCTCGATCGCCTGCCCAGGGGATCGGAATGCGGCACCCGTCGCGGCCGGGATCGACGCCGCCGGAGCGATGCCACATCGGATCCTTGCGCCGGTCGTCCGGGATGTCCTCGACCTCGGGCAGGCCCAGCTCTTCGCCCTGGTAGACGTACATCGAGCCGGGCAGGGCCATCGCGAGCAGCGCCGCCGCTCGTGCGCGCCGCGTGCCGAGCTCGAGATCGGTGGGCGAGCCGGCTCGCTTGGACTCGAACGCAAACGAGGTGTCGGCTCGGCCGTACCGCGTGACCGGCCTCGTCACGTCGTGGTTCGAGAGCACCCAGGTCGCAGGCGCATCCACGGGCGCGTGCGCCGCGAGCGCCTCGGTGATCGACGTGCGCATCCGCGCGGCGTCCCAGGGGCACGCAAGGAAGTCGAAGTTGAACGCGGTGTGCAGCTCGTCCGGACGGAGGTACCGCGCGAAACGGACGGGATCCGGCAACCAGACCTCGCCGACGAGGATGCGCGGCTCGGAGTAGCTGTCGGCGATCGCGCGCCACCCGCGGTAGATCTCGTGGAGCTGCTCCCGGTCCGTGAACGGGTTGTCGCCGTCCGGCGTCTCCTCCGGAAGCGCAGGGTCCTTGACAAGCAGCGCCGCCGAGTCGATCCGTACGCCCGCAACGCCGCGGTCGAACCAGAACCGAAGGACGTCCTCGTGCTCGAGCCAGACGTCGGCGTGCTCCCAGTTGAGGTCGGGCTGCTCGGGCGCGAACAGGTGCAGATACCACTCGCCCGGCGCGCCGTCGGCGTCCGTCGTGCGCGTCCACGCGGATCCGCCGAAGATCGACTGCCAGCCGTTCGGAGCCAGCTCGCCTTCGAGGCCCAGGCCGGGGCGGAACCAGAAGCGCTCGCGTTCGGGCGACCCCGACGGTGCGGCGAGCGCGTCGACGAACCACGGGTGCTCGTTCGAGACGTGGTTCGGGACGATGTCGATGATCGTGCGGATGCCGAGCGCGCGCGCCGCGGTGATCAGCTGCTCCGCCTGCTCCAGGGTTCCAAAGGCGGGATCGATCGACCGGTAGTCCGCGACGTCGTAGCCCATGTCCGCCAACGGCGACGGGTACCAGGGGCTGAACCAGAGGGCGTCGACGCCCAGGTCGTGCAGATACGGCAGCCGGTCGAGCACCCCTGCAAGGTCGCCGGTGCCGTCGTCGTTCGCGTCGGCGAAGCTCCGGACGTACACCTGGTAGACGACGGCGTCGCGCCACCAGCGGGGATCCCCGCCCGGCTCCGGCGCGGCCGATTCCGCAGCGTCCGGCGCTGTTGGGCGCGTGACGACGGTCGTCCCTGGAGGGGTTGACTTCACGCGGCGAAGATGACACATCTAACAATCAGATGCAAGTTATTGACTAATTACCGCAGATTTGCGATTTTGCGGTGCTGTATTCGCAATTCTTGCACGCCGCGACCCGCTGCAGCGCCCGGGCGCCGAGGCGGCGGAGCTCAGGCCCGAGCGTGCTTCTCGACCGGAGCGGCGGCTGTCGAGCCGCGGGCCACGATCTCGGGCTCGAAGAACAACTCGCCGGGCGAGACGTCCGAGCCCTCGATCTGCCCGATCAGGATTGCGACCGCCGCGCGTCCGATCGCCTCGATCGGCTGGCGGACGGTCGTCAACGGCGGATCGGTGCAGTGCATGAAGGCGGAGTCGTCGTAGCCGATCACCGAGACGTCGGCGGGCACGGAAAGCCCGGCACGACGCGCCGCGCGGATCGCGCCGAGCGCGAGCGGATCGCTGGCGCAGATGATGCCGGTGGCGCCCTGCCCGATCAGCCGCGTCGCGGCAGCATGCCCGCCCTCCAGCGAGAACATCGTGCGCTCGACGAGCTCTGCCGCGAACGTGCCCCCCTCCCGGGCCACGGCCTCGAATGCCACGAGCTTGCGCCGCGAAGGGACATGATCCGGTGGGCCGAGGACGAGCCCGATCCGCTGGTGGCCCAGCGAGACGAGATGCCCGTACGCCTGCTCCATCGCGACGGCGTCGTCGGTGGAGACCGTCGGGAAATCGAGGTGCTCGGCCGCGGCGTTGACGAGGACGACCGGCAGGCGCAGCTTGAGCAGGCGCGCGTAGTGGTCGTGCGGCGCATCGGCCTCGGCGTACTGCCCGCCGGCGAAGACCATGCCGGACACCTGGCGCTCGAGGAGCATGTCGACGTACTCGGCCTCGGACATCGTCCCGGTGCGCGTGCAGAGGACCGCGTTGAACCCCGAGCGCGCGAGCGCCCCGCCGACGACCTCGGCGAGCGCAGGAAAGATCGGGTTCTGCAGCTCGGGCACCACGAGCCCGACCATGCGCGCGCGCCGCACCCGGAGATGGGTCGGGCGCTCGTACCCGATCACGTCGAGGGCCGTGAGCACGGTCGCACGGGTGGCATCGGAGACCCCCGGCTTGCCGTTCAGGACGCGACTCACTGTGGCCTCGCTCACTCCGGCCTGCTTCGCAATGTCTGAAAGATTGCGGGCGATCTTGCAATTATACGACAGGTATCTGCAAACGCGAGGTCGATTCGGCCGGTCTAGTGCTCCAGCGGGAGCGTCATCCCGGGTGCCTCCAGTCGTCCGTCGAAGTCCTCCGATGTCGACCAGGTGCGCCAGGTGCCGACCTCGATCCGGATCGTGACGTCGTCGCTCGCGCCGATCCTCTGCCCGACGTCCGGCGCGGCGACGCCGGCCGGGGTGAGGTAGCGCTCGAGGATCCGATCATTCACCGCCCGCGACTCCGCACCATGGAGCACCGTGGCGGGGCCTGAACCCGCCGCGCCGCGCTGCGGCCCGGGCCCACGGGAGTCGATCATGATCGAGGCACGCGGGCGCGCGGCCGCGTTGCGAGCCTTGCGCGACGACCCGGACGTCCCCACGTAGACGACTCCGTCCTCGACCAGGAACCAGACGGCGGTCAGGTACGCGGACCCGTCCGGCTCTTCCGTCGCAAGGCACGCGATCCGGCGGTCACGAAGAAAGGCCTCGACGGGTCCCACCACCGGGTGATTCTAGACTCCGATGAGATCCGCGCCACCAACACGTCTACACCGTTGACGCGGCGGAGCCACGGTTTCCGTCGACCCCCGACGCAAGAGGAGAACACATGCCCGGCCAGTTCGTGCACATCGAGATCCCTGCGGATGACACTGCGAAGGCGCAGGGGTTTTGGGGCTCGCTTTTTGGATGGCAGTTCGAGGCGTTCCCCGGACCGTCCGAGTACCACATGACCCGGATCAGCGACGACTCGGGCGCAGCAATCACCAACATGGAGCCCGGCAAGCGCGGCACGCGAAGCTATTTCGACGTCGACGACATCAACGTCGGCGCCGCGCGGGTGCGAGAGCTCGGCGGCGAGGCCGGCGACCCGATGCCGGTGCCCAACATGGGCTGGTTCGCGACCTGCACCGATCCGCACGGCAACGAGTTCGGGATCTGGCAGACGGACCCGTCCGCCTCGATGCCGACCGGCTGAAGCTCGGCGGCCGGCGGCGCCCTCGAAGGCGCCGCCGGCGCGCTGCGCCAAGCCTCTAGACGTCCGCCGCGGCCTGCTCGAGCACGTCGATCTCGATCTTCTTCATCTCGAGCATCGCCGCCATCACCCGCTGCGCCTTCTCCGGGTCAGGATCGGCGAGCAACTCCGGCAGGCGCGTCGGCACGATCTGCCACGAGACGCCGAACTTGTCCTTCAGCCACGCGCAGGCGTCTTCCCGGCCGCCCTCGGAAAGCGCGCTCCAGTAGGCGTCGACCTCGTCCTGGCTCTCGCAGCTCACCTGGAACGAGATCGCCTCGCTGAAGGTGAACCGGGGCCCGCCGTTGAGCGCGACGAACTTCTGCCCGTCGAGCTCGAAGCTCACGGTCAGCACCGTCCCCTTCTCCCCAGGCCCGGCTTCGCCGTAGCGGACGACGTCGAGGATCTTCGAGTTCGGAAACACCGACGTGTAGAACGTCGCCGCCTCTTCCCCCTGGGTGTCGAACCAGAGGCATGGAGTGAGCTTCTGCATATGGCTTCCTTTCTCGTGCGCTGTCAGTCGGCGACCGGAGCGGCCTTTGCTCAATAGACGAAAGGGCCGACGGGAACTCATCGCCTACCTGCTTCGCTGCGCGAGCGCGAGCTGCGCCAGGTGACGGCCGATGACGATCGAGGCCGTCGCAGCCGGCGACGGCGCGTTCAACAGGTGGAGCATGCGAGGCGACTCGCGCACGAGGAAGTCGTCGACGAGCGATCCGTCGGGCGCGAGGCACTGCGCTCGCACGCCTGACGGCCCGAAGACGACATCGCGCAACTCGATCGTGGGAACGTAACGCCGCATCTCCGCGACGAACGCCGGTTTCACGAGATCGCGCCAGATCTCGGCGGCGCCGGTGCGCGCGTACGTCCGTGCAAGCCGTCTGAACCCGGACGATCCGAGCAGCTCGAAGACGTCGCGCGGGTTCGCAGAGAAGCGCCCGTACCCTTCGCGCGCAAACGCAGGCACGGCGTTCGGGCCTGCCGTGAGCCCTCCGTCCACGCCTCGCGTGAAGTGCACGCCGAGAAACGGGAACGCGGGATCGGGCACCGGATAGACGAGACCGCGAATCAGCTCGCGTGCATGCGGCTTGAAGGTGTAGTAGTCGCCCCGGAACGGGACGATAGAGTGCCCGGCATCGGTGTCGCCGGTGAGCGCCGCCACGCGATCCGCCTGGAGGCCCGCACATGCGATGGTCGTCGCTGCGCGCACGGTTCCACCTGTGGTCTCGATCGTGCACCCATGCCCGTCACGCGTGATGCCGCGAACGGCGTGCCCGAGCAGGATTGAGCCACCGCGCTGTTCGATCACGGTTGCGTACGCCGCGGCCACGCGGCGAAAGTCGATCACGCCGCTCTCCGGCACGAGGAACGCCCGGAGACCCTGCACGTTCGGCTCGATCTCGACGAGCTCGTCGGCCTCGACCTCGCGCAGCGCCAACCCGTTCGCACGCCCCCGCTCCATGAGAGCGTCGTATCGCCCGAGCTCCTCGACACGCGCTGCGACGACGAGCTTGCCGCACAGCGTGTAGGGAATCTCGTGCTCGTCGGCAAACGCCATCAACGCAGCGCGGCCTTCGTGGCAGAAGCGCGCCTTGAGCGAGCCGGGGACGTAGTACAGCCCGGCGTGGAGCACGCCCGAGTTGTGACCGCTCTGATGCGCCGCGAGCTGCGACTCCTTCTCGATCACGGCGACCCGCGCATCCGGCCGCTCTTCGAGCAGGCTCATCGCGGTCGCAAGACCGACGAGACCCCCGCCGATGACGGCGAAATCGAGCTCGTCCACTACCCGGCGCCGCCGCCCCGCGCCGGCGCGACGGTGTTCCTCAGCACACCGATCCCCTCGACCTCGAGCTCGACGACATCGCCGATCTGCAGCCAGCGCCCATCGCCATGCTCGAGGATGCAGCCGGTTCCGACGGTGCCCGAGCCGATCACGTCGCCGGGGCGAAGCTCCGTGTTGAGCGACGCGCGCTCGACGATCGCAGCCCACGAGTAGTAGAGGTCACGGAGGTTGCCGCGCGACCGCTCCTCGCCGTTCACGCGCGCGACCATCTCCGCGTCGGAGCCGTCGAGCTCGTCGGGAGTCACGATCACAGGGCCGAGGCTCGTCGCGAAGTCCTTGCCCTTCGCCGGCCCCAGCCCGATGCGGATCTCCTGCAGCTGCAGGTCGCGCGCCGACCAGTCGTTCATCACGGTGAAGCCGCCGATGCGGCCGTCGACGCCGATCACCGCTGCGGCTTCGAGCTCGTAGTCGAGCTGCGCCGATGAGCGCGGATACGGGATCGCATCGTCCGGGCCAAAGATTGCCGCCGGATTGGAGAAGTAAAACGCGGGGATCTCGTACCACTCGGGCGGAACGGTCGAGCCTCTATTGGCGCGCGCCGTGGCGACGTGCTGCTCGAAGGCGAAGAAGTCGCGGACGGAGGGCGGCGTCGGGATCGGCGCGTGAAGACGAACCTCGTCCAGCGCGAACTCACCGTCGTCCGGCGCCTCTCCGCCGGCCGCGAGCACGGCGATCAAGCTGTCGGCCGCGAGACCGATCACGCGCGCTCCCTCGACGCGGCCGGGCCTGGGCGCGCCTCCGTTTGAGCTGAACGTGCAGAGCTTCACGCCGATGCCTACGGGCCGTCGTACGTGAGGCCGTGCCCGAGCGGGAACAGGGGGTCCTCCGAGTCGCACGGCACATCCGGGAGCTGCCGCAGAACCGCATCCATCGACGACGGCAGCTCGAACGGGAGCTTGCCGCTCGGCGCAAACCGGCCGAAGACGAGATCGAGGATCGCTTCCTGGTTCGCGCCGAACGTGCCGACCAGCGCGGCGCCGGATTCGGCGAGATCGGTCAGGATCGCGGGGCGGTCGAGATGCACGA
>Ga0075522_10004390_pt1 | contig 10062 bp, 14 predicted proteins | sample NGEPerA_FD_74796 | JGI IMG/M metagenome (GOLD analysis project Ga0075522, IMG submission 74796) | Arctic peat soil microbial communities from the Barrow Environmental Observatory site, Barrow, Alaska, USA - NGEE PermafrostL2-A | ecosystem: Environmental > Terrestrial > Soil > Wetlands > Peat ...
GGGTCGCTATGTATAAATACATTATTATCCAGTCAACTGATGGCTATCAGGTTTATGTTAACTTAATTCTTTCCTCGGCCGGTAAGTATCTGAGCCGCCAACCTTACGTTATCAACTTGATTAAAGAGGTCTTAGGACCGATCGATATGAGAAAATCTGATCTGTCTTTGGAGTTTGATTTAGGCCGAGTGATCGGCAACACCGATATTATTGAGACAACTGAGAAGGATACTATTTTCTACGCTCAACCGGTTAAGAAGGAAGTATTTTCACGCTATGCAAAAAACCGCTCACCTTCGCCTAGTCAGAAACTTAGCATTATCATTAAGGCTGACCATGAGGGTAACTTTGAATTGATTGACACCTGGATTGGGCCATACATGCCACCATTCCCCGGTGATTCTCTTGAAACCGCTAAGAGTAAGCCCTATTGGTTGAGTCACGCTCTAGTCCAAGATGCCCAAACCGTCCAAACCAAGACTATTACTAAGATTTGTCCGTATTAATAAATAAGGGGGATTTAAGATGTCTAAAGATCGACCAAAACGCGAGACTCGAAAACCAAAACAACCTAAGAAATAGGTTTATTGAGCGCTAATATATTCAAAGATCTGCTTGAAAGCTTGCTGGCGATGATTGGCAGAGTTTAGGTTGTGACCCAAGTATCTACCTTCGTCGGTATGAAATAGGTTCCTAAATGGTAAGCCGGGTTGTAATGATATTCTTTTGTTTGGCTTGTCCAGAATATAGCCACTAACCCGACCCTTGAATATTTTTGGCTCCGAATTTAGTTTCCCAATAGCTACAACCGAGTTAAAATGTGCTGTTCGCTTGGCTTTTGGTAGCCCTTTTAGACTACTAAGGGTGTAGTCTATTATTTCCTGATCGCTCATCTCATACCCTGCCCAGCGACGGGTACTAATCCCGGGAGCACCGCCTAGAGCATCGATACCGATACCGCTGTCATCACCAGCCACCCATAGTTGTTCATCGGTTATTTGTGACATCAACGCATGCATTTTAAGTAAAGCGTTCTCAGCGTAGCTCTTACCGTCTTCATTAACCGAGAAACTCAGTTTTAAATCACTTGGTGACAATACTTCGATATTAAATTTCTTAGCGAAAGATCTAATCTCTTCTAGCTTGCCTGCATTATTGGTAGCAAAAACTAGTTTTATCATCGGCTTATAAAAGGCTCTTATCGGTTCGGAGATAGTGACAAGTATAGCCACCGGGGTTGTTTTGAAGATAATCCTGAAAATACTGTTCGCCAGTGTAGAATTTTTTAAATTCCTCTAATGACGTAATCACTGGGTTTTTATAAAGGCCCGAAGCATTAACCTTAGCAACGACAGCTTTAGCAGCTTTTAGTTCGTCGTCATTGGTATAAAAAATTGCTGAGCGATATGATGAGCCGATGTCATTACCTTGTTGGTTTAGGGTGGTTGGGTCATGAATACGGAAAAAATAATCGAGTATGGCTTCATAGGTCGTCTTGGTCGGGTCGTAGGTTATAGCAATGGCTTCAGCATGACCCGGGTGAAAATAAAAATTTGGGTGACTATTTCTACCACCGCAATAGCCAACTTCAGTATCAATAACCCCTGGCTCTTCTCTAAATAGTTCTTCTAGACCCCAGAAGCAGCCACCAGCTAGATATATTACTTTCTCGGTGTTTTTCATATCAATATTATATCGTCATCTCTACTGAGCAATCAAACCTTTTGCTATATTGGGCTTTTAGTTCATTTGTATATTTTTTAGGGCTATGCTACAGTATTATCGCTAGAATATGCTGCTTAAAGGTCCTTGAGTTTACCGATAGGGGTTCTAGAATATTTAATAACATCGTTCGATTGAGGAGCAGCTAAGTTGATCTTATAGCCAACTTACCTCAGAGAAATAAGAGAGGATAAGTAATGGCTACAAAACTATTTGTAGGTTCACTACCATATAAAACTAATGATGACGAGTTGGCTCAACTGTTCGCAGAAGCCGGCACCGTAACATCAGCTAAGGTCATCATCGACCGTGAGACAAACAGATCCAAAGGTTTTGGATTTGTTGAAATGTCAACAGAGGAAGAAGCTCAAGCAGCTATCAAGAATCTGAACGGTCGAGAAGTTGAAGGCCGTGCAATCATTGTCAATGAAGCACGTCCACAAGAGAACCGTGGTCCACGACCCGGTGGTTTTGGTGGCGGTAATGGCGGTGGCAACGATCGTCGTTACTAAAAAGATCTAAGAATCTTCAAAAACCCCACATCAAAGTGGGGTTTTTGTTATATTGATAGCATGTTTAGCGTTAGCCAAGACGAATTTCAGGACATTATTAATACCTCTATCACCTCCCTACCCAAGGCCTATGTTGATAGGCTTGAAAATGTTGCCTTTATTGTTGAGGATTACCCTTCGGGGGAGCAACGCCGGCAACTTGAGCTTCGTAATGATCAAACGCTATTTGGTTTATATGAGGGAGTGCCGCTTAGTCGGCGTCAAGGCACGACTAAGTTATTACCAGATAAGATAACCCTCTTTAAGAACCCAATAGAATCGGTGAGTAATAGTCTGGCGGAAATTCGAACCCAGATCGCCAAAACTGTTTGGCATGAAGTTGCTCATTATTACGGGCTGAACCACGACCAAATTAATAAACTAAATAATAAATAACTCTATTTAGGCCGTGGCCAGATAGCTTTGGCTTTAACATCACTCAATGGCAGCCAACCGAAGCTACGACTGTCGGTACTGCTAGGAGCATTGTCGCCTAAGACATAGAACTCCGTACCGTGGACATCTTCAACTCGCTTTATTTTATCAATCCCACGGTGTTTAAAAATTACGATATCACCTTTTAGCAGGTCTTTATAAAAACCGGTAGCAAAAATTAGGTCACCCGGAGACAGTGTCGGGAACATGCTATCACCGACCACGCGTCTAATTACTAGCGGGCTACGCATTTTTTAAACTTAAGCTTCTTTTTTGGTTTCCCAAAATACCTTAGAGATGGCCTCAATCTTATCAAGCAAATCTTTGCTAAGTTTTTCATCAACATGATGCTTGCACTCACTGGCTGCTTTAAGAGCTTTCCAGAACATATCGTGTAAATCAGGATACTTTTCAAGATGTTCCGGTTTAAAATAATCGGCCCAAAGTACCGCTAGATGGTGCTTAACAAGTTCGGCTCGTTCCTCTTTAATGAAAATTGCCCGGGTCTTATTTTCCTCATCGAGGCCGCCGTACTTTGTCATGATCGCGTGCACACTTTTGGCTTCAATTAGAGCCTGGGCGGGGTCATAAACTCCACAGGGCAGATCACAGTGAGCATATACTGGCTTTATAAATGATAATCGCATAACTTCCTCCTTAGACATTAACTACTTATCTTATTATAGGCCTTTATGCGCCTCACGCCATTTTTCGATCTCGGCGTGATTACCGCTAATTAGTACCTCGGGTACTTTCACCCCTCGAAAGTCCTCTGGACGAGTGTACTGAGGAAATTCTGTAGTTTTATCATCATCTTGGAAAGATTCAATTGCTGCACTATTCTCGCCTCCAAGCACTCCCGGCAAAAGCCTAACCACACTATCGATAATAACCATTGCCGGTAATTCGCCACCAGTTAGAACATAGTTACCTATCCGGTATTGCCTATCTACCCATTTGGTAATTCGTTCATCGTAGCCTTCATAGCGGGCACAAACTATTATTAGCCCTCGATTAGTGTCGGAGGCTAGGTTTTTGGCGTCGGACTGCTGATATGTCTGACCACGGGGGGTAGGTAATATAACTAGAGCCCCGGGGTCGCTTTTTAGAGCTGCCTCAATAGCTTCAACCAGCGGAGTCGGTTGCAACAGCATACCATCGCCCCCTCCATACGGAGTGTCATCTACGGTCTTTCTGGGCCCCTTACCAAAGTCCCGGAGATTGAGGTGGGTAAATTGGACTATTTTCTTTTCCTCGGCCTTACGCAGCATGCTAGTACTTAATACGCCATCGAACATTGTCGGGAACAGACTAATAATTTGAATCTTCATTAATGATCATTTTAACAGATGAAACTAAAAGAACCTCGGATGAGGTTCTTTTAATCACATAAAGCTCCCACTATGATATTTCATATTGGCTCGCTGAGTTTCGTTTATTTTTGATGTTAAGGTCGTTTTTATATCGTGAATTATTACACATCAAGATCATCGAGATCTTCAAGTTCTTTTCTGGTCTTGCTAACAACGTCTTCGTGGTCGATTTCTTCTTGGTCTTTAACTTCCTCCTCAACTGGCTCCTCGTGAGTTTCTTCTTCTTTGGCAGGCATATCGGCAACCGGTTCGCCAGTTTTATCGTCAGTCGCTGGTTCATCTTGAACCGGTGCAGGCTGATCGTCACGTGGGGCAGACGAGTTGTCTTGGCGATGATAATCTACGCCGTTATCTATAATTTTCAAGTTATAACGAGCATCGTTTTTGGTACCAAGAGCTCTAAGTAAAGTCCTAAGACTCTGAGCAGTTGCGCCACGTTTACCGATAACCCGACCTAAATCTTCTGGGTCAACGGTTAGCTCCAGTAAAACCCCTTTTTCGTCAATACTTCTCTCTACGCTAACTGCATCAGGCTTACCGACTAAAGATTTGACAATAAACTCTATGAATTGTTGGTCAATGCTACTCATATCCGACACCTCCGTTTAAGTACTACGAAGGTATTATAGCAAAGCTAAAGGCTATTTTTCTAGAGGCTCTTCGACAGTTGGAGCGGCTTCGGGAGTAGTTTGGTCTGTTGCATCAGTTGCCACTTCAGGTTCTGTAGGCTCTGACTCTGGGGCAGCAACTGCCTCACCAGCGGGCTCGCTTGACGATTCTTCGGTTTCAGTTGCTTCAACGACTGGTGGGGTAGCGGCTTCATCAACCGTCGTTTCAGTTGGTTCATCAACAGTACTAGTGGCAGCGGTAGTTTCGGTCTCAGCGGGAACCTCATTCTCAACTTTAGGCTCTGGAGCGGCTTCACCGGCTGGTCGGTTACGACGCAGTTTTGACTGATTCCGAATGGAGGCGGTTTTCTTGGTGTCAACACTAATCCAAGATGGGAGTTTTACGCCTTGTGATTTCATCAAAAATATAACTCTATCTGATGGCTGAGCGCCATGTTCCAAATAATAACTAGCTTTTTCTTTATCGAAAACGGCAGTCTTAGTGTGTGGATCGTAGCTGCCAAGCAGGGCAACTATATTGCCGCTGGTCGGTGTTCGCCTAGAATCCTGAACAATCATCCGGAACATTGCGTGTCCGTGACGTCCTGTTCGTTGCATACGAATAGCTAACATGTATCTCTCTAACTCGCTTTCATTACGTTATTTGATAAAAACGTTATAGGTATTTTACAGAAGATTAACAGATATGTCAAACAAACCCCAAAGTCACTTAGTCGCTAATACCGTAAGCTTTTAGAGCAGCTTCGGCAGCACCTTGTTGGCCAGCCTGCTTGCTAGGACCACTACCTTCGCCCTTTAGTTCACCGTCTATGTAGACGCCAACTCTAAAGACCTTGTCATGATCAGGACCGTCTTCATTGAGCACTTTGTAGACTGGCGTGAAAGACTCTTTACTTTGGGCTATTTCCTGCAAGTGTGACTTAGCATCCATCCAAGAACCGCTGGCTAAAATATCTTTAAAGGTGATCAATAATTTGTCAGTAATAAATTGTTTAGAAATATCGTAACCTTGATCGATATATATCGCACCAACAACCGCCTCAAAACTATTGGCTAGGATTTGGGCCCGAGCTCGGTCTGTGCCTCGTTTCTCGCCTCGGCTGAGTCTTAAGTGTTCCTCAAAGCCAAGTCGAGCGGCGGCAGCGCCAATACTTTCAGTTCTAACTAGGGCGCTGCGCCAATTTGTCAGAATTCCTTCTGGATCATGGAAATTATTGAAAAGGTATTCTGTGGTCACAAGTTCCAGTACGGCGTCGCCCAAAAACTCTAGACGTTCATTGTGTTCCATGACGGTTTTCTTGTGTTCGTTGAGATACGACCTATGAGTAAAAGCTGTTATCAAAAGACCTATGTTATTGAACCTTACCCCTAGAGCTGATTCTGCAAAATCTTGATAGACACTGTCGTTTGGCATTAGCGTGCACGCTCCCTTATGCTACGAAGACCTAGCAACATTAACTTGCTAATATCTTCGTATTCAATTTTATCAATCGCTTCATTAGCTGGAAACCACTTAACATCGTTGAACCATTCTTCCTTTTTTAGCTCATCGCTATTACCAAGGGCTTCGACGAGATAGATGTGCATGGCCATTAGGACTAGGGTCTTGTTACGACGATAGCGGAAGTCAACCTTACCCAACCAGTTGAGAACACGCATTTGTTTAAGACCAGTTTCTTCGCGTATTTCCCGCTCAGCAGTTGCCCGTGGTTCTTCGCCTGGTTCAACATGGCCTTTAGGAATAGTCCATCGTTTCTTGGCGTCTTGGATAAGCAGAATCTCGGCTTTACCACTTTTATCACGACGAAAAACGATGCCACCTGATGTGGTTTCACTGACAGCCTCGGTAATTGCTGGTGGACGAGAGACGAATCGCTTAATCCCTTGTATCGGTTTTGGCCTTTTCAACTGGCTTACCTTTCTTGCTTGCTTTTGTTCCATTTTTCTTCTTACTCTTACCTTCATGTTCTCTTAGTACGGTGCCTAGCACCCCGTTTATAAATTTTGATGAGTTATCACCGCCAAAAGATTTTGCTAGCTCAACCGACTCGTTAATAACAACTTTGGGTGGTACATCTTTCTCGTAGAGTAGCTCATAGAGCCCAATCCGCAGCACAACTCTATCCATTCGGGCTATTTGTTCGATTGGCCATTCCGGTGCAACCGGGCGCAGTACATCATCCAATTTGGCTTCTTCTTTGGTGACGCCGTTGACTAAACGTTCAATGAAGCTCTTATCATCAACAGCCTTTTGGTAGCGGGAGATATTACGAGCCAGAACTTCTGAAAGATCAACGGTCTTATCACCCGACTGCTCCCGAAACTCAACTTCATAAAGAGTCTGTAGTGCAATGATGCGGCCAAGATGACGATTGCTTGCCATAATTGTTAAGTCATTTCCTTGTTTTGCTTAATCTACTGTAGCTTACTTAGCTGGGGTTGTGCTTGATTTTTTGGTTTTAGCCACTTTATTAACCAAGGTTTTGGCGCTTTCGCGCTTAGTCGTATAAGCCTTGGTTGGTGATTTAGCGTTAACCTGTCTGGCTAACTTCAGTATCAAATGGCTTCTCCGGCTTCGTGTCCGGCGGGGGCTGGTTCGTTTTTTAGGCTGGCCCATATTATCAAGGACTCCTTTTCTTTTAGGCTACACTTGAGCAAAAGTATAACCTAATTGCCTCCGGTTATCAAGTTAATGTGGTGGTAGATTTTAGAACTCTTAAACGATTACTAGGTTCAGCAGTTTACTGGGAATGTAGATACTTCTCGCAATTTTTTTACCTTTTAGAAGGGCCTTAATCTTGTCATTTGCTCTAGCCGCTTCCATGACATCAGCTTCGCTAGATTTGGGGTCGAGTATTAGTTCTGCCCGGACCCTACCGTTTACCTGAACAACAATCGTTAGACTATCACTAACCAAATACTTATCATCCCACTTTGGCCATTTATTCAAGTGAACTGAACCAGAATGGCCGCTAAGAGCCCATAATTCTTCGCTTATATGTGGCGCAAAAGGCGCTAGTAATTGGATCAGGGTTTCAAGCGATGATTCCCAGTTTTTACTAGCAAAATCATCTTGGGCTTTTAACTTATAAAGACTATTAACATATTCCATTAAAGCGGCGATAGCCGTGTTAAAGCCCATATTATCTAAATCCTGGGAAACTTTTTTTATGGCATGGTGAGTGGCCGTATTTAAGGCGGGTAATTCGGGGCCCTGAGACTTAGTTTTATGAGCCTGGAATTCGTGAACAACTGTCCAGACGCGCTGCAAGAAACGAAAGGTACCGGCTACACTTTCCGGACTCCAAGGAGTTGTTTGGTCGTAAGGTGCTAAAAATACAATGGCCAGACGCAGGGCGTCGGCGCCATAACCGTTATCGATGATTTCTGATGGGTTAACTATATTGCCCTTACTTTTACTCATTTTGGTACCATCAGCGGCCAAAACTATCCCCTGTCCCCGGCGAGCCATATACGGCTCGGGAGTAGGAACTAAACCCTGGTCAAATAAGAACTGATGCCAAAAACGTGAATAAAGTAGGTGTAAGGTGGTATGCTCCATGCCTCCCAAGTAGAGATCAACTGCACCCCAGTAGCCTAATTTTTTTCGATCGGCAAAGGCCTTTTTATTATTAGGGTCATAGTAGCGCAAATAATACCAGCTACTGCCTGCCCAGTTAGGCATAGTGTCGGTTTCACGAGTGGCCGGTTGATCGCATATTGGGCAAGTTGTGTTGACCCAATCTTTGATAGACGCCAGCGGACTCTTGCCATTTTCAGAAGGCAAAAAGTTTTCAACTTCAGGTAAAATGACAGGTAATTGGTCGTCAGGGACCGCTACGGCTCCATGCTCGGGGCAATGAATAATTGGGATAGGTTCACCCCAGTAGCGTTGTCGACTAAAGATCCAATCACGCAGGCGATAATTAACTTTTTCGCTGGCCAACTTTTTGACCATCAAATCTTTTAGAATTTTTTCTCGGGCATCTTCACTTTCTAGGCCATTATATTTTCCGGAGTTGACTATTACCCCTTCATTTTCATTCCAATCCTCACCTCCAGGCTGATCACTGATAACCCTGATGATATCGATTTTATATTTCTTGGCGAAAGCCCAGTCACGTTTGTCGTGAGCCGGAACGGCCATGATTGCCCCTGTACCATAATTGGAAAGCACGTAATCGCCCACCCAAATCGGGATAGACTGATTATTTATAGGGTTTCGGGCATAGGCTCCGGTAAAAACCCCAGTTTTATCACTATTAACGTCCTGGCGTTCGATTTCTGACTTAGCCCCGGAGGATTTGACATAGGAGTTAACGTCAGCTTTCTGGTCTTCAGTAGTAATATCCTCGACCAGTGGATTTTCAGGCGCCAGAACGATGAAGGTTGCCCCGTAGAGCGTATCGGTCCTGGTAGTAAAGACTTCAATTGTCTTATCGCTACCGTCTACTTTAAATTTGATTTCGGCACCCACCGAACGACCAATCCAATTTATTTGTTGATCAGCAATTTTACTTGGGAAATCAACATTGGCTAGACCGTCGATTAATCGATCGGCATATTTAGTGATTTCAAGCAGCCATTGTTTGAGTAGTTTCTTTTCAACTAATGTATCGCATCTTTCGTGGCGACCATTGATAACTTCTTCGTTTGACAGGCCAGTCTTACAAAAAGGGCACCAGTTGATCAGTATTTCTTTTTGATAAGCCAAGCCGGCTTTAAAAAACTGTAAGAATATCCACTGTGTCCACTTATAGTAGTCTGGGTCGGTTGTCTTAAAACTTCTTGACCAATCAAAGCTAATCCCCAAACTATCGTATTGTTTCCGATACTTTTTAATATTCTTGTCGGTTGAGATCTGTGGGGCAATATTGTTTTTGATTGCATAATTCTCGGCTGGTAAACCAAAAGCATCATAAGCCATTGGGAATAGGACGTTCATGCCTTGCATGCGCCGGTGACGAGCCATGATATCTCCAGCACTATATTCACGGATATGGCCCATGTGCAGCCCGTCACCTGATGGGTAGGGGAATTCTGTCAACATAACGAACTTAGGCTTATTGTCAAAATCAACAGCCCGATAGATCTTATCCTTAGCCCACTTAGTCTGCCACTTTGGCTCAATATCCTTTGGTATATAACGTCTCATCAGATTGATTATAAGTTAATTACTAGAACTTCGCTAGGTAGTAGGACCCTGAGGTCAAAGCCTATTACTAATCTTTAAGTTGGCGTGAGTATTAATGCAGTCCGGTTCGATTGTAGTGCCGCGAACGTATTGCCCAGTCCAAGTCATCTTTGAATTTTTCGCCTGGAGCATCAGGGTCGGTATATTCAGCTATATAT
>Ga0075522_10004393_pt1 | contig 10060 bp, 9 predicted proteins | sample NGEPerA_FD_74796 | JGI IMG/M metagenome (GOLD analysis project Ga0075522, IMG submission 74796) | Arctic peat soil microbial communities from the Barrow Environmental Observatory site, Barrow, Alaska, USA - NGEE PermafrostL2-A | ecosystem: Environmental > Terrestrial > Soil > Wetlands > Peat ...
ATCCATGCTCAATAATATAAAAAGTTTACGACTTTATACTGATACCAATGTCATGCCGTCCGCCAGCTGGCGGATCGGCACCCCATTAGCAAGGTATACGCCTGTCAAGTCAGTGTAGGCATCTGCATGACGCCGTGACAATTATTATATAAAAGTTCTCCGAATTACTTACATTCGCTGTATGTTTTCCCAACTGAAGTATTACCCGCTTTATTTGCAGTTGTTTTGCCTCGCTGTTTTGACATCCTGTTCGCCAAAAGGCCCCTACGCGGTTACGAACAGGATCTACGCCGATAAAACCAAAGGATATATCGCGGCAATTCAAAAGGAAAGCCCGGATTCGTTAAGAGACAGCACCGGTATGCCGATACCTTCGGCCTGGGTAGGCACAGTGAATTTCGGCATCCGAAAGCCAAATTTTGTGATCATCCATTTTACCGCCCAGGACTCGGTGCAGCAAACGTTAAAAACGTTTACTATCGCCAGCACACAGGTAAGCGCGCATTACGTGATCGCTAAAAATGGCAAGGTATTTCATATGGTGAATGATTACCTGCGCGCCAATCACGCGGGCGTTGGCCGGTGGGGCAGCGTCACGGATATGAACAGCTGCTCGATAGGCATCGAGATCGATAACAACGGCGATGAGCCTTTTACGGGTCCCCAGATAAACAGCCTGCTTGCCCTGCTTACGCAACTGAAAAGGAGTTACAACATACCTACAGCTAATTTTATCGGTCACGAGGACTTCGCGCCTAAGCGCAAACCCGATCCCGGGCCATTTTTTCCATGGAAAACCCTGGCTGAGCATGGCTTTGGCTACTGGAGCGACGACGTGCTTGAGTTGCCGCCCGATAATTTTGATGTTGCGGTAGCGCTGAAGCTGATAGGCTACGATACTTCAGATCTAAACGCCGCAGTCGTCGCGTTTAAACGCCATTTTGTTCAAACAGATATTTCCCCGCGGCTAACCCAACTGGACCTGAATGTGCTTTATAACGTATACGGTAAATATAGTAAGTTATAGGTCGCGCAGCAAATATTCGATGATCCGCTCGTGCGGGTTAAACGGCGAAAGCTGGGATAAGCCTAACTCATTAACCGCGGTTTGAACCAGTTCAAGCTCATTTGCTTCAACCGGTTGATGGTTCTTTTTCCTGAAGTATTCGCCCGCGGCCAGCATGGCTTTGAGCGGTATTAGTCCAATAAGCTCGCTGCCCGTTACCCTGAGCCCAAGCTTTTCCGCTTCAAAACGCGCTTCTTCAAACGCAATATGTAGCGGCGTTATGTCGATATTAGTGAGGTTCATGGATACCTGTGCGAAACCGTATTCTTTAATGTACCAGCCGATCGCTTTTACCGATCGCAATGAGCCGGGTGTGGTTGTGATCTTTCGATCCCGAAGCGTTTTCCGCCCTGTTTCGCGTACGCGGCCTGCTATTTCATTTGCTTTAGCAACCGAAGTGGTGTCTAAATTCACATTGTAGGCAATCAAAAAATCGCGTACGCCAATTACGGTCGCGCCGCGTTTTGCATCGAATACCGTAGGGCCAAAGTCGGGCTGCCAGGCGGGCAGTTTTATTTTTTCAAAGAAGCCCTCGTATTGCCCCACCCGGATCATCGAAAGGTTATGGCGCGTTTTGTCGGGCTGGGCGTGTTCGTATAAATACACAGGGATGCGCAGCTCCTCACCGACCCGTTTAGCCAGCTGCGCAGCATAGCGGACTGTTTCTTCCATCGTTATGTTGGCGATGGGCACCAGCGGGCAAACATCCGTTGCCCCGATTCGCGGGTGCTCGCCTTTATGACTGCTCATATCGATGAGCTCACCTGCTTTTTTTATAGCCAAAAACGCAGCATCGATAACCGGATCCGGTTCACCTGCAAACGTGATCACGGTGCGGTTAGCCCCCTTTCCGGGATCGATGTTCAGGAGCTTTACACCATTAACGGAGTCGATTTCGTCTGCTATCTGCCTGATAATATTCGTATCGACGCCCTCGCTGAAATTGGGCACACATTCAATCAATTTCATATCAAAGGCCCTTTTTATGCTGCCTGCCCCATTTGATCATTTCGTCCACGACGGGCGTCAGGGTAAAACTAAAGGTGGTGAGCTTGTAGTCGATGGTTACCGGATAGGTATCATTAACAATTCGAATGATTAGCCGGTTTCCCTCCAAATCCTTTAACTCCTTGGACAGCACCCGCGTAGTGATGTTGGGTATGCTGCGCTGCAAATCGCGGAAGCGGCTTTTCCCGGCATACATCGACATTAAGATAGGCAGCTTCCATTTGCCGTTGATAACAGATAGGGTATCCTGTATATAACCGATCTTATCGGCAAGAGTGGTAATAGGTTGCTTCATGATATACTTTTAGTTTGCGGTATCAAAAGTATATCAAAATAATGGCAAATGCAATAGTAAACTATTCTTCCCCTTTTATCCTGAATACCATGCCATCCATATCCTCGTTAATTCTTAGCTGGCAGGCCAGCCGGCTGTCGGGCGCCGCATCCGGAAGGGTGTCCAGCAAATCAAGCTCCAGGTCGGTTGGATGAAAATATTGCGGCGGTCCCTCTACTACCTGCACATGGCAGGTAGCGCACAAGGCCATACCGCCGCAGGTAGCCTGGATAGAATGATCGGCCGCCTTCAACACTTCCATCAAGCTAAGATTAATGCCTTCGGGTATTTCTACCGGCTCCCGGTGACCATTCCGATCTTCAATAGTTAACGTGATCATTATATTCGCATTGTTGAATGATTACTGGCAATGATTTGCTTTCGCCTTTTGCCCCAGCCTACCGGCAGGCAGGTTTCAGCTTTCACCTCGTTAAAAAGCCGTTACGCCGTAAACGGTGGTGTATTTAAAACTTAGCTTTTGGTCGGGGTAAACCAGCTTAAATGCGCTTTGGGCCATCAGAGCCGCCTCGTGAAACCCGCATAAAATGAGCTTTAGCTTGCCCGGGTAAAGGTTGATATCACCAATAGCGTAAACGCCTTTTACATTGGTGCTGTAATCCACGGTGTCGACCAGGATAGCCGATTTGTCAACGTTTAAGCCCCAATCAGCAATAGGGCCAAGCTTTGGGGTTAAGCCGAACAGCGGGATCAAATTGTCAGCCTGGATCGTGGAAATTTCATTATCGCGGTCGATTACTTCTACTTCCTGCAAATGGCCGTTCCCGTTGATGGCTTTGATATGCGCTTGGAGGATAAGGTTTATACGGCCTTCTTTAGCCAGCTCAAAAACTTTCTCCGCCGAATCGGGCGCGCCGCGAAAAGTATCGCCGCGGTGGATGAGCGTTACCTCCTGTGCAATATCAGCCAGGAAGATGGTCCAGTCGAGCGCTGAATCGCCGCCGCCTGCCAACACAACTCTACGCCCGCGAAATGCTTCCGGGTTTTTTATCATATAGGCTACGCCCTTGCCTTCAAATTCCTCCAGGTTATCGATCGCCGGTTTGCGTGGTTCAAAACAGCCCAGGCCGCCCGCTATTACCACCACCTTGCTGCGCACTTCGGTGCCGTCGCTGGTTTGGATGATGAACGACCCATCCTCCAGCTGCTGCAATTCGTTAACACGCTCACCCAGCGAGAAGGTCGGTTTAAAGGGCTCTATCTGTTCCATAAGGCCATCCACCAGCTGCTGCGCGTTGATGGCCGGGAAGCCTGGTATGTCGTATATGGGTTTTTGCGGGTAGATCTCAGAAAGCTGTCCGCCAACCTGTGGCAGCACATCGATTAAATGGCAGCGCATTTTTAGCAACCCCGCCTCGAACACGGCAAATAGCCCAACAGGCCCTGCCCCTATAATGCAAATATCTGTAGTTATGAGTTCCATATCATATTAAATGATACGCAAATATCGCGTTTATTATATCGAAATTGTTATTACAATTAGTAATTCGTGATTACTTTATGTTATGGGTTGTAATGCAATAACGCTTAAAAAGGTCGATTAGGCCGGAAGTTTTCCCCTGCAATTGAATGAATTCAAAGGTGCGGAAGATATCGAGTCCTTTCACTTCGATTATACTGAGTTCATTGTATTTCAACTCGCTGAATACCGACCGTATGGACAGGAACGTCGCCGTTTCGGAATATAACAGGTATTGTTTAATGGCGATACTGCTTTCCAGCCTGATCTCGACCTGCAGGTCTTTTGGATTTATGCCGGCGTTGGTGAGCGCGTTAAAAATAATATCCAGCGTGCCTGAGCCGGCTTCGCGTAATATCAGCGGAATATTTAACAGTTGCTTCGGCGTTATTTCGGCCTTTTTGGATAACTGGTTGTTGGCCCGCGTTACCAGGACGATCTCGTCTTTGGCAAATGGCGCATAGGCAATTTGAGGGTAATGCGCCGCGCCCTCGACGATAGCGATATCCACCTTTTCGGCTAACACCATTTGGGTGATCATATCGGTATTGCCCTGGATAAAAGTAAAATTGACCGCCGGATACGTTTTTTTGAATAATGCCAGTATCCGCGGAAGGATAGTTTGCGCTACCGTGGTGCTTGCCCCGATATGAAGTGTGCCCGATTCCAGGTTATTCAACTGGGCCAGCTCTGTTTCGAGGTCGGTATACGTTTGAAATATCTTCTCGGCATACTGCACCAATATCTTCCCTGCTGTGGTTAAAACGATGCTGTTGCCATTGCGTACAAATAGTTGGGCATTCAGCTGTTGCTCCAGTTCCTTGATGTGCCGGGTAACAGCCGGCTGGGTGATATACAATTCGGTGGCGGCCCTGGTAAAGCTTAGCCGCTGTGCAACAGTATAGAAAACTTTTAACCGGAAATCGAAGATCATCGCATAAAGATACGAATATCATAACGATGGGATATTAGCCATTGGCATTACACCCATCGCTGCAATGTTATAAAACCACCGTCATCCTCTTCCCGGTGTATTTCACGGTTTTATCCGGTTTAGATGATATTTCTTCGTTGCTGCCGTGGCCGCCGTTTACAAGTACTATGTTAAAAGTGTGTTTTTTTAGCATGCCCGGGAATTGCCCCCTGGTGTCAGAGATCGTCAGCGTGCGGTTCTTATCGTTCCAGCCAATTGTAAAAGTCGAATACAGGCCTTTTTCGTAATCGTAATTATCGTTTTCGTCCTCATAAAAATTAAACGAGCCATTGGCGCCCGGGTAAATGCGCAGTTCGATCGGCGCTGCCGGTTTTTGCGTGGCGTATTCAATTTCGGGGCCCATTGGAATAATGGATCCTGCCTTTACATACAAGGGCATGATATTCATCGGCACGGGCACATCAATAGTCTGGCCGCCGTTCAGCAATGCCCCGGTCCAGAAATCATACCATTTAGCTGCCGCGGGCAAATATACCTTCCTTGTTTTTTCAGCTGGCGGATTTTTGCCGGTATACAACTGTTCGGTTACGGGGTTCACTAAAAATGCCGGACCAAACATATACTGGTCGGGTATGCTGTATACATTGGGGTCCTTACGGAAATCGAAGGTCAGGGCACGCATGATCGTATAATTTTCGGTAGTTACCCTGCCCGCGAGCGAATAAATGTATGGCATCAGGCGGTAGCGCAGCTTGTCGTATTTCAGCAGAATAGCCCTGGTGGAATCATCCCAGTTTTTTGAGAACAGCGCCCTTTCGCCTTTGCCGTGGATACGGAATATCGGGCAAAACGCGCCAAACTGGAACCACCGGGTAAACAGCTCGCGAAATTCGGGTTTCGACCAATCGGGCGCCTGCCAGTGGTATTGGTACCCGCCGATGTCCGATGTCCAGTAAGGTATGCCCGATGCACAGGCGTTAATGCCCTGCGGCACCTGGTCCTTAAAGGCATCAAACCCGCAAAAAATATCGGACGACCACAACGCGGCCGCATTGCGCTGCGCGCCGGCGAAGGATTGCCTGGCCAAAAAGAATGCCCGTTTGCCGGGGATATCTTTTCGCCATCCTTTGTATATGCCCTTGGTATGTTCCAGCGCGTACGTATTAAAATAATCAATGCCTTTGCCAATATGGAAGTTGGCCTGGCGGCGCGCATCCAGCAGCGATCCGTTATCGGGTTCGCATTGATCAATCCACCAGGCATCCCAGCCGTAACGTTTAATAAGGCTGTCGCGGGCCTGCGCCCAGTACAGGTCGCGCGCTTTTGGATAATGCGCGTCGTAATAGGTATCGAAGGTATGGGTAACTACATTGTCCCAGGTGATGTCGGTCAGGCCGCCGATTTTTTGCAGCGTGTCGTAATTAGCAGTGCCCTTGCCGAATACCGGCCAGATGGAGATCATGCCGTGAATATTAGCCTTATGCAGTTCGTCGAGCATTTTTTTGGGATGCGGATACCGCTGCGGCTGCATTACGTGCGAACCGATAGGCAGCGGGTCCCAATAATACCAATCCTGCACAATCACGTCGATTGGGATATGGTTTTTGCGGTAATTGTTTTTAACTGAAATGATCTCCGCTTCGCTCATATACCTGTCCTGCGACTGGAACAATCCAAAAGCCCATTTGGCATACATGGGCGCTTTGCCGGTCGCGGTCCGGTACAGATCAATAATATGATCAAAATCGGGCCCGTAAAAAAAATAATAGTCAACCTGTTTGCCGCTTTCGGATACATATTTGTACCTGGTATTTCCGTCTACGCCGCCATAAAAGTTGGATGCTGAATAATTATCCCACAGTAAACCATACCCTTTGGTCGACAGCAGGACAGGAATGGCGCCCGTCATATACCGGATGGCCAGGTCCTGGTCGCGGCCCTTATAATTGATAGATAAGGAATCGAGCGGGTGGCAACCCAGGCCGTAGAGTGCCTCGTCGGCCGGCGAAATAAACTGCGTGCTGACGTTATAGGTGTTAATGCCCGCTATGGTAGCAGCGGTCATCGTTTTATTTTCCCTGTCTTCGGCGGTTATCACTTTGCCGTTAAGCGCGGCATAGGTTATGGCATTGGTCGCCTTGTTGATCTTGATGTTTAGTTTTTTGGTAGTGATGATAATATCGCCTTTATTATCCGTAACCGTAAATGAAGGGTGTTGTGCCCATGTGTTATTGACCACCAGGGATGGCTTGGTTGAAAAGGCTTTGAGCATGGTGTACTTCACCTCGATGATATCATCCCTGCAGATGACGATCTTCATAAAACCCTTATCCAGCGTAAACGTCACGTCGCTGATATTTTTTTTATAGGATTTTACCGTTGCCCGGGCCTCATTGAAATAACAGTTCAAAATCATAAAAAAGGCAAGCAATTGAATACAGCGGGATTTCTTCATCATGGGGGTGGTTTTAGAACTGTAAATATAACAGTTGATTCGTATTCCTCGGTTTACGACTTTTACCATACTTTAGTACTAAATTACCATTATTATGGAAACGTTAAAGATCGCGACCGCGCAGTTTGAAAATAAGAGCGGCGATAAACAATACAATTTACAAACCATCAAACACCTTACCGCACAGGCTGCCGCCGCGGGCGCAAAAGTGGTCGCCTTTCACGAATGTTCGGTAACAGGATATACCTTTGCAATGCATTACTCGCGCGATCAAATGCTGGATATTGCCGAATTTATTCCGGATGGCCCAAGCATCCGTAAGCTGACAGAGATCGCGAAAGAATACGATGTGGCTATTTTAGCGGGTCTGTTTGAGAAAGATAGAGACGATAAAATATACAAGGCCCAGGTCTGCGTCGACAAAAATGGCGTGATCGCAAAATTCCGAAAGCTTCATCCTTTTATCAATAAACACATCACCCCAGGCAACCAATACGTGGTTTTCGATCTTTACGGCTGGAAGTGCGGTATCCTGATTTGTTACGACAATAATATTTTTGAAAACGTGAGGGCCACCAGGCTGCTTGGCGCCGATATTATTTTTATGCCGCATGTAACCATGTGCACGCCGTCGACGCGGCCGGGCGCGGGGTTTGTGGATCCCGGGTTATGGAAAAACCGCGAGGCCGACCCAACCTCACTGCGCAAGGAATTCGACGGGCTTAAGGGGCGCGAGTGGCTGATGAAGTGGCTGCCTTCGCGCGCCTATGATAACGCGATTTACGCCGTGTTTTCAAACCCCATCGGTATGGACGACGACCAGCTGAAAAATGGGTGCTCCATGATCATCGACCCTTACGGGGACATTATTGCCGAGTGCAGAAAGCTCGAAAACGAGGTTGTTATCGCCACTATAACGCCCGATAAACTGACCAAAGCGGGCGGTTACCGGTATATGAATGCCCGGCGGCCGGAATTATACCGGGATATTATCGGCCAGGATCACGTTTCGGAGCAGAAAGTGGCGTGGTTGAGTTGAAGTTAGACTTACGAAGTTTTAGAAACTTCGTAAGTTTGGTTTGGTTTTGTAAAAAATCAGTTATAAACAACTCCACATCAAAAATAATTGTCACTTATACATTTTTACCATTACCTTTAACATACCAATTAAAACAATTATGTTAAAAAACTTTAAAGCCCCCGGTTTCCTGCACGTTGGCGCGTTATTTTTTGTTGGGTTATTTTGCGCAACCACCGTTCAAGCTCAACGTTTCAGGGCGCCAAAACCGGCAGGCGTACCTTCGGAAATACAGATCACCCCTTACAAAACGACGATGATAGCCGACGGTAAGGATGAGGCGTTGATCAGCATCAAAATAATTGATAGCCGCGGCGACGAAGTACCAGGCGCAAGGATGCCGGTCACCTTTCATATTAAAGGCGATGCGAAAATTGTTAAGGTGGAAAATGCCACCGGCTTTATGACCCTGCCGCACACCGACAGCACCTGGCAGGTAAATATGACCGGCAGTTGCCAGCTGATATTGAGAACCGGCCGTACACGGGGCCGCATAAACTTTAAAGCTACCGCCGACTCTGTATATGCGGGTTCGACTGAGATCCATACCGTACAGCCGGGTATCGCGCATGTAGTTACGCATGATAAATACGTTCCACGACGAGTGCATGATAAAATTTTAGGCGCTGATATTTCCTTTCTGCCGCAGATGGAAAGCCGCGGGGCTAAGTTTTCGGATAACGGCGTACCGGGAGACGCCATCGACATCATGAAGGCTCATGGGTTCAACTACATTCGCCTGCGCATATTTAACCAGCCGGCCAATCCAAAAGGATATTCCCCAAAGCAAGGCTTCTGCGACCTGGAACATACCAAGCAAATGGCTAAGCGCATAAAGGCCGCGGGAATGAAGTTTTTACTCGATTTTCATTACAGCGATTACTGGGCCGATCCGCAGCAGCAAAATAAACCCGCCGCCTGGGTTGGCGAGGACTTTAGCGCATTAAAAAAATCGCTGTATGATTATACGGTGAATGTGATGCAACAGCTAAAAGACCAGGGCACTGCGCCCGATATGGTGCAGGTTGGCAACGAGATCAATCACGGTATGGTATGGCCAGAGGGAGCGGTCAATAATCTCGACAGCCTGGCGCAATTGATATACGAGGGCGTTAAAGGGGTAAAAGCAGTTAGTCCGAAAACATTCATTATGCTGCATATTGCGCTTGGCGGGCAAAACGCGGAAGCCAGGTTTTTCCTCGATAATATGAAAAAACGCAACGTGCCTTTTGATGTGATCGGTTTATCGTATTATCCAAAGTGGCATGGTACGCTCGCCGACCTGAAAAGCAACATGGCCGACCTGGCCACCCGGTACCCGCAGCAGGTAATGGTGGCCGAGTATTCGCAGATGAAGCGTGAGGTGAACGATATCGCGTTCAACGTGCCAAACGGCAAAGCGGTGGGCAGCTTTATTTGGGAACCGCTCAACTCGTGGGAAGGTATTTTTGACCGGTCCGGTAAAGCGAATGATTATATGAACGTGGTTTATCCGGAGATAGCAAAGAAGTACGTAGACCGTTGATCTTAGTGATTTTGGGATCTCGTTGATTTAAAAGAAACCGTACTAACTAAACTCTTTTTTAAAATTAGTCACTTTTTCCGCGCGTTTGTATTCGGCTAACCGGGCATTTAAAAGACTGAGCAGTTCATCAAAATCACATTTTAAAGTGCTGGTTGTAATTCCCAAAGGTGCACCGTATTGTTT
>Ga0075522_10004394_pt1 | contig 10059 bp, 14 predicted proteins | sample NGEPerA_FD_74796 | JGI IMG/M metagenome (GOLD analysis project Ga0075522, IMG submission 74796) | Arctic peat soil microbial communities from the Barrow Environmental Observatory site, Barrow, Alaska, USA - NGEE PermafrostL2-A | ecosystem: Environmental > Terrestrial > Soil > Wetlands > Peat ...
GTTCGAGGTCCGGGCGATCGTCAGCCCGACGCCCTACTCGTTGGTCGCCCGCAACGACTACGAAACGGCGTCGCGGGCAAAGATCTGACTTAGCGAGGAGCCCGCCCGCACCGGGCCGCGCTCTACGCGGCCCGCCTCAGCGTCCCTCGGCACGTGACCTTGACCGCCCGCCGGTGCGGGCGGGCGCAGGGACCTGCCTAGGTTGGAGGCGCGCACGATCCCGTTCTCGCTCACGCGTGCCTTCGGACCTCGGGCGCCGGCCGCTCCGGGTCCTCCTCGGCGGCGTATTCATCGCGCCGCGGGGTGAAGACGCTGAGGTCGAGCGCCGGCTGATCGCCGATCGTCTGCGCCCAGTGCTCGACACCGGGCGGCACGACGAGCATGTCGCCGGCCCGCACCACGACCTCCTCCTCGCCCACGACGAACAGAAGCTCACCCTCCATCACGTAGACGATCTGTTCGTAGGAGTGGGAGTGCGGCCGCGCCGTGTGCCCCGGGTCGAGCGTCGTGAACGCGAGCGTGGCGCCGTCGCCTGAGAAGACGCCGCGCTTGACGCCGGCGCGGACCTCGGTGGTGTTGAGGCTTTCGAGTGTGGCGACCTTCATCGTCTCCTCCTGCTGGTTTGGCTGAGTGTCATGCGCCGGCGGCCGGCTCCTCGTAGGGCGGCGTCGCGTAGGTGTCGAAGGAGGGCGGGAACGCACGCCCCCAGGCACGCGAGGACTTGTACTCAGCCTCGTGCCAGATCGTCGTCGCATCGGGCGCCGGGTCGAACACCAGGTAGCCCCCCGAGGTCACCTCGATGCGGTTGCCGCCCGGCTCGTACACGTAGAGGTAGAAGGAGTGGATCGGCGTGTGCTTGGCGGGCCCGGCCTCGATGAAGATGCCGGCGTCCTGGAAGAGGTCGGCGGCGCGCAGGACCTCCTCGCGCGTGTCGACCCAGAAGGCGGCGTGGTGAAGGCGGCCGCGAACCGGCTGGTGCTCGAGGATGTAGATGATCTCGTGGCCCTGGACCGTCGCTGTCAGCCAGGCGCCGTACTCGCGCCCGTCGTCGAGCTCGATGATCTCGAGCGAGCGGTAGCCGAGCTCGTCCTCGAGGAAGCGCCGGCATGAGCGCACCTCGGGCGAGACGAAGTTGAGGTGCTCGAGGCGGCGCACGCCGACGCCGCGGCCGGTCCGCTTCTGCTGCTGGTTGAGCATCGCCGGGCGCAGCTGTGCGGGCGGGCTGTAGCGCTCGCTCTCCCAGTAGATCTCGAAGGTGCGCCCGTCGGGGTCGCTGAAGCGGTATGCAGGGCCGTGGCCGACGTCGCCGTCGATCCAGCCGATGCCCGCGCCCGAGCGCTCGAGCGCCTCGACCCGCCGGTCGAGCGCTTCCTGGCTCGACGCGCGCAGCGCCAGGTGGCCCATACCGGAGGTCTCGGACTCCGTCAGCTTCAGGCAATAGCGCTCGTAGTCACCGAAGCCGCGCAGGTAGACCGAGCCGCCCTCCTCCGCCTCGCGCTCCATCCCCATCACCTGTTCGAAGAACCAGAGGCTCTCGGACGGCTTCGGCGTCAGCAGCTCGAAGTGTCCGAGATGGGCGACCTCACCGCGGATTGCCATGTTCTACACTCTATAGGATCGTGTCCGCCACGCGCGCGCCAGTCAACTTCCGCACCAAGGCCGACCTCGTCTACGAGCAGCTGCGCGAGGAGATCCTCAGCGGCGCCGTGCTCCCCGGCCAGCGCGTGTCGATCAGCCGCGTGGCGCGCGACCTCGGCGTCTCCGACATTCCCGCGCGCGAGGGCGTCAAACGGCTGGAAGCCGACGGCCTCGTCAGCTTCACGACGCACAAGGGCGCCGTCGTCACGCGGATGGGACGCCACGAGGTCGAGGAGCTGTTCGCGATCCGCACCGAGCTCGAGGCGCTCGCGCTCAGCCGCGCGGCGGAGCGGATCACGCCCGAGGAGCTCGAGCGGCTGCGCGAGATCCTCGACGCGATGGGGCGCGCCGAGCGCGACGGCGACGTCGCCGCCTACGGCCTTCTGAACCGCGAGTTCCACATGCTGGCCTACGCCGCGCAGCCCTACGCCAAGCTGCGCTCGATGATCGAGTCGCTGTGGGACTCGACCGACTGGTGCCGGCGCATCTTCAACACCGAGGGCGAGAGCATGCGCGCATCGCTCGCCGAGCACGAGGCGATCTTCGAGGCGCTGGCGCGCGCCGACGGCGAATCCGCCGGCGCCGCGCTGCGAGCCCAGAAGGGGCGCGCAGCGGCCTGGCTGCTCGATCACATCAGCGAGGACGACGCCCCGCAGGCGCCGCGCGCCGGATGAGCGACGCCGCCGCCGACTGGCGCGTGCGGACCCGTGCCGCGCTCGAGCGCGGCGAGACGGTCCTCGGCACGTTCGTGAAGTCGCCCGACCCGGCGGTCGCGGAGATCCTGGCGGGCAGCGGTTTCGACCTCCTCGTCGCCGACCTCGAGCACTCGAGCCTGACCGTCGCCGATGTCGCGACGATCGTGCGCGCAGCCGAGCCGTTCGAGGTCCCGGTGATGGCGCGGATCGCGCCGTCGGAGATCGCCCAGGCAGCCCGCCTGCTCGAGACCGGCGCGATCGGCGTGCAGGTCACCGACGTCGTCGACCCCGAGACGCTCACCGAGCTTCGACGCGCGACGCGCTTCCCGCCGGCGGGCCGGCGCAGCCTGGCGCTGACACAACGTGACGCGGGCTTCGGGCGGATCACCGCGCCCGCCTACCTCGAGCAGGCCGCGGCCCGGCTGCTCACCGTCGCCCAGGTCGAGAGCCGTGCCGGCGTGGCCGCGCTCGGAGCCCTGCTGGCAAGCCCCGATCAGCCAGACGCCTGGTTCATCGGGCCCTTCGACCTCTCGACCGACCTCGGCCATCCCGGTGATCTCGAACATCCCGAGGTACAGAAGGCCTTCGGCGAGATCCTCAGCGCGCTCGAAGCGGCAGGGTCGCGCATCGGGGTGTTCGCGCGCGACGGCGCCGACGCCGCCGCCTGGCGTGAACGCGGCGCGAGCTTCCTGCTGCTCTCCTCGGATGTGACGTTGCTGGCGGGCGCGGCGCGCTCCGCGGTTGCCGGCGCCCGCTCCGCGCTCACGTCGTAGCAGGCGCCGGCGCTACCGCCGGCCTCATCGCCACGCGGCGCGCGCAGGCGAGCTCGCGCCCAAGCGGCGGACCCGCGTACGGGCGAACACAGTCGCGAAGCGGATGCTGCCCCGCCGGACCGGCGCCTGCAACTGCGGCCGGCGGCGGCGCGCGAGCTCCAGGCGGTGTTCGGCCTCGGCGTTGACGACGGCAAAGGCAAGCTGTGTGTACATCGTTGTCACCTCCCACGGACCGCATGGCGGCCGCATCGTTTGCCCTGGAGGGCCCTTGGAGGTGGGTCGCTCCTTTGCGTGTTGAGACCGCACCGCGAACAGAAACTCATCGCGCGGGGTACGATCGGAGACCGTGTCGGCGCCCCGCCCCCCACTCCCGCCGTTCACCCATGAGAGCGCCCGCGAGAAGGTCCAGGCCGCGGAGGACGCCTGGAACAGCTGCGACCCCGAGCGCGTCGCCGGCGCCTACACCGAGGACTCCGCGTGGCGCAACCGCGACGAGTTCTTCGAGGGGCGTGATGCGATCATCGCCTTCCTGCGCCGCAAGTGGGCGCGCGAGCTCGACTACCGCCTGCGCAAGGAGCTATGGGCGTTTGCGGGCAACCACATCTCGGTCCGCTTCGAGTACGAGTCGCGCGACCCAAGCGGCCAGTGGTGGCGAAGCCACGGCAACGAGCACTGGGAGTTCGACGACGACGGCTACATGCGCCGGCGCGACGCGAGCATCAACGACTACCCCATCGCACCGCACGAGCGCCGCATCGCGACCTGAACGCCGCCCGCTGCGAACGCGGCGCCGCCGCGGCGGGGACCTGAGCGCTCAGGCCTCGCGAGCGAGGAAGCGCCGCGGGTTCGCGATCATCATCTGGTCGATGTCGGCCTGCGTCGCGCCGGCCGCCAAGAGTGACGGAAGCACGGTCTCGCTGATCAGCAGGTAGTCGGCCTTCTCGTTCGCAAAGATCGGATTGCCGGTGAAGAAGTCCATGAAACAGGCGGCGTCGTGGGAGAGGTGGACGCGGTCGGCGTAGCCCTCCTCCAGCAGCGCGAGCAGCGTGCGGATGCGGTCCGCGTTGGAGTTAAAGTGCTCGATCCCGAAGCGGTCGAGCCCGAGCCACGCACCCGACGCCGCGACCTCGCGCAGATACGCCATGTCGTTGGAGTCGCCCATGTGGGCGATCACGATCCGGGCCGGATCGACGCCGGCTGCCGTCAGCGTCTCGAGCGCAGCCAACCCCGTGCGCGCTTCGGCGTTGGTGTGAACCATCACCGGCGCGCCCGTCTCGACGCTCGCCGCCGCGACCGCGGCAAGAATCCGCGGCACGTCGCCGACGAGGCCGTGCGCCTCGACCGCGCACTTGAGGAAGGCGGCCTTGACGCCGGTGTCGTTGATGCCCTCGCGCAGCTCGCGCACGAACAGCGCCGCGATCGCGTCAACGTCGCGGTAGGTCAGGAAGTTCGGCAGGGCGAGGAATGCGTAGACGCCCGTCGCCACGACGATGTTGAGGTCGACGGACTCGTTGATCCGCTGGATCCGGGGGATGTAGCGGCCGATCCCGGGCGCCGTCGGATCGACGATCGTCTTGATTCCGGCTTCGCGGACCTCGGTCAGGCGCGCGATCGCATCCGCGACGCGAACCTCCTCGTCCCAGTAGCAGGGCCCGTAGACGCTGCCGTAGTTCTGGAGCGCCTCGGGCTCGATGATCAGGATGTGCTCGTGCGGCAGCGTCACGCCGAGCTCGCCGGCATCTACGGGACCTCTGACTGTCTCGACGGTGCTCATCGACCCTCCTCGGTTGCTCGCCGCCGGCTCTCCCGGCCCCGCGGTCGGGCTAGGCTAACGCTTCGGTCGATGGGGCGGCCGTCGAGCGTCCCCCGTACTGCTAGACGCCCGCGAGCTCGCCGCGCAGCTCCTGCGTGTAGGGGACCGTGTCGCGCTCGAGCGCGCCGCCGTCCCCCACGCGGTACACGCCCTGGACCGACAGCGGCGGCGAGTACGCGTGGACGGTGAGCGCAGGCGCGCCGCCGCCGTGGCGGACGCGGTGGATCGCGGTGGCCGGCATCCGGAAGGACTGGCCCGCGCGGAAGCGGCGGGCTATCGGCGGGCCGTCGAGCGAGAGCCGCTCCTCGACGACGGCGCCCTCGATCACGACGATCCCGGCGGACGAGCCGTCGTGATCGTGAAAGCCGGTGTCGGCGTCGCGCGACCAGCGGATCGCCCAGGCGTTGACGTGCTCGTCAGCCCAGATCAGCGCGTAGCTGCGCTCGTCCGCGCCGCCGCGCGCAAGCTCCCAGCCGGACGAGCGCGCGAGCTGCGCCGCGAAGCGCTCGAGGCCCGCCGCGGCGAGCGGCCCACGCGGCGCTCGAACGCCGTTCACGCCGGCACCTGCGCGCGTACGAGCCACGCGCCGTTCTCGCGGAGCTCTGTGTCGAAGCCGGTGACGAGCGGCTCGGCGACAGGGCGATCGGAGCCGTGCACGAGCCGGCTGAGGCCCACGCGCTGCGCCATCGCCGAGACCGCGGCCGGGCCGTAGGAGGAGGTGTCGTAGTAGTCGAGCCGGCTATCGACGTTCAGGTCCGGGCCGCCGCGCGCGGCCAGGCGCTCGCTGAGCAGCGGGGCGCCGCCGGCGAGCATCGCGTAGAGGATCTGCAGGCCAGGATGCTCGCGGCGCGCGATCGCGCTGAGCGCCAGCCACGCCTCCTGCATCTGCGCGACGTAGCGCGTCAGCGCCGGCCACCAGAGCGGGTCCGTCAATGACGGATCAGGCAGGCGCTGCGCGAGGCCTGGTCCGGGATGGATGAACAGGGGCACCTTCAGCCGCTCGATCCGAGCGAGCACCGAATGCAGGGCGTCGAGCCCCGAGGGCGCCGACAGCGCCCCCGCCGGCAGCGAGACCCCGACGCAACCGCGCGCGAGCACCGCGTCGACGTCGCCGGCGGCGATGCCGTCGAGCGGCAGCGGCCCCCACGCGCCGAAACCCTCGCCGAGCTCATCGACGCCGTCGAGATGAGCGCCGATCAGCTTCTGCGCCTCCGAGCGCGGGAGCGCCTCGATCCCGAGCGGGCTGGACATCGCGATCAGGGCCCGATCGACGCCGTCGCGCTGTAGCAGCGCGGCGCGGGCCGCCGGGCGCTCGGCGTCGAGGTCGACCGCCGAGGGTGTCTCCCCCGCGACGTGCACGATGCAAAGGCGCCCCTCGCGGCGCACGAACGGGAGGCGATCGCGGCGCTCGAGGGCTGCTACGAGCGGCTCGGTCCAGACGTGCTGGTGGACGTCGATGCGCATCTTGATCATTGTATTGTTAGTTGATTGGATTTATCAAGATTAGTGCACGCGATCGCCCCGGACCGCCCAGCGACGGCCTTGCCCCCCGCAGGTCCCGCGGTCAACGTCCTCCTTATTCCTCATAATCTCAGTAGTCTTTGTAGGCTTCCGCCTGATGACCCCTCTGGAGCCCCCATGTCCAAGCACCTCGCCCGTACCCGCGGCAGCTGCCGCCGCGCCATCGCCGTCGAGTTCGCACGCGACGGCCGCGACGTCTCCGAGGCGTTCATTGAACGCGTGCGCCACCACGGCGAGCGCGTCGAGATAGCCGTACTGCTCGCCGACGGCAGCGACGCGGCCGCGCGCTTGCATCACTCCGACTGGGAATGGCTCGAGCTGCGCGCCGGCGACATCGTGCCGGTGCGCCTGCTCAGCGCGTGACCCAGGACTCCGGCTTGTGCGCGAGCGTGGCGATCCGCCGCGGCAGCCGCGCCTTCGCCAGGTCGGCCAGCGTCACGCCCTCGAGCACCTCGCGCATGTTGGTGCGTAGGGCGATCCAGACTTCCTGGAGCGGCTCCGCGGCGCCACGGTAGTGGAGCGCCTCCGGCGCCTCCCCGCGCACCGCGGCGAGCGGCCCCTCGACGGCCCGCAGCACATCGGCGACGCTGATCTCGGCCGCCGGCTTCGCCAGGCGGTGACCGCCATCTGGCCCGCGCTGGCTCGAGATCAGCCGTGCGACCCGCAGCTCGTGGAGGATCTTCTGCAGGAACGACATCGGGATCTCCTGGCGACCGGCGATGACCTCGGCGGTGAGCAGCTCGGGCCCCGCTCCTGCGAGCTCCACGGCGGCTCTGACCGCATAGTCCGCTTTGGCCGATATGCGCACGGGCCCATTCTCTCCGACGCGGCGGTCGGCGGGTCGGCTACGCCTTCGCGGCGAAGTGCTCCAGCACGTCGCCCGCCCATGGCTGGATCTGGCGCCACTCGATCAGCCAGTCCTCGCCGATCTTGACGACGATGTCGGCGGTGTGGCCGCACCAGTAGAGCGTCGGCGAGTGGCCGCCCTGCGTCTCGGTGGTCAGGACGTAGGCGCGGACGAGCCAGCGGTCGGGGCGGCCCTCGGGGTCGGGCGCGATCACGAGCTGGCTCGAGCGATGCTGGCGGCCGGGGAAGGCCGGATCGCCGTGGAAGCGCAGCACCAGCTCGCGGATCGCTTCGTGACCGCGGGCCTCGCGGACGCCCTCCGGTCGCGTCTCGAGCACGACCGCGTCGGGGGCGTAGAGCTGCACGTAGGAATCGGTGTCGCCCGTGTCGAGCGCCCACGAGTAGCGGGCGAACAGATCGTGGATCAGCAGCGTGTCCTCGAGTGATGGCCTCTTCATGGGGCGACGGTCTCCTCTCCTGAGAAATATCGGACTGGGTTGGCGATCATCATCTCGTCGATCTGCTCCTGGGTGATCCCCGCCTCGAGGAGCCTCGGAACGACGGTGTCGGTGATGAAGAGATAGTCGCCCTCGAGTCCCATCGCCGCGACGGCCGGATCGCCGGCGGTGAAGTCGAGAAAGCTCGCGCCGTCATGAGACAGGTGGATCCTGTCGCCGTAGCCCATCTCCAACATGGCCAGCAGCGTGTCGAGGCGTTCCTGGAGCGGCAGGATGTGCTCTCCCGGGAGCCGGTCGAAACCCAGCACCGCCCCCATCCGCGCCATCTCGCGCAGGTACTCGAGGTCGTTGCTGTCGCCCGCATGGGCGATCGCCACTCGCGCCGGGTCGACGCCCTCGGCAACCAGTGCCGAAAGCGCGGCCAGGCCGGTCCTCGCGGCGGCGTTGGTATGGACCATGATCGGCACGCCGGTCTCCCGGTGAGCGACCGCGATCGCCTTGATGATCTTCGGGACGTCGCCCACCACCCCCGGCTCCTCCACCGCGAACTTGAGGAACGCCGCTTTGACGGCCGTGCCGTCGACGCCCTCGCGGATGTCGCGAACGAAGAACGCGGCGAGGTCGTCGACCGACCGTAGCTTGAAGAACAACGGCAACTCGTAGAACGCGAAGAACCCGGTCGCGACGATGATGTTCAGGTCGACCTGAGCGTTCACGCGCTCGATGTTGGGCACGTAGCGGCCGATGCCGAGCACGGTGGGGTCCACGAGCGTCACGATCCCTGCTTCGCGCACGCGGCTGAGACTCGCAACAGCCTTCGCGATCTCGCGCTCCTCGTCCCAATAGCTCGCCCCGAAGGTGTGTGAGTAGCCGCGCAGCGCGCCCGGGTCGAGCACGAAGATGTGCTCGTGCATCAGCGAGCGTCCGAGGTGCGCCACCTCGACAGGACCCCGCACGGTCTCGACCATCGCTGCCATCCGGCCTCCCAGGGACGCGCCGCGCCGCTCGCGCGACCTGCGATGCGGATCGCCGATCACCGCGTGCGCGGCGACTCGCGGGCGCAACAGTAGTCCAAGCGCGGCCGCCCAGGGCCTGACTCCGCTGTTTGAATGATCGTCGTACGATGCCTGTCGCCGCGACGAGGGGAGAAGCGATGCGTGCAGCGCTGCTGGTGGAGTTCAACGAGCCGTTCGTGGTCGAGGACATCGACTACCTCGACCCCGCACCGGGGCGAGTGCTGCTGCGCACGGGCGCCTCGCCCTTCTGCTCCACCGACATCGTCAACTGGCGCGGGCAACTCGGCAAGATCCCGCCGACGATCCTGGGCCACGCCTCGATGGGCGAGGTGATCGAAGTGGGCGCGGGCGTCGAGCACATCAAGGTCGGCCAGCGCGCGATCGTGCCCGGCACCTCGGAGTGCGGCATCTGCTTCTACTGCTCGATGGGACGCCCCGACCAGTGCTCGGAGACCTTCGACCGCGGCGGCATCTGGCCGCACGTCGCCGACCGCCACGACGGACACCCGGTCAGCGCCGCCGGCAACGTCGGCGGCTACTCCGAGTTCATGAACGTCACCGCCAACCAGGTCTTCCCGGTCGAGACCGACCTCCCCGACGCCTGGCTCGGCCTGCTCGGCTGCGGCATCACCACCGGGCTCGGCGCCGTCTTCAACGTCGCCCGCGTGGAGTCCGGGTCTAGCGTCGCGATCGTCGGACTCGGGCACCTCGGCCAGTGGATGGTGCAGGCGGCCAAGCTCGCCCGCGCCCGCCGCATCATCGCGGTGGACCCGCTCGCCCACCGCCGCGAGACCGCCGCCAAGCTCGGCGCGACCGACCTCGTCGACCCGGGCGCCGAGGACTCGATCGAAGCGGTGAAGCGCCTCACGGAGGGGCGCGGCGCCGACTACGTGCTCGAAGCCGCGACCCTGGCAAGCGCCCAGACCGACGCGATCATGATGTCGCGACGCGCCGGGACGGTCGTGCTCACCAGCGTCGAGCACGCGACCGCCACCGTCACCGTCCCCCAGGTCGCCGTCGCCGTCCAGAGCCGGGCGATCCTCAGCGCCCAGAACGGGAACTGCCACATGCGTCACGACCTGCCGCGCTTCATCGCCATGATGGAGGACGGCTTGGTCACCCCCGAGCCGATCATCACCAGCACCTATCCGCTCGAGGGAATCAACGAGGCCCTCCGGGCCTCCATCGAAAAGACCGACCTCAGCGGGGTGATCGTTCCTAATGGCTGACCAGTTGAGCACCGTCCTGCCGCCGGAGTGCTCGGAGAGCGCGTTCGAGTCCGCGCTCGAGGCCTTTCGC
>Ga0075522_10004395_pt1 | contig 10058 bp, 7 predicted proteins | sample NGEPerA_FD_74796 | JGI IMG/M metagenome (GOLD analysis project Ga0075522, IMG submission 74796) | Arctic peat soil microbial communities from the Barrow Environmental Observatory site, Barrow, Alaska, USA - NGEE PermafrostL2-A | ecosystem: Environmental > Terrestrial > Soil > Wetlands > Peat ...
CCTAGGCCACCGCCCTCTGCTTCCAACAAGGCCCTAATGATGCGAACCCTAGTGCCCTCGGATACCTGACCGTCCTCAGAGCTGCGCAACACGATCGTGGAGCCCGACGCTACGACGGCCGAGTGGATTGCCACTCCGTCCCAACTACGGGGTCCGCGCCGTGACCCGATGTCGACCTCGATGTCGCCGTAAGCTGAAACCACCAGCTCCGACGGGTCAGTCCCCTCGCCCGCAGCAACATCTGTCGCGCTGTCGAGAAACACCCAATACTCGGGACACAACTGTCGAACTGGGCAGAACGAGCATCGCTCGACACCTGGTCGTGCCTCCGGAGGCCGTGCGCGAATAGCGTCACGAGCGGCGAGCGTTCTATCGGTGAGGGACACGGCAAAGCCATCGAGCTGAGCGCTAGTCAGCGGCGGGACATCCAGGTCCGCTCCGGGATACCGCAGTTGCAAACGCGTCGCGCTCGTCCGGCCCGGGTTGGATTCCGCGTCCTCGCGCCAAAGGAGGCTGTAGACCAAGATTTGCTCCACATGCGCCTCCGATTCGGCGCCTGTCTTGTAATCAACAATTTCACAGCCGCTGGCGGTCACGGTAAGCAGGTCGACGCGGCCGGTCCATCCAAGGCCGATGGACCGTAACGCTACCTCCGCGTGCGAACCCACGGACAGGTCGGTACGCTCCCCTCGGTCCTGCGATCTCGGTACCGTCCCCGATCCGGCCGCCGGGGAAATCTCCGTCCGCGATAGCAGATCCTGAACCTGTCCTCGCATCAGGGGAATCCGGCTGACAAGGCTGGTCCGCACCGCCGGCAGTTGCGCGACGGCCCTTGGGTTGTCCGTCAGTACCCTGAGCCTTGCTTCCATCATCTCTCCGATGACAGCAGAGTAGCCGCCCAACGCTTTTAGTACGCCGAAAGCGTCCTCGGTCCGCACCGAGGTACATCCGTTGGACACGAGCGCACCGACCAACTGTTCGAGCGTATCGTGAACGATGTCCCCACAAAGCGCGGCAAGATGGACGCTGGGTGGATAGCCGGAGCGCCTCCACAGAGCTGGGTACCGTGCACGCCGCAATGCCCAGCGCCGAGGGCACTCCTCGATTTCCTTGAGACTCGCGTAACTCATGAGCGCCGGTTCCTCGGGCCAGTATCCGTCGCTATCAGCAACACCCGTTTGGAGCAGATCTCCGCCTTCCATCAATTCAGCGCGTTGCGAACCATGAGAGTTGCCTGAGGCAGGTTCCTTGAAACCAGCAACTCATCAATAGGCACCACACGCGTCGAACCGTATTCGGCGGCATCGCGCAGTTCGCTCGTACCCAAGTAGCCCGGGGTAAGGGGCCCGTGAATGGCAACAATCAGCTCACGAGAGCCTGACCTAACGAGAATTGGCGCTTCGATTCGCCCGATCCCGGGCACGTCGAATGGCGCTCTGCGGTCTACCCGCACGCCTTCCATACCTAGCCTTAACACGTCATGAAATAGCCGATCCTCGGCCTGAGACACGCGTTCCGGCGTCAGGCCCGGATCATCGCCGAATAGCAGGTACCGAAGAAGCGTCGCACCCACATGTCGGTCGAGAAGTTCATGTTCAAATCGGTTCCCGAATCGCCTGAGGCAGCGGTAGCAGGAGCGGTCGCAGTTCGCCGGACAGTCCTCCAAAATCCGAAGTGCTCCGTCGTACAGCGAGCGACCCATTTCTCCAATTCCCTCTATGCGCCCGGGCTCCGCGCCACCGAGGATCCGAGCCGTATGCGACGCCGTATCGAAGCCGGTGAACGTGCTCGCGCTACCGGGACTTTCGCTCGCGGAAATCGTCGCCGCCGGCGCACGCCGGGTGAGCGTCGGGGGCAGCCTGACCTGGGTCGCGGTCAAAGCAATGGCGGACGCAGCCGAGGCGATGCGCGACGCCGGCGACTTCTCCGCGCTGGCCGCGAGGCTGCCGCTCGGCGAATGGTTCGCGGATTGAGGCCGGCGCACGTCCCCGCCGAGCATGACTGACTACTCCTGAACCGCCGACGCGATCGTCGCACGCCCTCCGACCTCGTCGATCCACGTGGCAATTTGACAGCGGGCGGCCACATGTCGATTTCGGTGGTGCGCCCGCCCGGCACGATCGCTCAAGCCGCGCCGCTCTACACTGCTCACCGTGGCCTGCGCGTCGAAGTGCGAGGGGTCCCCATCAACATCATGCGATAGTGCCGGCGATGCTCAAGGTCGACGCGGTGCCCACATGCGGGGACTCGCTACTTAGCCCCTTCTCCCGAGTTCGCAATTGATACGGTGAGTTCGCCGCCGAGTTCCACAATCGGATAGCGGAGAATTGAGCCGATGCCCACGCGTCGCCGCGATCATAGAAAGCCTGTGCTAGCTCCGGATGAAAAACCGGACCCGATCGTCGACGCCCTGACCAGAGGATCCGCCGACCCGGAACGCCCAGCCGACGAGGTGCACAAAAGCGCGACCGCCGGTGAGGCGGCGACGGGCACGCCCGTGGCTGGGCGTTCAACGATCGCGGCCGTCACCAAAGGGGGTCCCTTCGGGTTTCTGCAGATCCTGGGCCCGGGCCTGATTACCGGCGCAAGTGACGACGATCCCAGCGGCATCGGCACGTACTCGCAAGTGGGGAGCCAGTTCGGCTACGGATTCCTCTGGACCGCGCTCTTCACCTTCCCGCTGATGGTCGCCGTCCAGGAATCATGCGCTCGCATTGCGCTCCACACCGGGGTCGGATTGGGCACCAGCCTCCGTCGCAAGTTCCCGACGTGGTTGGTGGGCGTTGCCATTCTGGCGTTGCTCGCGGCCAACACCATCAATGTCGGAGCGGACATTGGCGCGGTGGCAGCGGGAGGACAGTTGCTGACCAGCGGCGGCCACAAGACCGGCGGTATCCCCGCCATCTGGCTGGTAGTTCCGGTGACAGCCGTTCTGCTGTTTCTCCAATTCCGAGTGACCTACTCGCTGATCTTCCGGCTGTTCAAGTTCCTGACGCTTGCGCTGTTCGCGTATGTCGTGGGTGCATTCATCGCCCATCCACAACTCCTCGTACTGCTGAAGGCGACGGTCATCCCACACTTCGAATTCAGCACACCATTCATTACGGCGTTCGTCGCCATCCTGGGCACCACGATCTCGCCCTACCTGTTCTTTTGGCAGGCGTCCAGCGAAGTCGACGAGCTGAAGGCGGCAGGGGGTACAACCGAGAAGGAGCGCCGCGGAATTTCACGAACGGAGCTCCGCGCTGCGCGGACCGATGTGGTCGTCGGCATGGCGTTCTCCCAGACCGTGATGTACGCGATCATCCTGACAACAGCGGCAGTCCTCAACGCCCACGGCATCACGAACATCCAAACCGCCCAGGATGCTGCTGAGGCACTCAAGCAGGTTGCTGGTCCCTTTGCCTTTGTTTTGTTCTCGCTCGGCATCATCGGCACGGGATTGCTGGCGATCCCGATACTCGCCGCCTCGGGCGCCTATGCGGTGAAGGAGTTCTTTGGGGTCCGAGGTGGTCTGGCGGATAAGCCACGGTACCGCCCGTTCTTCTATAGCGTCCTTGCTTTGGGGATGCTCGGTGGACTGGCCATGAACTTCCTCGGCATTGATCCAATCAAGGCGCTGTTCGCTACAGCCGTGATCAATGGGCTGGTCGCGCCTCCGCTCCTGATCCTCATCACCCTGCTGGGATCCGATCGCAAGGTGATGGGTGGGCAAACCAGCGGCAGGTTGAGCAAGACGTTCGGTTGGCTCGCCACCGCAGTCATGACCCTTGCCGCGATCCTCCTCGTAGTGACAACCGTTCACGTTGGTTGACATTCACCCGTAGTTCGATCGGTGTTGGTGAGCTCGTCACCGTCGATCTGCTTCACCTTCGCGCCTGGCGCGTGTCGCGTCTCAGATATCGCGTCTCTCGCCGGCGTGCCCGACTTCTGGACGCGAGGCGACGCGCCTGGCCCGATCCGGCGATAACATCGTTGCCCACCATGGCGTGCAACTTTGTCCCATGAGCGGTAGGCGCTCGGAGGAGACGAGGCTCGAACTCGCGACCCTCACCTTGGCAAGATCCCTCGGGACGGAGTGCGATTTTTGAATTCGGATTGACGGTGCGTCCAGATTCTGACGCCCATCCGCGCGAATCTGCGCCCCGAACCGACGAAGGATGCAACTTGGTGCGCTCCGAGCTGCAGCTCGCAAGCGGGATGCTAGAAGGGCGCGCGCCTGAGCCCGGTCGGGGATGCCACCGCTCTCCGGCTGCGCCTGTCGCCGAGGCAAGCGCAGCCGAGTCGGCGGGCGCGTCGAGTGGTTCGAGTTCGGAGGTGTCGACCGGAGGTGGTGCGGACTCAGGGGCCGGCGGTGGCTACCGCGGGTGGTGGAGGCGCCGAAACCGCTTGAGATTTGAACCCCCCCTAACCTGACTCGGATCTAAGAGCTTGCGTCAATAGGTGATTGAGTCGGATGGACTCGGTTGAGTCGTCCGGGGGTGGGAGGAGCCAGTTTTTGACAGCTCGTTCAGCCGGACTCCGGCGCGACAACGCCCTGGGCGAGGCCGTAGAGCAGGATGAGAGCGGGGATGAAGAGGACAGCGCCGACACCGAGGCCGATCGCCAGGGCCCACAAGACGGGATCCGGTGCCGCGCTGTTGTCGATGGTCAGCGCGGACGGAAGGAGCGCCGGGTATTGCGCCACACCCCACGACCAGATCGCCGCGACCGTCGCCAGCCCCGCGGTGCCGCGAACGAGAACGTAGCGCTGCAGTCGGAGCAACAGCAGCGATGCCAGGCCGAGCGCGGCGCTGGCTACCAGCAGTGGCATAGCCCGGCCGGTCAGTCCCGTGAAGAGCACCGGTGCGTCGGCGCGGATGACGAGCAGACCACCGGCGAGACCGACGACACTGAGCGCGGCACCGGTGACCATGGCGCGGCGCCGGAAGTACGCCACCAGACTTTCCTCACCGGCGCGACGCGCATCGGCGGTGAGGTACACCGCCGCGAGGTACGCGCAGGTGCCGACGGCTATGAACCCGCCGAAGAGTGCGGTCGGATTGAGCCACGCGCCGATCACGTCCCCGGCGGCAATGCCCGCGGGAACACGCCCCGATGCGATGGCGCCGGCAATGGTCCCGAAAGCGAACGGCGTGAGCAACGATGATGTGGCGAAGAGCGCGCCGAACAGCCGGCGCAGCCGCATCGGCTGTGCCTCCTTGCGGAAGGCAAAGCTCGAGCCGCGCAGGATGATGCCGAGGACGGCGACGCTGAATGGGATGTACAGCGTCGACAGCAACGACGAGAAGACAACAGGGAACGCCGTCCACAGAGTCACCAGCACGAAGATCAGCCAGACGTGGTTCGCCTCCCAGACTGGCCCGATTGAGTGCTCGATGCGGCCGCGCACCGGCGCGCCGCGCTCAGGACCACCGGCTAGCAGGTCCCAGATGCCGCCACCGAAGTCGGCACCGGCGAACAGCGCGTACGCGGTGACGCCGATCCAAAGCTCGATGACCACGATGCGGGCAAGCACCATCAGTGCCGCGCTCCGGCAAAACTCTCGCTCTCGTCGCGGCGCCCGAGACGCCGCAGCATGACCACGGCGGCGACGGTGAGGCCCGTGTAGACGAAGACGAGCACGAACAATCCGATGGGCAGCCCCGGCGCGGGATTGACGGCATCGGCAGTGCGCATGATCCGGTACACAATCCACGGTTGACGGCCGACCTCGGTGACGATCCAGCCGCACTCCATGGCCACCGCGGCGAGTGGGCCGCTGATCACGGCGAGCCGCCAGAACCAGCGAGACTTCGGCAGTCGCCTGCGTCGCCACGCCACCAGCCCGAGCCACGCCGAGGCGAAGAGCAGCAGGAAGCCGCTACCGACCATGAGGTCGAAGGCGGGATGCACGACGTTGACCGCCGGGCGCTGATCGGGCGGATACGCCTCGAGCCCGACCACCTGCGAGTTGGGATCACCGCTGATCAGGATGGACAGCGCCCTAGGGATCTCGATGTCGTAGTGCAGTGAGTCGCTGTAGTAGATGCCGCCGAGGTGCTCTGCAACTCCGTTGCTAGTCGTGTACAGCCCCTCCATCGCGGCAAGCTTCGCCGGCTGATGCACGGCGACGAACCGTGCGGCGAGGTCACCGACAACGATCTGAGGCGGTGTCGCCACCGCAGCGACGATGAACGGCACCAGGAAGCCAATACGGTGATAGCGGTCGCGCCGGCCGCGCAGCCAGCCGACCGCGTAGACCGACGCCACCAGGAACCCGGCGACCATGAACGCGGCGAGAATCATGTGCGTCGTCTCAATCGGCGTCGCGGCGTTGAACATCGCGGCGATCGGGTCGGGGTGGACCAGCTTTCCGCTCACCAGATCGAAACCGGCGGGCTCGTTCATCCAGCTGTTCGCGGTGACCACGAAGAACGCCGAGGCGACACCGGAGATGATCACCGGCAGGCCGCTCGCCAGGTGAGCGCGCGGCCCGAGGCGGTCCCATCCGTACAAGTACACGCCGATGAAAATCGCCTCGAGGAAGAACGCGATGCCCTCGAGCGCGAAGGGGAATCCGAAGACGGGTCCGAACGTCGCCATCAGACCGGGCCAGAGCAGACCCATCTCGAAACTGAGGATGGTTCCGCTGACCGCCCCAATGGCGAAGAGCAGTGCCGCGGCCTGGGCCCAGCGCTTGGCCAGCCGCATCAGCTCATCGCTGCCGGTGCGCCGCGCCATCACCTCGACGATCACGATCATCAGCGGGAATCCGACCCCAAGACATGCGATGACGATGTGCCAGCCGAGTGACAGTGCCATCTGCGCGCGCGCAGCGGCGAGATTGCCTGCGGCGTCGGAGAGCAGCCCCATCAGCGGGATTGTGGCCCTCTGTGCCGGCAGATCGCCACCGGGTCTGTCCGGGTCATCCGCCGCCCCGCTTTCCTGCCGCCGTCGGCTATGAAGCGGCCATGTGGATGTTGACCCTCTGCGTCGCCTCGATTGCCGCTGGTGGGGCGCTGGCCTTGCAGGCAGGGACCTCTGACACCCTGGCTCGCGCCCGTTGGGGCGACTGCGCTGCTGCCCGGCGTAACCTCGACCGATGCAGAGCGTGCCTCTCGGCGGAACCGGCGTAGACGTATCCCAGGTGATCCTAGGATGCGGATCCATCGGCGGCGTCGGAAGTGCGCGCGACACCTGGGGAAAGTACGGCCAAAGCGAGGCTGAAGCCTTTGAGATGCTCGGCGCTGCAGTCGAGCCCGGCATCACCGTCGTCGACACCGCGGTGAGCTACGCCGGCGGCGAGAGTGAAACCGTCATTGGTCGCTGGCTTGCCAATCGCCCTTCGGGCGTCGTCGTCACCACCAAGGCTGGCGGCGTCGTCGAGGGTGGCACGCCGCGGATCGACCTGTCGCGAGACAACCTGTCGCGGCAGCTGCCGGTGAGCTTGGAACGTCTTGGGCTTTCGAGCATCGATCTGTATATGACGCACGCCCCCGACGATGAGACGCCGATCGCCGAGACGTTGGAGGCGCTCGCGGCTTTCATCGACCAAGGACTGGTGCGGAGCATTGGTGCCTGCAACATCACGGACGAACAGCTGCGCCTCGCCCTTGACACCTCCGACCGCTTGGGCCTTCCGCGATACGAGTGGGTGCAGAACGAGTACAGCTTGCTGGCCCGATCCGATGAGGGGACGGTCCTGCCCCTCTGCGCGGAACGTGGCCTCGGCTACACGCCACATAGCCCGCTCTGTGGAGGGATTCTCTCGGGGAAGTATCGGCCGGGTACAGGCGTGCCGCCGGACTCGCGTGTGGCGGTGCGGGCAGGGCCGTACCAGGAGTACATGTCCGACAGGAACCTCGAGGGGGTGCAGCGGTTCGCTGGCGAGGCCGATCGTCGCAGGGTTTCCCCATCCGGGCTGGCGCTGGCCTGGGTGATGTCACGTGTCAACGTCACCGCTCCGGTAGTCGGACCGCGCCGCCTCGAGCACTTCACTGCCGTCCGAGAGGCGCTGGAACTGCGCCTCGACGTTGACGAACAGGAGCGCCTGGCAAGCCTGATCTTTGCCTGACGGACAAGTCCGCCATCAATATGCGCTCGTTCGACTGCGACCATGAGCGACGGGCGCGGAAGGCCACAGATCCGGGTGGCCGGCGGGTCGAGGGAATGCACCCTCGCTGACCATGGCGTGAGGCGTGGTTCGCTAGACCGCAGAAGGCAGGGGCCGGGGGCCGGGGGTCTGAGGGTCTGACCTCTACTTTCAGACCCTTACCTTCAACCTGACCCGAAGCCAACCTCCGCGAGTCTCGGAGCCGAGCCTGCGAGCTGGCGCGATCCGAGGAGGTCCTGTGGACGGAAAGGCGTTGGGGGAACCGGTGTTCTCCTTGGGCATCGCGCCGGTAGCTTGCGTCGCCGGCGGCGCTCGCCAGGAGCAGCCAATCGGCCGCGTCGTAATCAAAAGGCTCTGATGCCAGAGAGGGAGGGAGGAGGTGATCCAAGCGACATCTCCGCGGCCCACCATAGCGTGCAACTTTGTCCCATGAGCGACGGGCGCGGAAGGCCACGCCCGGGCGGCCGGCGGTCGAGGGGACGCACCCTCGCTCACCATGGCGTGCGACGTGGTTCGGTAGAGCGCAGGCAGGTAGGGTCGGTGGTCAGACGCCCCCCTTCCTCGCATGCTGCGTGTGCAACACCGTCTTCCCCCGCCGAGGAGGAGGCCGACGCCCCCGAGCCCGATCAGCACGACCAGAACCGTCGGAGCGCGAGTCTGACAGGCTCCAAGGCGTGTGGCGGTCCCTCGCAGAGATGATTGGCCGCGATGGCTAGCTCGTTCTACATCCCGGACGGCGAGGGCTTCTTGTCGACCGAGTACACCCGCGGTCCGTGGGACCGCCGCTACCAGCATGCCGGCCCGCCCGCCGCCCTGATGGCGCGAGCGATCGAACACCTGGATGGTGGTGAGGACTTCTCTGTCTCGCGCTTCACCGTCGAGGTGCTCCGCAGCATACGGGTCGGGCCGCTCACGGTTCAGGCGCGCTTCGTGCGGCCGGGTAAGCGAGTGCAACTCGCGGAGGCGGTTCTGAGCGATGAGAACGGCGAGGTCGCGCTGGCGCGGGCCTGGCGGATCCGTCGAGGTGCGACACAGGCAGAGGCAACGGCGCTGGAGACGCCTCCATTCGCCGGTCCTGCCGACGCGGCGGTCAACCCAGAGTTCGACCCTTGGAAGGGCCCCAGCTACTTCTCCGCCGTGGAATGGCGCCAGGCCACCGGGGCGTTCATGATCCCTGGGCCATCCGCCACATGGATGCGCATGCGGGTCGCCCTGGTGGATGGTGAGGAGCCGTCACCTCTCACGCGCGTGCTCGTTGCCGCAGACTCGGGAAATGGCATCAGCATGGAGCTCTCCCTCGCCACCCATGTGTTCATCAACACGGAGCTGACCGTGCACCTTTTCACGCAGCCGGTTGGCGAATGGGTATGCCTCGATGCACGCACGCGGATCGGCCGTCACGGGGTGGGCTTGGCGACCAGCATCCTGTACGACGCCTCCGGTCGCATCGGTACCGGCAACCAGACACTGCTGGTCGGCCCACGCGCTGGCTGACGGGGGCCGCCGGCTGCGGGCCGCCGCAGGAGGTGGAAGTGTGCTGGCGGTCTTGATCTCTAAGAGCGCCCCTGAGCGCAGATCGTCGCCAACAGTTCCACCAGACCCTACCGTGCAGGGACGCAGATCGTGAGGTCGATTGCGCGTTAGTACCCCCTTTCGGTGAGGTGCACGGCGCGAAAAGGGGCGCGGGCGTCGCCTGGGGAGGGAACAAGTCCGACGACACCCACGCGCCCCCGGCGCGGATGGTAGCGATTGGCGAATGACCCCGCCAGCCGTGGTGCACTAGCTCGAGGGGAAGCGCGTTACCAAGCCTGGGCGCGACTTCTGGATCGTTGAGGATGGCTATGCCTATGGCGAGGTCGAATGCGCGTTATACCCCGCTATTGGGGGAGCAGTGGCAACCGGCGGCGGTAACACGCCGCTACCACAATCTCAAGATCAGTCGGCGCCTGGTAGTGGGTCAGTT
>Ga0075522_10004396_pt1 | contig 10058 bp, 8 predicted proteins | sample NGEPerA_FD_74796 | JGI IMG/M metagenome (GOLD analysis project Ga0075522, IMG submission 74796) | Arctic peat soil microbial communities from the Barrow Environmental Observatory site, Barrow, Alaska, USA - NGEE PermafrostL2-A | ecosystem: Environmental > Terrestrial > Soil > Wetlands > Peat ...
CCACTCAGGGCGCCGGCGCGCCGGGTCAGTCGAGCCGATGGCAGGTCCCGTCGGGTCTGGCCCCGGCGGGACTCGTAGGTGAACATCGAGGCGATAGCGGCGAGCTCGGGAGCGTCGAGGCCGTCGAGCAGCCCAGTGCCGATCGCCTCGGAGACCAAGAGGTCGCAGTCGTGATAGATACCGCAGAGCCGCTCGCCAGCGGAGGTGAGGCGCCAGCCATCGAGGTATTCGCGCTCTTCTAGGAGTCGCAAGATGTCGTCGAGCTCGTCGGTGAGCGGCGTGCGGCTTTGGTACTGCGCGAAGGAGGAGCGCACGAGCCGATAGGCGTCTTCTTTGCGGTGGCGCCGGACGAGGTTGACCGCCATGTTCGCGGTGGGCCGAAACGAGCTGGTGAGTGCGCCGGTTCTCGAGGCTGCGAGCGCGGCGACATCTTCGAAGCTGTGATACGGCGAGAAGAGCACCGCCGCGTAGCCGACGTCGTCGATGCCGCGACGTCCCGCTCGACCAGTTAACTGGGTGTACTCCCCGGGGGTCAGATCCTCGTGCCCGTCACCGCCGAACTTCGAGAGCGCCTCGATGATGACCGATCTGGCCGGCATGTTGATGCCGAGCGCGAGCGTCTCGGTGGCGAAGACGACCTTCACGAGTGCCTTGGAGAACAGCTCCTCGACGGCCTCCCGGAAGGCTGGGACGAGCCCTGCATGGTGCGCAGCGATTCCTGCTTCGGCGGCGCTTCTGAACCGTGTGTAGTTGAGCAACTTGAGGTCGGCGTCACTTAGTGCTTCGACGTGCCGATCGGTGATCACTCGGATCTCAGCCCGTTCCTCAAAGGAGGTGAGCCGGATTCCGGTGTCGGTGCACTGCCGGACCGCATCCTCACAGCCGTTTCTGGAGAAGACGAAGTAGATCGCTGGGAGCAGCTCGGCACGGGCGAAGTCCTCGACCACGTCGCTCCTGCGGGGTCGAAGCGAGCCCCGTGCTGCTTTCGTACCAGGCGGCGAGCGGCGCGAGCGAACGCGCGCGAGCTGCTCTCGCCTGCCGTCTAGCTCGAGTGCACGGCGATTCGGCTGGCCGTTGACGAAGGTGGGGAGCACCGCGAGCTCTCCTTCGCGACGGTCCTCGACGACGTAGAGCTGGCGGAGCTCGATCGGGCGACGGTCCTCGATGATCGGCGTCACCTCACCTCGGACCCCGGTCATCCAGGCAGCGAGCTCCTCCGCGTTGGCGACCGTCGCGGACAAACAGACGAGCGCGACCCCCTTCGGCGCCGAGAGGATGATCTCTTCCCACACCGAGCCTCGGTAGCGATCCTCGAGGTAGTGGACTTCATCTAGGACGACGCAGCCGAGCTCGCTTAGGCGTCCCGGCTGGGAGTAGATCATGTTGCGGAGGACCTCGGTGGTCATGACGACGATGTCGGCACCCGGGTTCTGGCTAACGTCGCCGGTGAGCAGGCCTACCCGGTCCGAGCCATAGGTCGCGACGAAGTCCCCATACTTCTGATTCGACAGTGCCTTGAGCGGTGTTGTGTAGAAGGTCCGTTTGCCGACATGAAGAGTCTGGGCGACTGCGTACTCGGCGACGAGGGTTTTTCCTGAGCCGGTAGGCGCCGCGACGAGCACCGATGCTCCCTCATCGAGCGCGTCGAATGCCTCGATCTGGAAGGGATCGAGCTCGAAACCGAGCTCTTCGACGAATCGCGCCCGTACCGCGTCCGCGGACGCGTTCACCGCTTCATCAGCCGGCCGATGATGATTGCCGCTTCGTAGAACAACAGCATCGGAACCGCCATCGCCAGCATCGAGAACGGGTCAGACGACGGGGTGAGCACGCCGGAGGTGATCACGATGATGATGATCGCACCCCTCCGGAACTTCCGGAGTTGTCGGGTCGTGAGGACTCCTGCGAGCTCGAGCCCGACGAGAACGACTGGGAATTCGAAGGTGAGGCCAAACAGCGCCATCAGCGCAAGGAGCAGATTCAGGTACTTCTGTGGCGAGAGGATCTCTTGGATCCCCGATCCTGAGGCTGCCTTCAAGAAGCCGAGCGCGTGCGGGAAAGTGAACCAGGCGATCGTCACACCAGTGGCAAAGAGCAGCAATGTCGCGACGACGAAGGGAATCGCGTAGCGCTTCTCGCTTGCCTTAAGCCCAGGGGTCACGAACCTCCAGAGCTGGAACAAGATCACCGGGGCGGCAAGTGCCAGTCCGCCGTAGCCGGCGACGTCGAGGTGCACGCCGAAGCCCTCGAGTGGGCCAGTGACGTAGAGCGTGCAGTCGCGCGGGTCCGCGTGGCAAAGCGGGCGACGAAGGAAGGTGAGAACCCGGGAGTACTCGATGTAACCAACGATCGCCGCGAGCGTGAAGGCGATCGCGCAGATGATGATCCGACGTCGGAGCTCGGCGAGGTGCTCGAGCAGCGTCATCGCGTCTGGTGCTGCACGCTCGCGCTTGGTCTCGGCTTCCGTCATCGCAGTTGTCGCGGTCGGTGCCGGCTCCGCGCGATCATCACCTCGTCAGTTCATTCCCGGGTCATCGTTTGGGATCGTGTAGTCCGCAAAGGATCTCGGCTCAGAAGCTGTCGGTCGAATACCTGGCACGCCGCGTTGCACGGTGTCACTCTTTTTGGTCTCGTCGTCGTTCGCGTCCCGTGGTGGTGACGAACCAGAGGTGTCGAAGAGTCCAGCTATCGCGCCCCTAGCCGATGGGATCTTCGGAATCTTCGGCAGATCGACGTCGGGGAGCGCGCTTTTAACTTCGTCGCGTACCTGGTCACGGACGCGATTGAGCTCCTTTAGCACCGCGGCCATCTGACGCGCGACTGCCGGCAGGCGTTCTGGGCCGAGCACGACGAGCGCGACCACCAAGATCACCAGCAACTTGGCCGGATCGAGATTCAGCACTAGGTCAGTGTATCGGCGCGCCCGTTGCCGCTACGGGGGCGAAAGGGGCCGGATCGAGCGTCGCGCTGCGGGCGAAGCGTCTCGCGAGCCCGAGTCTTGGTCAAAAGATATGGAATGCAGGGCGTCCAAAGCGCCACCAGAGCACCAACACTTTCCCGACCATGCTCGAGCCTGGAATGGTTCCCCAGTACCTGCTGTCACAAGAGATCGAGCGGTTGTCACCCATCATGAAGAAGCGCCCCGCAGGGATCTTCTGCTTCGGGATAGCTCTCCCGAGCTGCGTGCCCGCCGGCAGCCATGGTTCGGCCAACGCCTTGCCGTCTAGGTAGACCGTGTTGCCCTTGGACTGAATCGTCTCACCTGGTAGTCCGATGACCCGCTTCACGAGAATCGACTGTGGCGAGCCGCATACGACGTCGGCGGCGGGGCCGTGGAAGACGACGATATCGCCCGTGTGCAGGCTCGACGGGGAGAAGAAGACCTTCTGGACGAGAATTCGGTCACCGACCTGCAGCGTCGGGATCATCGAGCCCGACGGCACGAAGTACGCCTGGAAGACGAAGGTGCGCATGGCAAACGCCAGCGCCAGTGCGACGACGGCCACGATTGCCCACTCCATCGCGGTGCGAGACCGCGATGGGGGTCGTTTCGGCGGCACAACCGCGCTGTGGCGACGTCGTCCGGTGGGAGGCCGCGGCGGCGCTTCGCTGTCGCCCTCTGGTGTCGCTACTTGAGTCATCTCGTCAGCGTCTCTCACATCGCTTCGATCATTCGCTCGACGCGCTCGTCGTAGGCTTTGAAAGGGTCCTTCAACAATACGGTTCGTTGTGTCTGATCATTGAGCTTGAGGTGCACCCAGTCGACGGTGAAGTCGCGACGGCGCTCCTTGGCCTTCCGGATGAACTCTCCCCGGAGGCGGGCTCTCGTGGTCTGTGGCGCCTGCTCAGTGGCGATCGTTATCGCCTCGTCGGTCACGATCCGCTCGACCGCGCCTCGTGCCTGGAGTCGGTAGAAGATGCCGCGATCCCGGCTGACGTCGTGGTACTGCAGGTCCAACATCGCGATCTTGGGATCGGCGAGGGTGAGCTGGTGGCGGGCCCGAACGGACTCCACCAGGTGATGCTTGATCACCCAGTCACACTCTCGGTCGAGGGACAGCGGATCCTGTTCGATCGCCGTCATGCAGTGCTGCCACATCTCGAGTGCCCGCATCTCCTGGTCGGGAAGGCCCTGTGACTCCGCGTACCGAAGTGCCCGCGTCAGGTACTCGTTTTGGATATCGACTGCGGAGGCCTCCCTGCCGGTCTGGAGGGCCACCGTCTGGGTGCAAGTTATGTCGTGGCTGATGTCGCGGATCGCCCGGATCGGGTCCTCGAGCGTCATGTCTCGAAGCACAACCGAGGGGTCCTCGAGCATCCGCAACATGATTGCCGTGACGCCGACCTTTAGGAAGGTCGCGTACTCGCTCATGTTCGAATCACCGACGATCACGTGCAGGCGTCGGAAGCGCTCTGCATCGGCGTGCGGCTCGTCTCTGGTGTTGATGATCGGGCGGGATCTCGTGGTCGCCGACGAGAAGTCCTCCCACATGTGGTCCGCCCGCTGGCTGATGCAAAAGAGCGGTCCGCGAGCGGTCTGGAGAACCTTTCCGGCACCTGCGTAGATCTGGCGCGAGACCAGGAAGGGTATGAGCACCTTGGCGTAGTGTGAGAGCACGTCGTCACGCCCGGTGAGGTAGTTCTCGTGACACCCATAGGAGTTCCCTGCCGAGTCCGTGTTGTTCTTGAATAAGAAGACGTCGCCTCGGATGCCCTCTTCGCGAAGCCTCGACTCCGCCGAGGTGACGAGTCCCTCGAGGATCCGTTCCCCTGCCTTGTCGGACGCGACGAGGTCTTCAAGGGAGTCACACTCGGGGGTGGCATACTCGGGATGGCTGCCAACGTCTAGGTAGAGGCGTGCCCCGTTCTCGAGGAAGACGTTCGAGGAGCGTCCCCAGCTAAGGACGCGACGAAAGAGGTACCGAGCGGTCTCGTCGGGACTCAGCCGTCGTTGGCCCCGCAACGTACACGTGACGCCGTATTCGTTCTCGATTCCAAAGATCCGGCGATTCACGAAAGTTAACCTACTGCCTGAGGGTGAACACCTCGTGTCGTAGGGCTGAACCGGTCTCAGCTGGCGAGCAGGGTCGTGATCTCGTCGGCTTCGACTCGTCGGAACGCACGACGGCCGTTCGCGTCAGAGAGCATCCCAACCTCGAGGTCACTTGCCGGTAGCGTCCGGTCAGGCCCAGCGAGTGCATCGACGCAAGCCCGGAGCGCGACAGCGAGGCCGGAGTCGGGTTGGAACGTCGCACCGAGTCGGCGAGAGATCTCCTCAGCCTCACCGCCGAGGACCGAGAAGGTCTCCTCGTCGACGACCGAGCCGTCATAGGCGATGTGATAAAGGCGTGTGTCGTCGGGCGTCGCACCGAGCTCCGCGACGACGATCTCGACTTCGAGTGGCTTCATCTCGTGGGTGAAGACCTGGCCGAGGAACTGGGCGTAGAGGTTGGCGAGGCTTCTGGCGTCGACGTCTTCTCGCGAGTAGGTGAAGCCCTTGGTGTCCGCGTGTCGGATTCCGGCGACTCGCAGTTGATCGAACTCGTTGTACTTGCCGACGCCCGCAAAAGCGACCCGGTCGTAGATCTCGCTGATCTTGTGCAGCGTGCGCGAGGGATTCTCCGCGACCATCAAGACGCCGTGGTCGAATCGCACCGCAACGAGCGCTCGGCCCCTTGCGATCCCCTTTTGGGCGTACTCCGCCCGGTCCTTCATGATCTGCTCCGGTGCGACGTAGTACGGCATCGTCATGACCGGTTGTTCCCCCCTGGTCGGCCGCCGCGCGCAAGGACTGCGGCGAAGCGCGCCGCCACCTCTTCTTCGGCGAGTCTCGTGAAGCCGGTCACATCGACGGTCGCGATGATCGGATAGATGCCCCTCAGTGGATCGGGGCCACCTGTCGCGGCGTCTTCGTCGGCGGCTTGGTACAGCGCATCGACGGCGAGTTCGACTGCTTCGTCCCTGCTCAGGTCGTCACGGAAACCGAGCTTGATGGTCGTCTTGGCGTTGCGGCCACCAGAGCCGGTGGCTGCGAAGTCGGTCTCCTCGTAGCGCCCGCCGGTGATGTCGAAAGAAAAGATTCGGCCGATATTCCGGCGGTGGTCCCATCCGGCGAAAAGCGGCACGACTGCCAGGCCTTGCATCGCCATCGGCATGTTGTTGCGGATCATCTGAGAGAGCTGATTCGCTTTCCCTTCGAGGGTGAGGACCGAGCCCTCAACCTTCTCGTAGTGCTCGAGCTGGGTTTGGAAGAGCTTCACCATCTCCACTGCCGGGCCAGCCGCGCCAGCGATGGCAACAGCTGAGAAGCGGTCGGCCGGGAAGACCTTCTCCATGTTGCGGTAGGCGATCGTCACACCCTCGGTGGCACGTCGGTCACCTGCCATGATCACACCGCCGTTGTAGCGAAGCGAGACGATAGTAGTGCCGTGCGGTGATGTGAGCTCACCGCTTAAATCTGGCAAGGTCCCTGCCGAAGTGCGCCGCAACAAGTCGGCGAAGTTCGGCCCCGGGTCCTCATTCGAGGGAAAGACATAAAGACTCATGAGGCGATCAGTGTAACGAGCCGGTGTTGGGCTCGGCCTTGGTTACTGGCCGCCCTTTTGCACGTAGCTCCGCACGAACTCCTCGGCGTTCTTTTCAAGCACGTCGTCGATCTCGTCGAGCAAGTCGTCGAGTTCGGCCTTCAGCTTGTCTCCCCGCTCGGTAGTCGGAGCGGCTGTGTCGACCTCGGCCGTCTCTGCAGGAGTGGTCGGGCGCCGGATCTGCTCACGTTCCGCCATGTTGTTGCCTCCTAGCCTTCGAGTCGAGCAATGAGCTCGGCTGGACTTTTGCACTCATCAAAGAGCGTACCCACATGTGCTGCGCTTCCACGGAGCGGGTCCATCATCGGGATCCGCCGCAAGGCTGTCTCGCCGGTGTCGAAGATGATCGAATCCCAGTTGGCAGCGACGATTGACTCCGGAAAGTGCCTCAGGCACTCGCCTCGGAAGTAGGCACGCGTGGTGCGCGGCGGGTTGCTCACTGCCGCATCGACCTCTGCCACGTCGATGAGCCGCTCCGTTCCCAACCGGGCGAATAGCGACTTGTCCGGGCGAAGGTCGTGGTACTGCAGGTCGAGCGCGGAGATCCGCGGGTCGTCGAAACCGCAGTTGTGCCGCTCGCGATAGGCGTTGATCAGTTCGTACTTCGCTACCCAGTCCAGCTGATCCTTGAGCGTGGTCGGGTCGTGCTCGAGCCCGTTTAAGACTTGCTCCCAGCGCTCGAGCACGAGCTGGCCGATAGCTGGCGGTCCGAGCGGTGAAAGGCCATGGCTGTCGGCGTAGGTGCGGGCGAGCTCGTAGATCTCCCACTGCAGCTCGAGCGCCGTCACCGTCGCCCCATCTGCGAGCTCGAGTTTCACGCTGAGCGCCAGGTCGTGGGAGACGTCGTGCATCGCCTTCACCGGTGATGCGAGCGCGAAATTTCCGGCATCAAAGACACCGTCTTCGATCATCGTCAGCATTAATGCGCTCGTGCCCAGCTTCAACAGCGTGGCGACCTCTGCGAGGTTGGCATCGCCGGTGATCACGTGCAGCCGACGATATGAGTTCGGATCCGCGTGCGGTTCGTCGCGCGAGTTGATGATCGGCCGTCGCATCGTCGTCTCGAGGCCTACCTCCTCCTCGAAGAAATCGGCCCGCTGGGTGAGCTCGAAGCCGCTTCGCTGCGTGCCCACCTCTTCACATCCGACCTTGCCAGATCCGGTGAAGAGCTGGCGCGTCACGAGAAACGGCGTGAAGTCCCTGGCAAGTTGGGCAAATGGGATCGCGCGCGCCACGAGGTAGTTCTCGTGACAGCCATACGAGTTGCCTTTACCATCGGAATTGTTCTTGTAGATCACGATCTCTTCACCAGGTGGCAAGAGCTTGCTCGCAGCCGCCATAGAGCGCTGCAAGATGACCTCTCCCGCGCGGTCATACGCCAGGGCCTCGAGAACAGTCGAACACTCCGGTGAGGAGTACTCAGGATGCGCGTGATCGACGTAGTAGCGAGCCCCGTTGGTGAGCACGGTGTTGAACAGATGGCTGTCGACGATCGGCGCCATTCCACCGTTGTGGATAAAGCCGCGGGCGTCGCGATGTGGCGCCTCGTCGTCGAAGTCCCAGTTGACCCTGCTCGCGAGGCCGTTGACGTACGCGTTGATCAACAGTGAAGAGGCCGCGGTCGGGTTGTTGTTGGGCCCTAGTACGTGGATGCCGTACTCGGTCTCGATTCCAAGCACCTTCTGGACTGACATCAGACTCCGTCCGCAGCAACCGTCAAAGGTACTGGCCGGTTCCGACGCGCTCGATCTCTCTGCCGCCGCGGATCTCGTCGCCGTGCTCGATTACCGTGCGGACGTAGACGATGCGTTCGCCCTTGCGCCCGGAGATCTTCGCCCAGTCGTCAGGATTTGTCGTGTTCGGCAGGTCTTCGTTCTCTTTGTACTCCTGCTTGATCGAGTCCAGCAGATGCTCGAGACGAATGCCCCGTCCGTTTTTGGCGATAACCCGCTTGATGGCCAGCTTCTTCGCGCGGTTCACGATGTTTTCGATCATCGCGCCCGACGCGAAATCCTTGAAGTAGAGCAGCTCCTTGTCGCCGTTTTGATACGTGACTTCGAGGAACTGGTTGGCCGTGTCGGTCTTGTACATCTCCTCGACTGTCTTTTCGATCATCGCCTGAACCGCCTTTGCGGGGTCTCCCCCGCCGAGGGTGAACACCTCGTCGGCGTCGAGCGGCAGGTCCGGCGTGAGGTACCTGGCGAAGATCTGCTCGGCTGAAGCCGAGTTCGGTCGCTCGATCTTGATCTTCACGTCGAGTCGCCCTGGGCGAAGGATCGCGGGGTCGATGAGGTCTTCACGGTTTGACGCACCGATGACGATCACGTTGCGCAGCCGTTCGACACCGTCGATCTCGGTCAGCAGCTGTGGCACCACCGTTGACTCCATGTCCGAGCTGATGCCGGAGCCTCGGGTGCGAAAAAGTGAGTCCATCTCGTCGAAAAAGACGATGACTGGCACGCCCTCCTCGGCCTTTTCACGTGCCCTGTCGAAGATCACCCGGATCTGGCGCTCGGTCTCGCCGACGTATTTGTTCAACAGCTCCGGGCCCTTGATGTTTAAGAAGTAGCTCCGGGCATTGCTGTCGCCGGTGCGCTCGCTGACCTTTTTCGCCAGCGAATTCGCGACCGCCTTGGCGATAAGGGTCTTGCCGCAGCCTGGAGGACCGTAGAGCAAGATGCCCTTCGGTGCCGGTAGGCGGTGTTCTGCGAAGAGCTCGCGGTGGAGAAAGGGCAGCTCGACAGCATCGGTGATCGCCTCGATCTGCTCATCTAGACCACCGATGTCGGCGTAGGTGATGTCGGGGACCTCTTCGAGGACGACCTCTTCGAGCTCTTGTTTCGGTAACAGCTCAACGAGTAGCTGGCTCCTCGTCTCTAACAGCACGCTGTCGCCACCGCGAAGGCGAATGTCGGCGAGGGTCGGGGAGATCTCAACGACCCTCGTCCCGTCACCTCGTCCGGACACGAGAGCTCGCGTGCGGTCGTCGAGAATATCCACGATCGTGACTACTTCGCCTGATCGCTCGACCTCTCGGGCGAGCACGACGTTCATCGACTCGTTCAGCACAACCTCGGAGCCCCGCTCGAGGGAGGTGCCGTCGACGTCTGGGCGGGTGGTGACGCGCATCTTTCGGCCCGACGCGACGACGTCGACGGTGCCATCGTCATTGGAGCGTAGAAACGTGCCATACGACGCAGGCGGTTGGCTGAGCTTGTCCACCTCGTCGCGAAGGACGGCGATGTTCTCCTTGGCGAGATGCAAGGTGGTAGTCAGCTTGTCGTTCTGGTTCGTAGCTTGTGCAAGTTGGCCGCGTGCTTGCAACAGGCTTTCTTCGAGGACCCGGACGCGGTGCGGCGCTTCGACCAACCGATGTCTGAGCTCGGCTACTTCCCGTTCAGTTTCCCCGAGGAGCCGCTGAAGTTCAGAGACCTGGTCCTCTTCGGTCACGAGCACACACCTCCGTACTTGCTG
>Ga0075522_10004397_pt1 | contig 10056 bp, 10 predicted proteins | sample NGEPerA_FD_74796 | JGI IMG/M metagenome (GOLD analysis project Ga0075522, IMG submission 74796) | Arctic peat soil microbial communities from the Barrow Environmental Observatory site, Barrow, Alaska, USA - NGEE PermafrostL2-A | ecosystem: Environmental > Terrestrial > Soil > Wetlands > Peat ...
GGCCGGCGCCGACGTGGCCGGGCGGATCATCCAACGTCGGACGGCACCGGACCCGGCGACCTACGTCGGCCGGGGCAAGGCGGAGGAGCTGTTGGCCGTCTGCCTGGAGGTGGACGCCGACACCGTGGTCTTCGACGACGACCTCTCGCCGGCACAGCAGCGGAACCTGGAGAAGATCCTCGGTCGGACCGCCATCGACCGGACTGCGGTCATCCTTGACATCTTCGCCCAGAACGCCCGGACCCCCGAAGGGCGGGCCCAGGTGGAGCTGGCCCTCCTGCGCTACCGGCTGCCCCGGCTGCGGGGCCGGGGCCACGCGCTCAGCCAGCAGGCCGGTGGCATCGGGACCCGGGGTCCGGGTGAGACCCAGCTCGAAGTGGACCGGCGTCGCCTGGTCCGTCGGATGACCCGGTTGGAGGCGGACCTCCGTCAACTGGACCGCACCCGCCGGGTGCAGCGACGGGGCCGTCAGCGAGGCCGCCAACGCACCGTCTCCCTGGTCGGGTACACCAACGCGGGCAAGTCGACGCTGCTGAATCGCCTGTGCGAATCCGACGTCCTGGTGGAGAACCGATTGTTCTCGACCCTGGACCCGCGGACCCGGAAGTTCGACCTACCCGGCGGGGAGACCGTGCTGCTGACCGACACGGTCGGCTTCGTCCGCAAGCTGCCGCACCAGGTGGTGGAGGCCTTCCGGTCGACACTCGAAGTGGTGCTCGAGTCCGACCTCATCGTGCACGTGGTCGATGGGTCGGCCCCCGACCTCGAGGGGCAGATCGACGCAGTGCACACCGTTCTATGCGAGATCGGGGCCGACACCATGCCCGAGCTGCTGGTGGTCAACAAGGCGGACGCCCTCGGCGGTGGCGACGACGAGTCGGGCGAGGAGGCCCGGCGCCTCCTGGCCGCCCACCCCGGCTCGGTACTGCTGTCGGCGCGGACGGGTCAGGGGATCGACGACCTCCTCGTCACCATCGGCGACCGCCTGCGGGTGGGAGACCGGGTGGTCGAACTCGAGATCCCGTGGGCCAGGGGCGACGTGCTGGCCGCCGTCCACCGCGAAGGGGAGATCGTCGGCGAGGAGGCCGGCGACACCACCACCCGGATCCACGTGGTCCTCGACGAGGCGGGCAAGGCCCGGTTCGCGGAGTTCCTCGCCTCGTGACCCGGACGGGCCCAGCGGCTGATCCCCCGGCCGGGTTCGCCCCGCCGCCCTATCCCTACGAGCGACTGAACGGGGCCAGGGCCCGGGCCACCGAGCGGTTCGCCGGCAGCGGGGGACTGGTCGACTGCTCCATCGGCACCCCGTGCGACGCCCCTCCGGACTCCGTGCTGGCAGCCATGGCCACCTCGGGAACGGAGCGGGGCTACCCGACGTCGCCCGGATCGCCCGCCTACCGGCGGGCCGCCGCCGGGTGGATGGCCCGTCGGTTCGGGGTCACGGTGGACCCGGACGGCGAAGTTGCGGCATGTGTGGGCACCAAGGAGTTCGTGGCCACCGCGGCCCAGTTCCTGCGACTACGGACCCCTGACCGCGACACCGTCCTCTACCCGGCGGTCTCGTATCCGACGTATGCCATGGGCGCGACATTGGCCGGGGCCCGGCCGGTGCCCGTGGCCGAGCTGGCCGGGGGCGGACTGGACTTCGATGCGGTCGACCCCGAGGATGCCGAGCGGGCCTTGCTGGTATGGGTCAACTCGCCGTCCAATCCGACGGGCTGCCTGAGCGACTTGGACCGGGCGGCGGCGTGGGGACGGGCGCGCGGGATCCCGGTGCTGTCCGACGAGTGCTACGCCGAGTTCACCTGGAAGGGGCCCCCCCGGACGATCCTCGAGTCCGGGCTCGACGGCGTGGTGGCCGTCCACTCGCTGTCGAAGCGGTCCAACCTGGCCGGGGTGCGGGCCGGGATGTATGCCGGGGACCCGGAGCTGGTGACCTATCTACTCGACGTCCGGCGCCACGCCGGCCTGATGGTTGCCGGCCCGGTCCAGGCCGGTGCGGTGGTGGCCTTCGACGACGACGCTCACGTGGACGAGCAGCGCCGGCGCTACGACGAGCGGCTCCGGTTCCTGGCCGGGGTCCTGGATGCCGCCGGGCTCCCGGTCGACCGGCCGGCCGGTGGCTTCTACCTGTGGGTGCCGGTGCCGGACCGCTTCGTCGACGGCTGGGCCCTGTGCGAATGGCTCGCCGACCACGCGGGACTCCTGGTCAGCCCGGGTGAGCTGTACGGGCCGGGCGGCAGCGGCCACGTCCGGGTGGCCGTGGTCCAGCCCATGGACCGGCTGGCGCTGGTGGCCGAGCGGCTGGCGACCCGCCCGTAGGCCGGACGGTGGCGGTGCTCGCCTCGGCCGGAAGCGGCTCGACCGGAATCGGATAGTTGGGGACCGGGGCCGGGCGAGTCGGGCGGTAACGTCTCCCCCCATGGCAGACCCTGCACCCGATGTCGTCCTTCCGTCCGTCCATGCCGACCTGGCCGAGCGGGTCGAAACCCTGTGGGACCGTGCGTCCGAGCTGTCGGTGGCCGACATCGATGCCCTCGACGTGGTGACTGCCGCCATCGACCTCCTCGACTCGGGGGAAGCCCGGATCGCGGAGGTCGACCCGACCACCGATCAGGTGGTGGTCCACCAGTGGCTCAAGCACGCCATCCTCCTACTCTTCCGCCTGCGCTCGATGGAGACCATCGAGCTGGGCCCGTTCGAATTCGCCGACAAGGTGCCGCTCAAGCACGGGTACGAGGCCGCCGGGGTCCGGGTCGTACCCGGGGCCTCGGCACGGTGGGGCTCCTATCTCGCCCCCGGGGTCATCTGCATGCCCAGCTACGTGAACATCGGCGCCCGGGTTGGGGCCGGCACCATGGTCGACACCTGGGCCACGGTCGGCTCCTGTGCCCAGATCGGGGAGAACGTCCACCTGTCGGGCGGCGTCGGCATCGGCGGCGTGCTGGAGCCGGCCCAGGCGGCTCCAGTCATCATCGAGGACGAGGTCATGATCGGCAGCCGTTGCATGATCACCCAGGGCGCCCGGGTCGGCCGGGGCTCGGTGGTGGGGGAGGGGACCATCCTTAACCCGTCGATCCCGGTCATCGACGCCGAGACCGGCGACGAACTCGGCCGGGGCCACGTCCCGCCGTGGTCGGTGGCCGTACAGGCCTCCCGACGTCGGGAGTTCCCGGGAGGTGAGTTCTACCTCCCCTGCGTGCTCGTGCTGAAGCGTCTGACCGAGGGCCAGCGGCACGACAAGGCGCAACTGAACGACATCCTCCGCACCCACGGTGTGTCGACATGACCGGATGCGGACGGTGACCGACGGGATGCCCGACGGCCTGTTGGGACTGGCGACGGCCCTGGTCGGGATTCCGTCGGTGAGCCACCACGAGGGGGCCATGGCCGATGCCGTCCAGGCCGCCCTCGAACTCTGCCCGTGGCTGGAGGTCGACCGGGTGGGCGACAACGTGGTGGCCCGGACGAACCTGGGCCGGGAGCGCCGGGTCCTGCTCGCCGGGCACCTCGATACCGTCCCCCCGGCGGAGGGGAACGACGAGCCCTATCTCGAGGGCAGCACGCTCTACGGGTTGGGGGCGGCCGACATGAAGGGCGGCCTGGCCGTGTTCCTGCACCTGGCCGGAACCCTCAGTGAGCCGGCCGTGGACGTCACCTGGTGCTTCTACGCGGGTGAGGAGGTGGCCAAGGAGTTCAACGGGCTCGGTCACCTGTGGGAACAACGCCCCGACCTCCTGGCCGCCGACGCCGCCATCCTGGGCGAGCCGACCGGGGGGCTGGTGGAGGCGGGATGCCAGGGGACGTTGCGGGTGCGGGTGCGCCTGGCCGGACGGCGGGCCCACACGGCCCGACCCCACACGGGCAGCAATGCCATCCACCGCCTGGCCCCGGTCCTTACCGCGGTGGCCGGATTCGAGGTGCGTCGTCCGGTGATCGACGGGTGCGAGTATGCCGAGCAGCTCCAGGTGGTCTCCGTCGAGGGTGGTGTGGCCGCCAATGTGGTGCCGGACGAGGCCGTCCTGGTGATCAACCACCGCTTCGCCCCTGATCGCACCGTCGAACAGGCCGAGTCGGCGGTGCGGGAGCTGCTGGCCCCCTATCTCGAGCCGGGCGACCACTGGGAACTCCTCGAGGCGTCCCCGGGGGCGCCGCCCTCACTGGACCACCCGGTGCTGGCCGCACTGGTGAAGGCCACCGGGGTCCCGCCCCGGGCCAAGGTGGGCTGGACCGACGTGGCCTCCTTCTGGCAGCACGGCGTGCCGGCCGCCAACTTCGGGCCGGCTGACCCGCTACTGGCCCATACGGCGGGCGAGCACGTCAGCGAGCACGAACTGCGGGTGGCGGCAGGCGTCCTCTACTCGCTGTTGCAGGCCTGACGCCCCTCTCTCAGAAGTCCGTGCGTCTGGAGGGGGCGGGCACCGACACCCCGCGGTTCCCGTCCGCACCGAGGGAGCGGATCAGGCGCGGGCCGTCGTCGGGCGGAGCCTTCCCCGGCCCACTCAACGTGGGGCATCCTGCAGCATCAAGGCCAGCTTGGTGAGGACGTCCTCCCAGCCCCCGCCCACGCTGTCGGCCACGTTCGGCATCGCCTGGCGGAGTTCCTCCAGTCGCTCGTGGACCAGGGTCAGGGCGGTCATGCCCGGCGGCGCCTCCTGGAGCGTGATGGTCAGCAGTGAGTCGAACCTCGGTCCGTCGTTCCGGTCCGGGCCGACGAACCCCCAACGGAATACGATGCGCTGGTCGGGGACGAGTTCGAGGAGTTCGCAGTCGAAGCCCCCGACCGCCGTGCCGGAGTCCGTCTGCCACACGCGCAGGTGGCCGCCCACCCGTCCGTCGACGTCCACGCGCTCGACCTCCAGCCCACCGGGAGCGAGCCAGCGCCGCAGGAGATCGGGCTCCAGCCAGGCCCGGTACACCTGGTCGGGAGGGGCGGGGATCATGCGTTCGAGCCGAACGGCGGCGTGCTCATCGGACATCGGGATCGTCCTCCATTGCTGTTTCGTCGGATTGGGTCGGCCACAGGGCCTCGAGTGCATCGAGTCGTTTGCTCCAGTGGCGCTCATAGAACCGCAACCAGGCGTCGGCGGAGGCGAGGGGGGAGGCATCCAGTCGACAGACACGGCGCCGACCCTGGACGGTCTTGCGCACGAGGCCCGCCCGTTCCAGGACCGCAACGTGCTTCGATACGGCAGCCAACGACATGTGCAGCGGCTCGGCCAATTCGCCAACGGTCAGGTCGTCCGCCGACAGCCGAACGAGCATCGTTCGTCGGGTGTCGTGTGCCAATGCGTGGAAGACCGCGTCCATCACCGTTTGATCCTTAACCATATGGTTGAGGATAGCGGGTGACGCCACATTCATCAACCGCTCGGTTGAACGGTACTGCGGTCGCTCGGTTGCGGCCCGGAGGCAGGTGCCGCAGGTAGTCGCTACAGGCGCCGGAGCACGGTGACGACCTTTCCGAAGATCGTGACCTCGGACGGCTCGAACACCATGGGGGAGAGGCGGGCGTTGGCCGGGGTCAACACGACCTTGCCGTCCTTGGTCGAGAACGACTTGACCGTCGCCTCGTCGTCCGGGATGCCGGCCACCACGATGTCGCCGGCCAGGGCATCGGGCTGCTGACGCACGACCACGAAGTCACCCTCGTGGATGCCGGCATCGATCATCGAATCACCGGTGACCCGCAGCATGAAGAGGGTGCCGGTGCCGGTGAAGTCCTCGGGCAGCGGGTAGAGCTCCTCAATGTTCTCCTGGGCGAGGACCCCGGTGCCGGCGGCCACATCACCGACCAGAGGAACGTGGCGGATCGGCCGCGAGTCCATGATCACCTTCGACGACGGGTCGTAACAGACCTCGATGGCGCGGGGCTTCGTGGGGTCGCGCCGCAGGTAGCCCTCCCGCTGGAGGACGGCCAGGTGGGCGTGGACGGTGGAGGAGGAGGTGAGGCCGACGGCCTCGCCGATCTCGCGGACCGAGGGTGGGTACCCGCGATCGCGCACCGCCTCGGAGATGCAGTCGAGGATCTGCTTGCGCTTGGTGCTCAGTACCTGGGCCATGGGGTCCCTCCGGTGTCCGGTCGGCTGTCGTGTCACACCCTGGTGCGAACGTCTGTTTGCATGAACGTAGCCCCGGACCACACCGAAAGCAAACATCTGTTCGGAAAAGTCATTGACACCGAACAGGTGTTCGTGCTGGGATGGCGGCATGGCGAACAGAGGTTCGATGGACGGAGCGGGGGAGACCACCGCCGTGGCGGTGTCACACCCGCCATGTACAACGTGGTCGACGCCGATGCACGGGTCGACGACTGGGCCGACGACTGGGCCGACGATGGAAAGGACCTTCCGATGACGTCACTGCTCACAGCACCCCTCCCGGAGTACCTCGACGACGAGCCGTGCCGCACGCGCCGACCTGAGCTTCGACTGGTTCAGGCGCCCGGGCGGCGTGGGTTGCGACACCGGCCGCTCGAACAGATCGCCGACTGGGCCCCGGCCCCGGTGCCCATGCCCCGGCGCCGGGTTTCCCTCGAGGTCCGGCGCCGCCGGACCCTGCTTGCGATGATGGGCCTGGCGTTGGCCCTTCTCGCGTTTCCGCTGGGCGGATCCGGTGGCGCCTCCCACACCACCGGATCCGTCTCGGCGGCCCAACTCCACGCCGGGGCCTACACCGTCCGGGCGGGGGACACTCTCTGGTCGATCGCTCAGCGGGCGGACCCCACCGGTGACCCGCGGCCGATCGTCTCCCAGTTGGCAGCCCAGCTCGGCACCTCCGACGTCGTGCCCGGCGAGCTGGTCACCATCCCCTGATCTACGACTGTCAACGGGCCACCGCCCGGTGACGAACGCCACCTGAGGACGGGTCCGTGGGCACTAGCCTCCATTCGGTGCGTTGTCCCTGGTGCCTGGCTGACGACGATCGGGTCGTGGATTCAAGGGTGGCCGAGGACGGGTCCGCCATCCGGCGCCGTCGGGAGTGCTCGGGGTGCGGCCACCGGTACACGACGTTCGAACGGATCGACGAGATTCCGCTGATCGTCATCAAGCGCTCCGGCCTGCGACAACCCTTCGACCGCGCCAAGCTCATCGACGGGCTGCGTTCCGCCACCAAGAACCGACCGGTGACCGAGCACCAGCTCGACGTCGTGGCCCGCGAAGTGGAGGACGAGCTCCGCGAGGAGGGATGGGAGGCGACCTCAGAACAGGTGGGCCTGTCCGTGCTGGAGCACCTGCGAGTCGTCGACGAAGTGGCGTACCTGCGCTTTGCCAGTGTCTACAAGGGCTTCGAGGACGTCGACGACTTCCGACGTGAGGTCGGCCTGCTCACCAAGACGACCGCCCCGAAGCGTCCGGAGGGCTGAGTGGTGGCCGACCTCCTCGACGAGGTGCCCGGACGCGCCCTCGCCATCTACGCCCACCCGAGTGACCCCGACGTCTCGTGTGGCGGCACCCTGGCCGCCTGGGCCGCTGCCGGGTGTGAGGTCCGCACACTGATCTGCACCGACGGGGGCAAGGGGACGGCTGACCCGGATGCGGACCCCGTCGACCTGGTGCGGACCAGGACCGCCGAGGCTGCCGCCGCGGCCGGCGTACTGGGCCTGGCCGGACAGGAGTTCCTCGGGCTCCCCGATGGCGAGCTGGACGACGATCGCTCCTTCCGCGAGATGCTGGTCGCCGCCGTCCGTCGGCTCCGACCGGACGCCGTCCTGTGCCCCGATCCGACGGCGGTCTTCTTCGGCCAGGACTACTTCAACCACCGGGACCATCGGATCACGGGGTTCGCCGTGCTCGACGCGGTGGCGCCGGCCGCGGCCATGCCCCACTACTTCCGCGAGTCGGGCCCGGCCCACCAGGTCTCGACGGTGCTGCTGTCGGGGACCTTGGAGCCCGATGTGTGGGTCGACATCTCGGCGACGGTCGATCAGAAGGGGGAAGCCGTCGGCTGTCATCGGAGCCAATTCCCCGACGGTGAGGAGTGGGCGGCCACCGCAGTCAGACTGGCCGCCGAGGATGCCGGTCGGCGGGCCGGCGTGCGCTGCGCCGAAGGGTTCCGGAGACTGCGTCTCGGGGGGTGACGACCGAGCCCACACCCGGTCACGGCGCCCACGTCGCGACGGCCGCCGACACCGACGGGCCGAGCGACCGGGTCATCCTGCACGTCGACATGGACTCGTTCTTCGCCTCGGTGGAGGTGCGCGACAACCCGTCGCTGGCCGGCAAGCCGGTGATCGTGGGCGGGAGCGGTCGTCGGGGTGTGGTGGCCGCCTGCACCTACGAGGCCCGAATGTTCGGGGTCCATTCGGCCATGCCGTCGTCGGTGGCGCGTCGCCTGTGCCCCGACGCCATCTTCCTCGACGGCCGCTTCCACCGCTACGTCGAGGAGAGCCGGAGCCTCCACGCCATCCTGGAGTCGTACACGCCACTGGTCGAGGGCATCTCCCTCGACGAAGCCTTCTTGGACGTGACGGGGGCCGTCCACCTGTTCGGGAGTGGTCCCACCATGGGGCACGCCATCCGGTCCCGGGTCCGGGCCGACATGCAGCTCGACTGCTCGGTCGGCGTGGGCCGCTCGAAGCTGATGGCCAAGCTGGCCTCGAAAGCGGCCAAGCCCCGGGCGTCCCGGTCGGGCATCGAGCCGGGGCCGGGAGTGGTGGAGGTGCCGGCCGACGGGGAGCTGGCCTTCCTCCACCCGATGCCGGTGCGGGCGCTGTGGGGCATCGGTCCCGTGACCGAGAAGCGCCTCCTGGCCCTGGGGGTGACGACGGTGGGGGAGCTTGCCGCCGTGTCGCCGGAGTCGCTCGAGCGCTACCTGGGCCAGGCCGCCGGCCGGCACCTGTCGGAACTGTCCCGCGCCATCGACGACCGTCCGGTGGTGCCGGTCCAGGAGGCCAAGTCCATCGGCCACGAGGAGACGTTCTCAACCGATGTGTGGGAGGTGGAGGAGTTGCAGCGGCGCCTGCAGCGTATGGTCGATGCCTCGGCAACCGCCCTCCGTCATGCGGGGCGCACCGCCCGCACGGTCACGGTGAAGCTGCGGTTCGGTGACTTCACCCAGATCACCCGGTCGCACACGCTGGACGGTCCAGTCGACGCCACCACGGCCATCGCCGCGGTCGCCGCCGCCCTGCTGGACAGCGTGGACCTGTCCCGGGGGGTCCGCCTGCTGGGCGTCAGCCTGACCGGACTGGCCGAGCCGGGCGGCGGCACCCAACTCCGCCTGGACCTCGAGCCGACCCAGGACGGGTCGGCACGGGTCGGCGGGCAGGACGGAGACGGTGCACCCAGCGCCGGGTCGACCGGGGGTGGTCCGCCCACCGGCAGGGCTCCGTCCGAGGTCCTCCAGGACGCCGGACGCCACGCCGAGCGACTCCAGGAGACGTGGGGATCGGTGACCGATGCGGTCGACGCCATCCGGGCACGGTACGGCGGCGAGGCGGTGGGACCGGCTTCGCTCGTGACCCCGGACGGCATCCGCGTGCGCCGGCGGGGCGAGGCCCAGTGGGGACCCAGTCGCCCCGACGGGCCGGACACCCCGGATTCTAGGGGAAACGCGCTTGGGAACTGAGGGTAACGGGCCGACAACCTGTAGCATGTTCTCGGTGGTTGCACGACGTCGACATCCCGTGGATCCAGGGTCCCTGGGCGCCGTGCGTTGCCCCTCGGGTTGCGCGAGGATAGTTGCGGTGGTCACTGCGCAGGATGAGCACAAGTGGAGGGGACGAGACGGTGCCGCTCTCTGAGCACGAACAACGGATTCTTCACGAGTTGGAGCAGTCCCTCTATCAGGAGGACCCCGATTTCGCGGAGCGGGTCCGTTCGGAGACCGTTTACCGCCACGCCGGTCGCTACTGCATCTGGTCCGCCCTTGTCTTCGTGGCTGCGCTGGTGTTCATGTTCTTCACCTTCGCCTCCAATCTGGCCCTCGGTTTCGTCGGCGTCATGATCATGTTCCTGTCGGGCGTGGTCTTCGCCAACAACGCCCGTCGCATGGGCAAGGCCGGGATCGACGACATCTCGAGGTCGCTGCACACCCGCAGCATCAGCAATCCGG
>Ga0075522_10004398_pt1 | contig 10054 bp, 8 predicted proteins | sample NGEPerA_FD_74796 | JGI IMG/M metagenome (GOLD analysis project Ga0075522, IMG submission 74796) | Arctic peat soil microbial communities from the Barrow Environmental Observatory site, Barrow, Alaska, USA - NGEE PermafrostL2-A | ecosystem: Environmental > Terrestrial > Soil > Wetlands > Peat ...
TTCATCAACGGCAAGCTCACGCCGGTCTTGATTGGCGCGCGTCAACTCAACACTGCGAACCTGCCCTCGCAGTCATGGGTCAACGAGCACCTGCAGTACACGCACGGTATTGGTGCCGCGGTCCTCGCCGCGAACGCCGTTGACTACACCACGGGCAACCCTGAGTTCGTCGTCTCCAACGTGCCGCCGCAGTCCACGAATGGCATGCCGGTACTCACCCAGCCCGACATCTACTTCGGAATTCACGACCCCGGTTGGGTCGTCGCCGATACGAAGCAACCCGAACTTGACTACCAGGTGAACTCAGGCAAGAACGCCGGTCAACCGGTGGAGACCCACTACGCCAGCACCGGTGGCGTGCCGGTCGGCAGCATCTTCAGCCGCATGGCTTTGGCGTTACGACTCGGCGACTTCAACTTCCTGATCTCGAATCAGATCAACTCCAAGAGCCGCGTTCTTTTCGTGCGCGACGTCCAGCAGATGGCCCAGAAGGCCGCGCCATTTCTCACTTTCGACTCACACCCCTACGCGGTCGTCGCCAACGGCGAGGTGCAGTACGTACTCGACGGCTACACCACGACCGATCAGTACCCCTACAGCGAGAACGCGTCGAACCTCAACGTCAGTCAGGGCGGACTGCCCGCCAGCTTCAATTACGTTCGTAACGCCGTCAAGGTCGTCGTCAACGCCTACACCGGCGCTATGACCTTCTACGCCAATGACCCGAACGACCCGATCTTGAAGGCCTACCGCGCGGCGTTCCCCACGATGTTCCACCCGATGAGCCAGATGCCCGAGGCGGTCCGCACGCACCTGCGATACCCCACCGACCTTTTCTCGGTGCAAGCGGCCACCTTGGGCAAGTACCACATCTCGACGGCGAGCGCCTTCTTCGCGGCGTCGGACCGCTGGGAGATCTCGCCCACGACCGGCTCGGGCTCGCCGAAGCAGTCACTGGCGCTCACGACGGTAACGAACAACGCGGGCAACGTCGTCTCGACGGCACTCGCACCCATGAGCCCGACCTACCAAGTAGGTTCGTTGCCCGGGGCGAACCACCAGCAGCTTCTCGAGAACATCGCCTTCGTGCCCGCCGGTAATTCGTCAACCGTCCAGAGCCTGACGGCCTTCATGGTCGCGACGAGCGATCCCTCAGACTACGGCCAACTCCGCGTGTACGTCACACCCCGGGGCCAGTCGGTGACCGGACCGGTGCAGGCCGATTCGGAGATCCAGCAGAACTCGGCCGCGTCCAAAGCCATCTCACTGCTCAACCAAAACGGCTCGAGCGTGCTATTGGGCAACAACCTAATGGTGCCGTTGGACCAGAGTCTGCTCTACATCCGTCCGCTCTACCTGACCAGCACGTCGAACCCGTTGCCGCAGTTGAAATACGTCATCGCCGTGTTCAACCAGGACGTGGCGATCGAGCCGACGCTGTCGCAAGCTCTCTCCGCCGTCTTCGGCGCCAACTTCCCGTCCGGCGGCACTCCTCCCGTAAAGACCGGAAGCGGCGGCTCCACGAAGGCCGGTCAAGCCGCCACGGTCTATCTCAAACAAGCGGCGGCGGACTACACGCAGGGCCAAAGGGATCTGACCAATGGCAATCTTGGCGCGTATCAGAATGAGTTCAATGCCATGAACGCTCAGTTGGCGTTGGCCCAGGCGGCCCTGGCCAAGAAGTAGCGCAATGATACGGCCCTCTATGGCCGAGATCAAAAACTGAGCAATCGCTAGAAAATGGGGGCGGTGACGTCCAAAATCTCTCGACCCACGCAATACCATCGGGTTGATAAACGCCGAACAACATTCCCTGGGGGGCATCGATGCACCACCGTTCCTACGCCAAAAACTCGTTTCATGCCCTTCTTGTTCGCCGGGGACTCGGTGCCTCGTGGCCCGGGCGGACAACAAGAACGGAACTGGCGCTACGTCAAACGAACTCTCCGCGACTTTGGATTAACGAGTTAACTCTTCTCAGACGAGACTTGCGCATCTGAATAAAGTGATCACGCAATCTTGACGATTCTGAAGTGTTCGTCCGCAGCGTAGGGAGATCTAATTCGCTCAGACGTATCGTCGATATAATGGACTCTGCATCGCGGGGTGGAGCAGTCTGGTAGCTCGTCGGGCTCATAACCCGAAGGTCGCAAGTTCAAATCTTGCCCCCGCCACGAAGAGAAGTGCAGGTTAGAGTCGGTGCGAAAGCACCGGCTCTTCTGCTTTGGAGGGCGTCACCATCACAGCTCGGCCACCGCGTAACTTCGATGTGGGCTGTTTGACCAATGTGGAGATTGCGGCACCGTCCGGAGAAGGTTGTGCCAGGTGGGCGCCCGGCTAAGCACCACATGCATTTACAGATTGACAGACTGTTAGGTACCTGACAAACTAGTAAGGTGCCTAACAAGGACAACCTCAATCTGGAAGCGGCCGGTTCATGGGCCAAGAAGTATTTTCTTGCGAGCCGGGCTTTGATGGAGTCCGTCCTTCGTCCGTACGATCTTGGAACCACCCAGTGGTACGTCCTCTACCTGCTTGCACATGACGAGCCGATAAACCAGCGAGAGCTGACACGTACGCTTGAAATTGAACGAGCGACACTCAGCGCCGTGATCAGTGCACTCGTGCGCAAAGGGCTCGTCGAACAAATATCCGACCCCCACGATCAGCGTCAGAAGTTACTGCAACTTACGATCGCTGGCAGGAACTTGTGGGCGACGCTTCCCGATCCTATTGGGCTCATCACCGCAGTCGCTTTTGATGGAGTCGACGACGCAGAGATTGCGTTAGCAAATCGAGTGCTTCGGGACGCTACTCAACGGCTCATCAATTATAAAAACGAGAGAAAGTCGATATGACAATTCTGGTAACTGGCGGTACGGGTCTCGTTGGATCGCGACTCCTGAAGCGATTCGTCGAAGCCGGTATTGATTGCCGTGGACTTGTGCGGCCAGACAAGAAACTTCCGGTTGGAGTTACGGCAGTCGAAGGAGACATACTCAGCCCCGACTCGCTGGCGACGGCGGTTGAAGGCGTGACGGCAATCATTCATCTCGCCGCACTGTTCCGCACAGGTGATGACACCGAAATATGGAGAGTTAATCTTGACGGCACTCGTAACCTGATCGCCGCGGTTAGGGAACACGCTTCTGATGCTCGCTTTCTGATGGCGAGCACCTCCAACGTCTACGATCCGGACATCTCGCATCCTGGGCGCGAGGACGACCGAGTCACTCCAACACTTGCTTATCCTGCGAGCAAAGTCGAGGCAGAGAACGAACTTCGCAAAAGTGGACTGAATTGGAGCATCTTGAGGCTTCCATTTGTCTATGGCGACAAAGACGGACATTTGGAGTCAGTTCCAGCGATGCTCGCCGGTATGAAGTGGCACCCCGCACAGAAACTAAGCGTGCTTCACCACGCAGATAGAGCCACGGCATTCGAACTCGCGCTGACAGGAGCCATGGATGGTCTCGTTGTAAATATCGCCGATGAGGCACCGCTCACCATCTACGAAATCGCACAGATCGTTGGCTCTACGTACGAGTCAACTTCAGAACCACTTACCAATCCATGGAAGGGCCATATGGACGTATCGCTTGCTCGTAGCCTCGGCTTCCAGCCAATGGTGTCGACCGTCTACCAAGCGATTCGCGAGGGCAGGCTCTAACCAGTTCTAGCTTGGTCACAATATGGTCACAGACCAGTTGACGCCCCTAGTCTCAGTGATCGGCGATCAAGAGCTCCAAAAACGCGGCGGGGGAGTGAACCGGTAGGCGATCGGGAAGATCGAGAAGATGATGATCGCCGGAGACGACGACGGATCGTGTCGTCGTCGCAAACTCGGGACCCAATGGGGCGCTGCAAATGAGTGCGGGTTCACGTCGCGCCCGTGAAGTGAACTCGCACTTTATTTCCGCGCCTCACGAGGTCCCGAGTTTGTCGAAATTGGAGTAGTGATTGCGTTGCGTGTGACCCCACCCGATATGTCAGTCTGCGGGTAGGATTCGTTGCGCGAGAGACGGCACTTACCGCAATGGTCAGCAAGCTACCTGGACCGGAATACCGCAGGCGGTCTTCGGGAACTTCACGCAGATTGACACGCTCACCGTGAGGGACTTCTTCGCGAAAGTGTCCCGCAATCTTCTTGGTGAACCTGAGCCGTCCACCCCGACCGCTGGCGAAGGCTGGCTTCGGCACGAGAGTCAAGCGAATGGATGCGGCTGCCCTCACCACGTCCGCGCCAGAGACCGGCTCGTCATGTGACGCGGCTCCAGCCACCACCTGACGGCTGACATCGAGCACAAATGTTTCGTTTTGTCAGAACATTTCACTTGTATCGCCAACATGACTTACAAATAGGATGTTCAACGCTGCTCATTTTCAGTCACAGCCAGAGACCAGGATCGATCCGCGTGGGTCACTCATGAGGAGCTCCTAATGACCGACGAGACGCGGATCGCTCGAAAGAAGTCGAAGCGTACGACAATTGCACGTATTCCGATGAATTTGAATCCCTCAGGGCCCGCGGAGCGGCTTCTCGACTTCTATCGCGAGATGTTGTTTATTCGGCGCTTCGAGGAGCGCGCGGCGCGCGGCTACACCCAGGCACTCATTGGGGGGTACTGTCACCTGAACCTCGGTGAGGAGGCCGCCGTGGTCGGTCTCATCTCGGCCCTGCAACCGGCGGACTATCTCTTCACCAACTATCGCGAGCACGGTTACGCCATCGCACGTGGAACTGACCCTAAGCGCATCATGGCCGAGCTCTACGGCCGAGTCGACGGCGTGTCGAAGGGCTGGGGCGGGTCGATGCATATGTTCGATCTGACGCACCGTCTGCTCGGCGGATACGGCATCGTCGGCGGCCAGGTCCCGCTCGCGACCGGCGCCGCGCTCGCCATCGACTACCGCGACGGAGAGGAAGTTGTGATGTGCACCATGGGTGACGGCACCACGAACATCGGTGCCTTCCACGAGTCACTCAACATCGCGGGACTCTGGGACCTGCCTATCGTCTACGTCATCATCAATAACGGGCTGGGCATGGGCACGACTGTGGAGAAGTCATCCGCGGAGCCCGAGCTCTACAAGCGTGGCGCCGCATACCGCATCGAGTCCGCGCGTGTTGATGGACTCGACCCCATCGCTGTCGCCGATGCTGCCCAGCACGCTGTTGAGGTAGCTCGCGCTCGCCGACCGTACCTACTGGAAGTGGTCAGTGAGCGCTTGCGGGGCCACTCGGTGGTCGATCCGGCGAAATACCGCTCAGCGGACGAAGTCGCAAGCCTGAAGGAACACGATCCCGTGCACACCCTGGCCACCCGTCTCGTCGCCGACGGTATTTCTGACGACGCCACGCTCGCGGGCATGGATCAAGAGGTGATGGCCAACATCGAAGAGATCGCTGCCTTCGCCGACGCGAGCGCTTTGCCAGACGAGAGCACGCTCTTCGACTATAACTACGCGACTCCTGTCCCCAATGATTCGCGCCGACTGCCGGGCGAACCCCTCTTTGGGGCTGCCCCTACGAGCGGAGTTAACCAATGACCCTCATGTCCTACCGCCAAGCCCTGCACGACACGCTGCGTTCGGAGATGTTGCGTGACGAGAACGTGTTCCTCATGGGCGAAGAGATCGGCGTCTTTGAAGGCTCCTACAAGATCACGGCGGGATTGCTCGAGGAGTTCGGCGAGAAGCGTGTGCGCGATACGCCAATTGCCGAAGAAGGATTCACCGGCGCCGCGATCGGCGCCGCGATGCTGGGTCTACGGCCCGTAGTCGAGATCATGACGATCAATTTCTCGCTACTGGCGCTCGACCAGATCGTCAACCACGCGGCCAAGATCTATGGGATGTTCGGCGGCCAGGCGAGGGTACCACTCGTGATCCGCACGCCGGGCGGCGGTGGCCAACAACTGGGTGCCACGCATTCACAGAACATCGAGCTCTATTATGCCTTCGTTCCGGGGCTCAAGGTCGTCGCACCCAGCACACCGGCCGACGCCAAGGCACTCCTCATCGCCGCGATCCGAGATGACGATCCGGTCCTCTTTCTCGAGAACTTGGCCCTCTACAACACCAAGGGTGAGGTGCCCGACCACGATACCCCCGCCATGATCGGCAAGGCTGCGGTGACCCGCGAAGGCCACAACCTCACCCTGATCGGCTACTCGCGCATGGCTCACGTGGCGAAGAAGGTCGCCGATCAGCTCGCCGACCACGACGGCCTCGATATCGAGGTCATTGACCTGCGGAGCCTCCGCCCGCTCGACCGCCAGACGATTGTCGAGTCGGTGAAGAAGACGCACGCGGCCGTCATCGTCGAGGATGACTGGCTCACCTACGGCATCGGGGCCGAGGTCGCGGCAACCATATCCGATGGCGCATTTGACTACCTCGACGCGCCAGTGCGCCGTGTCGCCATGGCCGAGGTGCCGATGCCATACTCCAAGACCCTCGAGACCGCCGCCCTGCCGTCGGAGAACGACATCATCCAGGCCGTCTACCAGACCCTTGACGCCATCGGCCACCGTCGTTCCAAGGCAGGCCCCCATGATTGAGATCACCATGCCCCGACTGTCGGACACGATGGAGGAGGGGACCATCACCGTCTGGCACAAGAAGGCCGGTGACACCGTAGCCATCGGTGACATTCTCGCGGAGATCGAGACCGACAAGGCGACGATGGAGTACGAGGCGTACGAGGCAGGCACCATCGCCGAGATTCTCATTCCCGAGGGCGGCGTAGCTGTGATCGGGACCCCAATCGCCCTGCTCGACAACGGCAATGCCACAGCGCCAGTTGCTCGCGCCGTCGTGACGACGACAGGCATCCCCCAGGCGGCCCCGGCCCCGGTCGTCACTGCCGAGCACCACGACGCCGTCGCGGTGGTTTCGTCGATGCCATTCGAGTCCGAGGCGGAGGCCGAGCGGCGAATCGCGTCGCCGCTCGTGCGCAAACTCGCCCGCGATCACAGTCTCGATCTGCGCCAGGTGCGCGGAAGCGGACCGGGTGGCCGTATCATCCGAGCCGACCTCGACCACCTGCTCGCCGCCGTCGAGTCCGAGGACTCGCGGGGGCCCGCGATGCCGCTCGCGAGCGGACCCCTGCTCGACACGAGACGCGGCTCCGAAGGAGTTCCTTTCACGAACGTCCGCCGCGTCATCGCCCGCCGACTCGGCGAGAGTGCCCGCACCATCCCGCACTTCTACGCCACCGCCGTTGCGGACGCCGAAGCACTCGTGCAACTGCGCACCGACCTCAACGAACAACTAGTTGCTACGGGTCGGCCGAGAGTGAGTCTGAACGACTTGCTGATCCGCGCCTGTGTGTTGGCGTTGCGCGAGCACCCGCTCATGAATGCCTCGTACGTAAACGACTCGAGCACGACGATGCTGGTTCACCACCGGATTAACGTGGGTATCGCCGTCGCATCGCATAACGGACTCGTGGTGCCGGTGATCTTCGACGCCGACCAGAAGACCGTGAGTCAACTCAGCACCGAGACCAAGCAGTTGGCGACCCTGGCTGGCGCCAAGGGTCTCACACTCGAGCAGATGTCCGGCGGTACGTTCACAATCAGCAACTTGGGCATGTACGGCGTCGAGGAGTTCACCGCGATCATCAATCCCCCAGAGGGGGCGATCCTGGCGGTGGGGGCTACGACGCGCGAACCGGTTGCCGCGGGTGACGAGATTGTCCTGCGTTATCGCCTGCGCTATACCCTCTCAGCTGACCACCGAATCATCGACGGCGCCCTAGCCGCCCAGTTCCTCCGGACGTTGACGCGTCTCATCGAGAGTCCGTTGTCGCTTATTGTCTAATTCGTTTGATGGGTAGCCGCAATGTTGGATTCTTCGCCTCGGCGACATGCCGGGCAACGTGCACATCGCTAAAGGTGAGGCCGGGATCACCCGCGAGTCGGTGGTCAACGTGACGGCGCTCGTCACGCTGGACAAAACCGAGCTCGGCCGACGTACCGGTCGTGTACGACCGCCAACACTTGAGCGCGTGGACGGCGGCCTACGAGAGGTTCTTGCGCTCTGAGTACGTTCTAAATCCTGGTTTCTTACAGCGAAGTCTCAGCAGTTGTCCGTGCCCCTCGCGGATATGTGACACTACTGGAAAAGGTTAACGAGATCGTTGCGGTAACCAGTTGAAATCACCGAATTTTTCCCAAGTGACAAAGTCTCAGCGTCAAAAGGGTAATCAATCTTCCGCCCTATTCCACACCCCGATTCTCCAGTCGGAGATTGTGCACGTCGGCCCTCCGACACCAGACATGAGCATTTCAACTATGACGATAAGTTCTTCAGTTTCACGCTGCGAAACAATTTCGACGCTTTGAACGCCGTCTCGAGTTTGGCCAAATCGTTTATTGGTGCGGACGGCCAAAGAAAGCAAGTGACCTTGTAAGAAGGCGTTCCGGGGTTGTTGCAGCCTTGGACTCCATAAACACCGAACGGAGTCGCGCCTGTCACATCGACTTCAATGAGTGATTGCAAGAAGCGAGTCACTTGACGCTGTGGAGTTCGGGAATGCAACTGCCCGACGACCGCGGGACAACTGTTGGAGTTGCTCGAGCACTTTGCGGAGGAGCGGGAATTTGATTGCCCGAACGCAGAGTTCGTTGGTCCGACGGATGCAGCAGCGGCGACGGTGACGCAACACATGAATCGACCGAGCTTCCTCACGGACTGAGCATTTCACACGGCGTCAGGTCGAACAAGAGGGTTCGTGACTCAATGTGATCATTCGACCAACATTCTTCTCACAGCCAGTGCAAGGTGGCATTTCCGTCAAGCCGGGCCTCCGACACCAACAATCTCCGGTACCTTTAGGCCACCTCGGAGAGCAAGACGTTGATCGGTGGGCTACCCACGAATTTGACTTCCAAGTGATGGGGGAAGACCTGGAACCATTCCGAGAGGTTCTCCACAAAGACGCGCCTCTCGCGTTCGTCGGCCCCAACCAAGACTGGGTCCACGTCGATATCCGCGAGGATGCACGCCATTGACAGCCAGAACCCAGTCAGAGAATGACGCCGGAAAATTGCTCCGCACGCCCGGTGCTATCAGCCGCTCAAATAAGTCCGACAAGCTGCATCGGGGTTGCCGAGGAGCCGCACCCGGCGCAAAGTTCTTCGCGCTCGCGGCCATCGGAACACCGGTGGGTCCCTCCGCAGCCGCTCGCTCGTTCCTAGGTGTCCAAGGACAGTTCTCGGGCGGTGTCTGGTTGGCCCGACACCGCGCCGACTTCGCCGAGGAGCCGCTGGAGGGCGCGGATCTCGTCGCGCAGTGCTCGCTGCCCTTTTGCGGTGATCTTTACCCAGGTGCGTGGGCGGCCATTACCCGTGGTCTTGCTTTGGGCAACGAGGCCGGCCTCTTCCAGCGCCTGCAGGTGCCGGCCAAGGTTGCCGTCCGTAACACCGAGTGTCGTCTTCAGGTGCGTGACGTCTGCTTTAGCGAGACCGCTCAGCGACGCCAGGATGCCGAGCCGTACCCGCTGATGCACATCGTCGTTGATGTCATGGATCGGGTGCGGGGTCATCGGCCAATCCTCGCTGATGCCACCATGAGCACCGCCGCGTATGCCGCGAGCTGAACCGCTACGGCCACGTCGCCGCTGAACGTGCCGGCGACGATGAACGAGATTGCGAGCATCGTCACCGCCGCGATAACGATGGCTCGGCTGCGAACGAATCCAGCGAGAGCCAGCAACGCGAGCGCGTTGACCACGAACGGGCCTGCGATATTCAGCCACGCCACGCCATGATCGGTCCCGCTACGTGATGTTGCGACGCCGCCGCCGAGTGCGATCACCGCGACTGCCAGCCACGGCCAGAGACGGGCCCGGACTCCGCGCTCGCGGGCGACGCGCCTGTACTCCACCCAGGCCAGTGCTGTGACAGCGAGCAGCGCTATCCCGACGGCAGGGCCGAGGTGATTGCGTCCGACCAGCAGCGCAATCGGGCACAGCACGATCCACGCGAGGGCTAGCAACCGTAAAGGCACGGCCATCGCGGTCCGCACCAGCCCGTCCACCCGACGC
>Ga0075522_10004399_pt1 | contig 10051 bp, 6 predicted proteins | sample NGEPerA_FD_74796 | JGI IMG/M metagenome (GOLD analysis project Ga0075522, IMG submission 74796) | Arctic peat soil microbial communities from the Barrow Environmental Observatory site, Barrow, Alaska, USA - NGEE PermafrostL2-A | ecosystem: Environmental > Terrestrial > Soil > Wetlands > Peat ...
GTCCAGACTCCTGGGGGTTTGAACTTTGCCGTGCTCGGCGGTGGCGTCAGAATGCCAGTCTACCAGGTGGCAGAGGTGCCTCCGCCTGTTGTCGAGGCGGTGGCGACCGTAGCTCCCATCCCTTACGTGCCACCCGTGCGGCGGCCCAAGAAAGATCTCAACTGACAAAACTTGGAGGGGCGTATGGCTAGCACGTACGCTCGGATGATCCTCTATTGTGTTCGCAGCGCAGTGCACGTTTCGATCTTGAGGACAGGCACATGACTCGGGCAATGGCGACAAAAGCGTTTTGCGTTGGTCTGTTAGCAGCCAGTTTTGCATTCACCCAAGCACGCGCGGCCGAGGACCTTCAGGTCGGGACAAGCGACCTGTCATCTTCGCAGAAAGCTGTGTCGCCCGCTCCTCCCACAGGGCGCCAACCTTTGATGTCGCAGGGACCTAAAAGGGCAGACTTCTTGCGGGAGCCTGTATCCCAGAACGCACAACTTCTGGCGGACTGGGTTGTCGACTCGGGAGACAATCATGGATTGCCTTTCGCGATCGTCGATAAAGTGGACGCCAAAGTGTTTGTGTTCGGTAAGGATGGGCAGCTTGGTGGCGCTACCCCGGCGCTGGTTGGCCTCACACGCGGCGATGACACCGTCCCGGGAATTAGCGGGAGAAAATTATCGAGTATCCGCCCCAACGAGCGCATCACGCCCGCCGGCCGCTTTGTCACCGCGTTGGATTATAATTCTGGAGGACAGCGGATTCTTTGGGTGGATTACGACGCCGGCATCGCCCTGCATCCCGTGGTGACAACCGACCCAAAAGAGCGTCGGTTGCAGCGGCTGGCGACGCTCACACCGCTCGACAACCGCATTTCGTATGGTTGCATCAATGTTTCGGCGAAATTTTTCAAAAGCGTCGTGACGCCCGCTTTTACCGGCACCGATGGCGTCGTTTATATATTGCCGGAGGTCCATTCGTTTCACGAAGTATTTCCTGCCTATTATGAAACAGCAGGGGATTCTCTACCGCAAATCGCAAACTGACATGCGGCCGCCCCAATCGGCTCCATCTCGCTAGTTTTTTCCATCGATTCCCTCTTGTTCAGGAAAATGGATGAAGCCGCAGTTTGGCTTGATGGTCGCTAGCGTGGGTGTGGCCCTCGGTATCGGTACCGCGATAGTAATGTTTCTGCCATTTCCCGCTTGGATTGGTCGGCGGTTGCTCAGCGACTCCCGTTTGAAACGACTGCCGCATTGCACTCCAATCCTTGAACGACTTGAGGAGTTCCGGATTGTCCTCCATCGCACTGAATCTGGGCGTGATCTCTTCCAGATAGCCGCGTTGTACTGGAAAAAAGAAGCAGATCGGCTCTTCGGCGTCGAAATGCACCCACGTGTTTGGTCGCGTGAAACGCCAGTTCATTGTGAAGGTAAAGGGTGCCCAATCTGTTTCCACAATGCCTGTCAGAGCTTGGATGCTGTCTTTGAGATAGTTCGGGGAACCGCCGATCCAGAGATTCCAGCCGGGCAATGTACGAAAGAGGCCGGCGATGTGAAAGGTAAGAACGCCCTGTCCGAAAATCGATACCGGCACCAATTCAGGTGCTGTCTTGCCCGCAAGCTTAATCAAGACACCATCGGTCCCGGTGTTGCCCGTCCAGCACGCATCGAACGCGCACGGGGACAGTATCTCCCAGCCGTGCGAATTCGCGATGTTGAGCGGTAGGCAGCGGTATGCGTATGACTCGGGTGTATGGGTCATCCAATCGCGGGTGGATTCCGCTGGGCGGATTAATGGCTTCCATCCCGGATGCAAATAGCAAATGAGCTCCATCTGAACCTGTCTCCGAGCATTTGGCCTGCCCGGCATTTCCATTCACTTCTGGGGTAAAAGCAAGACCTTGACGCAGCGCATCAGCGTGGTCCTGAACGATCAATCGCAGATCGAGAAAGAAGAGTCACAAGAGATGCAGGTGCCGAAGCGATGATCCGAATGCAAAATAGACACCGCCCAGAACGGCGGAAACGATAATCAGGATACCAAGCCACCGGCCTTGAGGGGCGCCATCTTGCCGGGCAATCCAGAACAGCACCACGCCGCCGGCGATAGCCGCGATAAGCACCAAACCGAGAGCGGTTTTAAAGGCAAGCACCAACATACTTGATTATCGCAAATTCCAAGCCGGATTCACAGCCGATCCGCCAGGCCGGCGCCCAAATGATAAAGCTGCAGGGCAGCGAAGCGGAACTCACCGCTGCCTGCCAAGCCGATGCGATGTTGAATCGTGGCAATATCGGCGGATTCCACAGATGGACTCGGACCACGACTGCGATCAACGAGCTGGAGCGCAAAGCCTAAAATTCCCGCATTACGGAACCGGCTGCTGCGACGTCGGTATAGCGTTGCGGCAGACGCCCAATTTCTTCCGCCCATTGCGCCGACAGTATGGCAAACGAAGAAACCGACAAACCCTAAGCTCCTGTTAATCACTTGCGTTCACCCTTCAGTAACCGATCGATCATCTCGGCAGGTTCCGGCGTCAACGCCCATGGAGTCCCATATGCGCGTACTTTTGATCGAAGACAGCAGTCACATGGCGCGAAGTATCGAGCTGATGCTGCGCAGCGAAGGACTGTATGTCTACACCACCGATCTCGGCGAAGAAGGGCTCGATCTCGGAAAGATGTATGACTACGACATCGTCGTTCTCGATCTGCAACTGCCGGACATGAGCGGCTTTGACGTTCTTAAGGCGTTACGCGTCGCCAAGATGCGGACGCCCGTCCTCATCCTGTCCGGTAACGCAATAGTCGAAGACAAGGTGAAGGCGCTGCGCTTGGGTGCCGACGACTACATGACCAAGCCGTTCCAAAAGGATGAGTTGGTCGCCCGCATTCAGGCATTGGTGCGCCGCTCCAAAGGGCATTCCGTGTCGCTCGTCACCACCGGCAGACTCACCCTCGACCTCGACCGAAAGATCGTAGAAGTGGATGGCGCCCCCATCCACTTGACCGAGAAGGAATATCAGATGCTGGAGCTGCTCAGTTTGCGCAAGGGCATGACCCTCAGCAAGGAAACATTCCTCAACCATCTTTATGGCGATAAGGATGAACCTGAAATGAAAATCATAGACGTGTTCATCTGCAAGCTGCGCAAGAAGCTCGACACGGCAACCGACGGCGTTGATTACATCGAAACGATTTGGGGCCGAGGCTATGCGCTACGCGATCCTGAAGCGAGCGGGGCCATCGCCGCTTAAATTCAGGCCATCCCGCTCGCGGGCGTGGACGCCATAAGCGCCCTCACAAAGTTCACCAGATTATTGGGGGGACTTACTACGATGTGCTGAGCGGCATGCTGCAATGCCAGTGCGGCTGCCACAACAAATTCCACGTGGCACTTCCGCTGATCAACTCTTGACGTGCTCGCCTCTTTTTGGGGTAAGGGGTCGGAACGCGGGTAGCTGAATAAGTGTGTTTTTTGAAAAATACGCTACGGGTTTGCCCCATCAAGACAGGTATTGCGCCCGCCCCGGTTATCCTAGCGGACGGTGCCATATCGCGCTGATCATTTTTCCCGTCAGTCTGCCGTTTTAGGGTGGAAGTTAAGGAGACGTAAACCGCTCGTCGCGCACGATGCAAAAGCTTTTGGCGCCAATCGAACAAGCAATGAGTTCAGTTTCCGAAAACGACTCGGGCGGGGAGTTGGTCCCGGCTGTCGCCTGGCACAATAATGCCGGATTCGTCCGCGCGACCGCAGCCCAAACCATCAACTGGTTCATCCCGGATTCACTCAGTCTCGATGTGGAAGCTCGCCGCCGCGGCCTGATGTTTCTCGTCAGCCACCTTTTGGGGCCATGGCTGGGCTTCACCGTCATCGGCTTTCTTTACCTCGTCGATCCCCATCCGGGCATTGCATTGTGGGTGTCCTCCATAGCGATCGCGGGATTTTGGCTCTTTCCATTTGTTCTTCGGTTCACCGGCAAGCTAAGTATTCTGGCGCTCCTGTCGGTTCAGAACGTCGCGTTCGTTGTTTTACTGCTTTCTTATTACTATGGCGGGCTGAGCTCTCCATTCCTGCCCTGGTTGATCACCGTGCCCATGCTGGCGTTCTTCTACCTGGGAGAGAACGCATTTCTGCGCGGCTATGTTCTGGCGGGTCTTACTGCCGATATCCTGGTCTTCTTCGCCATCCACTTGGCGACTGGCCAATTCCCGCACCGGGTGCCTCTCGAAGAGCTGTCCACCGTGGGCCTGGTGTCGGTGTTCTGCGCCGGACTCTATGTCACCATGATGGCGTTTTATTATGCGCGCATCGTGGCCTCGCACTCCGAGCTGGAGCGGGAGGTGCAGCGCCATAAGCAGACTGCGGTACTGTTGGTTGAAGCGAGGGACGCGTCCGAAGGCGCCAATCGCGCCAAATCGGAGTTTCTTGCGACCATGAGCCACGAGCTGCGAACCCCATTGAATGCCGTGATCGGCTTTTCGGAAACCATGGTCACTGAGCTGTTCGGGCCGCTGGGGCATGAGAAATACAGGGATTATGCCAAGGACATTCAGGATAGCGGCGAGCATCTGCTCGAAATCATCAATGATATTCTTGATCTCTCGAAAGCCGAAGCGGGTGCGATCGAATTGGAGGAGGAGCTGCTCGATTGCGGGGAGATCATTGCCAGCTTATGCCGCTTATTTCGGCCGAGGCTGGAAAAGTCCAACCTGAAGCTTGATCTTCACTTACCCAAGCGCCTGCCGCGGTTAAGAGCGGACGCGCGCCGGTTCAAGCAAATATTGTTGAACGTCATCACCAATGCGATCAAATTCACCCCGACGGGGGGGCGGATAGAGGTCAATATACTCGCGGACCCAATACAAGGTCTCATCATTAGCGTGCAGGATAGCGGCATCGGCATCGCGGAGACCGACCTCAATCGGGTTCGCAAGCCTTTCGTGCAAATAGATAGTGCATTGAACCGCCGGCATGAGGGTACTGGCCTTGGCCTTCCGCTGGTAGAAATGATGATCCGCCAACATGGCGGGAAGCTCGAACTGAGGAGCGCCCTGGGAAAGGGGACGACGGTGCGTTTATTCTTTCCCGTGGAGCGATTGGTCTGGTCGAGGGCGCGCAAGACCGCCGCCGTCGGCGGAATCGAAGCAGCCGGTTCGTGCAATTCCAGCGTTGCCAATTCTCCGACGGCTATGGAGACTCGTCCTGCCGAAAGTTTCGAGGTGCCGCGCATTCTTGTGGTCGAAGATGACACCGACCTCCGCGACCTCCTCATGCGAATGCTCCGGCGGACCGGCTTTATTACGCTGGCTGCCAACAACGGCCGCGAGGCGCTGCGACTTTTGGCGACCCAGTCCGTCGATCTCGTCATTACAGATATGGTCATGCCAGAATTGGACGGCGTCGAACTTATGCGAATTTTGCGCGATGACCGGCCCAATCTCCCCATCATCGCGATTTCTGGTGTCGATGATTTCAAGGAATATCAACGCATTTCGACAAACCTGGGCGCTCAGGCTGCTTTGCAAAAGCCGGTTTCGCAGGCGAAATTGGTCACTGCCGTTAACCAGGTGCTGGGTGAACGCATCAGCGGCCGGGCGGCAGTCGATTATCTGGCGACAGGATAGAGAAGGGCGTTACTAACAGCTGTTTCATGGTAGAGCAGCGCTTTCGTGCCCACGCCCGAGGTGGGCCAGGTCGCGGTGCAGGAACAGAGGGAAGGCGAGTGGGTGCTATTAGTCCCGTGGGGGAGGGGGTTACTGCTGAAAACAGAACGAGCCGGACCGCTATCGACGGGGTGAGCCGCACCTACGAACCTTCGCTTTCAAGGGCAACGAAAGCTCCGGTGAAGAAAAGGCACCCTTGACTGAAGAAACAGTCCCTCTGCAGAGCATGGTTTGCATTATCGGGAGCGCCCAGAATTTGCATGGCGGTTGGGTGCGCAAATTTGGATACGAGCTTAAAGCTAAGTGCATAATGGTTTTGACGGAGATTCACCAACGTCAGGGCGCTGCCGCCTTCAATGAACTGGTCGGAAGAATGGATGGCCGGATGGTTGAGTCAGCCACAGCAGCCGTCAGGCGATAGAAGAATTGATTGAATTTCGCCGCGGCCTGAAAGTCGATCGGCTGGCTCATGTCATCCTGCGGGCGATGATACCGGATATTATACCATTCCCGGAACCGGCGTTCGGCTTCGGTGCCCGGGTCGTAGGCAAACAAAAAGGACGTCGCCGGCACGCCGGCCTGCAGGAACGACCAGTGGTCCGCCCGTTGCATCAGGCCACGGTCGGTTTCATGGTCGGGACGTATTTCAATTTTCATGGCTTTACCCACTGCGGAAGCGGTCCGGCCGAGACTCGTGTCATCAACGCCCAACATTGTCAGGGCATCGAGAGGAAAAATCGGGCGGACCATGTCGAGATTGATATTGGCTACCAATTTGGATTTTTCGACCGTGGGATGGCGCACAAACCACGCCGAGCCCAAAAGACCTTTTTCTTCTCCGGTAAAGACGGCGAAAAGAACGCTGCGCTTGAAGCCCCTTCCGTGGCGCTGCTCGGCCAGCTGGATCAGGGTCGAGACATAAGCGGCGTCATCGAACGCACCGTTGTAAAGCGAATCGCCGCCGACCGGCTCGCCATAGCCGTACCCATCGAGGTGTGCGGAAACGACAACCACCTCATCCTTCAGAACCGGGTCTGTTCCCGGCAGCATGCCTAGGATGTTGTCGGAGGTGAGGTTAGCCCTGGATTGGCGCAGAACGGCGTGAAACCTGCCCGGCAGATCGAATTTGGGCAGGCCCGCCTTGGTGGAGCCGGATGACAGGATGGCTGCGGCATCGAAACCGGTCCCGGCCAGCATCTTGATGAAAGCAGGGCTGCTCAAACTGAAAACGGCCAGGGTCGGTGCCGCGACAGGCGGCGCGTCGGCGGGCGCAATCAGGCGGGCATAGGCGGCAGGCCACCGCGCAGGCTCTTCTGTGAAGCCGGGATCGTCCACCACGACAAGACCTGCGGCGCCGGCGTCTGCCGCCGTCTTGATACGCTGGGCTGCGCGGGGCAAACCAGGATGGCGATTGCCGAAGCAAACCAAAACCTTGCCGAGAACAGTCGCGTCCATGTCCTGGGGCGAACAATAGCCGCGAAAGCTCATCGCCGCGTCAATTTCAGCGGGCAAGTCAAAGGTGGCCCGCACGCTGATCTCATGCAGGAATTTGAAATCGATCGGTTGGGCTCCATCGCGCACGACCTTCATGGATGTGCCATCGGTTTCTACGCGGGCTTCCCGCAGGGTTAAGGTCTGGAACCAGTCGCCGCCACTTGCCGGCGTCAAATCTGCGGCCGCAAAGCGCGCAGCGACAATTTTGGCGGCGCGTGCATAGGCGGCGGAACCGGTATCGCGCCCTTCCATGTCGTCGCCGGCAAGCGTGCCGATGGTCGCCCACCACGCCTTGGTGTCAGCATCCTTGACGAGCGCAGGAGGGGCGGCGGAGACCCAGCCAGACCAAAGCAGGCCCAGAACAAAAGTGAGGCCCATCACGGATCGCTTCATTGTCTATCCTCTCGTCCAAGTTCGGCCTTGTCGGCTGCGGAAAGGTCCAGCCCAGCAGCCACCGCGTATTGCTTCTGCGCCGGTATCCTGGCCTTCGTTCTCCTCAGCCACGCAGCCCCCTAGGTTTGCCTGCCTTGTTCACATCCTCTCGCCAATGTTCGCTTTGTCTTAAGCGAGCATCGGTCGCTTCAGCTACATTCGAAATCGTCCCCGGTTGTTGGATGGCAGAAGTCCGGCCAACCCTTCGCGCGCCAATAATCGACGAGGCCGATCTTGCGCACCAGCGCCTTGAACTGCGCGGTTTTACGTGCGGCACGGAAATTGGGTTGCCAAAACCGATAATCCTGTCCCGGGATCGAATCGCCAGCATCTGCATCGTGCTCTGAGAGTTCGAGGGCGCGTTCCGGAAATCCGACATAGGCAAAGACAAAGCTGAACGGACCGAGATAAGGAATCCCCTCCCGGGGCGCTGGAGCCGGGGCCGTGCGCAGAAGCCGCGCCGCCGTCTCGATCATTCCGGGCGGGAAGGCATTGCGAGGAAGACTGAGCACGACGTCGGCGGCCTTCTGGTATTGCCCCATTGCAGTATAGATTTCCGCGCTAATAGGCGTGAACGGGTCGTAATCCGATGGCAAAGCGTCAACGATCGACAGCGCTCTGGCGTTGTCTCCGGCAGTCAAAAGAATCTCCGCGGTTACCGCATTGAACACGGGAACTAGGGGATCGACCGTACGCAGTTGTTCGCGCACCGCAATCGCTTCTTTGGTTCGACCGGTTAAGACGAGGAATTCGCCGTACCAGTGTAGGGCATTGGGATTCAGCGGATCGAGACTGAGCGCCTGCCTTAACGATTTCTCCGCATCAAATAATTTGTGGCGTTGCGATTGAACCGTACTCAAGCCGACATAGGCATCGGCGTTGCGCGGGTCCAATTGAATGGCCCGGCGCGCCGCGGATTCGGCCTTAGTAAAATCCGCATCGGCGACGCGATGCAACTCCTCTACAGAACCCTTGAAAAAGACCGGACTATAGATGGGCGCCAAGCTGTATGTTTGCGATAACAACGCCCAGGCGGGTGCATAGCCTGGTCGCCGCGCTACAACCCTTTCGAGCAGCGCGATGGCGGCAGTGAGTGGAGTGTCCAGGTTGCGCGACCGAAACAAGGCCAGGGCGCGCAGATAGTCCTCATACGACTCAGGGTCGATATCGCGGTTGGAAACGAGGCTTTCACCCTGTTTGAGCCCCAGCGGAACCTGCAGCGCGGCAGCGATCGCTTTGGCGACGTCCTCCTGAACAGCAAAGATGCCCTTGAGTTGGCGGTCATAGCTGTCGGTCCACACATGATCACCGGTCGCCGCCTTGATGAGCTGTGCCGTGATGCGCACTTCATCACCGTCCTTGCGGACCGAGCCTTCGAGCAGATAAGCGGCGTGCAATGTCCGCCCGATGCTGCTCAAATCCTCGTTCTTGCCCTTGAACTGAAATGCCGAGGTGCGCCCGACCACGGGCAGATTGGGGACTTCCGCCAGGGCCGAGGTGATTTCCTCGGTCATACCGTCGGAGAAATATTCCTCCTTTTGATCACCCGAAAGATTGAGGAAGGGTAGGACCGCAACCGAGTCCTTGGCGGTCGTCACGACCGGCGTTGGTGCGGCGGCCACTCTTGATACCACCGCCGCGGAAGGGCGCGCGGCAATCTGCTCTGCCGGCCGCACGAAGACGTAGAACAGTAGAGATGCGATCACGAGCAGGATCGAGATTATAGAAAGCTCCGGCCCGGAGATGCGGCGGCTGGCGCGTTCGCCGTGATACCAGGCGAGCGTCATCGCTACCGGCAGGCCGAGCGCGAGGAGGATGATCGAGACCCGCTCTACCCCATGCGGCCAATCAAGCGCCTCGCTGGTGAGGGTGACCGCGTGCTGAATGCCATAAGCGACAGCGACGTAGCCGATGCTCCATTGAGCGATGCGGTGTTCTTTAATCCGCCGCCATAGCGGCGAAAGGTTGTCCCCCGTGGGCAGCTCGTCGGGTTGGTTCGGGCCGGCACTCATAGAGGCAGCCCTGCCGCCCTAGCATTGGCCGGACACGGCAAATGCGGCATACCTTCTGGTTGTGCGAAGGCCCTTTCCGTTGCTCGAACCCCCAAGCCCGACTAAGACGGTAACATACTCGCGGAGCGCCACCATCAATATCGCGACCAGGCCTGGATGGGCGGAGTGACGAATCCGATGGTCTAAGCAATTGGTTTTGGCCGATATTTGGCGCATTGCTCACCCAGTCAGTTTGATCAAAATTCGCGTCGCGCTCCGCAGTTGAAACCAACGGTATCCGCTTTTGTGCAATTGATTGGTGGTACCCATCATCGACCCTCTCTCAACCCCTGCCGATAAGTCAGGCTAAAGCACAAGGGCTAGGGCTGGGTTTGTCAAAGGCAATATCGGCAAGACATTACGTCGATAACGATCATCACCGGCCGCGATAGCTCTTTCGGCGGTTACACCAAA
>Ga0075522_10004400_pt1 | contig 10051 bp, 8 predicted proteins | sample NGEPerA_FD_74796 | JGI IMG/M metagenome (GOLD analysis project Ga0075522, IMG submission 74796) | Arctic peat soil microbial communities from the Barrow Environmental Observatory site, Barrow, Alaska, USA - NGEE PermafrostL2-A | ecosystem: Environmental > Terrestrial > Soil > Wetlands > Peat ...
GTTATGAAGAGGGCGGCCAACTCACCGAACGCGTCAAGCGATCGCCGTATTCCGTTGTGCTGTTGGACGAAATCGAGAAGGCGCATCCGGATGTCTTCAACATCCTGCTACAGGTATTTGAAGACGGTCAGCTTACCGACGGACTGGGAAACACGGTCGACTTCAAGAACACCATCATCATCATGACCTCGAACATTGGTGCGCGGCACCTGATGAAGAAGCAGGGGTTGGGTTTCCAGAGCGAGCGGGAAGACATTGTCTCGGACAAGGTGGAGGAACTGGTTAAGCAGGAAGTGAAGAAGACCTTCAATCCTGAATTCCTCAACCGTCTCGACGAAGTCATTCTGTTCCAGTCGCTGTCTGATATTGACCTGATCCAGATTGTTGAGCTCATGGTGCAGCAACTGAACTCGAACCTGGCGCAGAAGGCCATCACGATTTCGGTGACCGAAGAGGCCAAGAAGTGGATTCTCGAAAAGACGCTTGTCGATCGCAGCTACGGGGCTCGTCCGTTGCGCCGCGCACTGCAGCGCTACGTCGAAGACCCATTGTCAGAGGCGCTCATCGCCGGCCAAATCACTGACCGGCCAGCGTTCCTCGAGGTTTATCTCGACAACAACCAGCTCTTCTATCGCCCCGTCAGCTCAGAAGAAGGCGGAAGCGAAGAGAAGGCAGCCGGCATTCTACTGTTCAGCAATTAAGCTCGACCGCGGTCGAAATCAAAAGCCCTCGGCTAACCAGCCGAGGGCTTTTTTGTCTATACACCAAGCGATGCTTGGCAGCCATGGACGCTTTGCAGATCGAATCAATGGCTGCTAAACTCCGAGCAAAGAGATGAATCCATTTCGACAGCAGCGGGCTTGGTTTTGGATTGCGGCAATTGCAGTTGTTGCGGCGATCTTTCTACTGATGGTCCCGCATGCCCACTCCGGACACGCCGGGGACTTGCAGGCGATACTGCCACTTCTTTTTGTCGGATTTATCTCACCGCTTACTTTCTATCTCTCAATTGCGTATCTTGAATCTGGCTGCGTACCCGACGCTCCTCAGCTTCCTTCGACCTTCCAGCGGCCGCCACCTATCCGGCGCGGTTAATTCTTCAAGAATTCGTTTGGCTTTGGATGGCAACTCCGGTTGCCACCAGATGTCTGTTTGCACCTTGAAGCATTTCTCGCACGCAGGAGGGGCACCATGGATCACAAGCTGTTTTACAACCTCTGCACGTTTATCGGGAGCATTCCATATCTCGCAATCGTCGGCATACTGATTCAATATTTCGTCCGTCGCGCACTATTGAAGCGCAGAAGCAAACGATCCATGCCGGGCTTCTGCCCTTCGTCTGCGGCGCTGGGAATGGTTTTTCTGTCGGGGATGGTGTTCTATCGGCCCAGCCTGCAGCATGTTATAGAGGCGCGACAGGTTGTGGAAGTTGAGGAAGACGATCAGGGCGATCCTGATCCGCCGGCCATGGACATTGATCGACAACTAAAGCGTATCAGGAGGGGAGAACCGGTCGATTCGCTGACTCTGAGGCTGTAGGGTGCATGCAATGAATTTCCGTCTTTCCACGTCGGCCGCAGGCCAATTCAGAGCCGCTGACCCTTGTGGAGCTAGGAATGTGGCACAATAAGAAATAGGGCTTCAATGAAGCGGAATCGATCAAAAGACGCGTGGATCTGGGTGGCGATGGCTGCAATCAGTCTGGTTTCGCTCGCGCGCGTTCAGTCCGGCGTTGAGAACGCAAGGGCTTATGCCGATCCGGTTATCAAGTTCATTGTCGCTGCCCACCAGGCAGACGCGGATGCTTCGGCTCGTTCCCATCGTGCAACCCCCAGGTCGAAGACCGGCACCTCAGTCATCGGACTCGATCTGATGGCGGTCTTTTTTGTTGGTCTGGTTGTGCCGCTGGTTCTTAAGACCTTCCTGGTAGTTTCTTGTCTGCAACACCCACCAGCTTTACTGTTTCACGCCGATCTCTTCCAGCGCCCCCCTCCCGCCTTACTTGCCTAGAGCGCTCCTCTTTCGCAGGCACCGGAATTGCAGTCGAGTCATCCGCGCGACTCGCCCAGTGCAGACAGCTTGCTTCATTAAATGACATTTACGCTTTTACTCGGAGAAGATTGTGCTTCTTGATAAGGCTTTAACTAAGATCTTCGGCACCTCCAACGAGCGTGCCGTCAAGCGGCTCATGCCCGTAGTGGACCAGATCAATGCTCTGGAGCCCGAGACGCAAAAGCTCTCGGATGAGCAGCTTCGCGCGAAGACTGTTGAATTTCGGGCCCGGATTGCGGCCAAGCTTGAAGGTATTACCGACGAGGAAGCAAAGGTTGCGGCCGAGAAGGAAGCTCTTGAAGAGCTCCTTCCTGAGGCATTCGCGGTGGTCCGCGAGGCGGGCTGGCGCGCCGTGCAAATGCGCCATTTCGATGTGCAGCTGATCGGCGCCATGGTTTTGCACCAGGGCATGATTGCTGAAATGAAGACCGGCGAAGGTAAAACGCTGGTCGCGACCTTGGCGTGCTATCTGAATGCACTCGCCGGACACGGTGTGCACGTGGTCACGGTGAACGATTACCTGGCCAAGCGCGATGCCGAGTGGATGGGCAAGATTTACGAGTTCCTCGGGCTCACTGTGGGCGTGATTGTTCACGACCTGAGCGACGACGAACGCAGGGCCGCTTACGCGTCCGATATCACCTACGGCACCAACAACGAGTTTGGTTTCGACTACCTGCGCGACAACATGAAGTTTGAGATCAAGGACTGCGTGCAGCGTGGCCACTACCACGCGATCGTGGACGAAGTGGACTCGATCCTGATTGACGAAGCGCGTACTCCGCTGATCATCTCCGGCCCCACGGACCAGACGACCGACAAATATGCCCGCGTTCGCAAGATTATTCCTCAGTTGGTAAAGGGCGAGGAAGTGGAACACACCGACCACAGGCGGCAGTCGGAGCTTGGCATCCGCCTGGGCGAGGGCGAGAAGTATTTCAGCGGCGACTACATTGTTGATGAAAAGCAGCGCACGATCGGCGTGACCGACGACGGCTGGGTGACGATCGAAAAGCTGCTCGGCATCGACAACATTGCCGATGCGGAAAACTGGGAACTCAAGCACTACGTTGAAACCGGAATAAAGGCGCACGCACTTTACAAACGAGACGTTGAGTATGTGGTGAAGGACGGCGAAGTGATCATCGTCGACACGTTTACCGGCCGCCTTATGCCGGGACGGCGGTGGTCAGACGGATTGCACCAGTCCATCGAAGCGAAAGAAGGCGTCAACATCCGCAAGGAAGACCAGACGCTGGCGACAATTACGTTTCAGAATTATTTCCGCCTGTACAAGAAGCTGAGCGGCATGACCGGCACCGCTGAAACGGAAGCGGCAGAATTTGAAAAGATCTACAAGCTTGAAATTGTCGTGATCCCCACCAACAAGCCCATGCTGAGGCTTGAGAATTCCGACATTGTTTTCCGTACCGAAAAAGAAAAGTATTCAGCGGTGGCTGACAATATTACAGAACTGCACGAGAAGAAGCAGCCGGTACTGGTAGGCACCACTTCGATTGAGAAATCAGAGCGGCTTTCAGGCATTCTGCAGCGCAGGGGTGTACGTCACGTCGTGCTGAACGCGAAGTTCCACGAGCGCGAAGCGGAGATTGTTGCGCAGGCAGGCCGATCGGGCATGGTGACGATTGCAACCAATATGGCTGGGCGCGGAACCGACATTCTGCTCGGCGGCAATCCTGACTTTATGACACGCCAGGAACTGGTAAAGAAGGGACAGGCGCGCGCCATCAGCGTTGCCGAGGGTGCTATTAGTCCGATGGCCCCGGCCGGGTTCCTGCGCTTCTATTACCAGGGACAGGAATTCGAAGTAGGCGACGCGGAATGGGCGGAGTGTAACGCGGGACACGCGGCTGCCGCAAAACGGGAACACGAAGAAGTCATTGCATCCGGCGGGCTCTTTATTCTCGGCACGGAGCGGCACGAGTCGCGGCGCATCGACAATCAGCTTCGCGGACGCGCAGGCCGCCAGGGTGATCCCGGCGAGTCGCGCTTTTATCTTTCGCTTGAAGACGATCTGATGCGCATCTTCGCCAAGCAGTGGGTAAGCACTCTGCTTGAGCGCCTCGGCATGGAAGAGGGAGTGCCGATCGAGTCGAAGATGATTTCGAATCGCATTGAGAGCGCGCAAAAGGCCGTTGAATCGCAGAACTTTGAGTCGCGCAAACACCTGCTTGAGTACGACGACGTGATGAACAAGCAGCGCGAGGCGGTTTACGGATTGCGCCGCCAGCTGCTGGAGGGTGTGGAGCAGCGTGAGCTCATCCTTGAAGATTACGTGGGCGGGATTCTCAGCAATATTCTTGATGAGGCTGCCCCTGAAAAAGTCCGTCCGGATCAGTGGAATATCAAGAGCCTTGAGCAGAAGCTGATGGACCACTTCGGTCTGAACTTCGCTGAGAGTGGAATCAAGCCACAGGAGATCAGCCGCCACGAACTGGGCGAAGAAATTTTTGAAAAGCTCAAGGAAGACTACGAGGCGAAAGAGAAGATACTTAGCGTTCAAACCATGCGCTATCACGAGCGGATGGTGATGCTGAGCGTGATCGACGGATTGTGGAAAGAGCACCTTCTCTCAATGGATCACCTGAAAGAAGGCATCGGGCTGCGTGGCTATGCGCAACAGGATCCGCTGGTTGCCTACAAGCGCGAGTCCTACGACATGTTCGAAGCCATGATGCTCAAGTTCCAGGAAGACACAGTGCGGTTCCTCTTCAGGATGCAGATTATCGGGCCAGATGGACAGCCGATGGATTCAGCGCCACGGCCGAATCGACCGATTCCGAAGGCTCCGCCGGTGGCCAGCGCCGCACAACCAGCAACGCTTGACGCCGAGCCGCGCGAGATCGGCATTTCGACGCGACAACCTTCCACCACCATTGATGCGCTGGAGAAGGAGTTCCATCGCAAAAAGCAGCGCGAGCTTGAGGCGGCGAGCCGTTCAGGCGGCGACAGCGCCAGCCCGACAGCGCAGCGCCGAACCGGCGACAAGGTTGGCCGCAATGATCCTTGCCCCTGTGGCAGCGGAAAAAAATATAAAAAGTGCCACGGCGCTGAGAAATAGAAATCCGCGATGTAGAACAAGAAACCCGGCTTAACGGCCGGGTTTTCTTTTGGAATTGGATGAGAGTTATTTTCCGAAGAGGCTGAAACTTTTCTTGCGCTTTTTTTCGTCGGGGAGACCGCAGGCTGATCTGGCCATCATTCGAATTTCGACGGCAATCGACGAGTCCTCAAGCGCGATGGGTGAGGCTGTAGACAGCGTTCTGCGCGCGGTAGAGTAGTCGTCAGGCACCTTCCAGTGCGCGGGGCGGGTCAACGCCTTGGTAATCTGTGCGTCGTCGAAGAGAAGCATGCTCGAGGTATAGCGGTTGAGTACGATCTGCAGGCTGCGACCTCGCAGTCCGAAATATTGAGAGATGAAGCGATTGGCGTTGCGCAGTTCTGAGATACCCACCTGAGTAATCAGGTAAACGGTTGAGGACTCGTCAAAAATCGACGAGTCCATCAAGTCAACGCGCGAACCGGCGTCGATGATGACGTAGTGATAACTCTGGCGCGCGATAGCAAGCAGTCTGTCGAATGCCTCTAACGGAGGCTGGTCCTTTGGAAACTCACTGGGGGCGGCAAGGACGGCCAGTCCTGTCTCATGCTTTGTGATCAATGTATTCAGAAAGCTGCCGTCGAGCCTTGCGTAATCGCGAAGTGCATTGGCCGTGGAGTAGTTCGCAACCATGCCAAGGTTCAGGCCGGCATCGCCGAGGGGCTGGCCCAGGTCAATCAGCAGGGTGCTCTGGCTGGTCTCAGTAAACACCGAGATGGCGAAATTAGCGGCAATCGTCGTGACGCCGCAGCCGCCTTTGGTGCCAAGGAAGACGAAGACCTGGCCGGCGGTTTTGGGAGCCTGGACAACAGTCGAAGCGGCCTGTGGGATGGAGGCGCGCGTCAAAGCGCCGGCAACTTCAGCAGGAACCAGCGGCAGCGCAAAGTATTCGCGTGCGCCCGCACGCATAAAACGGACTGCCTGCTTAACGTCCGACTCACCCGAGTAGCACATGACACATGCCGGACTGGTGAAACATATGCGCGCGACCAGGTCGAACACAAAGTCGGGATCGCAATCTGCATCGATAATGACGACGTCGAACCGGTTACCAAGGGTTTGGGGCACATCGTCAAGATTAGTTGGGTAGGAATTAAACTCTTGTATTTCAGTGCTTTGACGTCCGGAAAGGACGTTCATAAACGCCCGACGACGGTCTTCGTCGGGGCCGATGAGTGCGATGGACAGGACGCTCTTAATGGAAGGGTCAGTACCCAGGCGGTCCGACTCTCTCCCTCTGCTGTTCCCGAAATCATTCATCACTACTCATCCTAAACTAGGTTGGCCCAATTTTCCTTCCCCTTTCATGGTATGGCGTGTTGACTAAAATGCTGCATTTGCAGCGTCGAAACAAGCATTTAGCGCCCGATCTGCACCCGAGAAAGACGGGAAGAGCGAGCAGGTTTGCCCACCCTTCCCTGCCTGTGCTGCGCGGAGGAATGAGACTAATTCCCAAGGTCGAAGTTGATTTCCACGGTTTCATTTGAATCGGAGCTGGCGGCCGCGAATTTCCATTTCATCAGCGCCTCTTTTGCCGCCTCAGCAAGCGTGTGGTTGCCGCTGACTTCCTTCACATCGGTTACTTTTCCCTGCGAATCCACAGCAGCTTCAAGCTTGACTGAGCCGCTGATGCGCATACGCCTGGCAATCTCTGGATACACCGGCGGTACCCTGGTTTTGATTGCACGCGCATCTGTGGCCATGGCCGGCAATGCCATTACCAGCATCATGACGAGGGCGGCCGCCTGTGCAAGTTTTCTTCCTGAAAGTCCGAAATTGCCGTAACGATTTGTTGACTGAGCGTGATTCATGGATTCCTGGTCCTCCTGCAGAATGGAAAAGCTATAGTGGCCTTATCGGCGCAGGGACCAAGCGTATGAGAGATTTTTTAGATATTACCAAAGGATCGGGGCGGTCAAAGGCTGGTTGGTGTTTTTCGGCTCGCTCGGCACCAACCAACTGCGCGGCTAATGCCCCGAAGCGCAGTTCGCGATGGCAGCGAAGGTCAGGTCAGTGGCCTGGGCCTGGTGCTCAATACACCACTGTTCAAACAGCCGGCCGTAGCTCAGCGTAATGTAATCTTCACGCCCGATGCCGATCCGCGCGGCCGCACGGTCGATCCATTCGGGCGTTCCTTCCAGTTCGGCGTAGTTGCCGATTGGCGTTTCATCTACAACGCAATGGCCTTCGCCATCGTGCCATTCGGTGCGCCACTTTTCGTACTCAAAGGCGGGCACCAGGCCCAACGATTTAAATATTTCTTCGAAGGCTCGCCCATCGGCCACGTCCGATTCTGTTTCAATGCGGTGCTTGTGCGTGTCAACGCCGGGCCGATTGTTGGGCAGTCGCTTGTGCGTTACCGTCCAGCGCCCGCTGTAACTGCGAATCCGCAATATTTCAGTGCGGGCACGCATGCTGCGGTCTGGCGTGTCGTAAAGTACGTTGCTCTCGAATGCGCGCGGAGTGTGCAGTGTAAATCCGGCAGCCGAAAGCCGCTCCGCGAGACCGGACAGGTCAGTGACTTTGAATTTGATTTCGGTCTCGATAGCCATCGTAAAGAGCGAGTATACGGCAGAGCCTTGCGTGCGGGCTAAAAGCGGGTTTGTAAGCTGGCGATCCTGCGCATCGACCAGCGACAATAAAGAAGTGAAGACGCTGCGGTTAATTGTCGATGCTGCGATGCTGGACACGCTTGAGGCCGGGAGAGCGCTTGACCAGGCGGCTGCGATTCTGCGCCGGGGCGGGCTGGTGGCGTTGCCCACTGAGACGGTGTATGGCCTGGGCGCGAATGCACTCGACCAAGCTGCGGTGAAGGCGATTTTTGCGGCCAAGCGAAGGCCAGCGTGGGATCCGGTGATCGTGCACATTGCTGACGAGCGCATGCTTGCCGGGCTTGTGGAGCAGGTTCCTGACGCGGCGGTGAAGCTCATGAAAGCGTTCTGGCCAGGGCCGCTCACGTTGCTGCTTCCGCGCTCCAGTGCGGTTCCCGATGTGGTTACGGCAGGCAGGCCGCTGGTTGGGATACGCATGCCGGCCCATCCGGTGGCGCTTGAACTGATTCGGCGCGCCGGAGTACCGGTGGCCGCTCCCAGCGCCAATATGTTTGGGCACATCAGCCCAACTACAGCCGCGCATGTGCTGCATGATCTGGACGGCCGCATCGATGCAGTGCTTGATGCCGGATGTACAGCGCACGGTGTTGAATCAACGGTACTCGACCCCTGCCAGAGCCCGATGCTCATCTACAGGCCGGGTGCGGTGACGCGGCTGCAAATCTTCAAAACGGCTGGGCCTGTGGAGGTATTCAAAGGCAGCGGTGAACTGCACGAGACTCCGCCTGAGGCACTGCCGTCGCCTGGTGTGGGGCTGCGCCATTACGCTCCCCGGGCGCGTCTGGTACTGGTTGAGGGCTCGGAGGCGGAGATTGGTGTGCGGCTTGCGGCGAATGCTGAAGGAGAGAATATCGGCACGCTTGGCATCATGCTACCCGTAGACATCGCTCTGCCGGAATCGCTTGCGGCGGCCAAGGTATTTGCGTGGGGTAGATGGTCGGCTCCCGATGAACTGGCTCGCGACCTTTATGCTGGATTGCGCGCTCTTGACGCGATGGGATGCACAACCATTCTGTGCCCGCTGCCGAAAGCTGAGGGGATCGGAGCCGCGATTCGCGACCGGCTGGTCAAAGCGGGGAATAGGGATCAGGGATCCGAGACCAGAGATTAGAGTTCCGAGATCAGCCTGCGGGGCTACGATCTCTATTGGCCTATGTCGCCTAGCTTGTACATGTACTTGATGGCGGATTTGTAGATGAGCGTTTTGGTGCGGCCTCGCACTTTGAGCGAATTGCGATCGTACCATTCGATGCAGCCATCAATGCGCTCACCATCTTCCAACACAATCACCATGGGCGTCTGCGACTGGATCTGCTTTTGCAGGTAGAACAGTTCGGCATGACGCTGCGGAGTCTCAAACTCAGGCGTGCGCGCGGAAAAGCTCACCGCAACAGGCCCGGATTGCTTGCGGCGCATTCGGAGCGCTGGCCGGTCGCTCTCAGATTTGCCATCGGCATTGTAGGTAGGTTGGAGCGGCGAAATGCTCATGGGTCTCACAATCCTTCAATTCGTGTCTCTTTAGAACTCTCGGTCAGGGGCCCAAATGTAAGACTGCGCATCTTCCGGAGAGAGGAGCCAACGGCGCCTCGCACTAGCGAAGGGAGGAATTCCGCATTCTTGGATACCTGATTACAAGAATGCACTGACAAACGATCCCTGTCGAGTCCCAGCGCACCAGCGTTGAGTTTGGGGATACAGATATCCCAAGAGATGCCCATGCTGGGGCGAGGGTTGCTCTCTATTTTCCGGCTCGGAAATCGTGTGGGGTTACGCTCATCACGCCGTCATCGGCGTTCGAGACCGACGGCCATGGCGTCAAGCGAAAGTGAGCGCAGAAGGTTGCGCCTCATTCCCTGCTCCACCTGCACTAAGGCACGAGCCGCTCCGTCAATCCATTCCACTGAAACGCCTTGCGCGAGTTTCTGCAGATCCGGTTCGAGATCGAGATTGCGGATCAGACCGGGAGTTCCGGCAACGGTCAACAGCAGATCTTCCACAAGGCTGCCGAGCGCCCTGAGCAAGGCGACGGCCTTTTCCTGTCCATCCGCACCGGCCCGGTATGTTTCTGTCGCGTGAAACAGAGCCGTATAGTCGGGTTCGCGCAGCGCGGTATGCAGAATCACGAGTGCATCGCGGCGGCTGGCAACCCAAGTGGCGAGATCGAGTCCGAGTGCGCGACCGACTGCTCCTTCAGCCAGCCGCGCGGCGAGCGCCCGCTCCTTAGGTTTGAGTTCCGGACGGCGATGGGCCAGCAGGGTTTCCAACT
>Ga0075522_10004401_pt1 | contig 10047 bp, 9 predicted proteins | sample NGEPerA_FD_74796 | JGI IMG/M metagenome (GOLD analysis project Ga0075522, IMG submission 74796) | Arctic peat soil microbial communities from the Barrow Environmental Observatory site, Barrow, Alaska, USA - NGEE PermafrostL2-A | ecosystem: Environmental > Terrestrial > Soil > Wetlands > Peat ...
GACAGCAGGCAGCAGATCGCCTCGATGGCGCTTGCCGCGCCTTGAGTGTGGCCAAGCGAGCCCTTGATCGACGACACCGGTGTGTGATGGGCATCGCTTCCCAGCACGCTGTGAATGGCGCGCGCCTCACTCGTGTCATTGCTTGGGGTCCCGGTGCCGTGGGCACAGACGAAATCCACATCGCAACCAGCGACGTCGGCTTGGGCGAGCGCCCCGAGGATCGACTGCACCGCCCCTCGCCCGTTCGGGTGCGGAGCGGTGATGTGATGAGCGTCGGATGCGTTTCCCCAACCCATTATTCGCCCGTGGATGCGAGCGCCGCGCTGTCTTGCATCAGCCTCACGCTCGAGCACGAGGGCTGCGGCGCCCTCCGCGAGCATCAGTCCTCGCCGGTGAAGGTCGAAGGGACGCACGACGTCAGGTGCCAGCGCCCTGAAGCTGTCGAACATGAGCAGCATCGACTGCGAGAGCTCGTCGCTTCCACCGGCCACCATCGCATCGGCACGGCCGTGAACGAGGTCTTCGGCCGCACGAGCGATTGCGCTGTTGCCGGATGCGCAAGCGCTGGAGACCACGTAGTTCGGGCCTCCGAAGCCGAGCGAGCTGCCCACTGCCCTGCTGAGCGTTGCGGGTGAGCTCCACGCGGCCTGTCCCCGTGCGTCCCGGTGCGGCGAGTCAAGCCACGCCTCCAACGCGGGACGCGTGCCCATCACGGTGCCGAAGCACACACCTGCTCGCTGGGTGTCCACCGTGGTGGGCGTCAGTCCGGCATCGCGCACCGCGGCATTGGCGGTCGCGACGGCAAGCTCCACGGCCAACGGGATCTCAGGCGCCCCTGCTTGGAGCTCACGCAACTGTGAAAGCTCGCCACCCCGACGGCTGGTGAGCATCGAGGTGTCGAAGTGGCGCAGCTCGCCGGTACCGACAGTACCGTTGCGCAGCGCGCTCCAGAACACCTCGAGTTCATTGCCCAAGGTTGTGCAGACACCGAGCCCGGTGACCACGATCTGAGCACTAGTCGCCACCGGCCTGCCTAACGTGAATGTGCTGCGCCAGCTCGGCCAGCGTCGTGGGTATCAGCCACGCGTCGATGTCGAACGTGAGGTGAAGCTGCTGTTCCACCCGTGTCATCAGCTCGAGCTGCAGCAGCGAATCGACTCCCTGCTCGGCGGTCAGCTCGGCGTCGTATGCCACTTCACTGGCGTCGATGTCCAACAGGTCAGCGACCTGCAGGCGCAGAAGCACACGCACTTCCTCGGCTGACAGTGGCTCTGGCACTCATGCTCTCCATGCCGTTGCATCGATCCGCGTGGCGCTCCTGGTTCTGGTCGTGCGCGGGAGGCGCCCGATCTCGCTCAGCGTGACGGGTTGGGTCCAGTGCAGCCACCGCGTTGCAAGAGCCCAGTAGGCGATCGCCGCGGTGGCTGCACAGAGGAGCGACAGTCGAGGGATGAACAGAACCAGGGCTGTTGAGGAGAAGACGAGCCAGTAGCTGTAGAAGAGCTCCCTCACAACCATGCGCTCGCGTGGGGTGACGCTGTGCAGGAGGGCCAGCACCACATAACCCGACAGTGGCGCGAACATGGTCAAGGCGAGCAGGCGCAGTGGCAGCAGACCCATCAGCGTGAACGCGAGCACCAGCAGGAACGGCATCGCAGCGAGTGTCCACAGGCGCACGGCCGCGTTGCGCTCGAGCATGTCCACGAAAGCGCTGCGGTATCCCACCGCAAGATCTCCGCGCCGATCGGTGATGTCCTTGATGCCCGCGAACGTCACCACGAATGTGCCCACAACGCCGGCCAGAGGGAGAAACGAGAGAGGCAGCCGCCATTGCGTCCCATGTGGGAATGGCGTAGCCGCCGCCCAGCCCAATACGAACACGCCTCCGAATACCAGGTTGAGCACTACCAGTCCGACGAATCGCGTGCGAGCCAGGCGCGGTCCTCGGGAATAGGTGATTCCCAGCACGATGCCTAGAGCCAACAGCGCGGCCAGCGCGAGGCTGTCGTTCAGTCCTAGCCAGGCTACATCCAGCGCCGCCACCAGGCACCATCCAGCGACCTCGACCCGCCCGAGTGTGTCCCAGCCGACCCGCACGCACAACCGCGTACGCTCGGGCCTGTTCACCGCATCCTCAACGCGGTCAGCGAGCCGGTTGGTTATCTCGACGCTCAGCGAATACACCATCCAGTACGCGGCGCTCAGCAGCGTGTAGTCGAAGCTCGTACCTCGGGCTTGCACCACAGCGGCGTAGAACGGGACGAAATAGAGAGCCGCGAAGCGACAGCTCCCGCAGCGCAACACGGTGAGCACACTCTCCAGTGGTGAGCTCTCCGTCACCCGTACGGCTTGGTTGCCATCAGGCGGCACCGGTCGTCTCCTCGAGCGGGTCCGACTCCAGCCTGAGCGCGATCTCGAAGGAGTTACCGGGCCCGGAGACGAGGCGACTCAGGAGCGGCCCGATCGGTCCGCTGCCACGAAATCGCGGGATCGTCATGGTCCCGGAGAACGACGGGCGGAAGTCGAGGCTCATCGTCCCCGAGGACTCGAGTGGCATCTCGATCGGGGTCACTGTGCGGCAGTTCAGGGGAATCCGCAACCGACCCACGTGCAGTGCTTGGATGTGCATCCTTGCCCGACTGGTGGCACGCATACTGATCGTGCCATCGGGGTTGATGCTCACGTCTCCATCGAACCCGCCCTCGGGGATCATCTGTGAGGTCGTACCCACCGCAATCCCCAGCACCTTTACGAGACTGGTCGCGCGAGGGAGCTCCATCGCTCCATCCATCTTCCCGTCCGTCATGTTGAAGGCGCCCCTGAACCTCGCCTCGGGCGGAAGGGCCACAGACTGGCCCAACTTCGCAATGTGGATCGCGCCGATCACTCGCCAGTCGGTGATCTGCGTCGCCGGGGAGATCCGCGGCTCGCTGGGCACCGAGGGCGGCGCGGGGCGTCCCCTTCCATTGACGGCCACCGGAAAGCTGTCGAGTCCGCGCAGCACGTTGTTCGGCTTCCACCGCGCCTCGCCGGCCGTCCACTTGGTAACTCGCCGGGTCAGCGCCGTCAGCATTGCGGCGAGTTGCATGCGAGCTAGGCCCTGGCCCGAGCAGCTGTGCAAGCCATGCCCAAAGGCAAGGTGGTCAGCATCGCCCTGGCGGGTGATGTCGAAGGCGCTCGCCCGCTCCCAGACACGCTCGTCCCGATTCGCGGACCCAAAGAGCAGGAGCACCCTTGCGCCAGCCGGCAGGCTCACGCCGTCCAGCTCGTAAGGGGCGCGCAGCACGCGCGTAAAGAACTTGATCGGCGACTCCAGCCGAAGTACCTCATCGACCGCCGCTGGCACGAGCTCAGGTGTCTCACGCAGCGCCTCCCACTGCAGCGGATGATGAGCCAATAGCCACACAGCACTGCTGAGCGCCGCCGCGCTGGTCGGGAGGCTCGCCAGTAGGTAGATGGCAGCAAGCTGACCCGCCTGGGCTGGTGTGATCTTGCCAGAGTCTCCCGCTTCGTAGATAGCCTGGCCCGCAGCGTTCGTGGATAGGTTCTCTCTCGAGGTTGCTCGCAGCAGCGCAACGCCAAGCTCACCCATGCGGATCCGAGCCCCGCGGGTACGCTCTCCTTCCGGTCCCATGACATCGAACGATGCCTCCGCGCACTCGATGAGATGGGTGCTCAGCTCTGCGGACAGCCCGAGGTGATCTCCGATAGCCGACATGAAGTAAGGGCGCGCAAGATCGAATACGGCGTCGAAGGCTCCCTGTGCTACTACCTGCTCACAAGCGCTCTCGGCGATCTCCGTGATGGCACTTGCCTTGGCGCGTACCGCCATTGGTGAGAGGTGCTCTGTGAGGATCCTTCTTGGAGTGCTGTGCCTTGGGGGGTCAGCTGACAGCGGTGAGCTTGACGTAGCGGCGTTCGTGGCTTCGTTCAGTGAGACACCGTCAGTCGAAGAGAAGGTGCGCCAGTCGGCAAGTGCCTTGCGCACCGCGTCATGGCGGGTGAGAGCCCACGCGTCGAGGCGCTCCAGATAGACTGCGGAGCCGATCTCGCGTAGCAGCGAGTAGTACGGGTATGGATTCGCGAGCGCCGCTGGGGAGAAGAGGTCGATGTCGGAGCGCGGCACCGAGAGATTTGAAATGGCGGAACACATCGAGCAAAACGGTAGGTCATCGCACGTGTTCGTTTCAAGTTTTCCAAGATCCCGGCTGGTCTAACCGCGAACTAGTGACTGGCCGCTTACGGCGGGTCCAATGGGTTAATACGAGAGGACGCCGGTCATGGTGTAGCGTGCCTCGCTGCCACCGAGGGTGAATCCTCCGGCTATCAGCAGTTTGCTCGCGTGGATGCCGGCATACAGACCAGAGCCGTGCGTCACAGTCGCGTGCAGGGTGGCGCGCACGTAGCTACCTTCCTGTGAATAGGTGGTGTGAGCGTACCCCTCAAAGGCTCCGGCGGGGGTCACCGTCTTGAAGGTCGCGTACTGCCGTTCGACCTGAGTGGTCAGTTCGATGTGACCGTCAAGTGTTCCGGTGAGAGGGCCGTTCTCCGTGACCACCGGGGCCCCCAACGGCGACGTGACGTTGGTTGTCACTGCATCCCTGACGCGAGCGGTACGAGCGTGTGCCGTCGAGCCGCAGCCAGTCCCGAATGCAACTATGACACTCGTGCCCGCCAGGCACGCGGCTGCGACTAGCGAGGTGCGCCTTTGGCCGCGGTGCGTGCGCGATTGATGATCGCCGCCGCTCACGGTGAGTAGCTGTGTGCAAGTGACTTCGACTGCGTCAGGCGAAAGCCACATTGAGGGCAGACAAGATGGTGTTGACCTTCGCGGGATCGTGCGACGTCGCCGCGGGCCGCGGTGCCGGCTGCTCTCCGGTTGGCGGCTCTCACCTCGATACGCAGGTCGCTGACCGACAAGCCCTGTGTGGTGGCCAGATCGAGCCAGTGCGACTGAGCCGCGGGCTCAAGCGCCGCGACGACGAAATGATGGCTCCAGCTCAGATTCTCCCTACGCAGGGAGATCTCAAAGCGACCGGCAACATACGCCATGTTTTCCAGGCTGTGAGGATCGTAGCCGGTGATCCTCGCGGCCGCCGTGTACTTCTCGCCCCACTTCTCATTCCCGTATCGCAGCCAGTCACCCACCCACCAATTGCTCGATCGACTCAATGTCCCGAGCCGCATGCCAGCTCGCACCCATGCAATGCGATCGATGTCGTCGGCCGGCGTCCAGGCGACGATACTCAACTGCCGCTGCTGGCGCGTCGTCGTTAAGCTCGCGAGTGAGCGAGGGTGCGCGACGGTGGGGTGGCTTTCGCGGCTGGTGGATGGTGGAACTCGTCTGTGATGATGGTCGAGCATCGCGACCTCCGGCTGTCGAAATGGGGCCACAATCTTGTACCAGCGATCTTCGCGGGCGTGACAGGCCAATTCGGTCGGTCTCCCGTGCCAGGGTGGCTTGGCACGCGACGGGTGCGAGCGTGGACATCCGCACTGGGTCGCGAGGATTGCAACGAGTAGAAAACACGAAGGGGGTGATGGGGTGGCGAACTCCCGTCTGTTCATGATGGTGCGGGGGCATTGTGACGGCAGGCTTGCGGTTAACGCCCACATATGGATTCCTTTGGATGAGCGGAACGTTCTGGCCGTCGGCTGACGTTGTGACGGAGCAGGCGTGGCGCTTCATCTCATCTGCAATGTCGAGCGGGAGGACATCTGTGGCCAGGCCAGACATAGAGATCGTAGGTGCGCCCAACGGCCCGTCGAGAACGCGAGCGCGCCTCGGTGTAGTGGCGGGTGCTGACCGGCCCAGAGCGGAATCAGGCGCCGCCGCGGGCGTGTCTCGCGATCATGAGGTTCAGGAGCTGAGAGCCGTGGTGGCCGGCCTGCGCGCGCGCGCGGCGAAGATCGAGGATGACATCCATGCGCGCATCGTCAGCGCAGTCCCCGAGCCCGCGGTCGATCTGAATCCAGAGTGTCGAGTGGGCATACGGGAAGCTGTGGCGGCGGTGCTCGAGTATGCGCTCAAGGGACTGGAGCTACGTCAGGAGCCTAGCCCGGCCGTGCCCTGGGCGGCGACGGAGCAGGCGCGTCGGGCGGCGCGGGCCGGGGTCAATCTCGCGGTTGTGCTCCGTCGCTGTGTCGCGGGCAACAGGTGTCTCGGGGAGTTTGTGGCGCAGGAGGTTGAGCGGATCGGTAGCCGTATCCAGGCATCGACGTTCCAGGAGCTGAGATGCCTGCAAGAGGCTTTGCTGGAACACCTGGCAGCCTCCATTGAACGCGAGTATCTCCGTGAGATCGAGAGAATCGCCGGACCGCTCGATCCCGGTCGCGTGACGCTTGTGCAGCGGCTCCTTGCCGGATTACCTGTCGATGCGGCTGCGGCAGCCGATCTCGATTACGAGCTGGAGACGTCTTGGCATCTCGGCATGGTGGCGGTCGGCGCGAGCACCGACGCGGTACTAAGGAACTTGAAGATCCGCAGCGGACGCAGGCTGCTGTCCGTGCGCCGCGGTGACCTCACGCTCGCGTGGCTCGGTGGAAGGCCGATCGCGCCAGCCGACATCGACTCGTTCATCGGGGGCGAGACGGCCGTCGGGGTGCGGGTCGCGGTCGGGGAGCCGGCACAGGGAATCGGAGGCTGGCGCGTCACGCATCAGCAAGCTCAGGCGGCCTTCGTCGTGGCGTTACACAACTCACAGGTGCTCACCCACTATGCAGACTGCTCACTGATGGCGGCTGCGCTGCAGAACAACATGCTGTTGAGCCTGCTGGCTGCTAGATATCTGAATCCGCTCGCAGGTCGTCCTGGCATGGGGGCTCGTCTACGCAAGACCTTGATTGCCTACATCGAGGCAGAATGCAATGCCACGTCGGCCGCGAGTGCGCTGCGGGTGGGGAGGCACACGGTCGAAACCAGGATACGAATGTCCGAGCAGCTACTCGGGCGCCCGCTCAGGACCTGTCTGGCCGAGTTGTATCTGGCGCTGCGTCTTGACGAACTCGACTCGATTGTGCTCGATTCTTGAGAGAGTGGGTCGGGTTGTGTAAACTGGGAGTTGCTAAATCGAGGAGGGCTGCTGGTCGCGGGTTCGCTTCCAGCCGAGTGCCGCAGCAACTGAGCCCCCACGAGCTCGACGCGGGAAGTCGACATGCGGGGTTCTGGCTTGTCGGCTGATCCTTCGTCGCCGGATGCTGCAGCAGATCGTGCTCCCTGCGCAGCTGTCTGTTCGAAGGCCGCCGTTGACCAGCTTGATCGCCTGTCCGGTCGGTGCACTCTTGGTGTCGTCGTCCTCCGGATTGCCATAGGAGATCGAGATCACACGCGGCTTGTTGATCGTCGTGTCGCTGGCCGCCGCCTTGATTGCATTCACCCAACCCTCCTCTGTGAATTCTGTGAAATAGACGGTATGTCGGCCCGGTGCGACTTCCCCGACCGTGCACAGCGCGAGCAGCACCTCGTTGTGCTGGCGCTGCGTGCACTGCCGTCCTCGATTGGTTGCCGGGACCTTGGACCACCACGTCGGTGAGGCTCGGCGTCGGTAGCGCGACAACCCCTACACCCCAGGAGCAGGGCGCAAGCCGCCGAATCTCAGCGGTCGCGATCAGGAGCTCGATAACTTCCAATCCCTGATCGAGCGGCTCGCCGCCGGGGGCTACGACCGCAGCCTGATCTACTCCGGCCTGCGCGGGGTGGGCAAGACCGTGCTGTTGATGGAGCTCGACGTGCTCGCAACCGAGGCCGGATGGGCGACCACCGACGTCCAGGAGGTCGGATCCCAGCCCGACTTCCGCGTCACGTTCGCGCGGATGTCCGCGCGCCTGCTGCGGGAGATGAGCCGCAAGCACCGCATCAAGGACCGTGTGGATCGCGCTCTGGGCGTGGTCAAGGCGTTCAGCATCGTGGCGCCCACCGGCGTGCAGCTCAAGCTCGACGTGCAGGCCGCCACCGGGATCGCCGACTCGGGCGATCCCGAGCAGGACCTCACGGACCTCATCAGCGAGATCGGCCAGGTCGCCCAAACGACCGGCGCCGGAGCGCTGTTCCTGATCGACGAGATGCACAACCTCGACTCCGCCTCGCTAGCTGCGCTGTGCATAGCCTTTCAGGCGGTCAGCCGCAACTCGCTCCCCGTGGCCATGGTCGCTGCCGGACTGCCGGACCTGCAGACTCGGCTGATGAGCGCCAAGCCCTACGCCGACCGCCTCTTCCAGTACCACGAGCTCGGCCGCCTGAGCCCCGCCGCCGCTCGCGCCGCGTTGATCGCGCCGGCGGCCACGCGCGGCGTCAGCTACGAGGAGCCCGCCGCTCTGCGGGTCGTGGAGGAAGCGGCCGGCTATCCGTACTTCATCCAGGAATACGGACTCGAGCTGTGGAACCACGCCGAGACCTCGCCGATCACGAGCGAAGACGTCGACACCGTCCGCGAGATCGTCACCGAATCGTTGGCGCGCAACTTCTTCGGTACCCGCTTTCAGCTCGCCACCGACGCCGAGCAGCGCTACCTCGCCGCGATGGCATCGGTGGACGGGCCGCCCTATCGCTCGGCGGACATCGCTCACGCCTACGGAGCCAAGGACCAGCGCGGGGTCTCGATCCATCGGGACGCGCTCATCCAAAAGGGCTTGATCTGGGCGCCGCGTCGCGGGCAGCTCGACTTCACCGTGCCGTTGTTCGCCGAGTTCGTCAGCGAGAACCATCCGCTGGCGGTGTTCGAGGAGGAGTGAGCAGGGGAGAAGCGTCGCCGCAGGCTGCCCGTTACCCGCCGGCGTCCAGCGCCCCGCGCACAGCCTCCGCCGTAGGAGCAAGCTCCCCATTCAGGCGCTCCAGCAGCGTCCGCCAAGCCGGCTTGATCTCGATCGCCCGGCGCACGAGCGCCACGCCCTCATCGAGATCCTCCTCCGCCGCCCCCAGGCCCGCCCAGAAGGTCAGCTCGTCGGCCTCGGGGGCCAGCTCGGCAGCTGCCAGATACAGCCGCGAGGCCTCGGCATGCCGCGCCTGCGCCGCCAGCTCGTCGCCCTGGCCGGCCATCTCATAGGCTCGCGCCAAGCGAGCCAATCTCCGCAGCTCGCCCAGCGGGTCGTCGTGGTCTTCCACGCGCACGTCGAAGCGGGTGCGCCACGGCTCGCCGCTCGCCGGCACCACCAACAGCGCCGCCGACTGCCGGCCACGCACATCTCCCCCCGCGGCCTCGGCCGCATCCAGGGCCGCCAGCAGCCGCTCCGCGAGGTCGCCGCCGTGCGACCGGTAGGCCGCGGCCATCGCCTCCGGCACGCCCGTGGCGGCCATCATGTTGGCCTGGCAGGCAAAGCCCTCGCCGAGCACGTGGCCGGCGCAGGGGATGCAGTCTGTCCCCGTGTGCGCCGCCACCCGGCCCGTCGCGTCCACCACACCCAGCTGGCGGTAGCGCGTCAGCTCGTCTGTGCTCAACACCGCCGCCATCGCCTCGCTCGCGTCGAGCCCGTCGCTCAAACGGTCGAGCGCGTTGGGGCCGTGCGCCACCTCCGCCACCGACTGCGTTGCCACCGCCCCCACGCCCGGCCGCGCCCACGCCACCACGCTGCCCACCGCGAACCAGTGCGATTGGACGGCCACGCCCAACTCGCCGCTCAGCGGGTCACGGGCGACGATCGAGTAGGTGCCGCGGCGCATGCTCAGGCCGACGCCTTCGGCTGAGCCGCCTGCGAGGCGCGCGCTCGCGCCCCGAGATCCTCAAGCGTCAGCGGATGCGCCGGTAGCCCGTCGATGATCTTGCGTGAGCTCACCCGCAAGGCGCGGTCCACGTGAAGCAGCTCACCACAGTCGAGCTGCCGCCAGCCGGGGTCGTCGTCCATGCGCTCGCTGGCCAGCACCACCAACGGACGATCGACGCCGTGCGCGGAGTGGACGCGGCTGCCCAGGCTGCTGGAGTGCTCAAGCGCCCCGCCCGGCGCCCGCTCGAGCACATAGAGCTGGTGGGTGGCCGGGTAGCGCAACGCCCAGAGGTCGTGCTCGGTGGCCAGGATCAGGTTGATGGCGAGCAGCGGCAGGTTCGCCGCCACCCA
>Ga0075522_10004403_pt1 | contig 10041 bp, 9 predicted proteins | sample NGEPerA_FD_74796 | JGI IMG/M metagenome (GOLD analysis project Ga0075522, IMG submission 74796) | Arctic peat soil microbial communities from the Barrow Environmental Observatory site, Barrow, Alaska, USA - NGEE PermafrostL2-A | ecosystem: Environmental > Terrestrial > Soil > Wetlands > Peat ...
GGCAAAAGCCGATCGATGTCCAGCGGGGCTTCTTCTCCCCCGTTGAGGAGCAGATTATACGTTTGCTGCGCGACAACCACGTCTCCAAAGCCACGCTCGTCGGCCACAGCTTAGGCGGAGTGCTGGCGATGTTGATTGCACTTGATGCGCCAGAGCTCGTCGACCGCCTGGTACTGGTGGACCCGCTGCCGTTCTACCCGGCCACTCAGAACCCGGCATTGACAGCGGAGCTGATGAAGCCGCAGGCCGAACAAATGCGCGCCCAAATGAATGCAGTAAGTGATGAGGATTTCGTGAGGATAACCGCGCAAAGCGCCGCGGGCATGTCCAATACTGCGGCCCGCCAGGGACTATTGACCGAGTGGAGCCGCACGAGCGATCGGGCGACAACTACAGCGGCGATGGTTGACCTGATGACGACGGATTTGCGCGCCAGGATCTCGGGGCTATCCCAGCCGGTATTGGTCTTGGGGTCCTGGGCGGCTTATAAGCAGTATGGCGCGACGCTGGAAAGCACGAGGGCAATATTTCGTCTGCAGTATGGCGCGCTTCCGGGCGTCGACATTCGAATATCAGAAACAGGCTACCATTTCCTAACGTGGGATGACGGCGCATGGGTCAATAATCAGATCCGCGACTTCATGATCCGGACGGTTGGCCGGGACTCCCGCCATGATTGACATAGCACGCGTGCCAACGTTGGAACAATATCGCGCGGCGTACTGCAGTCGCCGCTTCTTGGCGACGCCCCTGTCCGGACTGATCTGCTGGTCGTGCGTGGGCATTGGCAGCCTGTTCCTGAGCCCGATCCATTCTTTCCTGCTGCTCTATATCGCGACTGGAAGCATCGTCTACCTCGCCATCTTCATCAGCAAACTCACAGGCGAGACTTTCTTCCAGAAGGACAAAAACCCATTCGACCGCTTGTTCATTGCCGGACTATTCATGTCCTTGCTCGTTTACGCCATCGCGATCCCGTTTGCTGTAGCCGACCATCGCTCCAGCACGCTGTCGGTGGGCATTCTGACGGGTTTGATGTGGATGCCTTTTTCGTGGATGTTGCAACACTGGGTGGGTTATTTTCATGCCGTGTGCAGAACGGTACTGGTTTTGGCGGCCTGGTATGCATTTCCCGCAAGATCCTTCCAGGTCATTCCGGCGATTATCGTTGCCCTCTATACGGTTACAATCCTCGTGCTGGAAAGGCGCTGGAGGCGCGAACAACGGCTAAGTGTGGCATGACAACAAGGGAAACAAATATCGCTCACACTTCCCGCCAGTATTGGTGGTTTCAATTGATATTTTGGGCCGTCTATTGGGTATTGAACCTCATTTTTGCCCGCGCCTATGGATATTCCTCGGCATTGATCGACGGCGTGTTCATTGTTCTGTCCCTTCTAATGCTGGCGGTTACTCACGGCTATCGATGGTTGTACTACCGGTACGGCCAGCGAAGAGCGGTAGGGGTGATTTGCCTGCAACTGCTATGGCTTCTACCGCTGTCCGCCTTGCTGCTCCAAGTCCTGTTTGCGACGCTCATCTATGCGGGAATTAAGCTATATCCTGCCCCGGGCAGGAGCCTGGGCACTTTCTCCATCGGTGGCTTCGTCGGTTACGTCATGAACACGACAGTAATCCTGGTTCTGTGGAGTGTCATAGCCCTGCTACGCGCTGAGTGGGGCAAGCGTCGCACCGCCGAGCGGGACTACTGGCAAAACGAGATCCGCTTGAGGGAAGTTGAGTTACAGATCCTGCGTAGCCAGATCAACTCCCACTTTTTGTTCAATGCGCTCAACAATATCCGTGCGCTCATATTGGAAGATGTTCAGGCCGCCCGGCAGGCTCTGGCCGATCTGGCCACGCTCTTGCGAGGCTTGATGCACAGTGATTCTCTTGCCACAGTGCCTCTGCGAGATGAAATCGATCTCGTGAAGGGCTATCTCGCGCTGGAAGCCTTGCAGTTTGAGCAAAGATTGACTTTCGAAATTGTAATGGAGCCCCGGCTGCTGGATGCTCAAGTACCGCCTCTCTTACTGCAAACATTGGTCGAAAATGCAATTAAGCACGGAATTGCGCGACGTAACGGAGGTGGACATGTGCGCATCAGCGCGACCTCGGTGTCCGCCACCCAGTGGCACTTGCGGGTCGAAAATCCGCCCGCCCAATTACCGGAGGACCATAAAGGTAGCGGAATAGGGTTGAAGAATGCCAGCGAACGTCTGCGAGCCGCTTTTGGTGACAACTCGAGTCTCGAGCTGGTCCTTCTGTCTACTGTGACCGCCACAGCGACGTTGCCGATATGAACATTGTGATAGTCGATGACTCGCGACTGGCACGCAAGGAATTGACTGGCTTGCTACTGAACTTTCCGAGGTATGAGGTAATAGGTGAAGCGGAAAACGTGCAATCGGCCTTGAGCCTAATTAACCACCTTAATCCCACGTTGCTGCTGCTGGACATTCATCTGCCTGACGGCAGCGGCTTCGATTTACTCGAGCAAGCGCAGTACACGCCGAAAGTGATCTTCACTACGGCTTACGAGGAGCATGCATTGCGGGCCTTTGAAGTCAACGCGTTGGACTACTTGCTCAAGCCTGTCACGGCGGAACGTTTGTCACTCGCGTTGGCTAAGCTGGAGGTCCAGGACCGTTCGGTCGCGACTGGGGCACAGCCTGTCAACCGCCATACGGGAGTGCATCTATTCATCCGTGACGGTGAGCGTTGTCACTTTGTGAAATTTGACGACATTCGATTGCTCGAAGTGGTTGGCAATTGCGTGCAGCTTCATTTTCGTGACACCAAGGCTACATTGGCTAAGTCGATGAGCTATGTGGAAGAGAAGCTCGATCGACGTCTGTTCTTCCGCTGTAATCGCAAGCAAATCATCAATCTGAACTTCATAGGCAGCGTGGACCCGTGGGTCGGGGATGGATTTTTGATAAAGATGCACGATGGCAAGGCAGTCGAAGTGTCGCGCCGCCAAGCGCGAGCGCTCAAAGAGCGGCTTGAACTTTGACCCCAGAATTGCCGCGCGGGGTATGTCAACGGCACGGCGGATGGGCGCGCTTCCATCCGCGACGCTCACTCCGAGCCGTCGGCACTGTACCCAAGAGTGTCCCCGAGTCGGGCTGAGCTTTGGAATGGGGTCCTGTTCGACTGGTTGGTCGTGCGTCAGGTCATCTCGGCGAACCCGGCGGCGCCGGACCGCGGGCCGAAATACACCGTCCGCAAGGGCAAGACGGCCGTGCTGACAGCTGAGGAGGCCCGCGAGCTCCTGAATTCCATCGAGACTGACACGGTCATCGGCTTGAGGGATCGGGCGCTGGTTGCCGCCATGGTCTACTCATTCGCCCGGATTGGTGCGGTGATCAAGATGCGGGTCGAGGACGTGTACGTCCAAGGGCGGCGGACGTGGCTCCGTCTGCATGAAAAGGGCGATAAGCGGCACGAGATGCCGGCGCACCATGTGCTGGATCAGTACCTGGAGGAATATCGCAAGGCAGCTGGAGCCGCCCTGGACCCCAAGGGCTACCTATTCCGGACGATTCGCGGTCGCACCGGCGTACTGACCGATGAACCGATGGCCCAGGCTGATGCCTATCGGATGATCCGACGGCGCGCGCTCGCCTGCGGGCTTAAGACCCGGATCGGCAATCACTCTTTTCGCGCCACTGGGATCACAGAATATCTGCGTAACGGGGGGAAGCTTGAGATCGCGCGGCAGATGGCTGCACATGAATCAGCTCGGACGACGGGGCTTTACGATCGGCGGGATGACGAGATCAGCCTGGATGAAGTGGAGCGGATTTTGATTTGACATCGGCGCGCGCATTCACTTGCCCTTCCGTACGTACACGTTCCCGTTGAATGTGCGTATTTCGATTTCCGGGCCGCCCCCGTTCAAGGTGCCAATAGCCGTTTTGTGTATTTCCATCCTTAGGAGTGGGCCGTCTTTACCGGCGTATTCCGCGGATGGCGAGGGGCCCGTGAGCGAACCCAACTTGAAGTCGGTATAGATCGACCCGTTATCCGTCCGTAGCTTCAGATTGGCCTTGGTTGCTGATGGCAGTGTGACGTCCACGAGCCCATTTAGTGAAGTGAATGCCATCGGCTTATCGGCGCTAACTCTCCAAATGGTAGCCACAATCGGCCGATTGACGGTATGCGCAAGGACAGATCCGCCCACATGGCTCAGAGTAATCGCCCCATTCACACTGCCGACGTCGAGCTCGCCATCGAAGTCTTCGACGCGAATGTCGCCCTCGTTGACGGTCGACAGCTGCACGCTTGTTCGATTCGGCACTTGGATTTCGAGGTCAGTGGTAATACTTGGATTTGCGGCGGCGATCGACATTCTATTGCTTTGTTCCACCACCGCGATTGATGACTGCTGCGGCAGCTCTTGCATTACCGCTGGCCCCTTTTGGTCCTGTTTCGGAGCGCCCAGGTGGACGGCGCGCGTTCCGATAACCACATCTCTACTTTCACTTCCCTTAATGCTGATACTGCCGTTCACAAGAGCAACGTGAAGTAACCCCGGACTGGACGGATCGCTGAACGATGCTGAAATTCGACTCGCGTTTTCCTGCGTCGCACCGCCCATGCACAACAGAAACGCCGGAGCGCAAGAAATTGCTCTGACCAGCATTTTCATAACCCGGTCCTTCGATATCATTTTGATCGGCGCATTACACGCACGTCTCCATTAAGACTCTCCAGCGTCAACTCCGGACCGCCATCCCCGGTGCGCACGGTTGTGAATCCGTTTGTCCGGATCATGGACAGTCCACCAACACTCTCCCTGACAACACCCGCGCTCTCCGGTTCCGATTCCACGGCAAAATCGGTGAGCAGATGCCCGTTCAGGGTCTTCATGTGGAACACGGCCGACGTGCTATCCGGCAACGTGATAGCTACATCGCCATTGATGGTCCTGAATGTGGAGGAGCGCTGCGGCGCAGAGACGAATGAGGCCGCCACCGCACCATTAACGGTAACGGCATTTCCAGAGCCCGCTACATCGGTCATCGCAATACGCCCATTGACGTTGCTCACGTCAAAGTCACCGGTTGTTCCAGAGACAAGTACAACGCCGCTGTTGATTGTACACAGCTGCAGCCGCACGGTGCGGGGCAGCCGAATCGTGAAGTCGTACCGGGCGTGGTAACCGGAGTGCGAGGTAAACCCGCCCGCGCCCCCGCACGTTTGCTGGTTGGGATATCGGACGATGGCGTGGATGGTGGAGGCACTGTCTCCTATATCCAATACCACATCGTGTCGGGCGGCACGCATTTCTTCTTCATTCTGGGCACTAAGTGACTTCTCCACAGTCATCTCAACGTCCGTGCCATCGTAGGCCTCCACGGTGATGTTACCCTCGACATCCCGTACTTCGAGCGTGTGAGCGCCTGATCCTGCAAAATGCATCGTCAGCTTCTGCGACGAGTGTTCAGTCAGATCACCTGCGTTGACAGCCGCTGAAAAGCCGGCGGAACTACACAAAACCATGAAAAGAATCGTTCGGTTCATACAGCCTCCAGATGTTCCACGCCCCAAGCCGCGCGCGTGCGTACGCTCATCTCAACAGTGTTGTCCTGAGCCAGGCGCCTGAGTGCACCGATCGCGCCGCGATTCTGGGTCTCCACCACGAAGTCGATCAGGGCCATTTGCACGAGCGGGGAGCTCTGAACATCGAGTGCCTGAATTGCGGCACTGCGCACGACACCTCGTTCGGCGAACCGCGTTAGCGCATCGATGCTGGCGAGACGCACATTCACATTGGCATCGTGCATCAAGGCGCCGATCAGGGCTGCCGCCACTTCGTTTCCGGGGTGATCGAGCTGGTTGCTCCAGTTGACGCCTCTGAGACGCTCACTGGCGGAATCCTGCTGCATTAGCGAGAGCGCGACCGTCTGTTGCAAGTTGTGAACCTCTTGGCTGAGCGCCGGGACGTCGCTCGAACCAGAAGGGCGCATCTCGCGCCCCAGCTCAATTCCGGCTAGCAACAGGAGCACGGCGGCGCAGACTTGCAAAAGGGGCTGCGAAGACACATGCCGTTCCAGCCATGAGCGGATGCATCCCCGAGAAGGCGGAATCCGCGCCGACTGGCGTACGTTATCAGCCAACATGACTTGAAAGTGGACTCGCATTGCAGCCGAGTCGGCTTGAACCTCTGGAATACCTGCTAATTGCTCCCACGTTTGAGACAGGCCTTCGGTCTGCGCCCGACAAGCGGGACACGATGCCAGATGGACCGCCAGTTCGCGCCGCTCAGGCACGCCAAGCGACCCTTTTAGATCATCAACAAATCGAGTTATGGTCTCTTCACATCGCATAATGGCCTCTCAAGCCGTTGCATAAACGTGTCACGCAGTTCCTTCAGGGCCCTGTGGAGACGGACCTTTACCGTCCCCTGGTTGATTCCCAACAATTCAGCAATGTCCTCGTGTTTCATTTCCCTGTAGCGCGCTAGGACAATGAGCTCCCGATCATCTTCGCGCAGTTGCATCAGTGCGATTTGAAGCAACGCCGATTGCCGTTGCTGCTCGATCTGCGCTTCGGGCGCCGGTCCTCGGTGGGGGCTCTGAAACGCCTCCTGCGAAAGCGGCACCACCTTCTCGCGATTGGCGAAGTAGTCCGCGCGGGCGTTGCGCGCTATGCCATACATCCAAGCCTCAAAGCGGGCGTCATCCCGATAGGTGGCGCGGTACTTCAGGATTCGCAGGAAGACCTCCTGGACAAGGTCCTCCGCGACATGGCGACTGCCGGTCACCCTACTTAGAAACTCGAATAGAATCAGGTGATAGCGCTCGAAGAGGACGCCCAGCCGCGGCAGTTCCCCGCCCCGAACGGCCCGCATCAGGGCTTCGTCACTCACTGCCATTACCCTAAATACTCGATCCAGAGCGAAAGGTTACAAAAAAGGCACAACGCCGATCCTGATTGAGCTGCACCGAGGACGCGATGCGGGATGCCGGAAACCCGCCTTTTTGCCAGTGTCGAAGGTATCAGCGATTCCCCGTAAACTGCGCAGCACATGACCTTCCAGATCCGTGACTTTCTGATCGAAGCGATGAAGTACTAAGGACCTCGATACTCGGTACCTCGTGCTTCCGCTGTAATCGTTGGAGCCACAACACGAGGCGCTCGCTCGGCGATTCAGCTGCCCACGCCCCCCATTTCGTCGAACTGATCGATCATCCGACTGAACTCTTCAGCGCTCGTTTGCCGTCCAATGGATGGCTACAACCGGTGAAGACCTGCGCGCCGCCGTGTCCAGTGAGCGCCACCGCCTCTCCAAAGCTCGCGGCATTGCTAGCGATCCCCGCTGCAGCATTTTGTAATCGCCGCGTCACATTAGAAAATTATTGTGAGCAGAGTGGCATCACGAACTGCTCGTAGACGCCACAACAAGTCGAGTCTCTCCTAGCGCCCAAGACGGCGCCGGTCTTTGTTCTATTGTCCACCACCGTCGGTCCTGCGGGCCGCAGAGGTACATCGTGCCTGCACAAAAGAACTGTCTGCATCGCGCGTTTCACGTCAATCTCGGCGCAGTGGCCGCCCTGACGGCCCTCGGGCTATGCGAGTCGGTCGTCGGCTATGCCGACACCGCGGCTAGCGAGGATAACGAACCGCTTGAGACCGTGGTCGTGTCGGCCACGCGATTCAATGCTGAAAACGCGCCGGCCAAGAGTTCTTTGGATACTGGCGAGCCGGAGACCATACTTAATCGCCCTTACATCGAGGACTTTACCGCGCCGCAAGCCGACTACGTAACACTGCTTGCCATTGCACCCTCGCTGACCGGACAGGACGTGAACGGTCCGGGATTGTCGGACGGCAATGTCAAGAACACCTTGCGTGGAATTCCGGACGGCAACTTCGGTATGAGCTACGACGGTGTCCCGTTCGGCGACACCAATGGCCCGACGCATCACTCGATTTCCTATTTCCCGGCCTCGACGATCGGATCCATCCTCGTCGACCGCGGTCCCGGCAATGCCGGCACACTCGGCGCATCAACCTACGGCGGCACCATCAATATGTTCTCGGAGCCTCTGACCGATGCAATGCACGGCTCCGCATTGTTCAGTTACGGCAGTTTTGACACCAAGGTTGCGAACCTGAATCTGCAAAGCGGGCGCCTCAGCACCGGAACCGCGGTGCTTGTGAACGCCCAATACCTGGAAACCAACGGCGCCTTAACCGACCAATACACTCGTCAGAACAATGTATTGCTGAAGGTCGAGCAGAATTTGGGCGGCGGCTGGACAGCGACGCTGTTTGGCAACTTTAGCGATCTCAAGGAAGTCCTGGACGACAACAATGGCGCAACTCCAGCTCAGGTAGCCTTCTACGGCAAGGACTTCGCCCTACAGAGTACCAACCCCGCCCTTCCGACGTACACGGCCTACAACACGACCACCAAACAAACCGATCTTGACTATCTGCGGATTCAAGGCGACGTTACGCCAGGCGTGCGCCTCGATGAGAAGGTCTACACCTACGCGTACTGGAATCACACTTTCAGCGCCCGAAACATTACCCAGACCATCACCGACATTCTGAATGACACCGCCGAAGGCATGAGCGGATCGAAGGTACCCGTGGTCGGAGGCGTAAGACAACCGGGTGATGTGCCCGGCTACAGCAAACAGAATTCGTACCGCGTTTTCGGGGATGTGCTGACCGCCTCTGAGGACTATCAAATGGGCCCCGTCAATGGCCAGCTCCGCGAGGGTGTTTGGTGGGAGGGCCAGTATACGCACCGATTCCGCCGCGATTTCGACATGACGCTTTGCAACGAGCAGGACATCAATCCATTCGATGACCCGATTGGCGCATCCTGTGCAGACGCCTCCTTGTTCAACTCACACAAGGCGGTTCTGACCCCGCAAGGCTATGCAGAGTTTGACGAGCGATCCGGCTGGACGCAGTACGAACCGTTCCTTGAGCTGGACATTCGCCCGATCGACAATCTGACGCTGACTCCCGGCGTGAAATACATTCATTGGGACCATTTCACCGACGCCACTGTGGAGCCCAAGCTCCTGACGCCCTTCCACGGCTCCTTCGTCACCACCAAAACGCTGGCATTTTTCGAGGCGAACTACAAGCTCACACCCTCCTGGAGCGTCTATGCCCAGTACGCCGACGGCATCTACGTGCCGGATATCTCCGCATTCGAGCAGTCAACACCCGTATTGCAGTACCCGGCCGCTGAGACCACCACGAACTACCAGCTCGGCACGGTCTTTTATGCCGACATGTTCACTTTCGATGCCGACGTCTACTACATTCCCGTCAAGAACAACTATGTATCCGAGAACTGCTCCTTGACCGGCGGTCCCAGCGGCGAGACCTGTTTCGTAAACACCGGCACGGCGACCTACAAGGGCATCGAAGCCGAAGGGACCTATGACTTAGGTATGCTGGCGGGTGGCGCGTTGCACGGCCTGGAGGTGTTCCTCAATGGCTCGGACATGTCCTCGATGTCCAACGGACTGTGGATCGCAGCCGCTCCGCGCTATACGATCGCCGCCGGGGTCCTTTACAAGACTGCAAACTGGAAATTCTCACTGGTCGATAAAGTAGTGGGCCCCCAGTTTGAAACCAACGACAACTCCTCAAATTACAAGCTCGGCTCATACAGCAATGTCGATGCCAACATCGGATTCACCTTTGGCCACATGGAACTGAGCGCAACTGTCAGCAACCTCTTTGACAGCCGCCACGTGCTGTCAATTACGCAAAACGACACCGTGTGGCAGTCCAATCGGCTGCTAAGTTTGGATCAGTACTTCTTCCAGCCGGTTCGCAGTGTGATGGTGACACTCAAGGGAAAGTTCTGATCCTCGCTCGGATACTTGCCGCCACTAGCGCCGCTGCCACTGCAAGTTTATGTTTGGCCTGCCAAGTCAGGCCGATCGTCTGACCCACTTCGTGCAGAAACGCGTCGAGATCCTCGCTGCCGAGCGCCGCCCTGGCTTCAAGAAACACCTGTTCGCGGGCGTACCCATGCGCTGACCCTCCTCGCACCTC
>Ga0075522_10004404_pt1 | contig 10039 bp, 10 predicted proteins | sample NGEPerA_FD_74796 | JGI IMG/M metagenome (GOLD analysis project Ga0075522, IMG submission 74796) | Arctic peat soil microbial communities from the Barrow Environmental Observatory site, Barrow, Alaska, USA - NGEE PermafrostL2-A | ecosystem: Environmental > Terrestrial > Soil > Wetlands > Peat ...
AATCGCGGATGGCCTCCAGCATCACGAGCGTGACGGGCATGGTGGCGGCGGGCGAAACTTTGCCGGTGCTGGTCTTGATGAAATCGCCGCCGACTTGCATCGCAATTTCGCTGGCGAGGCGGACGTTGTCGTAGGTGACGAGTTCGCCGGTTTCGAGAATGACCTTCAAGTGCGCCGCGCCGCAGGCTTCCTTCGTCGCGGCAATTTCGTCGAAGACCTTCGCGTGGTCGCCGGCGAGAAAGGCGCAGCGGTCAATGACCATGTCAATTTCATCCGCGCCATCGGCCACGGTGCGACGGACTTCTTCGAGCTTGGTGCGCAACGGGTATTGGCCGCTGGGAAAGCCGGTGGCGACGGCGGCGATGCGCGGAATAGTGGCACAGGCATCTTGCCTGTGTGTTTCTGTAGACCTCACAGGCAAGATGCCTGTGCCACTACGCTCCCCGAGAAATTTTCGCGCATATTTCACCATGTTCGGATAAACACAAACGGCGGCGCAGCTCGGCACGTCGTATTTCGCCTCGATGGGCTGGAGCGCCTTGTGACAGAGATAGGCGACTTTGCCGGGCGTGTCCTTGCCTTCGAGCGTCGTCAGGTCGCACATGGACACGACCATTTTCAATCCCGCGAGTTTGGCCGAAGTCTTGATGCTGCGCTTACCGAACGACGCGGCGCGTTCCTCGACCATCACGGCGTCAACGGTCGGAACGGCCAGATTACGAATTGCGAATTGCGAATTGCGAATTGGAAACACCGACCGCTCCTTTGACAACGCGGACACTTTCATAATTTAACCGCAATTCTGACGGCGCAAATGCGCGGCGTCAAGAATGCGAATTTGAGGTGAAAGTTAAAGCTTCTGTGCCCCCGAATCACCAAACAATTTCCGCAACCGGTGAATCTCGGCAATTAAAGCTGGAACATCTTCACGAGCATGAGCAATGAACTCTTTGTCATAATCCTTGCCAAAGCAATCCAGCGCGAGCGATAGCGTAGGCTTTCCACTCTTCGTAGCGTGCGAAAACTTTTCTACCCAATATGGCTCGCCACCAACTTTCGCGGCTGGGAATATGACGTTGTCATTGTCGAATCGTCTTCCATCCGGCGTAAAACTCTCCACAGAAGTCTTAGTGTGTAACCCGCCAGCATCCGATGTCTTTTTGTCAGCGGTATGCTTTCCTTCACGCCAATACCAAGGTCCGGGTGTCGCGCGGTCGGCGCGCTGTTCAATCTCATCAAGTTCTTTGTCAGTCATAATAAACGATATGTGATTCAGCCTATTTCAAACCGGCAACAATTTAATCTGCTCCTCATCCTTCTCGACCGCTTCGCCGAGCGTTTGCGTGGTGCGGCGGCGGCGTTCGATGATGTGTTTGTCGAGCAGCGGGTCGAATGGCACGGGATAATTTCCGTCGTAGCACGCCATGCAAAAATTATTTTTCGGCAGGCCGGTTGCTTTCACCAAACCATCCTGTGACAGATAATAAAGTGAGTCAGCGTTGAGATATTTTCGGATTTCTTCGAGCGAATGGTTCGCCGCCATCAATTTGCTGCGGTCGGGAAAATCAATTCCATAGACGCACGGGTTCATGTGCGGCGGACAGCTTACGAGGACGTGAACCTCTTTCGCGCCAGCTTCCTTGAGCGTTTTCACGCGTGTCTTGCACGTCGTGCCGCGCACGATGGAATCGTCCACGATGACGACGCGCTTGTCTTTCACGAGTTCGGCAATCAGATTCAGTTTCACGCGCACGTCGAAGTCGCGGATGAGTTGCGACGGCTGCAAAAAACTGCGCCCGACATAATGGTTCCGCACGAACGCCATCTCGAACGGAATGCCAGATTCGAGCGAGTAGCCGAGCGCGGCGCAATTGCCGCTGTCGGGCACGGGCACGACGACGTCGGCCTGGAGCGGAAATTCGCGCGCGAGCTGCCGTCCCATTTCGACACGGACTTTATAGACATTCCGGTCGGCAATCGTGCTGTCGGGCCGCGCGAAATAAACGTATTCAAAAATGCAGAACGCGCGCTTCGTCTGTTCGGGAAACGCTTGAAAGCTGCTCAAACCTTTTTCATTGATGACGACAATTTCGCCCGGCTCGACATCGCGGACAAATTTCGCGTGGATCAAATCGAGCGCGCAGGTTTCGCTCGCGAGCACATACGCGCCGTCAAGCTTGCCGATGCACAGCGGGCGGAAACCGAACGGGTCGCGCGCGCCGATCAATTCCTTCTCCGTCATGATGGCGAGCGAATACGCGCCCTCGATTTTTCGCAGCGTGTGGGACAAATGATTTTCCCCGCCGTTCAAACCCGGCTGCGCCATCAAGTGCAAAATGATTTCACTGTCAACGGTCGTCTGGAAAATCGAGCCGCGATTTTCCAGTTCGTCGCGCAACTGCGCCGCGTTCGTCAGATTTCCGTTGTGCGCGATGGCGATCTGGCCGCGCGCGCAATCCACGGTGAGCGGCTGGGCGTTGCGGAGATTGGACGTGCCGGTTGTCGAGTAGCGCGTGTGGCCGATGGCGCGGTCGCCGACGAGATCGTGCAAAATTTTCGGGTCGTTGAAAACCTGCGGCACGAGACCCATGCCGTGATGCTTGTAAAATTTCCCCTCGTGGCAGGTGACGATGCCCGCGCTTTCTTGGCCGCGATGCTGGAGCGCGTAAAGTCCGTAGTAGGTAAGTTCGGCGGCGTTCGGATGGCCGAAAATGCCGAAGACTCCGCAATAATGTTTGGGATAGTTTTGCATCGCGCGTGCGCTTAATTCTCGCAGAAGAAAATGGGGCGCGCAACTTGGAACCGCCGATTGCGCGGATAAAAAAGTTTCTTGAACTTACAATCGCCAGAACAAGTTAAAGCTTTTCACCCGTCAGTTTTTCATGCGCTTCCAAATACTTGACGCTGGTTTTGACGACGACCTCGTCCGGGAGTTTCGGGCCGGGTGGCGTTTTGTCCCAGTCGAGCGTTTCGAGGTAGTCGCGGACGAATTGTTTGTCGAAGCTCGGCTGGCCTTTGCCCGGCGCATATTCGCTCGCCGGCCAAAAACGCGAGGAATCGGGCGTCAACACTTCGTCAATCAAAATCAATTTGCCATCATGCAAACCAAACTCGAATTTCGTGTCGGCAATGATGATGCCGCGTTGCCGGGCGTAATCGCGTCCGGCGCGATAAATTTTTAAACTCAGATCGCGCGCTTGATTCGCCAGTTCCGCGCCGACAATTTTTTGCGCTTCTTCAAAGGAAATATTTTCGTCGTGACCTTCTTCGGCCTTCGTGGACGGCGTGAAAATCGGTTCGGGCAATTCGGCGGATTCGGTCAAACCGGCGGGCAATTTTATTCCGCAAACGGTTTGCGATTTTTTGTATTCCTTCCAGCCGCTGCCGGAAAGGTAGCCGCGCACGATGCATTCGATGGCGAGCGGTTTGGCTTTTTTCACGATCATGCTACGGCGCGCGAGTTGCGTGGCAAACGGCTGTAAATTTTTTGGCAACGGATCGTCTGCTTTGGCGAGCAAATGGTTCGGCACGAGCGCGGAAAATTTCTCGAACCAGAAGTGCGAAATCTGCGTGAGCACTTCGCCCTTGCGCGGAATGCCGTTGGGCATGATGACGTCGAAGGCGGAAATGCGGTCGCTGGCGACGAGCAGAAAACTGTCGCCCAGATCAAAGACTTCGCGGACTTTGCCGGAACGGACTTTTTTGATGCCGGGGAGATCGAGTTGCAAAATGGTTTCGTTCATGGCGCAGAAAATAAAGTCCGCAGGCCGAAGTTCAAAGTTAAAAGTAGAAGACGACGTGAGGAGTCTCATTATTTTCAATTTTCGATATGCGATTTACGCGGCGTTCGTGGATTGCAAGCTGCTTGTAAAGCACATGTCGTAATTTTAGTCAGAGCCTCGTCACCTCGGCTCCTACGCGGAAAATTCACGCCACCGGGCGTTCGACCAATTTGACCGAGAGCGGAATGTTCCCCTGCGACTTGTCGTCGAGCCGCACATCCACGGAATACAAGCCCGCCTCGGCGAATTTCAACTGCTGGATGTTCACGATGAAATTGCGCGTGACGAAATGCACGTCGTCCGGCAGCGTCACGGCGACAGGAATATCGATGGACGGCATGATGGCGCGGCCATCGGCGTTGACGAAGTTCAGCTTGAGCTGGCGCGCGCCCTCGTCACCGGACATGAAGGTGACGCGCAGGGCGACGGCGCATTGCGGATGCACGGCGGGCAGTTGCGGCGCGTAGATCGTGTCGAACGCGCCGAGCAGATTGAGCTTGCCGTTGTCCTCGGTCGCCGCGTCGCAAAGGACGGCCACTTGAATGTTCATGCGGAAATAAAGGCAGGAAATTGCGGAAATGGCACGAATTTATTTCAACGAATTTTCCCGCTTGACATACATATAAAGTCTATGTATCGTGTCCCTATGATTCGAAAAGAACTCGTCGCCGCCTCGGCGGAACCGCTGATTTTATCATTGCTGGCCAAGGGTGAGAGCTACGGCTACGCCATTATTCAGGAAGTCAAAGCGCGTTCGGACGGCAAACTGAACTGGACGGACGGAATGCTTTATCCGGTTTTGCATCGGATGGAGCATCGGGGTTTGATCAAAGCGCGTTGGGGCGAAAGCGAAACCGGGCGCAAACGGAAATATTATTCACTCAAGAAAGACGGCAAAACGGCGATGGCCAAACATCACGAACAATGGTCGCTGGTTCATTCCGTTTTGGCCGGTTTGAAAAAGGAGCAATATGTTTGATCTCGAAAAATCCATTGCCGATTGGCGGAAACAAATGCTCGCCGCCGGAATCAAAACGCCCGTGCCGCTGGAAGAATTGGAAATTCATCTGCGCGAAGAAATTGAGCAGCAGATGAAATTTGGATTAAGCGCTCAAACAGCTTTTTCGATTGCAGTCGAAAAAATTGGGCAAGGAAATATGCTCAAAACAGAATTTAAAAAAGTCGGCGGCTTGGACAAAGCGCAACGGCGGAAAGCCGCCGGTTATTTTTATTCCGCGATCCTCGGTTTTTATACGCTGGCCACGACCTGTGCCATGTTCAAATGCAATCTTTCCACCAACGAATGGTTGTCAGGACTGGCCGCGCAGACAATCTTGCTTTGCGTGGCCTATTTTGTCTGGCATATGGCACCCACATGGTTTCTGGTCATTACCAGTCGGCGTGTCCAATCTGCCGTCGGCCTGATTGGCGGCATTTCGGGCGCGATCTGGTTTTTGGTATTTGCGAATTTCGTTTTGCCTTGCTTCGACTTCACGACCGGCCAGCTCATGGTGGCGATTTTATGGGCGATGGTTCCAACGCTGGCTTTGCCCACCACGGCGTTCCTGTTGCTTGATAAAAGCGAGAGCCAACCGTCCACAACGACAAATTCGTAAAAGAAAAGCCAATATGTTCAACCTCGAACAATCCATCGCCGATTGGCGGAAACAAATGCTCGCCGCCGGAATCAAAACGCCCGTGCCGCTGGAGGAATTGGAAATTCATCTGCGGGAAGAAATTGAGCGGCAGATGAAATCAGGATTGAACGAACAAAAAGCTTTTGAAATTTCAGTTGAAAAAATGGGCGAACCCGAATCACTGAAAAGTGAATTCAAAAAAAGTGAAAGGACATTTATGAAACAGATTTTTAAAGTCGGCGCCGGCTTTTTGCTGGGCGTGATGTTGCAATTGCCGGGGTCATTTCAACTGCGTGACGATCTCATTATCGCCGATGGCAAATTAGCTTTGTGGCTGCTCGGCCTCATTTTGCAAATGTGGGCGGTGAATTCCTTGTGGCGTATGATTCGACCTGGCGCAGCGAAAGTCGAATTTGAAAAATTTGAGCTGTCGTTTCCGCAAATCGCAAAAGCCAGTGCGGGCGTTCTTATTTTGTTGACCGGCTTGGCCTTGGCGATGCCTGCCGCAATGCAAGCCGGTCGCAAAGATTTGGTGAAGTTTGACGCATTGTGTTGGTTGGTATTTGGCCTTGCTCTGCTGATAACGGGCGCGCTGGTGACTTTCTGCCCGTATAAAAAACAAAAGTCCTAACGCTTTATGTTCAGTCTCGAAAAATCCATTTCAGAATGGCGCAAGCAAATGCTCGCCGCCGGAATCAAAACGCCCGTGCCGCTGGAAGAATTGGAAAATCATTTGCGCGAGGAAATCGAACAGCAGATGAAATCGGGACAAAATGAGCAGCCGGCTTTTGAAATTGCACTGGCACAAATTGGTCAAGCGAAACCACTCAAAATGGAATTCAAGAAAATTGACAAGGAAAACTGGAATCGCCCATTGGCTTGGAGCGCATGGATTTTGTTTGTCATTTCATTTTTTCTTCCGGCTGCTTATGACGATATGTGGGGATGGCAATGTGCTTGGATCTCGGCGGGAGGATTTTTTTCTTCGGAATTCTGGCATGGCAAATTAGGGAGCGGCGATTTCCATTTAACACTATTAACTTTCGCAAATCTGTTAATGATTGCTTCTCCATTTTTGCTGGTGCGATTTTCGCAAAATTTGCGCTTTGTAAAATTTTGGCGTGTTTTCAGTTTTTTGACTCTGGTTTTGGTGTGGTCATTTATTTTCCGTTTGATTATGAATGACGGCGTAAAGAGTTTGAAAATTGGCTGTTACGTTTGGACTGCATCCTTTCTGTTGCTCGGTTTATCTACTTTGAAAATCCGCCGCCGCAAAGCGCAGATTGCCACAAATTAACTCACAAAATTTGATCGCGCTTCCAAAAACTTTTTTAATTCTTCCGCCGCCTTGCCGCCGCGTTTTTGTCCCGAAGGGACATCGGAAATTAGCCCGGCACACTGTGCCGGGTTTCCCGTTTCAAAATAAATCCGTCCTGAAGGGACGGTGGAATTCATTCTCCATTTTCCATCGTCCCGCCGGGACGAATAAATTTTCCCGCGCATTTCCAGCCACAATGTGGCTGGCTAATCTCCCGTCGTCGCTTCGCGACTGCGTGCCGCCAAAAACTTTTTCAATTCCTCCGCCGCGTTGCCGCCAGAAAACCTCGCGCTTGCGCAAAAACAATTGCAGACTAAACTTATTCCATGAGTTTTGAGCAGCTCAAACACGAAGTCGCCCGCCTGAACAGCGATGAGCAGGCCAAGCTCATTTCCTACACGCTGCAATTGCGTCACGAACACGATGCGGAATATCGCCGCGAAGTCACCGAGCGGCTGGACGACCGCGATCAATCGCACTGGCTGACGCCGGAAGAATTTGAACGCCGCCTTGATCAAAATTAATTCATGCGGCCTTATGCGATTTACATCAATCAGGCCGCGCTGAATTCCTCGCCCCGCGCGGGCGCACAGCGTGAACGATTGATGAAATTCATCTGCTCGCTCGCTGACAAACCAAACACGCCCGGAGATTTTTCGGAAAAAGACAACGCCGGACGGCCGGTTCAAGTGAAAATTATTGGCCGTTACGCCGTGACATTTTGGGCTGACCATGCGGTTTCGGAAATCAAAGTGACGCACATCAAACCGGCGGATTGAAATTCAAATCATCCGTGCTTCCAGAAATTTTTCAATTCTTCCGCTGCTTTGCCGCAGAGTTTTCGTCCCGAAGGGACATCGGAAATTAGCCCCGCACATTGTGCCGGGTTTCCCGTTTCAAAATAAATCCGTCCTGAAGGGACGGTGGAATTCATTCCCCATTTTTCCATCGTCCCGCCGGGACGAATAATTTATTGCGCGTTTTTCCAGCCACAATGTGGCTGGCTAATTTCTCGTCGTCGCTCCGCGACTGCGCGCTTCAAGAAATGATTTTAACTCGATCGCCGCCTTGCCGCCAAAGCCGGGAACTTCGGAAATTTGTTTGAGCGTCGCCAATTGCAATCGTCGGACCGAGCCGAATTTTTTCAGCAACGCCGATTTACGCCGCTCGCCGATGCCGGGGAATTCGTCCAGCACGCTCTCGGAAATTTTCTTGAGCCGCAACTGCGCGTTGTAGGAATTCGCCACGCGATGCGATTCGTCGCGGATGCGTTGCAACAATTTCACCGCCGGATGATCGAGGCCGAGCCGCAGCGGCAAACTTTTCTCCGGCAGATAAATTTCCTCAAACTCCTTCGCCAAACCGATGACGGGAATTTTTTCGAGTCCGAGTTTTTTCAATTCGCCGAGCGCCGCATTCAATTGCCCGCGCCCGCCGTCTATCAAAATCAAATCCGGCAGGTTGGAACTGGTTGATGAAAATTGCGCAGCTTTGACCGGAATTCTGTTGCGCACTTTCCGGCTTGTTTCGTTCACGAGCGTTTGCAATTCCTGCGGCACGGCGTGGCCGTCATCGTCGTTTTTTGTTTTTTGGGTCGGCGAATTGCTTTCGTTCAGCAGCCGAGAATATCTGCGGCGAATGACTTCCGCCATGCTCGCAAAATCGTCCTGGCCTTCGACGGTTTTGATTTTGAACCGACGATAATTCGCGCGGTCGGGCCGGCCATTTTTGAAACTCACGAGCGACGCAACGGCGAACGTGCCACTGATGTTTGAGATGTCAAAACCTTCAATCCGCAATGGCGGCGCGGGCAAATTCAAAACGTTCGCAAGTTCTACCAAATCGTTTTGCGGCTGGATGTTTCCGGGTAACGAATATGGAATGCGTGTAAATTTTTCTGTTTTTTTCCAAGTGTCTTTGAGGTCGCGAACCAGATCACGCAGGCTCGCGGCTTTTTCAAAATCCTGATTCTTCGCCGCCTTTTTCATTTCGCCTTCGAGCTGTTCCTGCATTTCGCGGCACTGGCCTTCGAGAAAATTGCACGCGGCTTTGACCTGTTCGAGATATTGCTCGCGCGAAACATTGCCGACGCACGGTGCGGTGCAGTATTTCAAATGTGCATAAAGGCAATGCTTGTAATCCGCTTCGCCCGGCGTGAACACGAGGCAACCGCGCAGATTAAATTGCCGCTGCGCGAGCGTGACGACGTTCCGCGCCGCCGTCGCGTTGACGAACGGACCAAAATATTTTGCGCCGTCGTCCTTTTTGAATCGCGCAAAAGTAAAATTTGGAATCGGGTCGTTCAGATTCACTTTCAGCATCAAAAACCGTTTGTCGTCGCGGAAGCTGATGTTGTAACGCGGCTTGAATTCCTTGATGAGCTTGCTTTCGAGCAGGAGCGCTTCGGGTTCGCTGCGGACGACATGGAAATCAAAATCGCAAATCGCCTCGACGAGCGCGTTGAATTTCAAGTCCCAGCCCATGCGCCGCGACGATTGAAAATACTGGCTGACGCGCTTGCGCAGGTTGAGCGCCTTACCGACGTAAATGACCGTGCCGAAGCGGTCTTTGTGCAGATACACGCCCGGCTTGTGCGGGACGGCGCTCAATTTTTTGCGGATGGAATCGCTGACTGGCACGGAAACAATTTACAACGGAAGTCAATTGTAGCAAGCAACCCAAAGAATTTTTAACCGCAGATGGACACAGATGAACACGGATTTATTTGTAGCCGCAGAGCGGCGACCGAAAGTAGCCCGCGGTGAAACCGTGGGAAAATTGAAAAGCAAATCAAGCCCCGGATGGGGCGAAAGAAATTTTCTTTAACCGATTTCTGCCGCCCCTGCCGGGGCTTGAATGGTTTGCCGATGACAAACCCACGGTTTCACCGTGGGCTACTTTCTTTCGCGCCTCCCGGCGCTGGCACAGATTTTCGCAGAAAGCATTTTTTGAAATCTGTGTAATCCGCGAAATCTGCGGATAAAAAAACACCGCGTTTCTGTAGTTTTATTTTTTTTGTTTCATCTGCCGGTGGACGAAAAAATAATAAAGTCCGCCGAGAAAAATCATCGCGCCGCCGAGCCAGAGCGCGACGTGATGCAATTCGCCGTGCATGAGTTGCGCATCCTGTCCCGCCTTGACGCCGACGTAGCAAAGCACCGCGCACCAGATCGTCGAGCCGAGCAGCGTGAAGAGAGAAAATTTCAGGTAATCCATCCGCGCGATGCCGGCGGGAATGCCGACAAGTTGCCGTGCGCCCGGCAGCAGCCGCGCGATGAACACGCCCATCGCGCCGTAATGCG
>Ga0075522_10004405_pt1 | contig 10039 bp, 10 predicted proteins | sample NGEPerA_FD_74796 | JGI IMG/M metagenome (GOLD analysis project Ga0075522, IMG submission 74796) | Arctic peat soil microbial communities from the Barrow Environmental Observatory site, Barrow, Alaska, USA - NGEE PermafrostL2-A | ecosystem: Environmental > Terrestrial > Soil > Wetlands > Peat ...
CGTCGATCGCCCGGGATTCTCGCCGTCGGAGTCGGGGGTTGGGCCGCACCTGGAGGAGGTGTTCGCCCGCTGCGAGGGGCGGATCGTGGTGACGAGCTTCGCGTCGAACATCCACCGCGTGCAGCAGGTCGTGGACGCCGCCGCCGCGCTCGACCGTAAGGTCGTGCTGGTCGGTCGCTCGATGCGCAAGAACGTGAAAATCGGCCGCACGCTCGGTCATATCGAGGTTCCGGACGGGATGCTCGTGGGACCGCGCGAGCTCGAGGACTTCCCCGACGAGCGGGTCGTGATCATCTCGACCGGCTCCCAGGGTGAGCCGCTCTCGGCATTGCGCCGGATGGCCTACCGCGACCACCGCCAGGTGGAGCTGCGCCAGGGCGACACGGTCGTGTTCTCGGCTACTCCGATCCCGGGAAACGAGCGCGCGGTGAACGAGACGATTGACCGGCTCTACCACATCGGCTGCGACGTGATCACGACCAGCGACGCCCCGGTCCACGCCTCCGGGCACGGTTACGCGGAGGAGGTCAAGCTGATGCTGAACCTGACGAAGCCGCGCTACGTGATGCCGTTCCACGGCGACTTCAAGCGGCTGCGGCTGCACGCGCAACTCGCCGAAGCGGTCGGTGTGGCGCCGGAGGACATCTTCCAGGGCGAGAACGGGCTGCCGCTGGAGATCTCAGAGCGCGGCGCGCGCTTCGGCAAACGCGAGCGGGCGGGGATGATCTTCGTCGACGGCGTGGAGATCGGCGACATGGCCGACGTGGCGCTGCGCGATCGCAAAATGCTCTCGGCCGACGGGATCTTCATCGTGGTCGTCACGATCGCCGAGCAGGACGGCAGCTCGGTCGTCGACCCGGAGGTGATCTTCCGCGGTGTGCCGTTCCTCGACCAGGCCGACGAGCTCTCCGACGAGATCAAGGCGACCGTCGACGCGACGCTGCGGCGGGCCGCCAAAGAGCAGATCCGCGAGGTGGACCTGCTCCAGGAGGCCCTCCACGACGATCTGGCGAAGCTGGTCTACGACCGCCTCAGACGGCGCCCGATGGTGTTGCCTGTGGTGGTCGAGGTCTGAGACTCTCCGACGCCGCGGGCAGGCGCACGACGAAGCGGGCGCCGTAGGGCTCGCCGTCACGCTCGCCAGTCGGCTCGATCGTGACCGAGCCGCCGTGGGTCTCGGCCACGGCGCGGACGATCGCAAGGCCCAGGCCAAAGGAGCCGCCACGGTCGCCGGCGCCGCGGACGAAGCGCTCGAAGAGGGTCTCGCGCAGGTGCTCGGGCACGCCCGGGCCGTCGTCCTCGACGACCAGCAGGGCTTGACCGTGATCATCGAGGCCGCTCGACACGCGGATCTCGGTGCCCGCCGGGGTGTGGCGGAGCGCGTTCTCCAAGAGGTTGATCGTGAGGCGGTGGAGTTCGTCGCGGGAGCCCTCGACAAGCACCGCTCCCGCCCGCCCGACGTCGAGTGAGATCTCGTGCGCGCCGCTGACCGGCCCCAGCTCGGAGGCCGCCTCGACGACGATCTGGTCCAGGGCACAGGGTTCGTGCGGGATCACGCGGCCGACGTCCGTGCGTGCCAGCAACAGCAGGTCCGCGACCAGCCGGCGCATGCGTTGCGAGGAGCGCAGGGCTGAGCGCGCCGCCTCTCCCTGGTCGCCGTGCAGTGATTCCGCGAGCAGCTCCAGGTTCACGAGCACGCTCGTCAGCGGCGTGCGCAGCTCGTGCGAGGCGTCGGCGACGAACCGCCGCTGGCGGAGGAGCATCGCCTCGGTCTCGCCCCGTGCGGCGTCGAGCTCGCGCAGCATGCCCTGCAGCGTGCGCGCCAGCTCGGAGACCTCGTCGTCGGCCTCGGACTGGGGCACCAGGCGGGAAGGGTCACGGGTGCGCGCGATCTCCTCAGCGACGGTGGTAAGCCGGGCGATCGGAGCCATCGCGCGACGCGCGATCGTCATTCCCGCGAGCAGCGCCATGCCGGTCCCGATCAGCACTCCGAACAGCAGCAGAAACTCGACACGCCTGACCGTCGCCTCGGTGTCCGAGACGCTGCGACCGTACTGGACGAAGACCTGGCCCTCCTGCTCGTCCGTGCCCTGGATGCTGACGGCGGCGGGGTGGCTGAGCACGCGGTAGCCGTCGACGTTCTTAGGCTGGAGCGAGGCGGGGCCCAGGGAGGGAGCCTTGTAGGTTTCCGCGATCACGGCGCCGCCGAGCGTGAGGATCCTGATCACGGCCGAGTGCGCGGGCCCGGCCAGATCCGCGAGCGGCGGTTCGATGCCGACGATCTGGAAAGTGTTGGGGTTGACTTTGATGCTCAGCTGCGAGGGCAGCTGCGAGGCGGTGTCGGCCACCTGCTGGTTGAAGTCCGAGCGGATGCGGCGCACCGTCAGCGAGCCCACGGCGACGGCGAAGCCGCAGAGGATCACGAATGTGAGCAGTGCCGAGACGCCGGCCAGGCGTACGCGGATCGGTAGCCGGTCGAAGGTCGCGGTCAGGCGCTCGGCGATGCGCCTGATGGAGCCGAATGGGTTACGCGTCGGTTTCAAGGTAGGCCCCGGGCGCTCTAGGCTCGAAGGACGTAGCCGGCTCCCCTGATCGTGTGCAGCAGACGCGGCTCGCCGTCTGCCTCGAGCTTGCGGCGCACGTTGGAGACGAACACCTCGATCGTGTTGGTCGTGGAGAAGGGGTCATAGCCCCACACCTCGTCGAGCAGGCGCTGGCGCGAGATCACGATTCGCTCGTTGCGCATCAGGTACTCGAGCAGCTCGAACTCGCGCTGGGTCAGCTCGACCGTGCGCTCGCCGCGCGTCACCTCGTGGGTGTCGGCGTTGAGCAGCAGGTCGCCGACGCGCAGGGGGGCCGAGCCACGCGGTGGGCGCCGGCGCAGCAGGGCGCGCATCCGCGCGAGCAGCTCCTGACGCTCGAACGGCTTGACGAGGTAGTCATCGGCGCCCGCGTCGAGGCCCTCGACGCGGGACTCCAGGGCGTCGCGGGCGGTGAGGATCAGGATCGGCACGTCGTCCTCGGCGCGAAGCGCGCGCGCGACCTCCAGGCCGTCGAGCCCAGGCAGGCCGAGGTCGAGGATCACGAGGTCGGGCGCGAAGGAGCGCCCGTGCTCGAGCGCATCGGCGCCGTCGGCGGCGGCGCGCACCTCGTAGCCCTCCATCCGCAGCGAGCGCTGGAGTGCCTGGGCGATGTCCTCGTCGTCCTCGACGACGAGGACGCGGGGTGCTCGGGAAAAGTCGTTCATGTGCTGGGTCTTTATGTAAGCGACGTGGAGTAAAGCAATGGTAAGGGAGGGTCTGGCGGAGAAATGTCGAAGTTGCGCGGGATGGCGAATACTCGCAAGCGCGTCCCCGCCCGTAAAGGCGGACGCAAACCGGCTGCCCGTCCCCGGGCAACACCGCGACCACGCGCGCGCGCTCACACGCGATCTACGCGATCCGCAGCCAGACGGAGGGGACGCTCAGGCAGGCGCGGGTTCTCGTGGCCAACGCCGAGGATGGCACTGCGGCTGCCGGAATTGGATCAGCGCCGGCGCGACGTGATCGGGCTGGGGTTGGTCGCCGTCGGCATCTTCATGGGCTTCATCTTGTGGGGACATGGGGACGGGGGCCGCGCCGGTCACGGGCTGGCGGTCGGACTTGGCTGGACGGTCGGTAAAGCGCGGGTGCTGGCGCCGGTCGCGCTGATCGGCGGCGGCGGAGCACTGCTGTTGCGCCCGGTGTGGCCGGCGCTGCGTCCGCTGCGGACGGGGGCGATCTGCCTGTCGGCGTCGATCGTGCTCGCGCTGGCCGCGGGCACGCTGGGCGTGAGCTCGGGGGTGGGCGGGGTCTCGTCAAAGGGAGCGTCGTGGACCTCGGCGTTCCTGCAGGCGCACGGCGGGGTCGCGGGCGAGGCGCTGTATCAGGGCTCGCACCGGCTGGTGCAGAGCGTGGGCGTGGACATCCTCGTGGTCTTCTTGTTCCTCGTCGGTGTGATCCTGCTGACGGGGGCCTCGCTGGCGAGCGCGATCCGCGCGACGGGCAGTGGCGTGGCGGATACGACGAGGATGCTGAAAGCCCACCGGCCGCGGAGCGCCGCTCCGGAGGCGCCCGAGCCGCTGGAGCCTCCCGAGCCGGCGCCCGAGGAGCTGATCGTGCGGGCGACACACGTGGAGGCCCCGGCACAGGAGGAGTCCCCGCAGGCATGGGAATCCGAGCCAGTCGAGGACCCAGTGGATGAAGAGCCCGAGGAGATCGAGACGGAGGAGCCGATCCCCGGCGTAGCCGTGGCCGATCCAGAGCAGCTCACCCCACAGGGGAGGCTGCGCGAGGCGGTCACCGACGACCCGGACTTCGTCTGGGAGCTGCCACCGGCGGAGCGGCTGTTGGCGCGCTCGACCGCCGAGCAGACGCGGCCGGACACGGCCGGACAGGAGCGCACGGCGACGAGCTTGACCGAGGCGCTGGGGCACTTCGGTGTGCAGGCGAAGGTGATCGGGACGGTCGCGGGGCCGCACATCACGCGTTACGAGCTGCGGCTGGCGCCGGGGACGAAGGTCGGGAAGGTGGCACAGCTGAAGGACGACCTGGCCTACGCGCTGGCGGCGACGGATATCCGCATCCTGGCGCCGATCCCCGGTAAGCAGGCGGTCGGCGTGGAGGTGCCGAACGCCCACCGGCGGATCGTGAAGCTGGGGGATGTGTTCCAGCAGCCGCCGAAGGACTGGTCGCCGCTGACGGTGTGGCTGGGCAAGGACGTCGCCGGTAAGGCGATTGGGGCGGACCTGGCGAAGATGCCGCACCTGCTGGTGGCGGGCACGACTGGTGCGGGCAAGTCCGGCGCGATCAACGCGATGCTCTCGAGCGTTCTGCTGCGCGCGACGCCGCACGAGGTGCGCCTGGTGCTGGTTGACCCGAAGCAGGTGGAGCTGAACCACTACGAGTCGATCCCGCATCTGCTGACGCCGGTGATCACGAGCCCGCGGATGGCCGCGAACGCGCTGCAGAATCTCGTGAAGGAGATGGAGCAGCGCTACGGGATCATGTCGATGGCGCGCGCGAGGAGCCTGATCGAACTGAACAAGTCGCGCGCGAAGCGCTCCGAAGCGCCGCTGCCGTACATCCTCTGCGTGATCGACGAGCTCGCCGACTTGATGATGGTGGCGCCGGCCGACGTGGAGGACTCGATCATCCGCCTCGCCCAGAAGGCGCGCGCGGTCGGGATCCATCTGGTGCTGGCGACGCAGAGCCCGCGGGTGGACGTGATCACAGGCATGATCAAGGCGAACGTGCCCTCGCGGATCGCCTTCGCGGTCTCGAGCCAGACGGACTCTCGCGTGATCCTCGATCAGAACGGCGCCGAGTCGCTGCTGGGGCAGGGGGACATGCTGTTCAGCCCAGTGGGGACCTCGCGGCTGCAGCGCATCCAGGGGGCCTACATCGACGAGGCGCAGATCGCGAAGCTGACGGACCTGTGGCGCAAGCAGGGCGAGCCGGAACTGCGCGAGGAGCTGCTGGAGGAGGTCGAGCCGACCCCTTCCGAGGCCGCCCCGGACGAGTTCGACCCCGACGAGGACCCGCTGCTGAGAGACGCGATCACGCTCGTGGCGGAAATGCAGACCGCATCGACCTCGATGCTGCAGCGCCGTCTGCGGTTGGGGTACACGCGCGCGGGTCGCGTGATCGACATGCTCGAGCGGCGCGGTGTGATCTCGGGCTACGAGGGCTCGAAGCCCCGCCAGGTGCTGATCACCGAGGCGGACCTGCCGCGAGTCCTAGCCAGCTTGGAATCCTCGCCCACCCAGCCGGCCACGGTCGCCAGCGACTAGCCTCTTGACAGAGATGCCAGAGATCGGATCAACGCTGCGCGCGGCGCGGATGAGCGCACGCATCGACGTGTCGGAGATCGAGGCACAGACGAAGATCCGGGCGAAGTACCTGCGGGCGCTCGAGAACGAAGAGTGGGATCTGCTTCCGGGGCCGACTTTCGTGCGTAGCTTCCTGCGCACCTATGCGCAGGCGTTGGGGTTGGACGACAAGGCCTTGGTGGAGGAGTACCGCCTGAACTACGAGCGTCCGAGCGAGGCGGCGCTCGAGCCGATCGTCTCGACTCCGCGTGGCTCTTCGAGAGGCCGTGTGCCCTCACGACCCTCGCGCGGGTATCTGGCGCTTGTGGGTGTCGTGGGGGTGGTACTCGTGTTGCTGGTCATCGGCCTGCTCAGCAATGGTGGAGGCGGATCGACGTCGACGACAAGCGGTACGACGGCACAGAGCAACGTCAAGCACGCCGGCGCGCACGCGAAAAGACCGACACGGCATGCCTCGCATCCCGTGAGCGGGGGGTCGACGCTCGTGGCGTTGTCGCTGCGCCCCAGCGCCGCGGTGTACGTCTGCTTGATCGACAACGACAACGGGCACAAGCTGATCCCCGGTTTGGAACTGCAGCCGGGCGCGAGTACCCAGACCTACCATGCGAAGCACTTCACGATCACCTTGGGCAACAGCTCGGTGACGATGTTCGTCGACGGGATCCGCAGGACCGTGGCGCCGTCGAGCGCGGCGATCGGCTACTCGGTCACGAAGGCCGGGCGCCAACGGCTGAAGGCCGGACAGCTTCCCACCTGCACATGAGTGGCCCGCCACGGGCTGGGATCGTCGTCACTGGGACGGAGGTGCTCACCGGCCGCGTGAAAGACCGTAACGGGCCGTGGCTGGCCGAGCGGCTGTGGGAGCTGGGCGTCGATGTCGCGTACACAACGATCGTGGGGGACCGGCCGGAGGATATGGAGGCGGCGCTGCGGTTCATGGGCCGCGAGGGAATCGACCTGATCCTGACGAGCGGCGGACTGGGGCCGACCGCGGATGATCTGACGGCCGCGGTGGTCGGCAGGGCGCAGGGTCGTGAGATGGTGCTCGACGAGGCGCTGGAGGAGCGGATCGCGGAGATCTTGAGGCCGCTCGCGAAACGCTGGCCGAACCTCGACATGGACGCGATCTCACGTAGCAACCGCAAGCAGGCGGTGATCCCGGAGGGATCGACGGTGCTCGAGCCGATCGGCACAGCCCCGGGGCTGGTGGTGCCGCCGAAGGAGCCAAACAGCGCACCGACGGTGGTGGTGTTGCCGGGTCCACCGCGCGAGCTGCAGCCGATGTGGAGCGAGGCGGTGAAGACCGAGGCGCTGCGCCGGGCGATAGCGGGCGCGACCGAATATCGACAGGTGATGCTGCGGCTCTACGGGATTCCCGAGTCGGAGATCGCCGAGACGCTGCGGACGGCCGAACACGAGGGCGTGGAGCTGCGCCGCCTGGAGATCACGACTTGTCTGAAACGGGGCGAGGTCGAGGTCGTGACCCGGTATGAGCCGGGCGAGCAGGAGGTGTATGACGCGTTCGAGGCGGTTGTGCGACGGCGCCACGCCGACACCCTGTTCTCCGACGACGGCAGCACGGTCGACGACCAGGTCGCGGGGCTGCTGCGCGGCAAGGACGGCGCCGCGACCCAAACAATCGCGACGGCCGAGTCATGTACCGGCGGTCTGCTCGCGGCGCGGCTGACCGATCCGCCGGGTGCCTCGGACTACGTGAAGGGTGGGATCGTCGTGTACTCCAACGACGCGAAGGTCGCGCAGGCGGGCGTCTCGCCGGAGCTAATCGAGCGGCACGGTGCTGTGTCGTCGGAGGTGGCAATCGCCCTGGCCGAAGGAGCGAGAACGCAAATGGGAGCCGACGTGGGAGTGGGGGTGACGGGCATCGCGGGACCGGGCGACGGCACCGAGGAGAAGCCCGTGGGACTCGTATGGCTGAGCGTCGCAACGGCCGGCGGCGAGCCCCTGACTCGCTCGGTCAATCTCCCGGGCTCGAGAGCCGACGTTCGCGACCGGACGACGAGCGTGGCGATGCACCTGATCCGCCGCGCGCTGCTGGGCGAGGCCTGAGCAAGAGCTTTATCTGATTTATCTGATAGCATGTTTGCATGATCCGCATGAGCGCAACCGAGGTGGCTCGTAACTTCTCGGCCGTCGTCAACCGCGTCAATGCCGGCGAGGAGATCGAGGTCATGCGCAACGGCACACCCGTCGTCGAGCTGCACCCCCCCTCCAAACCACGGAGGCTCAAGGGCGATGCGTGGCGGAGGTTCGTAGCGAACCTGCCCACAGTCGACAAGGACTTTGTCCGGGATGTGGAAGAGGCACGCAGAAAGCTTGGTCGTCCCAAGCCCGCATGGCCTTCCTGATCGACACGTCCGTTCTGGTCGATGCGGAGCGTGGAAGAACGGCGCTCGACCGAGTCCCTGCGGACGAGGAGCACTCGATCAGCGTGATCACGGCGAGCGAGCTACTGCACGGCGTCTACCGCGCCGATGATGGTCCCCGCCGGATGCAGCGTCAAGTGTTCGTGGAGAACGTGCTGGCCGAACTGGAGGCGCTCCCGATCACCAACGAAGTTGCGCAGGGCCACGCGAAGGTCTGGGCGGCACTCGAAGCGGCTGGTGAAATGATCGGCGTGCACGACCTCTGGATCGCCGCCACCGCGTTGACTCACGACCTCCAGGTTGCGACAACCAACGCGCGCGAGTTCGAACGCGTCCCGGGGCTGTCCGTGCTCGGACTCTGAGATGGTCGAGGGCTGAGAGGATTGCTTCCTTGCCGGTAGCATGATTTGTAGTACACTGTTTATGTGGCCCGCGCCCTTCATGTCCGGCTCGATGCCGACTCCCAAGCGGCTCTCGCGGTGTTGCGTGCGGAGGGGCTGAATGACTCGCAGGCCGTCCGCATGGCACTGACCGAGGCGCGCGCACGTCGCCGACGGCGTGCCTCACTGCGCAAGGAGGCGCTCAAGCTCGCCTCCGATCCGGCAGATCGCGCCGAGCTCGAGATACTGCGCGGCGAGCTGGACGGACTCATGCCGGAGTGGCCCGCCGACTGAGATGGAGCGCGGTGAGATAGTCCGGCTGACGGCGCCACGCCGGGCGCGTGGCCACGAGCAACAGGGCTCCCGGCCGGGGGTGGTTGTCCAGGCAGACGAGCTGCTCGCTCTCAGCACCGTCCTGGTCGCACCGACCTCCCGGTCTGCCATGCCGGCGACGTTCCGCCCGCTCGTCGAGATTTCCGGAGTCACGACGCGCGTCTTGACCGACCAGTTGCGGGTGTTCGACGCGCAAACCCTCAAGAGCGGCTTCGGTCGTCTCGCCCCCGAGGATCTCGAAGCGCTGGATGAGGCGCTCGCGCTGGTGCTGGGACTGCGCGTCTGAGACGGCCTCCAGGTCGCGACTACCAACGCCCGTGCTTTCGAGCGCGGGGTGGGGCTTGACATTTGCTCACCGGGGGGGTACGTTAAATATGCATCGGCTTTCCGTGGTGGATTGTCGGGCGACGATAGATCAGGTTTGGGTTGGTCTCTTGGGATCGACGTAAGCGCTTTGCAGGGGATGTAGGGGAGAGGGCCGGATCGCATGATGAGGGGTTGTTTTCGCGTGAGTCCACAGGGGACAGATGTGATGGGGATCGCTTTGCGCCCAATGAGGCCCTTAGCTAGATGTGTCAGCGTCGCTGACACATCTCTCTCTCTCTCTCTCTCTCTCTACTCCGGGTCTCTTAGGCAAAAAGCCTAGTTCCGGCGCCCAAAGGGGCGCCTCAGGTGGCTCTCTAAGTAGCATCCGCCGCGCTTCGGAGTGCGGTACTTGTCGTTCTCGGTCTGCCCGCGGGTCATTGATGACCTCTGGGCGGCGCGAGTGGGCAGCGGGAGTTAGGGGTCTGTTCGAGCGCCGCTGCCGTGTCCCTCATCTGGTGGTGACGTTCGAGGAGGCTCCGTCGTGTGCTCCCACACGCGACGGTTCTAGCGCTGAGCGCCGTGGCTCCTGCTGGGGGCCGCGGCGCTCCCCGACAGTCGCGCTGTCTTCGGTGCGTCCTTGCGTGTGTGTCTGGAGGCCTGTGGCTGTGTCTTTTAGGAGAAGGGGCCGGCCTTGTGGGCTGGGGTCGGTTCAATCATGCCCCGGGTGGGGCTCGTTTAGGGAGGTCTCATCGTGCTGAGTAGAGTTAGGGTTTCGCGCTGCAACGTAT
>Ga0075522_10004406_pt1 | contig 10039 bp, 11 predicted proteins | sample NGEPerA_FD_74796 | JGI IMG/M metagenome (GOLD analysis project Ga0075522, IMG submission 74796) | Arctic peat soil microbial communities from the Barrow Environmental Observatory site, Barrow, Alaska, USA - NGEE PermafrostL2-A | ecosystem: Environmental > Terrestrial > Soil > Wetlands > Peat ...
CCACGTGCCCTTGCCGAGCCTCCACAATCGCCTCGCCCTTTCGCGTACGGCAGCAGTACGGTTCCGCGAAAATCGATCATGGTTGGCCCAGCCCGATATTGATAATTGATTGCTTTCACCGTTCGGTCCACCACCGTGACTCGATAGAGGGGTACGGTCCCTCCATTAGGGCCTGGCACGCTCGATCCATTCACGTTGGATTGTGCTGGCACTGTGGACGGGGGCACAGGTGCTTGTCCGAATGATACCGGAGCCAGAAGAAGCGCCGCAATGCGCCAAATTTCGTAATAGATTTCAACAGGCGATCCATAGGGCGCTCCCTAGCGTCCCAAGCTGCAAGCGGCTTGCCACAGCGGAGGCGACAGCGTGGAGCCTGCCGTAACCAATTGAATGTAATAGTTAATGAAGAGTCAGCAGCAGGGCGCGCACGCCTTGTTTCCCGGCGATTGCTACGAGATCACGAGAAGGTTCCGTGCGTCTCATGCAGCAGATCGCGTCAAAAATAAACGATTGGTAAAAACTTCCGCGCAATCACGGTAACAACTACCGAGGTTTCGTCGACGGCTATGCTCGTGCCGCCAAGCTACTGATAATCGGCTGGATTCTGCCGCCATGGAACCGCCATCGAGCGCCCTATCTGCGAAGCAGGCTCGCGACCTCGACGACGAAAAATCGCCAGCCGAATCAATCAGGCGACCAACATGTAACCTCACACGTCCAATAAAATAGGTAGGAAAGCATGAGAACGTCGGGTGCCGGCGGGAACGACACCACCCCGACGGGAAGGAGGCAGTGGTGATACATAGTCTGGAGGCATTAAGTGGGGGCTCGGTGCTCGCGACCGATGGCGAAATCGGTCACGTCCGTAACTTTCTATTCGACGATCAGTCGTGGACTGTCCGCTATGTCGTGGTCGACGTGAGGAGCTGGATGAGCCGGCATGATGTGTTGATCGCGGTCTCGGCGCTGGAAGAACCCACTTGGGCGTCCCCCTTCTTTCGCGCGAACCTAACCCGCGACCAAGTTCGGCACAGCCCCGACGTGGATACTGAAAAACCCGTAGCGCGGCAGCAGGAAATCGCGATGCGGGAATATTATGGATGGCCCGCCTCCTGGACGAAGCTGAGCATCGAACTCCCGCCGGTTTCGCTTCCTGCCGGGCGAGAGTTCCCGGCGAAGGCGTCGGCTGATAGCCACCTGCGGAGTGTGAACGACCTGACGGGTTACACCGTGTGGTCCGACGGGCAGGAAGTGGGACGCCTGGAGAATTTCATAGTCGATAAGAGCTCCTGGCACTTGGGGTATCTCGATGTGAAGATCGGGAATTGGCTCTACAGCCACGCGGTGCTGATTCCGACGCGATGGGTGAAGGACATATCGTGGGCCGATCACCGCGTGAATCTGCGACACGTGCCAGAGGCGCGAAAGCATTCCGCCGGATCGGGAAGTGTGGGACGGTAAGCGGATCTAGTCGGCGCGCTTGCCCGTGGTGGATGGGGAAGCGCCCGTCATGCGGCGAACGTCCAGCAGTTCCGCCAACCGTTCGTGGGGAATTTGCGTTTGCTCCTGCGAAACATCTCTGATGGAGCGCCCCGTCTGGTGAGCGATCTTAGCGAGCTCCGCGGCGGCTTCATAGCCAATTTCGGGCGTCAGAGACGTTGCTAACGCGAGCGAGCGCTCCACCATAGACGCAAGCCGTTCGCGATCGGCCTCAATCCCGGCTACGCATTTTCGCGCGAAGCTGTCGGACGCGGCCGCCAGCAAATCAATCGATTCCAGCAAATCATAAGCGATCAACGGAATGGTGACGTTGAGCTCGAGATTGCCCGAAGCGGCGCACCAGGAAATGGTGGCATCGTGCCCTATCACTTGCGCGCAGGCCATCAGCACGCTTTCCGGAATTACGGGATTCACTTTGCCCGGCATGATGCTAGAGCCCGGCTGCAGTTCGGGCAGCCGCAGTTCGCCCAGGCCGCATCGGGGGCCGGAGCTCAGCCATCGAATGTCGTTGGCAATTTTCGTCAGGCTGATCGCGAACGTCTTTAATGCGCCGCTCAGAAACGCCGCCGCGTCGCGCGCCGCCTGGGCCTCGAAATGATCGCCCGCTTCGCGGAAAGGCAGCCCGGTTCTGGTCGTGATGAAAGAAAGAACCGCGCGTGCAAAGCCCGGCGATGCGTTTATGCCGGTACCGATCGCCGTGCCGCCAATCGGCAGCTCGTAGATTCCTTCCAGCGCCTGATTGATCCGGCGCATCCCTAGTTCCACCTGGCGCGCATATCCGCCAAATTCCTGGCCCAGCCGCATCGGCACGGCGTCCTGAAGATGCGTCCGGCCAATTTTAAGGACGTCGTCGAATTCGGCCGCCTTCTGGCTCAATTGCGCGTGCAGCCGCTCCATGCTCGGCAGCAGTTGATCCATCGCCATCTGCGCGGCAGCCATGTGCATGGCCGACGGAATTACGTCGTTGCTGGATTGGCTCCGGTTGACGTGATCGTTCGGATGAATCTCCACGCCCGGCGCGAATTGCCGCATCGCGACGTTCGCAATGACCTCGTTGGCGTTCATATTGGTGGACGTTCCACTGCCTGTCTGAAAAACATCCACCACGAACTCGGCATCGTAGCGGCCTTCCGCCACTAATTCCGCGGCGCTCATGATCGCCGTGCCGATCTCCGCGGGCAACACTCCACTGCGCACGTTCGCGGACGCCGCCGCGCATTTCAGCAGGCCCAGCGCCCGTAGAAACGAACGTTGCAAACGCATTTTACTGATGGTGAAATTCTCCGCCGCGCGTTGGGTTTGCGCTCCGTAGAGCGCGTCGGCGGGCACTCGTAGCGCCCCCATAGTGTCCCGCTCTTCCCGATAGCCAGTCATCTTGCACTCCTTCCCGACCGCGCGCCGTTCGAAGTCTACGAGCCGACTTGCAACGATCGCGAATGCGGCGGCCGCCGCCCTTATTTTCGTGCTTCTACTAGTTAGACGCTTGGATCAGCGGCAGGGAAGCATCCTTCTTCCCTCCGCACGGGATCGACGGCGCCTCGCATGCAGGAGGTAGCGAAAGTCCCAGCGGATTCGGCTTTCGCGCTTTTACCTTATGGGAGGCTCATAGGCCAGCGTTTGGGCAAACCACCAGCACATCGCCAGCACGATCGGCACGTTCACCACGAACTGCAGCATCGTGTAGCCGATCAGGTCGCGCGCCCGCAACTTCAGGATTCCCAACAACGGCAGCATCCAGAAAGGGTTGATCAGGTTCGGCAGAGCCTCCGCCAGATTGTAAATCTGCACTACCCAGCCCAAGTGCACCTGATGCGCCATGGCCGCCTTCAACACGTACGGAGCCTCAATCACCCACTTCGTTCCGCCCGACGGCACGAAGAAGCCCAGCACTGCCGAATAAATTCCGGCGAACAAACCGAACGTTTCATGCGAGCTCGCCGAAACAAACAATGCGGCCAGCTTCTCGGAGAGGCCGGTGCCGACGATCATCCCGAAGATCATCGCGTAAAACGGAAACTGAATCAGTACTCCGCCCACGGCCGGGATCGATTCGCCCACCGCCTTCAAGAACCGCCGAGGTCTCCAGTGCAGCAGCATACCGGCCGTCAGGAAGATCAGGTTATAAGTGTTTAGGTCCAGCGCCGCCAGCGCCCCTTGTGGCGAAGTGACGAATACGTCGCGCAGGTACCAGATCGATATGGCCGCGACGCATATCGTGAGGATGGGACTGTATTCGAACCACTCACCCGGTTTGGTTCGCGGGGGAATCGGCGCCTCTACCGGAAACACTATGCCAAAGCTTTCAACGGTACGCGCGTGCTCCGCGCTGGGCGCCGATAGATACGCCGTCAGCGTTGAGATCCCGACGATCACCGCCGTGGCGATCAGGCTTTGCGGCAACAGCAGCGTGTGCGTTAGCGGGAGCAGACCGCTGATCGCGAACAGTGCCGGTGGCATCGACGATTTCGTCGCCATCAACATCGCGGCCGACGACGAAAGCCCCATCGCCCAAACCGATCCCGCTCCCAGATAAGCGGCCGCTCCCGCCGCACGATAATCCAGACCTTTCACGCGGCCGGTCATTTGACGCACCAGGAAGCAGCAAAAGATGGGGCTCAGGCCCCAGGAGATCAATGAAGTTGTCGTCGCGCAGAACGCGACCATCGCAATCGCGCCGCGCGGCGTCTTCGGAATTCCCGCCAGCTTATGAATCGCACGCCGAACCAAAGGCGCCGTGGCGACGATATAGCCGCCGATAATCACCATGGTCATCTGCATGGTGAACGGCACGAATCCCCAAAAGTTCTTTCCCGCCTGAAACGCAAGATCCGTGGGCTTTTCGCCCCACAGCAGGCCGATCACGAACACAGCCACCACGCCAACCAGTGCGAAAACGAAAGGATCCGGGAACCAGCGCTCGCTCCACGCGGCTAACGCCAATCCCGCGCGCGCGATTCTGCCGTCGTGCGTCGACTCTCCTTGCGCCAGTGTGGCCTCCGGCTTCATGTGAATCGCCATGATAACAACTCTCCACCATAAAAGCTCCAGGAGAAGCCGTTACCGAGCCGCGACAGTTATGGAGCGGGGCATCTTCTTTGGTCCAGCAAACCCGTTGGCCGGCGCGGCCTTCGCTGCCCAAAAGGTTGGATGATGGAATCAGGCGTATGTTCCGCACCGCAATCGCAGTCTTTTTGCTCAGCGCGGCTTCCGCATGGGCGCATCATTCCTTCGCGGCCGAGTTCGACGCATCGGCGCCCGTGGTGCTCGAAGGAAAGGTGACGAAAGTCGAATGGATGAACCCTCACGTCTACATCTGCGTAGATGTGGCGGATAACCAAGGACGCGTAACGAACTGGACAGTGGAAAGCGTCGCGCCGAATTACCTTATGCGGCTGGGGTGGACCCGGAAAACTCTCCGGGTCGGTGACATGGTTGTGATTCGGGCATTCGCGGCCAAGGGCCAGATCACAGACCAGACTATAGGCCAGACTATAGGAAAGACCAGCGTTCAAAAAAGCTACGCAAAGAGCGACACCATCACCTTGCCCGACGGCCGCTCCATCACCACCGGACACGCGCTCGACACCGCCACCGGAACGGCCCGCTAGCTGATCAGCGTTCGCAGCAGCGCGCTCAAACCATTCCACAGAATCTGCACGCCAATGCAAATAAGTATGAACGACGACAGCCGGATGATAACGTTCATGGCGGAGTCGCCCAGCGTTCTCCCGATGCGATCCGCGAACCGGTAACTCAGATAGATCGATACGGCAATAATCGAGGAGCCCAGAAACGTTGTCACGATCAGCGGCCACCGCCACTCGGCGCCTTCGGGACGATTCGCGCCGACTGTGATCGCGACGGAGATCGAACCCGGCCCCACTGTCAGCGGTAGCGTCAACGGATAGAACGCCTGCGAGGAGTAATCGTTGTCCTTACATTCGTGCGGGTTACCGTTTCCGTCCGTATCGTCGCTCGGCCGCCGCAAAAGCGTCCAGCCGGTAGAGATCACCACCAGTCCACCGCCCACCTGAACCACCGGCAACGAAATGCCGAAAAACGTCAGAATATGAGTTCCAATAAGGATTGAGGCCAAAATCAGGATAAGGCCGTTCAGCGCGATCATTCTCGACAGAACATTCCTGCCCGAGGCGGACAGCCCGCGCGTCAACGATAGAAAGATCGGCGTATTGCCGATGGGATTCACAATCGGGAACAGCGACCCGACGATGAGCAGTGTGTATTTTGTGAGATCGCCTAAGGAGCCGTCCATGATGACTCCCCTAGAATAGCGAACGCCTTCGCCATCTTCGCTTGTTTTGAATCTCCATTTGTTGCAGAATGGGCTGGCTCATTGATAAAAACACTCAGGAGGTCTATATGCGCGGAGCGATGTTATTCGTAGCGGGTCTGGCGGCGGGGTGGCTGATTCAGAGCGGCCTGGCGCAGAGCAAAGGTAACGGCATTGAGATGATGAATCACGTCGGCATCAGCGTGCCGAATATCCCAGAGGCGGTGACGTATTACACGGAGAAAATGGGATATCGCGAGGCATTCCGTGTAAATGACGACAAGGGACAGCCGCAGCTGGTCTATATGCAGATCAGCAAGAATACTTTTCTGGAGTTGAACACCGTGACGCCGCAGCGGCCCGCCGGTGTCAGCCATTACGGGCTGGTGGTGCCGAACGCGGCGGATGCGGTGGCGATGTTTCGCAGCAGGGGGCTGAAGGTGACCGATGCTACTCCCAGTAGTACGAAGTCGATCATCGCGCAGATCACAGACCCGTATATGGGCCGCATTGAGCTAAGCGAATTGACGCCGGAGTCCCTGCACATGAAAGCCATTCAGAGTTGGAAGTAACGCGGCGCAGGAGCATATATATGTCGATAGGAAGAAGCGCGCCCTTCAGCTATGCCGCGCTTGTGATCGCCGCCGCGCTGGTCTCGCCTGTTCAGGCGCAGCAGCGCGGTGGGACGCCGCAGACTGATAAAGTCGCGCCAGTGAACAGCGGCGCCGATCCTTATCAGGTGATCCGCGATTGGGCGTAGCTAAATCTTGACGCACGGCCGTGGGGCGGCTCCAACGGCGTAGCGATTGATCGCGACGGCAAAACCGTTTGGGCAACCGATCGATGCTCGCCCGGCACAACACCCGGCTGTCTCGGTACCGCTGCGAATCCCGTGCATCATTTCGACGAGTCCGGCAAAGAGATCAAAAGCTTTGGCGGCGGCCTGTTCGTCTGGCCGCACGGCATTCACGTGGATCGCGACGGCAACGTGTGGGTGACCGACGCGCGCGCTCCCAGTGCCGACGACTTGAAAAAGTATCCAGGCGAAGAGCACAAAGGAAGCGTCGTGGTGAAGTTCAGCCCATACGGCAAAGTTCTGATGACCATCGGCAAGCCCGGCGTCCGCGGCAATCCTCCCGACGCCCTCACCGATCCGAGCGACGTGGTCACAGACCCTCGCAACGGCGACGTCTACATCGCCGAAAGCCACACAGACGTGACCGATCCGAATCTGATCGGGCGCATTTCCGTATTCGACAAGAACGGCAAGTTTCTGCGCGTGATCGGGAAAACAGGAATGGGACCCGGCGAGTTACGGACGCCACATGCGCTGGAGATCGATTCCAAAGGACGACTGATCGTGGCCGACCGCCACAATCATCGAATTCAAGTCTTGACGAAGGCCGGGAGGTTCGTCCGTGAGTATGACGACTTCGGCCGCACCAGCGGCCTCGCAATCGACAAGAACGACGTGATCTACACCGCCGATTCAGAATCCACCGCAAAGGTCCACCCCGGCTGGCAGCGCGGGATTCGCATCGGAAGCCTCAAGGACGGGAAGGTGACGATCTTTATTCCGCCTCACATGGTTCCGGGCTCGGAGGACGGCGCGAATGGGCGAAGGCATCGCCGTCGACGCGGCCGGCAACATCTATACGGCGGAAGCGCAGCTCCGCGGCATTACGAAATACGTAAAGAAGTAGCGCGCGGATCGGTGCGCAGCGCGTGTTACAGCAGCTTCATCCGCTGCAGCAATTGCGTGAAACGAGGATCGGATCGCAGCGGATCCAGCATAATATCGTTCTTCGGACCGAGCGAAATTTCGTGTTCATCGGCGGCCTTTAAAAGCCACTCAAACGCGTGATCCTTGTCGCCAAGGCCGATATAGACCTGCGCTACTCGCAGCGGGCGCGCCTTCCCGGCTTTGGCCGCCTCCAGCAGCATCGCTAAGATTTTTTCTGCCGCGGCGCGCCGCCCGGACATGGCATAGGCATAGCCGAGCTCTCCGTCAATGGATATATCTTCTTTATCGAGCGGCGCCACTCGTTCCAGCAGCTCGATTCCTTTGGCATACTCGCCGCGAAAGACGTAAGCGATGCCCAATCCGCGAAGCAGCATCACGATAATGGGGATCCAAAGTAAGAGCCTTGTTGTATTGCTCAATCGCTTCGTCATAGCGCCGCAGATCCATGTAAGACCTCGCAACGCCTTCCGCCAGGTAGGGCGACACGGGATCCAATTCCTGCGCCGCCAACGTCTGCGTTAGCTCTTCCTCGTTGCGTCCCATTCGTCCCAGGTAGTACGAATACCACCGATGCACCACCGCATCGCCAGGGCTCAACTCCATCGCCTGCTTCAGTTCACGCTCCGCCTCGTCCCATTTGTATTCCACGAAGGCGGCCTCGCCCAACTGCAGATGAGCTTCGCCAAATGTTGGATCAAGCGCCAGCGCCTTGGAAGCCACCTCGCGAATTTTCGGCACCACTTCCAAGGACGGCGTCGCCGTAAATACCGGCAGCGCCGTGTAGCACCGTCCCAACCCCGTGTTGATCGGCGCGTAATTCGGATCTTTCGCCAGCGCCTGATTAAAATATTGGATCGCAGTTCGAATACTGGACGACGTGTTCTTGTTCCAAAAAAAGAGACCTTTTAAGTACGCCTGATACGCTTCGGGATTGATCGTCGCCGCCGAATACTGCGAAGCGCCCGGTCCCGCACTCCAGTTCTTGCCCGCGAACTCGATCCCCAGCGAGTTCACCAGCCCATGCGCGATCTCCCGCTGGATGGCCAGAACATCTTTCGAATCGCGCTCATAAATATCAGACCAGATGCGGTAGCCATTCGCGCTGTCGTCCAGGCTTACCGTGATTCTCAAATGCGTACCGAATTTCCGCACACTGCCTTCCAGTACGGTCCGCACGTTTAGTTTGCGTCCCACTTCACGAACGTCGTAAGTCTTGTTCTTGAACTGGAACACCGAGCCTCGCGCTACCACGCGCAATCCCGGCACCCGGCCCAGCGACGCGATCAGCTCGTCGGTCAGGCCGTCGCTGAAATATTCGTCCTCTTTATCGCCGCCGACATTCGTGAAAGGAAGCACGGCGATGGATTTCGCCTCCGGCGCTCGCACCGACTTGTTCCATACGTACGCGCCACCCACCGCGGTCACGCCTACGACGGCAACGCCCACAGCGATCCACCACAGCAGCTTTCGATTCCCCGGCCTCGCCTTGGGAACAGCGGGCGCAACGCCCGATGGATCAGCCTCCGCCAGAGCCGAATCCTCAATCGTTCCGTCCCCCGCTGAAACTTCTCGAAACGTCGGCACATACCCGCGCTTTGGCAGCTCGATCCGAAGCGCATCGAGGCGGCCCTCGTTTTCATAGTAGGTAGCAAGCCGCGAACGCAGCTTCGTCGCTTCCACGCGGACAATCGGATCTAATCGCGGGTCGAACGATTCCTTGCGCCCGAATACTTCGGTAGCGACACAGTATTCTTTGATCTGAGGGCCGTTCCCATCCAGCGTCTGCTCCACGACGTAGCGGAGGAACGCGCCCGGTCGATGAGAGCCCTGAAACGCCTGGCTGCCTAGGATTTGATCGAGCTCCGCCTTCACCGCGGCCGGCGATTCAGTGTGCAAGCCGCGATCGCAAGCTGTGTTGTTCACTTCCTGCATATGATGCCGGTTACCCGTTCCAGCAGCGGCGCGCCGTGCGCCCGTTCGCGCCTCATCTTCCAGACGCGTGTAAATAAAGGCCCACTAACGTTAACGATCGCGACGCCAACGTGTAAACCATTGCCCGTTTCCGGATTGAATGGTACCAAACACTGAGGCCTCGCTCAAGAGGTCCGAACGATACGTGAGCGGGCGTCATCAGGGGTAGCCATGACCGCGTGGCAAGAGGAGTCTCAATGTTCACGAAGAAGTTCTTCGGCGTTCGGTGTGCGTTGCTGGTCTGCGTCTTTGCCGGATTCGTATCCGCCCAGACGGCGGGCACCGGAGCTCTTACCGGCACCGTGACGGATCCGACCGGCGGCGTTGTGCCCAATGTCAGCATCACCGCCACGAACATCGGCAGCGGGCAGGAACGCACCGCCACCTCGAACGCCGACGGCAGCTACACCATCAGTCTGTTGCCGCCCGGCAGTTACAGGGTTAAGTTTTCCTCGGCCGGATTCAAGACGGCCGAAGTCGCGCCGGTGACAGTCACCGTCACGGAAACGCCCGTGCTGAACCGCGTGCTGGAG
>Ga0075522_10004407_pt1 | contig 10038 bp, 10 predicted proteins | sample NGEPerA_FD_74796 | JGI IMG/M metagenome (GOLD analysis project Ga0075522, IMG submission 74796) | Arctic peat soil microbial communities from the Barrow Environmental Observatory site, Barrow, Alaska, USA - NGEE PermafrostL2-A | ecosystem: Environmental > Terrestrial > Soil > Wetlands > Peat ...
GCCCCAGCCTTTGGGAATCGGCCTGGGAGGGACAAGGCCGGCGCACCCACTATGACTTAGGCCGTGACGGAGAGCGGGGCTGGGTTCTGTTCGACCGCGACAAAATCGACGAGGCTCGCGCCGCCGCCCTGCTGGCCCGACAAAAACTCGAGGAAATGCGGGAAGATTTGCGCTTAGCCTATGTGGCGTTGACCCGCGCCAAGCGCAGGGTATGGTTTTTGGCGGGCTGGATCGGTTATCAAGGCGACAAGGCGGCCACCGTGCCGAGCGCTCTCGATTGGCTTTTGCGCGATACGAGCCAAGCCGATGCGGCGGACCCGGCCGCCTGGATGAGCCGAATGCTGGTTCAGAAAAAGTGGGCAGAAGCGCTCAAAGCCAAGCTTGCCCCGGTTTCCGCGCCCCAGTGCGAACACGAACAAAGCCTGCAGGCACTTAAAAATGAATTGCCTGATCTGGTGGCGCTGGTGGGCCTCACGACCCATGATCGCCCTTATGTTTCCCGCCCGAGGGTCCAGGATTTCGCGCAGCCCGCCTTGCGTCATAACTTCGAGTTCAGGGCTTGGCGGCGGATCAGCTATACCAGTCTTGTCCGCGCAGTGGGGGACGACGATTCCGAAGGCGCCGTCCCTATACCCCCGCCTGGGGACGTCGACGCCGCCTTCGACGCATCCGCCGTGGCTTTGGTGTCCCTGCCCGGCGGCAAGAACACGGGCATCTGCCTGCATGAGCTGCTGGAGCGGTGGGATTTTCGGGGTGATCCCTCGGTTTTGATCCAGAAAACCCTGTCCCGTTATGGCCTTAATTTGGGCGCCCGGATGGGTCCGAAGGGGGAACAGTTTCCGGCTATAGCGAGCCTGCTCGCCCAAATTCTTCCCCGCTTGGCCGACGCAAGGGTGCCGGTTTTGAAGGTCACCTTAAGCGAATGCGCCGGCGAGAGCGCCTTGTCCGAACTGCGATTTTTACTGCCCGTGGGCGCGCGGGGCATCAGCGGAGCGGATCTGGCGGCGGTTTTTGGGCGCCATGGCGACGAGCGGCTCAAAGCCTATGCGCCAAGTTTGGCCGGAATTCCCAAGGAGGCGGTGGGCGGCATGCTCGAGGGCTCCATCGATCGCCTGGTTCAGGTGGATCGGCGCTGGGCCGTTCTCGACTGGAAAAGCAATCGCCTCGGCGATTCCGTCGGGGACTACGGGGCCGACCGGCTCTGGTCGCTAGCCGTCGAAGAGCATTACATTTTGCAGATGGTTCTCTACATGGTGGTTGCACGCCGCTATTTGGCGCGTCGCGCCCCCGGTGACCGGCTGATAGGCGGTGGTTTGGCATTTTTGCGGGGTATGGACGCCGGACTTGAACGGGGCTTGCTCATGTTGGAAGTTTCCGACGGCCTATTGGATGGGGTGGACGATTTGTTCGCACGACGGGAACAAAGTTGAGGATCGAAGCGGAATTGCGGGCGCTTGAGGCTTGGGCCCTCTCCGAAGGGGCCAAGGAACCCTTGCGCCGCCTCCTCGATGCCCTGGAACGCGGTCATACCGCCTTGCGGTTGAACCCCGAAGAAATTCGGCTCTTAAAAATGTGCCCTGCGGTGGGTGACGGCGGGCAAGCCACGCCTTTGGTGCTTGGTCCGGATGGGATGCTGCAGTCCTGGCGTTATCGGGAGGCCGAACGAATCGTCGGAGGGCGCTTGAAAGCGATGGCGCTCGCGCAGGACAGCCCTGTCGGCGCGGAGGCAACGGCATGGCTGGCGAAGTTGTTTCCATCGGCCTCAGGCCAAGACCAAGCGAGAGCCATCGACTTAGGCCTTCGGAGGCGGCTTGCACTCATTTCCGGGGGGCCCGGCACCGGCAAAACGAGAACTGCGGCCTGGCTGCTTGCCTTGCATCTGCATCAGCGGCCCAATCTGCGCTGTGTTTTGGCGGCGCCTACGGGCAAGGCGGCCCGCCGATTGGGGGCTTCCATCAGCGGCGCGGGCCTGGATCTTCCGGGCGATTTGGCCGCGCTTAAACCGGCCTTGGAAACCATCGGCGACAAGGCCCGGACCTTGCATAGCCTTTTGGCCTGGCGTCCACAGGAGGATCGCTGCGGACGCGACGCCCAACGCCCTTTGGCCTTGGATCTTTTAATCGTCGATGAAGCGAGCATGATGGATATTTTGCAGTGGCGGGCCCTCTTGGCGGCCCTACCCCGCACGGCATCCTTGGTGGTTTTGGGGGATCCCTTTCAGCTTCAAAGCGTCGAGGCGGGCCGGGTTTTAGGGGTGATGCTTGAGGCGGCCGTCAACGGCGCGATGGCAGGGCATCACGTCGCGTTGACGGAGAATTTTCGCTTTGCCGGCTGTCCCGGCATCGGCCGCCTCGCCGATGCGCTACGCCAAGCCGACATTGGCGCGATCTTGAGGTCCAGTCCCCCGTCGAAAGCTGAAAAGCCGATGGACGCCGAAGGTCTGCGGGCCCCCGCCGTGAACGAGGCCCTGGATCGCATCTGGCCGGAACTGCTCGCCCTGGCATCGGCTTCAGAACCAGCGGCGGCGCTGAAGGCGGCGCAAAGTTTGCGTATTCTTTGCGCCGTCAACGATGGGCCTTGGGGCGTGGACGGATTAAATCGGGCGGTTGAGCGCAGACTGGCGGTTTGGTCCCAAGACCGGGGGCACGGTCCCTGGTGCCGTCCCGTCGTCATCCAAGTCAATGATCCGCATAGCGGTTTGTCTAACGGTGATCTGGGGGTCTTGGTGCCCTCCCCTGAGGGAGGGCGCGCCACCTTTGAACAAGGAGGGAAGCTCAAGAGCTATGCTGTTTCGCAGTTGCCTGACCATGTCATGGCCTGGGCGATGAGCGTCCACCGGTCCCAAGGCAGCGAATACGACACCGTTTTAGTCCTGTTGCCGCCCGGGGGCGGCATGACCGACAGAATTCGTGGCTTGGTGTCCCCGGAGTTGCTGTACACCGCGGTCACCCGGGCCTCCCGGAGGGTCATTCTTTGCGCTGACGAGAAGGCATTGCGCATCGTCTGCGAGCCGCGCCCGCCGCGGGTTACCGGTTTGGCTCAATGGTTGGTCTAAGGCCCAGGAATAAACTTGATCGATTTTATTTGGACTAGCGCCAGAGCGCCAGAATTCCGCCGAACACACTATAGGTCAGCGCAAATAATCCGTTGTTGATCAGCAACACTTGCCCTGAGCGTCCTTCCCACAAAGTATCCAGGCTGGCCGTCAGCGTGAATCCCAGCCAGGCCAGCAAGCCCACCATCACGCCCGCCAAAAAACTCTGGGCGTTGAATCCCGCCACAAACGCCGCCAAGACCAGGATTTTGAGATAACTGCTCAACAATCCCATGCCCATCAACAAAGGCATGCGTTTCTTATCCGCCGCGCTCATCGTCTGCATGCGGTCCTTAGGCCATTTTAGCGCATGCGCCCATGCTTTCCCCAGTCCAAGGTTGGAGTACCAGAACCAGGATAGGAGGAAGTTGGCTAAGGCAATCAATGCGACATGGGTAAAGTTGACGCTAAAATCTGGCATGGGGCCTCCGGAAGGGTGGTTCACATTGTAATCCAGTCGTCCCTTAAAAATCATGATGATGCTTGGGTTTAAGTTGATAGTTGTGGTTCTCTGAGGGGGTTTTAAGTGTGGTAATTTTACCGCACTGCGGCAATCCTACCGCGTTAGTTATTAGGTTAGGTTCTGAAAAACCCTTGGAAACAATAGGCTCAAACCTTGGCATGACCATTGCATTACAGGACGGTGAAGCAAGGAACCAAACCTTCCCGGAATCTGGCACAGATGCCGGGGCAAGCAGGCAGGAAGCGAAAAAAGAGACACAGCGTTTGCGGCACACCCCGGGCATGGTGCCCGGAGCGTTCAACCTTCAAAGGAGAATGCCATGAAAATCTCAAGTCTGATTCTCAGCGCCGTCTTGCTCGGCGGCGGAGCCAGCACCCTGCTTTTGGCGGAAGGTCCGGGAGGCGATAATTCGACCCCGGTTCACGCCGTCAGGCACCACCACGCCCGCCGCCGCCAGGTGAACCGGCGTTTGAAGCGTCAGCTCCAGCGCATTCGCGCCAAAGAGCGTAAAGGTGAAATCACCCGGACCCAGGCCGCCGCACGGCGCAAGAACGTCAAGGGCATCCATCAAGAAGAGACGGACATGGCCGCCCAGGACGATGGCCATATTACCAAGCAGGATCAGGGAAGCCTGAATCAGCAACTGAACCAGAACAGCAAAGACATCAAGAACCCGTAAACCCCGCGGGATTATTTCCCCGTTTTAAGGTTCAAACAAGAAGGACCGCGCCGGAGGGCGCGGTCCTTCTTGTTGTACGCCCACCTGGGATTTTTAGAGGGCCCTGTAGAGCGTCTTCTGGCTGTCAATGGTGTCCTTGAGTCTCTTGGTGTCTAGGGGCCGTTCAAGATAGTCCACCGCACCCAGCCGCATGGCGTCCACAGCTTCGGAAACGCTGGGCTTGGTGGCCATCATGATCACTGCGGCGCTCGGATGGGCGATCAACAACTCGGGCAAGAACTTCATGCTGTTGGATCCATTCATTTCTTTGTTCAACAGGATCAGGTCGGGCCAGTGTTGCCGCGTCATCGCGAGGGCTTCTGCGGCGGTTTCCGACCTCAAAATGTAGTGCCCTTCCGCTTTCAGGAAATCTTCGAGATCCCCGATGAAGTTGGCTTTGCTTTCAACGACTAAAGTGGTGAAAACAACATTCCTCTGCGTAAACAAATGGTCGGACGGATTGACGTTGCCGCCGCCGTTTTTCTTGTGGCCGTCCCGCTGCATAAGGCTCCTGACGCATTCACAATGTCTTGGACTTCCTAAATACGCTCACCCAAAAACTCCAAGCGCAGACTCTACTCTAAATGGCGCAAAAGGGGCTTTATTCGGCGATGGGGACGGTTTAATTTCTATTTTCGGTGCGGCCCCTGGTTTGGAGACTGGGCCTCAGGCAGCGCGCCTGAAGCTTTCCGGAGCGCCACGCGGTAGAATGCCCAAATCCGGAATCATTGGAGCTCACTTGGACGACGATCCGTCGTGAATAAAATTCGAAATAAAGGTCTTGGGACTTTGCTGGCGCTTTTGGCTTTTGGCGGGATGTATTGTGCCCGGGCTAAGCCGTTCGCATCCAAAGCATCCTTCGGTCCCGCGCTCCGCGCGGAAAAACCTCGGGAAAAATCCGGCCCAGACGAGATCCGCCTGACCGCGGTCGACGGCGTGACGCTGAGGGCCGACTGGTGGCACTCATACAAGCCCAGCGCACGTTTGGTGTTGGTCCTACCCGGGTATGCCCAGAACAAGGGCACCGGAACCATGCGTTACATCGCCGGGGAAATCAGCCCGACGGCGGACGTGCTGCTGTTGGATTTTCGCGGCACAGGCCAAAGCGACGGATACTTCACCTTTGGCGCGGAGGAGCCCATGGATGCCCAAGCCGCGCTGAAGTGGGCTTTGGCGCGCTATGGTGACGTTACCCTGCTCGGCTTCTCTTTGGGCTCCTATACCGCCCTGCGTACCTGTGTCGAAGGCCCCCTGAGGCCGAAACGGGCGCTGCTGGTGTCCTTGCCGGTGAGACTCGAGGGCATCGTCAGCAGCGGTGGGGTCTTCAGCTTTTTATTCAGGGGCCTATGGCAGCAGATCGAGGACCCCGGGGCGATACCGGAGGACGCAAATCAGCTGTTTCGTTGGGGCCCCCTATTGATGACGAAGCCCAAGGCACCCGATCTGGCGGCCCAAGCGATGTTGCCCTTGCATCTGTTGTCCGGATCCAAGGATCTGCTCGTCTATTTCAGTCAAAGCCGGCGGTCTTTTGATTCCATTCACGGCAACGCCACCTGGACCTTATGGCCTGATGGCAGGCACGCCGAGCACATGGCGCTCAAGCATCCGGCGGCTTTTGCGGCTTGGGTGCGCGATTGCTTGGATTGGGTCGGGACCGGAAAGCTCGAAAATCCATTCGGTGTTCCGCACTGATCCCGGCCTTGTTTGGGGGGTGAAGAGCCGACGGGAAGCGGGGGCTTGGGGCGGAACCGATTTTTAAAATTTCACCATTAGAAACTTGTCTGAGGCGTCGCGCAGAGGCCATAGCGGCATTGTTAAGATTTCGTCTGGTTTTACGGTGCAGACCTTATTGGGGCCTATGGAACAAAGACCATCTGTGTTAAAGTAGTTGGACCGTTAATCCTATGGGCCGAATCACCCTAACGATGACTTGAACCACGTCTCCAATATTTTTGTGTTGGCCGACGGTGGTGGAGGACTCCATGCTATCCGAAAAATACACCATCAACGACTTCGTTGAAGCGATCAGGACCAAGACATTCGCGGATGTTGAGAACGCAATTTCGAATGAAAATGCCGGATTGGCGGACAGTGAGGATCCGCTGTTGACCAAGGATTATTTGAAACACATGACCATGCTTGAGCAAAAAAAATTCATCGATCAACGCCAACGGGCGAAAGCGGACTACGGCAAATTCATTAAACACCTGCGGGCTTTGATGAAAGACGAAAAGACCACGACGCTATTCAGTAAAAACGAACTGGGTTCCTTGGACACAATTTTCAGGAACATAGCCATTGCGGAAAATCCAAGGTGTATCCGGTACCTGGCGGCCCTGAAAGCCGAGCTTGCCAAACAATCGGCTATGGGAGTCCGCTAGCGGCGTTCGGCATTGTCCACGTTATTGTTCATCCTCGGAACACAAAATAGACCGCTGCGAACAGGCAAAGCCCGGCCCACAGATAGTCCCACTTCAAGGGCTGCCCCATATAAAAAACCGCGAACGGCACGAAAACAACCAATGTGATGACCTCCTGGGCCAGCTTCATCTGCCCTAGGCTCAGGGTTTCCGCTCCGGCGCGATTCCCCGGCACCTGTAGGCAGTATTCAAAGAACGCAATGCCCCAGCTCACCCCGATGGCGATCCAAACGGGTCTGCCGCCGAGGTTTTTGAGGTGGGCATACCAAGCGAAGGTCATGAAGACGTTGCTGCCGGTCAGCAGAAGAATAAAACGCAGGGTCGATGCCATAAAAACCTCTTTGAATGCTTATGTACCAGCCACAGCGGCTCCGGCTGGACATCAGAAATCTTTAAAAACGGGATTCCTATGGTGAACGTCGCTTTTCTCCGCCGCAAAGTCCTGATCCTGGCCGCCGTCATGGCGCTGGGTCTTGGCCTTCGACTCGCGGTGGCGCTGCGGGCGCCCTGGTTCTGGGACGAAGGTTATATGGTCGAGGCCGCCCAGTCCATGGCCCACGGACAAAAGCCGCAGGTGAGCGGCCTTTGGGAAGACGGTTTTTTCCCCCTCTCGACCTCCTTGCTGGCGCCTCTGAGCGCGGCGCCCCTGCTGGCTTTGGTTCCCGGACCTTACGCCATGACCGCCACCCGCCTCTGGGCCGTGCTCATGGAAGGCCTTGTCCTGTTCTTGCTTGCCCGTGTGGGTCGGCGCTTCGGAAGCCCTATTCTGGGTTTGGTGGCCGCAGGGGTATATGCGGTCATGCCCTTTGCGGTGGAGCATGGTGGACGCTGTTTTTACCATCACCTGGCGGTCGTCTTTATGATGGCCGCCTTGGCGGATGGTCTCGACCTTTTTGAGGGGGGCCGACCGGCTTCCTTGGTTCGCGCGTCCCTATGGAACGGTTTTGCCGCAGCCCTTGCCTATTGGCTATGGTGGCTGCCCCTGATCTGGATGGCTTTGGTGCTGTGGAAAAGGCCTTTGCGTTGGGGCCAGTACCTGCTTTGGACCGCCATCGCCCCACTGGGGGTTTTGTTCATAAACATCGCCCCAGATCCGGCCGGCGCATGGTGGAGCATCCGCAGCCTGATTTGGACCAGTACGGTTGCGGCTCCCCACGGTCTTCAAGCGTGCTTTAAAGCGGCAGCGGCGGATTTGACGGGCTTGCCTTTTTTAGTCGCAGGTCTCATCGGCTTGGGGTTCGCCGCCTGGCGCCGACAGGGACCTTGGGCCTGGCCGGCTTTATTGATGCTTTTAGCGACGCTGGAACCGATCCGCCAGCGTGGCGACATCAGCGGCATGTCGTATCCATTCCAGATGGCCGCTCCATTGGCTTGTTTGGGGGCGGCGTGGTTGATCCTTCAGGCTCTTGAGACGCGGGCATGGGCCCCGTGGATCGTCGCAGTCGCAGTCTTGGTTCTGACCTTGTGGCCGGTGAAAATGAAGTGGATGCGTCTGTTGAGTTTTGATCCCGCGCCGGTGGAGGAATTGGCGGCCTATTTTGACGCGCACGCGCGGCCGGGGGACGGGGTTTGCGGAATGCCCGAATTTGACTGGCGCTTGGCGCCGCGTTTGAGGGTTTGCGATCCTTTTGGGGTGGCGGCGGCTGAGGGGAGAGCCTCGGGATTTTATCTGCCGGGCGCCCCAGCGTCGCGCCTGGCATGGACCTGTCGGGTGGAGAATCTGCGCTACGCGGTGGTGAGCCGGATTGACGTGCTTAGCGCTTTCCGCACGGTCGGTGTTCCCCTGACTTTCCTGGAAATGGAGCGTCAGAACTGGCCTAAAGTCTTCGACAATGGAACCTTCAGGGTCTACGAGAATCCCCGTTTTGGCGCGCGGCCGAGCCCGGGCCAAACCCTCCTGTCGGCGCCTGAGTTTTACCGTTTCGCCGCGCTGGACGCAGCACGGGCCGGGCGACTGGATGCCGAAGCCTATGCGCGGGGCAGGGCGCATGCCCTGGAATCACGGGAGAGCGGAGTGGTCCCCGCGGGACCCACCGTCCCGGCTTCAATCCAATAAATTCGGTTCGAAAAAGGTCTTCCACGCGGTTGGTGAGACGGTCCCGTTTCGCTTTTTTTAACCATAGAATTGTCGCCCAATAGGCTCAGTCTCACAAAATGTTTTGAATTTGTTCCCGTCCCTACAGGACACTCTTGAAAAGCGTTTTTTGGCGATCAATGGCCGATTTTAGTCTTATCAAATCCAGCGGTCGTTCAAAAAAATCCACGGCGCCCAGACTGATGGCTTCGACCACGCTTGAGACACTGGGCCGGTTCGCAAGCAATATCACCGAAGCGCTTGGATGCGCCATCAACAACTCCGGCAGCAGCGATATGCAGGTGAGCCCTTTTAATTCGCAGTCCAGCAGGATCAGGTCGGGCTCGAATCTGCGGGTCTTTGTTAAGGCTTCCTTTGCCGATTCAGCCACGATTACCGGATATCCTTCCGACTTAAGAAAATCCTCCAGGGTGCTATCGATGGAATAGTTGTCGTCGAGGACGAGAATCGTGAAGAATGAATTTTTTTTTATTTGGGGTGGGTCCGAAGGCTTAGAGTCCATGGTGTAGCCCCTTTGTCTTACAATGCGTGGCTGGGTAGTTGAAATTTTGGGCGCCTGAAAAAAACAGTCTACCCTATCCACGATATGGACGCGCCAGGGGTTTTTATTCCGATTTTTCCCTTTTTTCCCCGTTATTTTTGAATCAAATCTTTGCAAAATTAGGGAACATTGGGGGCCTTTTTCGTCCTATACTATGGTGGAAGGCTCCCTTGCGGCGCGCAAATTTACCGGATGGTCTAGAAATTTTGGAATTATCCAAGGAGATTTACCGATGAGTTCTTTGCCCACCCCCGGCGATTCCTCGAAAGGTCTCGCCGCTTCGTCGTTGTCGGTCGTGCGTAAACTCAGGGATACGCTCCGGGGTGTGGACGGCTTCACCCACCTGAAAATGGATGAGCTGGAATTGTTGATCGAACACCTGAAATTTCGCACCGTGCAGGCCGGCACGGTGCTCATCGAGCAGGGCGACAAGAACGCCGACGCCTTTTACATGATCGCGGCGGGTCGTTGCACGGTATGGATTAAGAAAGGCAAGAACAGCGAAAAAGTGGCCGATCTTGGGGCGGAGAGTTATTTCGGTGAGCGCGCATTGATCACGTCCGAACCGCGCGCTGCGACCGTGCGGGCGGAGGTTCCCACCGAACTTTTCGTGCTTTATAAAGAGGATTTCAACGCGATCATGAAAATGAACCCGGCGATCGGGCTGGAATTCAAGAAACACTTCGCCCAATATAAGCGCTGACCGA
>Ga0075522_10004408_pt1 | contig 10037 bp, 9 predicted proteins | sample NGEPerA_FD_74796 | JGI IMG/M metagenome (GOLD analysis project Ga0075522, IMG submission 74796) | Arctic peat soil microbial communities from the Barrow Environmental Observatory site, Barrow, Alaska, USA - NGEE PermafrostL2-A | ecosystem: Environmental > Terrestrial > Soil > Wetlands > Peat ...
AAATTATAAAAGTAGTGTTTTTAGGTTATTAAGGAGAATTGTTATGGATAAACAAGCAAAGGGCGCTTGGATAATTAATCACACTCAAAAATTGAATCAAGTGGATTATGCCGATGGATTTGAAAACTTAATTTTGGCAGGGAAATGTGGAATATTTCTTTCGTCAATTTCGGCTTCGGATGAAAGTATTATAAGTTTGAAAAAAGCTGAAACTTTTGCAAAAGCACAAAAAATTAATCCGAAACTTGAATTGCCGTCTATTTTGGAAAATTTAAAAAAAGAAAGATTAATTGATATTGGTGAAGACGAAATTCACATTATTGGTTTAACACAATCCTCGGTTTTGGAACACGCAACTAATATTTTTGATCAAAGTACAGATAATCCGGAAGAAGATGCGGCTATTTCATTGTCGGAAAAGATATCTGAAATTCCATTACTTCAAAGTGAAGCGATGAATTTTTTGATTAAAGATTTAAGTATTAGACAAGACTCGGCCGCTTTACTTTTAAATAATTCAGAAACATACACCTTGTTTGATGCTGAAGAATTTGAGAAAGTAAAAGTTTATTTTAATGGTAATCTTTTTCGAAAAGATGATCCGATAAAACTAGGAAAAATACTTCTCACTTTAAATCCTGAAGAAAAAGAAAAATATCTTGTTTTACAAGTGCAGTTGAAAAAGGCGGGTTGTTTAGAATTAACAGTTGCACGTGATCTAATTGGCGTTGAACTGTTAAATAAATTGCAAACTATCGGTGGTATTGACCTTAATGAGGTAAGCAATAATTCGGAAAACGTTACTTTTATTACATTGCCTTCGGCGTTTAACAAATTTGGCAATTCTCAGGTCGAGGATTCTTTTGATCATTCCAAAGCATTAGTTTCATCATTGACTTACGGGATGACAAAAAGCGTCTCGTCACGTGGAAAAATTACAATGATTGATAGACTTTTAAATCGTCTTGTTCAGGGTGATTATGTTGGTCCTGCGACGGCAATAGGAGAAGATTATAAGGCTTTAGAAATGAAAGGAATAATTCATGTGCGCGAAGAACCGTATGGTCGATTTAGTATGAAACTTTTAAAACGTGAAGTTGGTGAAATAGCTCAAAAAATATTTAGTTCGGGTGATTCAAGCGATATAGGTGTTGTCAATTTACCTCAAGCTTCTTTAAATGAATATACTGGCCCAGAATCAACAAGAACTCGTGCACGCAGGTCTCAGAAACGTAATAACGGTGGAGTTCAGCAAATGTTGTTGAGGCTTAGAACGGGAAAATAAAGATGAATGAAAAAAAAATTACAAAAGGTTATTTGGCAGAAGAAGTAGTTCGAAATTATTTTTTGGAAACGGAAGCTTATGTTTTACGAGATGTCAAATTAACGATTGAAAACGAAGAATTGAGTGATATGGATTTGTGGCTTTATTTAAAACCATCTCCCTTTGCAAGAATGCGAATAAATGTAGATATAAAAGATAAAGATCGCCCCAAAGCAATGGAAAGAATAGTTTGGGCGAAAGGAATAAAAGAAAGTTTTGATTTTGAACAAGCAATTGTTGTTACGTCTAGCAAACGAGAAAATATACATGAATTTGGCAAGAAAACGGGTGTTTCGATAATTGATGGAATATCTTTAGAGTTATTGAAACAAAAATACTCAAAGTTGGAAACTAGATTTACTGAAGAAGATTTTAACGGAAATTTAGATCCAATTTTAGTCAAAATAAAAGAAGCTTCCAAACAATTATTGATACGTGATTCCAATTTTGATGTGTTAAATCAATTATTAGAGGATTTAAAAACAATAATTTTGAAGAAAGTGAATAATGGGAATGAAAAAGAATGGGTTTGCAGATTGTTTTACTTTCAGTTATCGCTAATCCTTCTTTGTGTGGATAACTTATTTGTTAAGAATCATTTAAAATTTCCATTATCTAGGATTAAAGAATCTTTTGAAGAAGGTGTGCTGTACGGAGAAACTGCCAAAACGGTGCTTGATGAAACTAAACGGCAATTTGGTGATATCCCGGCCGTACGCTTAAGATTAAAAGAATTTGAAACAAGCATAAGTGAAATTAATTTTAAAGTTTTAAGTGAACATTTTTTAAAATCTGATGTTCAAAATTCTCTTTTTAGAGATGCGAAAGTTTTGGAAAGTTATGCTTTTAATAAAGCGTTTGTAACGCCGGAAAAACTTGAGCCGTATATTAAGTCTCATTTTGCCGTTCTTTTGGACTTCCACAGATTAGACCGTAAGAAGTTTATGTATTGATTTAAAAGGCCTAAGTTCAATTCGACTCCAAAACCAACTCGAGTTGTAAATGGAGAATCAAGTTGAGGATCGAAATGAAATCATTTGGCGGATGTTGTGATAAATGTTTTGCAGATGACTATTTAATTAAATTAATTCAAGAACGCGGCCAGCAAGGCTTTTGTGATTATTGCAAATCTGATCGGCAATATTGCATCGATCCGTTAACATTGCGACAATTTTTCGAACCACTAGTTGGTTTATATATATCAGTAGAGGAAGTGTTGACAAACGAAGAATTGAGCGAATATGAAGATGGAGACATGTTGTTTGAACTATTCACATATGATTGGCAGATTTTTTCTGAAGAACACAAAAACTCTCAAACTCTCTTAATCGATATTTTCACAAACGATGATAGAAAAGAACCTTCGGCACCACATATATTCCATACTTATGTAAAAGAGAAAGAATATTATTGGGATGAGGAAAATGAATATTCTGTGAATTTTATTAAAACTTGGGATGAGTTTAAAAAGGCCATACGGCATAAAAACAGGTTTACAAACGAACTTAATTTAGAAGGATTCTTTTCTTACATCACAACAGTACTTAAAGTGGGCAGATATTTTTATAGAGCGCGGTTAAATCTGGAAAAAAACAAGTTTAAAAATAAAGAAATGGGGCGTCCGCCAGTCAAAAAAAGTAATTCTGGAAGATGTAATCCGAGTGGAATTTCATATCTGTATTTGGCCTCCGATGCCGAAACTGCTGCGGCCGAAATAAAACCATATGTTGAAGAGTATTTAACTATTGGGAAATTTGAAACGAAAAAGGAATTAAAAATACTCGACATGAGAAGACCGGGAATTGGTTCTCCTTTTATACATGGGGATGGTTTGAAACTTGCTTTAGAGAGCTTTAGAATTTTACGACACTTAAGTTCGGAGCTGTCTAAACCAATCACGCCTGGTAAATCCGATCTTGATTATTTACCGACTCAATATTTTTGTGAAAAAGTAAAGCATCAAAAATTTGATGGAATTTATTATAGGAGTTCATTGGCTTCTGGTTATAACTTGGTTTTGTTTTCGTCAAAACATGTTAATTGCTTTGAAACAACGCTTGAGAAGATCAAAGAAATAAAAATTAAAATGGAAGGTATTTTGGAATTATGAAACAAAGGGTCTTGACCTCTTTGTTTCATAAGGGACTTAAGTAGAAAATTTAAAAACGTCTAAATGGATTCTGAGTTTTAGTAATAAATTGAGGTGCAGGTGCTTTGTAATCTGGATTTTTAAATGTAGTGCCACAAGATGAACATTTAAGTGAAAATTTATCCGCAACTAAATTAATAACTCTTTTTTCTTTTAGAAAGCAGGCATTACAGTACTTTCCGGGTTGATGGCCTTCTACGATCTCTGACAAAACTAGATATCCGGCCTCTAAACGTGCTTCGATTTTAAACGCAGTTTTCAACTTGGATTCGGTGTCATTCCCTGCCAAAGTATTTTTTAAATTTGAATTCTCTTCTTTTAAAGAAATTAATTCTGTCCTAACATCCGCTAAATTCGTATAAACTTCGGCTAGTTGCATTTTAAGATTTGCAACCTCCAACGTTTTTTCAGCTGTCATTAATATTTTTACTGCCTGCATACTTTTGTTAACAGCCTCAATGGGGTCCATGGTCAACTCCACGCATAAATTTGAAGAAAGTTTAATTTAAGTCTAATTAGTCCTAGAACCAAGGGGCCAGGGCAATATTCAATACTTTGAAAATTTGGCCAGTCCTGAAAAATCATCAATGACTCCCGCTTTGGCAATAAAACTCCCAAATTTTAATGTTTAACGGTACCGTTTATCGGTCTTTAGGAGCCAATATGAATATCGGGACAAGGTTTTGCCGAGGCTCCGGTCAGGATTGATACTCCCTTCAAAAAATTTAGGGGATGGCTCTTTATTATGACCTGCCATATCGGGACCGCTTATTTTACTAAGGAATTAAGGACTTTGGGTGAAGGTGCAGGTTAGAATTGGGCAGGTTTTAAGTTTGAATTTAAAATTACCTAAAGTTTTGGCTTTGCTTATTTTTTCTAATTGCGGCGAAATAGAAGGACGATCAAATCAATGGCAATAGTCATTTCCAATAACGGTGAAAATGCTAAAAAAATAGAAAAGTCTTCGTTTGATAACGAGGATTACTTACAAAATTACATTGAGAATAACCCTGATAGCATTCCTCTATACGACATCAAAGAGGATATTCGTCTTTTAGTGGTGGCTCGTGAGTTTCGGACTGAAAGCGGTTTTATTGATGCATTAGGAATTGATATTGAAGGAAACATTTATGTAATTGAGACAAAGCTCTTTAAAAATCCAGATAAAAGACAAGTGGTAGCCCAAGCTTTGGATTATGGCGCCGCTCTTTGGAAAGACAGCAATTTCGAATATTTCAAAAACAGCATAGAAACCAATGTTAAAGATAAATTTAATGTTTCTTTTGCAGAAAAATTAATCGATTTTTACGGAGTAGAAGAAAACGAGGTAAATAATTTTCTCGAAAACATGCGCCGCAATTTAAAAGATGGCAATTTTAAATTTGTGGTGCTGATGGACAAACTGGATTTCCGATTGAAAGATCTGATTGTTTATATCAATCAAAACAGCGAGTTTGATATTTATGCCGTTGAGTTGGAATATTATAAATATGAAACCTACGAAATAATCATTCCGAAGATTTTTGGCGCGGAAGTTAAGAAAAACATCCCATCTTCAAACAAATCGAAAAGTAAAACATATTGGGATTTAGAATCGTTCTCTCGGAAACTAAGAAGTGAGTTCGGGGACCCCGAAGTTGAAGTGGTTAAGAACTTATTATCTTGGTCTGAAAATAATGGATTAAATATTTATTGGCAGGAATCACAAATTGGTGGTTTTGTTATTGGTGTTAGGTCGGCGGAGAGCGGAAAAGAATTTTATCCATTCTCAATCCGCGGTAATGGTGAAATTATTTGGAATGCGCCACATCAATACGAAATCAATATGCCGCAACCTTTTAACGATCTTCTAAATAGAAAACAAATCTTAGAAAAACTAAAATCAGTTTCTGGGGCAATCGTAAACGTTGATAAAATCACTGGTTATTCTGCGTTGAAGCTTAAATTACGTTCTCTTTCAGATCAAAAAGCGAAAGATTCATTTTTCAATATCTTGTTATGGATAAAAAAAGAAGTCGATTCTCAGGCGAAAATGGTCTGACTTGAGTGGTTGTATATTCGAAATGATTAAGGAAAACCGTGGATAAAAAAACAACAGTTAACGAACTAAAAAACATTGTCCAACAATTTTGTGAAATCAGGGATTGGGATCAATACCACGGCCCTAAAGACTTAACCATCGGGCTAGTTACTGAAGCCGCCGAACTTCTCGACCATTTTCGGTTTAAAACCGAAGACGAAGCCCGCGAATACATGACTAACCGCAAGAAACGCTTAGAAATAGAGCACGAAGTAGCTGATACTCTTTTTATGCTTCTTCGCTTTGCCCAGATGTACAACGTTGATTTAAGTAACGCATTGAGCCGAAAGATGACCCTAAATAATAAAAAGTATCCGGTTAACAAATCTAAGGGCAGTAATAAGAAATATACAGACCTATGAAATACTGGGTAGGTGTAACGGATGACGACTGGTTCCACTTTCTCGCAGCCCGAAAAGCCGATGAGGTTAATTTTTGGCGTCCAGGTGCCCAGGCCCATTGGGGACCTATCCCTGAAGGTGCCCCTTTTCTTTTCAAATTACATAGTCCCAACAACTTTATTGTGGGTGGTGGTTATTTCATCAAACACACCGTTTTACCCCTGTCTTTGGCTTGGTTGGCATATGGCGAAAAAAATGGCACCGAAACTTTAACCCAATTGCGGGAAACTATTGCCCAATATCGTAGTGAACGCCATGTGGATGTACCGCGTGATCCTCCGATTGGATGTACTCTTCTCGCTCAACCTTTCTATTGGCCCCGTGAACAATGGATTCCCGTTCCACCTCAATGGCCCATGAACGTAGTTCAAGGTAAAACCTTGGATTCTGAGGATGGCTCAATGGGTCAAGAATTATGGGCTCAGGTTCTACCCAAGCTTGCCGGGGTGTTGGCATCATCTTCTGTAGAAATATCAGAATTGCCAACTCCAGGTAATGAAAAAAGATACGGATCACCTCAGTTAATAAGACCACGACTTGGCCAAGGAGCTTTCCGTGTATTAGTCACTGATGCCTATCATCGCAAATGTGCCATTTCTGGTGAAAAAACCCTACCGGTTTTAGAAGCGGCCCATATTAAACCCTATGCAGAACAGGGGCCCCATGAAATCAGAAATGGTCTACTACTTAGATCAGACCTGCATATCCTTTTTGACCAACGGTATCTGGCTATAGACCAGGATTTTAAGGTTAGGGTGAGTCCAAAGATCAGAGAAGAATTTGAAAATGGACGGGATTATTACATTTACGATGGCCAAAAACTCAAAGTGGTTCCTGAAAAGCCGGAGGAAGAGCCGTCACGGGAGTATTTAGAATGGCATCTAAAAGAACGGTTTTTGGCATAATGCCTGAGAACAAACCATTTAATTAACCTTTAAACATTAATTCGAAAAGGTTCCTACCGTGATCATCTATCAAAATACAAAAGCCGGGTTCATCGAAGATGTCGATAACAATGACCTGCAGCCTAAATTAGAGAGCGCCTTCAAGGCGAAAACCGGATGGGTGCCTTCTGATCGCAGAGTTTGGTCCTCGGAGTACGCGCAGTTCTCCGGGGTGTTACGCAAAGCCCTAGTGGCCGACGATATCCAAGTGGCTATCGAATACCACGTACCCTCTAATGGCCGTTCCCGAATTGATGTGCTCTTGGCTGGTAGTGATGGCCGTAATGACAACGGTTTGATCATTGAGCTCAAGGCTTGGGACAGAGCTGGTCTTTCCGATATCGAAAATATGGTTATTGCCCCATTGGGCGGCGATACTGAAAAGCAGCATCCGTGTCTTCAAGCCAGCAAGTACAAGGGCATGATCATGCGGTTCAACCAGGACATTCTGGAAAAGGGTATCCAAATGCACCCTTCGGCCTACCTCTTTAACCTCCGCCGCCGACAACCCGAACCATTGGAAGACGCGCGATATAAAGATCTGTTGGCCGAATCGCGGCTTTTTCTTGCTGACGATGTGTCCGTACTGAGAAGGTACTTTGAAGAACTCATCCCCAAAAAGGCCAAGAATGATGTGTTGTTTCTTTTGGAACAAGGCCGTTGGCGGCCAGCGGATGAATTAATCACCCGGGTCGAGAGCATGTTGGAAGGCAATGAGGAGTTTCAACTTATCGATGAGCAGGACGAAGCCTTCCGGATTATCAGGCATCAAGTTCTCAACGAGACAGACCGAACCCGCCGGCATGTGTTTGTGGTGGAAGGCGGCCCTGGAACTGGCAAGTCGGTCATAGCCGTGCGGTTACTGGCTGAGACGCTCAGGTTGAAGCGAATGGCTTTCTTCGTCGCGCCCAACGCGGCTTTCAGGGATGCCTTGGTTAATAGTTTGGCAAGAGGGGATAGACGCTATCGGGAAGACGGTCAGCACCTTTTTAAATCCTCGTGGAGTTTTCATCAAACGGATTACCGTAAAGATGAGCGAAATGAAATTCTTGTGATAGATGAGGCCCATCGACTGAAGAACAAGGCTCATATGTATCGTGGAAAGAATATGGTGGAAGATATGGTGCGCAGCGCGCGTATCAGCGTTTTCTTTATCGACGAATCCCAGAGGGTTAGTTGGCAGGATATCGGTTCAATCGACGCGATAAAAGCCGCGGCTAAGAGGTTCAAGGCGGAATTCCACACTCCCCGCAAACTTACTGCACAGTTCCGTTGCAATGGATCTACCGGTTATTTGAATTGGCTGGATGATGTTCTGCAGATACGACCTACGGGGAATTTTGAAAACTGGGGCGACGGACAGTACGAATTTAAAGTCTTTGATCGGGCTGAAGACTTGTATGAGGCCTTAAAAACCAAGAATGCTGACAACAAGGCCCGCCTAATCGCTGGTTACTCTTGGGTGTGGCCTAAGGTAGGTCGAAGGAGGGGAACCAAAGTAATGCATGTTCAGGCCAATGGGTTGGCATTGCCCTGGAATTATGATGGCGAAAGTTGGGCTGCCTCAAAGGATGGGATTGAACAAGTAGGTTGTATTCATACCAGCCAGGGTCTGGAATTTGACTGGATGGGAGTACTAATAGGGGATGACTTATTCTGCAAGGGTGGAAGTGTAAAAGGCGATCCTGCCAAACGGGCTAAGACAGATGTTAGCATTAAAGGTTGGAAGAAGGCTATCAGGGAAGCAAAAGATGATCCTGCGGCTCAGCAGGTTGTTTTAGATAAGGTTGATTCTATCATTAAGAGTACTTACCGAGTTCTGTTGTCTCGTGGCCGCAAGGGTTGTTATATCTGGTGTAAGGACATGGCATTACGTGATTATTTTAAAGAACGACTGGTTTTGGCGAAGTCATTTCCAACAAATATAGTTCGTTTGGAAGTGAAGTATAAAGATGAAGAACATCAATCAATAGCAGCTGAACCAAAACCAGAAAATTAATATTTGCCCTTCTCTGGAATCACATACCTTACTCCACCTTTCGGGTTCTTCATATCCCCGTTTCTTCTAGGAATAAGATGTAGATGAAGGTGAAAAATAGTTTGCCCGGCGGTTTGACCTGCATTTGTTCCAACATTAAACCCATTGACCGAAGAATCGTCCTCTAATATTTTGGACCTTCTGATGGTGAGCAAATCATTGGCGGCTTTATGTTCCGAAGTACTCATTTCAAACCAGCTGGGGATATGTCTTTTTGTAACGACCAGGGTATGAAGCTTGGTGACGGGATATTGATCCAGAAGTGCATAACAAAGCAGGTTTTCTTCGACGATTCTCTTCTTATCGATCGAGCAAAAGGGGCAATCCTTGGGTTTGGCGTTATAAGTCCCCCTTAATTCGCTGAAGTTAGTATTGTCCCTTGCCCCCTTCATGGAATTGCATTGCCAACAAAGAGCCTGAAGATTGGAAAGGTCATCCGTGCCGCCATGTTTTCGGGGTTGGATATGATCCACTTCCAAGGCTCGTATCTCATGGGCGATGCCGCATAATTCGCAATGAAACTGAGCTCGTTTGAGTACTTCGTAACGCAGGGTGCCAGAAATATAACCCAGCGATTGCATCCGATGCTGCCAAATCTGGTTTTTGCGCTTATCAATGAAATCTGTCAGTTTTCTTTGGCACACCAAAATCAAGTCGTTGATCTGGGAATCATCTAGTTTTTCGAATCCATTAAGCTTGTAGAAACCTTTTTGAGCCTCAACGATTTTATGGCTGGCCAAAACCTTGCCGGGCATCTGCTTAGTAATGTGTTCGTAATACTCCACCTGGCTGTCATCGTGTTTGAGAATCTCCCGAGCGATATCCTTGGCGGTACGGAGGCCTTTATTTTTCAACAAAGCCATTAGCATAACCGGCTGATAAATGTGGGACATGCGCATTTCGGAAACGATGAACTTTTTCAGCTTTTCATAGGTCATAGGGGCATTATAAACTCGGCCCCTTTATAATGCTTCTATGTCATGTAAACGGCGCTCCAATACTGTGACGGTCTGAGGCCCTCAAAGGGCGGTCGAAAAGTGTGACACTCCCCGAATTTACCGGATGATGTGGTTTTCAGCAATGGAACTACAGGCACCGGAA
>Ga0075522_10004410_pt1 | contig 10031 bp, 7 predicted proteins | sample NGEPerA_FD_74796 | JGI IMG/M metagenome (GOLD analysis project Ga0075522, IMG submission 74796) | Arctic peat soil microbial communities from the Barrow Environmental Observatory site, Barrow, Alaska, USA - NGEE PermafrostL2-A | ecosystem: Environmental > Terrestrial > Soil > Wetlands > Peat ...
GCTCCCGCAGGACTACGCGGACATGCTCGGTTGGCCCGAGGAAGTCGAGGCCGTGGCGCACGCGTACGACTCGCTTCCGGCGGAGAAACGCGCGCAGGTGGTGTTGGGCGCTGACAACTACGGCGAGGCCGGCGCGCTCGAGTTCTACGGTCCTCGCCGCGGACTTCCGAACGTGATTTCGGGCGCGGGCAGCTACTGGTTTTTTGGGCCCGGTGAAAAACCCGGGACGGTGCTCATCGTGCTGGGAGGAGAGAAGGCGGATCTGGATCCGTTCTATGGCACGGTGACGGAAGTGAGACGCGTGCACAACGCGTGGGGGGTGCCGGAGGAGATGGACGTCCCGATCTTCGTCGCGGAGAATCCGCGAAGCACGCTGCAGAAGATCTGGCCGAAGCTCGCGGGACAGAACTGAAGTGCGCGTCGCGGCGCGCTGTCAGCTCGCGGGCGGCGCGCTCGCGACGAGCCGCTCGAATCGCGGATTCCCCTTGAGCGGCGCGAAGTTCGGATCGATGCGCAACCAGGCGGCGGAGAGCAGATACGGCTTCCGCAGCAGCGGCTCGAGCTTATCGAGCGCCTTTTCCGGTTGGCCAATAGCCACGTAGATGCGCACCAACTGTTGATCGTAGTATCCGCCAGTTGCATCTCCGGTGGTTGTCTGGAGCGCGATTCCGCGCTCAGCCTCCCGCATCGCGGCGGGTTTGTTCCCCAGATACGCCCACATCAAGCCGAGGAAGAGATGGCCCTGCGGGTCGTCAGGCGCCTTGCGGAGCTGCGACTCGAGCGCGACGCGTGCCGTGTCGGCGTACGCTCGCATGCGAGTGGAGTCGCCGCGATACCGGTATTGCTCGGCCAACACGACGCTGCGCGTTCCCTCATCGTTGTCGAAGGCGACGGAGCCGAGCGTGAGCAGCTGTCGCTCCTGCGCACTATCGAGCACCCATCCCAGGTCATAGTAGGTCGCGATGTACGCCAGCAGTGCTGCTCGATCCACACTCGGCGGCGCCGCGTGAATGACCGCGCGCGCCTCCGCGAGATCGCCGCGCATGAGCGAAAGCGTCGCGCGCCCCTCGATGTTCACGAGATTGTCCGGGCGCAGAGCCAACGCACGATCGAGCGACTGTTGCGCGTCGGCGTAGTCTCGCAACCGCAGCTGCGCACCGCCCAACACGGCAAACGCCGCTGACGACTGTGGATCGAGCTTCGTCGCCTGCTTGTAGTCCGCGATTGCGACGTCCCACCGGCCCGCCTGCTGTTCGGCGCCGGCGGCACGACGAAGCAAGGGGACGTTGCCCGGCTCCAACGCGAGTCCCTTGTGGTACTCCTCGAGCGCACGTTCTGCATCGCCGCGCACGAATCGATAGTACGACGCGCGTGCGCCGTGCGCTTCCGGGAGATTCGGCGCGAGAGCGAGTGCGCGGGCGGACGCGCGATCGGCCGAGTCGCCGAGTGCAGGCAGCGCGACACCGTTGAAGAAGTCGAGCGCCTGCGCGTCGCCCAGTGCCGCCCACGCCAGGGCAAACGTCGAGTCGCGTCGGGTCGCTTCGAGATACTCCCCGGCCGCACGATGCAGGATGTCGGAGCTGTTCCCTCGTCGCTCCATGTCCTGACCGCGCAGGTAGGCATCGTACGCCGCGAGATCCGCCGTGGGACGGGCTGTGAGCGACTGCTGCGCCACCGGCGTCAGTGCGACCTGCAGCGCGTGCGCAACCTTCGTCGCAATGTCGGCCTGCACCGCGAACACGTCCGTCAGCGGCGCGTCGAAGGGTTGTTGCCACTTGTCGGCGGCGGTGCCGACGTCGACGAGCTCCGGACTCACCTGCACGCGACTCGTGCCGCCGGCGCCCTTCGCCCACCGCACGTGACCGATGAGCAGATAGCGAACGCCCAGCTCCTCGCCAATCTGCTGCGGCGTCTTTGCCGATTTGCGATATTGAGCGGAGCTCGCGGAACCGATGACCTCAATCCCCGGAAGGCCCGTGAGCTTTCCGCGCACTGCCTCCGTCACGCCGTCCGCGAAGTAGGCGTCACTCGTGTCACCGAGATTCTCGAAGGGCAGCACGGCGAGCCGAATGGCGCCCGAGGCATCTGTGCCGGCGACATCGTGGCCCTTCGTCCGCCACGCGAACAGCATGCCGCCACCCACGAGCACACCGAGGATGAGCGCGAGCGCGGTCGCGGGCACGCGGCGGCGACCCGATCGGTGAGCGCTCGCGGCGGCGGGCGCGAACGTCTCCGTGTGCGCGCTTCGCTCGGCGGATTCGAGCGCGCGCGAAAACTCGCCCGCCGTCGCCCACCGGTCGGCCGGAACGCGCGCCAAGGCCCTTTGCAGTATCGCGTCGACGGGCGGTGGCACCGACGACCGCAGCACTCGCACCGACGGCGCATCGCTCGTCATCATCTTCGCGATCATCGCCTGCAGGTTCACACCGGAGAATGGCGGCTCGCCGGCGAGCATCTCGTAGCACACCGCGGCGAGCGAGTAGATGTCGCTGCGCGAGCCCAGATCAGGGTCGCCGCTCGCCTGCTCGGGACTCATGTACTGCGGTGTGCCCACCGCGAGCCCGGTTTGCGTGAGCGTCGCACCGCTCGCCCCGTCGCGTCCGAGCGCGCGCGCGATGCCGAAGTCGGCGAGGAGTGCGTCGCCACGCTTCGTGATCAGCAGATTCTCGGGCTTGATATCGCGGTGGATCACGCCCTTCTCGTGAGCGTAGTCGAGCGCACTGGCGATCTCGCGCGTGATGCGGAGTGCCTCGTCTATCGGAAGCTGCTTGTCGCGGCGGAGATGCTCGCGCAGCGTCTCGCCCTCGACGTACGGCATCGTGAACCAGAGCTGACCGTCGGGCGTCTGGCCGGAGTCGAGCACCGTGAGGATGTGCGGGTGCGACAGCGTGGCGGCAAAGCCGATCTCGCGGCGGAATCGCTCCGGACCCAGCGACGCGGCGAGATCGGGGTGGAGCACCTTGAGCGCGACCTGGCGGCCGTGCTTCGTGTCGGTGGCGAGATAGACCGTCGCCATTCCGCCACGGCCAAGCTCGCGCTCGAGCTTGTATTGGGTACCCAGCGCCGCCTGCAACGCATCGAAAAGCGGTGTTGTCACCCGGCCATGCTCCAGAGGAGTTCCCGAAGAGCAATCTATGGTGCGGCGATGGGGTGCGCGAGGCAGTTTCTCCACGGGTAGATTTTGGTAGCATGGAAGCGTCCGCGTGAATTTCTCCAGCGTGTGCTACTGGCAGCCGCTGCTGCCCGGCGATGGGCTCCGGATCGTTCCCTACGAGCCGGAGCACGCGGTCGCGTTCCGCGAGCTGAATCTCGCGTGGATCAGAGAGTACTTCGTCGTGGAGGAACGCGACGAGCGCGACCTGGGCGATCCCGACGCGTGGATCCTCGCGCCGGGCGGCAGCATCTTCATGGCCGAGCTGCGCGATGAGGTCGTGGGGACGTGCGCGCTTATGCGAGAGGCGGAGGGAGTGTTCGAGCTCGCGAAGATGACGGTGTCCGAGTCCGTGCGCGGGCTAGGCGTGGGGCGCGCTCTCGGCGAGGCCGCGATTGCGCACGCGCACGCGATCGGCGCGCGACGAGTCGAGCTCTGGACGAACTCCCTGCTCGCGCCCGCGATCTCGCTCTACCGCTCCCTCGGCTTCGTCGACGCCCCGCTCGGCGCCACGGAGTTCGTCCGCGCGAACGTGCACATGGTGCTCGAGCTGTAGCGCGCGCAGCTACACGAGCTTTTCGATCTGGCGGGTGTGATTGATGTCGTGTCCGGCCATGGTCTCGAGGATCGTGCGGAAGGTCATGTCGCCGCGCTCGGGATGCATCACGGCTTTCGTGAGCGCAGCAGGGCCGACAGCGCGCACGAACATCACATTCCAGCGACGAAGCATCGTGAACAGGTCGAGTGCCTCGTGGGCGCCGTACGCGCCGTACGGCTGGGCCCACAACTCCTGATCGAACGGCTGGATGGTATGGTGCGCCTCCGCCACCGTCTGGCGCAGACGGAACGCGAAGGTGATTTCGCAGTCGGCCAGATGCGAGAGAATGTCGCGAATGCTCCACTTCCCCACGGCCGGCGAGCGCGTGAGGCGGGCCTCATCGGCGCCGCGGACCAGGCGAGCGAGCGCGGGCGGCGTGCTCTCGATGACCTCCAGCGGGTCGAGGGTACCGAGGAACTTCGCGTAGGGGTTGAGTTCTACAGTCTGCGGCATGGGATGTCCTGGAACGGTGGATAAGGGACCTTGCGGGTGCGGGACGTCGACGGCTGTCATACCCCTGGCGCATCGTACAGCGGTCGGGAAAGACGCCTCGCTTCTTCAATCTACCCCATCATGCACAACGATTGCCTTCGGAAACTGCAGGGTGCGCTACCATCATTGATCGGTCGCACAATTACGCGGATCATAGTGAGGCAGCACGATTGGGGGCACACGCAGCTCTTTCTATTCTTCGCGGACGGCACACACTACGAGTTCTACATGGGCACGCCTTTGAATGGCATTCGACACCTGGATATAGGCGGAATCGAGGCGATGGGGCCGGCAGACTACATCCCGACGGAGGGAATGCTGGATGTGCGGGACAGCAGGACGGCGAACATTGTGGAGCGGCCTGCGCCACCGGTGGCCTGCGCTGCGAGCTGATCACGCCACGCGTTACGTTCCACCCGCCCTGCAGATCCGCATCCCGGTTGGCGCCATCATCGCGACAAAGCGTTGGTCGCTCTTCAGAGCGTCGTACGTGGGATCGCACGCGAGCCCGTTCCAATCCGGCTGTGCGTCGTGGCGCTGTACACTCCGGCCAATCCACACCAGCGCGGAATCCGTCTGGCCGAGCGCCAGGAGTGCGTGCGCCATGTCGAGTGCGGGGACTCTGCCCGATTGCTGGTCCCGCCGCATCTCGCGCATAAGGGCGTCCGCATCGCTCTTTCGCCCCGCGCGCGAGTACGCCCAGATCGCCGCGCTTCGCACTCCCAGCGCGTCGCGTGCCGCGCGCAACGCGCGATCCGCCACAGCCGCTGCGCTGTCCGCGTGGCCGCCCAGCAGCTCGGCCTCCATCAGATTCACGTACAAGCCACCGAGCGTGGAGTCGATCGCCAACCCCTTTCGTGCGGCGGCCGCTGCCGCGTCGTACTGTCGCGCGTCGAGTAGCGTGAGGCTCAGCGTCTGATTCGTAACCGCCGTGAGCGGGTCGAGCGCGTAGGCCATCTTCGCGTGACTCACCGCGTCGCCCACCTCACCCATCCCAAGCAGTAGCTCCGCGTGCCAGAGATGGACGGTGGGGTTGGAGGGATCGAGCGACACGCTGCGATCGAGCTCGCGCTCCGCGTCCGCCCAGCGCCATTGATGCACGCGTACGTCGCCGAGCGCGAGGTGTGCATCCGCGAGCGCCGAGTCGAGCGACAGCGCCTTCTCGGCGTGCATCTCCGCCAGAGGAATCACGGAGTCCGCGCGCGCTCCACCGTAGAGCGGGAGCAGATCGTAGGACATTGCGAGCGCCGCGTGCGCGCGCGCGAAGGTCGAGTCGGCAGCGATTGCCTGCTGGAAGAATCCAATCCCCTTCCAGAGCGCCGGCGCACCGCCTTTCCCGAAGTAATAGCGGCCTTGAAGAAACAGATCGTACGCGGAAAGATCGGTCGTCCCGCGCAGCGCGTGCGCCGCCGCGAGACGCGCGGCGCTCGCGCTGTCGCTCATGTTCCCTGACAGCGCGGGATACAGCGCCGCTGCAATCGCGTGCGTGAGCTCGTCCTGAACCTGAAACACGTCCTTCATCTCGCGCTCGTACGAGTCGCTCCACACTGCCAATCCGCTCTCGGTGTTCACGAGCTGCGCGGTGACGCGCAGTCGTCCACCCTCGCGACGCACGCTCCCCTCGAGCACATCGCCGACGTGCAGGGCCTTCCCCACCTGCTGCGCGCCAACGGATTGCCCGCGAAAGGTGAATGCCGAGCTGCGGGCCGCGACCTTGAGCCCCGGCACGCGCGCGAGCGCAGTCGTGAGCTCGTCCGCCATCCCATCCGCGAAATACTCCGCCGTCGTGTCGCGTCCGACGTTCGCGAACGGGAGCACGGCCACGGAGTGCGCCGCGACTTCTCCACCCGACGTCATCCCGGCGAGCGCGCGCATCCCAGCGCTGCGGCGCGCGGCGAACGCAATCGCGCCGATTACGACGACGGCCGCGGCGGCTGCTATCGCCCACGCGGGCACGCGCCGCTTCGCGGCCACGGGCGCGACCGGAAGCATCGATCCGCTCGTCGTCATCATGCCATCGAGCACCGCGAGCACCGACTCGGCGCTCTGTGGCCGATCCGCCGGCCGCTTCTCCAGGAGCTTCATCACGAGTGACGCAAGCGCGGGCGGCGTGGTGGGACGACGATCCCCCACGGGAACGACGCTCTCCGTCGCATGCGCAACGAGCGTCGACTGCGCGGTGCGTCCGGCGAATGGCGGAGTGCCCGTCAGCATCTCGTACGCGGTGGCGCCCAAGGCGTAGAGATCGGCGCGGCCATCGGTGGTGGGATCGGCGGCGGCCTGTTCGGGCGCCATGTACGCGGGCGTGCCGAGCGCGACGCCGAGTGATGTGTTCAGACTGCCCGTCGTCGTCGACGATGCCGTGAGCGCCTTCGCGACGCCGAAGTCCGCAACGAGGGCGTGGTTGCGAGTGAGCAGCACGTTCTCGGGTTTGATATCGCGATGCACGACGTTGTGCTCGTGCGCGTACGCGAGCGCGCCTGCGACGTCGCGCAGCACGCGGACAACATCCTCGAGCGGCAGCTCGCCAACGCGCGCGAGCCGCGCGCGCAGCGATTCGCCGTCGATGAACGGCATCGTATAGTAGGGGAGTCCGTCGGTTTCCCCCGCGGTGAGCAGCGGCACGATGTGCGGATGCTGGAGCTTCGCGGCCATCGCTATCTCGCGCCGAAAGCGCTCCACGGACACGGCGTGCGCGAGCTCGGGCGGCAGCACCTTCACGACGACGGTGCGGCCGAGCGTCGTCTCGGTGGCGACGAAGACGCGCGACATGCCGCCACCACCGAGCTCGCGCTCGATCGTGTAGTTGGCGCCGAGCGATGCCTGTAACTGGTTCTTCAGCAGCTCGGATTCCACCACCGGACTCCTAAATGAGGCGCACCTGAGAAGATACGGAGCCGGGACCACTGCAGCCAGACACGTGTATCATCTGCTTAACTAGCTGCTTCGCTCCGGCAGGGCCAAAGGGAGCTCGTTCACTTTTCGCGGGGAATTCGTCAACCAGGCGGAACTCGTATGACAAAGCTCCTTGGAATAATGGCAACGGCGCTGGTGATTCCGAGCGCTGCGCTCGCGCAGGGCAACGGACGGCAACAGGACCGCGGCCAGCGCGGAACGAGCAACGGCCACGCCGAGTCGCGCAGTATGAATCGCGGCGGCGACCGTGGCCACTCGTTCGAGCAACACTTGCAGGCACGGCAGGACAATCGTACTCGCGTCGAATATCGCGACCGTTCGAACAATCGGCCGGCGCCGCGTGTGGACACGCGATATGACGCCGGACGTTCGCGCGGCGTCGAACGCGTGCAGCCATCGTATCGCAACGACCGGGACTTCAGCGCTCGCGATGATCATCGCGCCGACTACAGATATCGGACGGCGCCCGGCTATCGCGTGTCGCCAGGCTATCGCGTGCAACCCGGCTACCGGGTGGGCGACGGATGGCGTGGCGGATTCTCGCGCGATTACATCGGACCGCATCACGTGTGGCGGCTGGAAGGGGGCGCGCGCGACCGGTTCTTCTTCCGCGGATTCTATTTCCAGGTGGCCGCGTACGACTATCCGAACGCGAACGGCTGGTACTGGGATCGCGACAACATCATCATCTACGACGACCCCGACAACGCGGGCTGCTACCTCGCCTTCAACGTTCGATTGGGCACCTACCTGCACGTGACGTACATCGGAAACTGATCTCGCGTCGCCACAACGCGGATCGAACACGAAGGGGCTCGCTCGCGCGGGCCTCTTTGTCGCATCAAGATCTCTTAGTGCAAATACCGCGAATGGCTGTGAGCGCTGCGCACGTTTGGTGCGTAGAGGAGATGAACATCTCTTCACACTCGTCACTCAGGCGAACTCTATGAAACTGCTCATGCGCTCGCTCTCCGCTGTCGCGCTTTTCCCCGCGCTCGCGTTCGCGCAAGGCGGCCAACCGCAGCACGGGAAGCCGAACCAGCAGCCACAACACACGCCAGCGCCGCAACACACGCCAGCGCCGCATACTCAGCCCACTCGTCCCGAGGTGGGTGGTGGGCACATCCCATCACATGGCCCGCCGGCGCACACGGCGTCATCGCCGAGGACTCCAGCGCCCGCGCAGCACCCCACGTACCAGGACAAGCCGACGCATCCGGCCGCGCCGCACGTGCACGTCACGAACAACGTGTGGGTGGGTCACAGCAGCGGCCGCAACGATCCTCGATACCATCTGGATAATCCGTGGGAGCACGGCCACTTCACAGGGCAGATCGGCGCGCAACACGTCTGGCGGCTCGGCGGCGGCGCGCGCGATCGATTCAATGTCAGTGGCTTCTACTTCTCGGTCGCGCCCGACGACTACGACTACACCACCGATTGGCTCTGGGACAACGATGACATCGTCATCTACAACGACCCGGATCACATCGGCTGGTATCTCGCGTACAACGTGCGGCTCGGCACGTACGTGCACGTGATGTACCTGGGAAGCTGACCGATTCAGTCACGCGGCGCGGCGCGCCCGACAATGATCGTGATGTTGTCGGAGCCGCCGCCGTCGAGCGCATCCTGAAGGAGACTCTCGCACACCTGACGCGACGACGTCATCGTCGCGAGGCGCTCGGCGATCTTCGCATCAGACACGTGCTTCGTGAGACCGTCGGTGCACAGGAGATGGACGTTGTCCCAATCCGCGCGGAGCCGAGTGACGACGGGAGCCGATGACTCGCCGCCAATTGCACTCGAGAGCACGTTCTTGAATTGCGACCGCTCGGCGATCGCGCGAGTGAATATCCCCTGGTCCACCAGCTCCTGCGCGATTGTCTGATCGCGCGTCACCTGCGTGAGCTGGCCTTCGCGATAGAGATAGTAACGAGAGTCGCCGACCTGCAGCAAGTAGTACCATGGCCACACACCCATCCAGAGAGTCAGAGTGGTGGCCATCCGGCTTCCATCGCCTTCTTCACTCGCGCGATCGAGCACCGCCTGATGACAGTGCAGCGCCGCGCTCTGCAGCGCGCCGGTCATCGCGCCATCCATGGCGTCGGTGCGATCGTAGCAGTCCATGCTGCTCGCTACGTACTGCGTCGCGATCTCGAGCGCGATTGCGCTGGCGCGGTCGCCGCCCGATGAACCACCAACACCATCAGCGACCATCGCCATGAACGCGAGACGCTGATCATCGAGCGGCAGCCGCTCGACCTCGGAGAGATTCGTTCCGATGACGTTGACTCGACGGTGGACGGAAGCGAGGAGGAAGTGATCTTCGTTTCGCGCGCGCACCGTTCCGCGATCGGAGAGACCGAACACGTCGATCTCGTCGTCGCGCGGCTTTCGGTTCGTCATTGAGTCCCCGTCAGCGCATCCGAGCGGCATTTCGATCGATCCCATCTGGTGCCCGCCCCCAATAAAGATATATTTGCGACATCCGGCCTGACTCTGACTTGAGCATACGGCGGGCCGAACGTTCCCGCAACGAAGACACACGGCGGACGCGGCCGTGGGCGATATCACCCGGGATCAGACATGTCTCTCGCTCTCCGCACGGCCGGCCTCGCGATCGCCTGTGCAGCACTCTCGCTCGGCGCAGTCGCCTGCAATCGTGGCGATACGAAGGCCTCGGCCGGCGCCCCTGCCAAGGCGCAGTCCGCGTCCGTTCCGAAGGTCCAGCTCAGTCGCGCACCCTGCGACTGGATCACTCGCGCCGACGTTGAGAAGGCGCTCGGTGAGCCGCTGGTGGCTGACCCGTTGCGCGTTCGAAGCGCGGAGAACACAGTGCCGCAGGCGGACGGCGATGGCTGCCTCTACGAG
>Ga0075522_10004411_pt1 | contig 10028 bp, 9 predicted proteins | sample NGEPerA_FD_74796 | JGI IMG/M metagenome (GOLD analysis project Ga0075522, IMG submission 74796) | Arctic peat soil microbial communities from the Barrow Environmental Observatory site, Barrow, Alaska, USA - NGEE PermafrostL2-A | ecosystem: Environmental > Terrestrial > Soil > Wetlands > Peat ...
ACTGCAGGCGACAGCCTAGATCAATAGTTCCGATTCGCGGAGCGACGTAAGGATTTGCTGCGGTAAGCGGGCACTCCGACCGATATGTCAAACACGACGGGGCGCACGCGCCCCGTCTTCGCTCTGAAGATGTTCTAAGAATCCTCATGGCGGTGCCGTTCATGCGCGCCGCGAGCGCGTCCTGTCTTGAACTCCTGTTCGCGATGCAGTAACAATCGCACCGCAGCAGCCCGAACACGCAAATTCGATTCCGGCGCGGCAGGGGAATTATGTCGGAATAATGCCTATTCGCCGGAACCGACTGGCAGTGCTTTTTGGCGCGCTGTCGATCCTGTATTTATTGGGCGTAGCGCCTGCCCGCGCTGCCGGTGAACTCGATCTGAGTGCCGAAGATGAAACTTCATCCCATACCGGCGGCAGCTACACCTGGGGAATCGAGTACCGCCAGCCGTTCAGCGAGCATCTCTCCGCAAGCTTCACCTGGCTCAACGAAGGCCACCTGGTCAATCATCATCGTGATGGCCAAGCGGTCCAAGTGTGATGGCGCAGCATGCAGCACGGTTCCGGCCTCGTCTTTGAAGGCGGCATCGGTCCCTATCACTACTACGACACCACTGACGCTCAAGACATTGAGACTGCTGCCGGGCCGGAGCTCGCCTACGAGAATGCGCACGGTTGCGGCGTCCTTGCCAGCGCCGCGATGGATTGGTATTTCAAACACGGCTGGTTCGCAATGCTGCGCGTAAATGATATCGAAGGCGCTGGCCGCATGCGCTCGACCGCGTTCGCGGTCGGTGTCGGTTACCGCTTCGGTGACGACGCCGACACCCATTTTCACTGGTCGAATTCAGGGTTCGGCTCCGCCCTGCCACGCTGGTAATTTGACGGCATGGCGGGTCGTGCGGTCTTGAACAGTTTTCATTCCTAAGACAGCTCCGCGCAGGCGCTCGGACTGCGCGCGAAAATCAGTCCGCACTTCGCCGCCTCATTGACGTATAGCGTCGCGCACGACGTGCCGCTTGACTGGCATTGGGGTACCGCCGTCCAGGTTTGGGCGGAAACTCCGCTCACCAATTCCTTTTCCGCCGGTGCCGGCGTCGGCGTCTTTATCACCAGCGAAAGATCGAACGGCAGCGTTGCGAACACTTCGCCGAATCCGATCGCCGGGATCTTCGGCGTGACACGGGCGTATGGCATCGGCTCACGATGGGTGGCACGAGCGATCTGGAACCGCGTGGCGACGCGCGATGACAGCGACAGTGATATTGTGCTCGTTGGCGTCGGCTACCGCTTCTGAGAAACTCAAGCCGCGCGCTGCAGCGGCGTCACAAGTTCTCCTAAGAGGAACAACAGTGGGAATCTGGTCGCGTAAGACGGTAGAAATTCTCTGCAACGAAGCCGAAGGCAAAGGTGCGCACCAACTGAAACGCACGCTCGGCGTAGTGGGACTCACCGCGTTTGGAGTCGGCTGCACGATCGGTGCCGGCATTTTCTCGCTCACCGGCGACGTCGCGGCCCACACGGCGGGGCCTGCCGTATCGCTCGCATTCGTGGTGGCGAGTGTTGCATGTTTCTTCGCAGGTCTGTGCTACGCCGAGTTTGCCGCGATGGTGCCGATCGCCGGCAGCGCCTACTCCTACGCCTACGCAACTTTGGGCGAGCTTGTGGCCTGGCTCATCGGCTGGAGCCTGATGCTCGAGTGGCTGTTCTCGGCTTCAGTGGTTGCAATCAGCTGGTCGGGCTACGTGACGGCTGCGCTGAAGGATCTTGGCGTCGTCGTGCCCGTTGCGATAGCAAGCTCACCGTTCACCGTCGATATGCACGACCATCTGGTGAGGACCGGCGGCTACGTCGATTTACCGGCCGTGCTCGTAACGCTCGGCTGCATGGCACTGCTGTTGTATGGGACCAAGGCCTCCGCGAACATCAACACGACCATCGTGATCGCCAAAGTTGCCGCGCTCGTTGCCCTCATCGTCGCCGGTGCAAGCTACGTGCACATTCAAAACTGGCATCCGTTCGTGCCGGCAAACTCCGGACAATTCGGTCACTTCGGCTGGTCCGGCGTCGCGCGCGGCGCCGCCACGTTGTTCTTTGCCTATATCGGCTTCGACGGCGTCTCAACGCTTGCGGAAGAAGCCAAAAATCCGCAGCGCACTGTGCCGTGGAGCTTGTTCGCGTCGCTGTTCATTTGCACCGTGCTGTATGTGGGAGTGAGTCTCGTCATCACGGGTCTTACCGACTATCGCGGCCTCGACGTACCGGACCCGTTGTATTACGCATTGAACGCATCGCACATGCCGCTCGTATGGTTGAAAGGCGTCATTGCAATCGTCGCGATCCTCGGGCTGATCTCCGTGGTGCTCGCGAGCATCGTCGGACAAGTGCGGATATTCTTCGCCATGGCGCGTGATGGCTTGGTGCCTGCGGCCCTTGGCCGCGTCGACCAGCGCCGCAACACGCCCTACGTCGGCACGCTCGTCACGGGCGTCATCGCCGCCCTCACGGCAGGATTTGCCCCGCTGGGACTTCTCGGTGAGCTCATCTCCATCGGCACACTGCTGGCGTTCGCCGTCGTGTGCGGCGGGATTTTGATCCTGCGGCGAATTGCGCCCAATGCCCGGCGCCCGTTCCGCACGCCTTGGGTGCCGCTCGTGCCCCTGCTCGGCGTGCTGAGCTGCGTCGCATTGATGGCTGTACTGCCGAATGGCACCTGGATCCGGCTCGTGATTTGGATTGGGTTAGGACTTGCCGTGTACGCACTGTACGGACGGCGGCACTCGAAACTGCGCAAGGAACTCGCGCTACGTTAAGCGCAGCGCTGCGGCAGGCTCTGCAGAAAAACCCCAATGCGCCGGCAGGACTCGGCGATCGTCGCGGCATCGGTGGCGAAGCATATGCGCACAAAGCCTTGCGTCTCGCGGCCGAATGCGCCGCCATCCATGACCGATACTCTTTGCGACTCGTATAGCGCATGCATGAATTCGCGTCCCGAGAGGCCCGTTCCACGCACATCGACGAGCATGAACATGCCCACCTCCGGCGGGTGCAGACTGATCCCGCTTAGGTCCCGCAGACCACGCGACATGAGCTCGCAACGGCCGCGGCAGTATTCGCGGATGCTGTTCTCCGCTTCCGGTGCCATCGCAAGCGCGACCAGCGCCGCCTCCTGAATAAAACCGGGCAGGCCAAAGAGCATGCACATCGCCACGGACTCGGCATGCATGACGAACTCGCGCGGCCCGACAAGCCAGCCGCAGCGCCAGCCGGTCATCGCATGAGATTTGGAGAGGCTGCTGGCGGTAACGACCTGGTCAGGCAGCTGCGTCGCAAGGCTTGCCTGGCGGCCGCCCGGTGACAGGCCGGCATAGACTTCGTCAGCGATGACCCAGAGCCCATGGCGCTCGGCGATTTTGCCGATTCCGGCAAGCTCCGCCGCATCGAGCACGACGCCACTTGGATTGTTGGGCGATGCAAAGAAGATCGCACGCGTGCGCGAGGTAACCAGTTCAGCAAGACTCGCCAGATCCGGACGAAAGCCGCACGCCGCGCGCTGCGGCGCGCGCACCAGGCGCGCGCCCGATACCTCAATGGTCGCCGCATAGGTCGGATACATGGGATCAAAGGAGATGACTTCATCTCCCGGTCCTGCCACGCATAATGACGCTACAAATAACGCATTTTGCGTCCCGGCCAGCACAATGACGTTCTCGGCGCTCACCTGCTGCAGCGTCCGCGCCGCATGTGCGCGCGCTATGGCCTCGCGCAGCGCGGGCCGACCCGGCGCTGGAGTGTAATGAGTGTCGCCGGCGCGCAGGCGCTCGATCGCCCGTTCGACGATCGGTACCGGCGTGTCAATCAAAGGATCGCCGACGCTCAAGACAATGACGTCCTCGCCTCGATCGCGCGCAGCAGTCGCCTCGTAGTGCGTGAGCCAGGCGTCCGCGCCGTCGCCGCGGATCCGGCCGACCAGTGCGGAAAATCGCATCGCGCGACTCCTCATCGTGTGGATGGCTAGAATTGACTGCACATATTACTGTGCGCGACCAGCAGATGATTATGAACACGCAGGCGTTGACGGTCGGACGCTACGTTGCGCAGGTTCTGGTGGCGAACGGCATCGACACGGTATTCGGTATACCGGGCGTGCATACGCTGGAACTTTATCGCGGACTTGCCGCATCCGGGCTGCGCCACGTGCTGGTGCGACACGAGCAGGCCGCCGGGTTCGCAGCCGACGGCTACGCGCGCATCAGCGGACGTCCCGCGGCAGCCTTCGTAATCTCGGGCCCCGGCGTTACAAACATCCTGACCGCGATGGCACAGGCCTACTCCGACTCGGTGCCGATGCTCGTGATCGCGAGCACACCGATTCGTGCCTCGCTCGGCAGGCGCTGGGGGGTCCTGCATGAGCTGCCCAACCAGCACGGCATCGTCGCAGCGCTACTTGATACCGCGGCCAGCGCGCGCTCGGCTGACGAGGTGCGTGAGCAGATGCGCACAACGCTTGCTTCACTGCGCCATGGGCGTCGCCGCCCCGCGTATCTTGAGATCCCGCTCGATCTCCTGGCAGAGACGACCACCTTGCGTGCCGAGCGTTTTGACGTTGCGTCTTGGGTGCACCCGCCGCTCGAGCACGAGATTGCGCGTGCCGTTCTCCTTCTTGAACGCGCGCAACGGCCGCTCATCATCGCCGGCGGTGGCGCCACGCACGCCGCCGCTTCGCTGCGCCAGCTCGTCGATGCGCTGGATTCCTACTTCGTCACGACTGCAGCCGGCAAGGGGCTACTGCCCGAACACCACCCGGGAAACCTTGGCGCCTCTTTGCCCTATCCGGTTGTTCAGGAACTCATGGCAACGGCTGACGTCGTGCTCGCGGTCGGCACCGAGCTTGCCGAAACTGACGTGTATACAGGGACCAGGCTTGCGCTCAACGGCAGGATGATCCGCATTGATATCGATCCGGCAAAGCTTGCGGACCAATACGCTGCAAGCCTCCCGATCCGTGCTGATGCGGCGTCGAGCGTCGCTGCAATCAGCGCGTCGCTGCGCGCACGCTCGGGTTGGCGTTCGCTCATTGGCCAAGCGTCGCTGCATCGGGCGCGCCTTGAAGCATGTTTTGATGCACCGACGCGGGCGCGTCTCACGGGACTGCGCGCGTTGCGTGCGGCGCTGCCAGCCGATGCCGTTGTGTTCAGCGACATGACGCAGATCGCGTATCTCGGCAATTACGCCTTTGCCACCGACCGGCCAGGCACGTGGTTTCATCCGTCGGGCTACGGCACGTTGGGGTACGCGCTACCCGCCGCACTGGGCGCCAAGATCGCCGCGCCCGAGCGCGCGGTGGTCGCACTCGCGGGGGATTTCGGCTTGCAGTTCACCCTGCACGAACTCATGACCGCGGTTGAACTCGACGTGAGTTTGCCCATTGTCGTGTGGAACAACGCAGCTTTGGGGCAGATCCGCGACGACATGCTTGCGGCCAGCATCAAGCCTATCGCTGTGGCGGCACGCAATCCGGACTTTCAGTCTCTGGCGCACGCCTGCGGTGCGCGGGGAATGCAAGTCACCGGTCCACAACAGCTCACGCAAGCGGTGCGCGCCGCCCTCGAACGGTCCGGACCGACGCTGATCGAGGCGCTGGAAAGTGAATTTCTTGCGGGCGCGCCAATGGGTTAGGATACGGCCGATCCGTCATCCCGGTAGCCTCGTTCATGAAAAAATTGACCCATACGGCCTGTTTTCTATCCGCAGCGGCGCTGCTGCTGCTCAGCACAGCCCAAGCGCAGGATACGACTGCGCCGGAGCATCCCGCGACGGCTGCCAAGCCCGCACACACCTCCGCAGCCAAAGGCTCAACGAGTGGTGCCTTGAGCACAACGAAGGACAAGCAGAGCTATGCGCTCGGCATGAATATCGCGGAAAACGTCAAGGCGCAGTCCGTCGAGATCGATCCGAATATTCTCCTCAAGGGCATGAAAGACACGCTCTCGGGCGGCAAGACCCTGCTTACGATCGATGAAGAGCACGCGACCCTGATGGAGCTGCAGAATGGTCTGCGCAAAGCTCAAATGGAAAAGATGGCGAAGGCCGGTGAGAAGAACAAGACTGAAGGCGCGGCGTTCCTCGCGGCCAACAAGAGCAAGCCTGGCGTCGTGACTCTGCCAAGTGGTCTGCAATACAAGATATTGCACGCCGGCACGGGACCCAAGCCAACGGCGTCTGATTCGGTGTCGTGCAACTACAAGGGCACGCTCATCGACGGTACCGAGTTCGACAGTTCCTATAAGCGCGGTGAGCCGACCACGTTTCCGGTAAGCGGCGTCATCAAGGGTTGGACCGAGGCGCTGCAACTCATGCCGGTCGGATCCAAGTGGCAGCTATTTGTGCCAGCGTCGCTCGCCTATGGCGACCACGCGGCAAGCGCGATCATTGGGCCCGACGCCACCTTGATCTTTGAGGTGGAGCTCGTCTCCATTCAGGACAAGAACGCGGCGAAGGTGCCGACGACGCCCGAGAAGAAGTAGCCGCTCGGGCGCTGCGCGCCCGCTTTGCCTGCGGACGCAGGCGCGACTTGATCGCGCCTGGTCTCTCAGGCCGCTTTGCTGCCTGTAGTCGAGCACGTGCGCGCCACGCATGGGCTTCTTGTCTTTAGTGGCCGATCGTCGAGTCGATGAACGAATCAAGATCGCGCTTCATCTTTTGCAGAGATGGCGGATTCACGTACATCATGTGACCGGCTTCGTAGTACTGCATCTTGATGCGAGTATTGAGTCCCGGTGGAAGCCCCAGGTGCGACATCACGTACTCGGTGGCCGAGAACGGCGTTGCCAGATCAAAATAGCCATTCAGTACCAGCACGCGCAGATCCGGGTCCTGCACGAGCGCGTGAGCAAGATCGACGCCGGAGTTGACGAACGGCTGCTCGGTGCTCGCTCCGATCGGCCGGTGCACCCACTTCCAGTGGCTACCCACATCTTCATTCAGCGTCCGGTAGGTCTTGCCTTGGCCGAAACCTAAGTCGCCATGATAGTAGTCCATGAATGCGGCGGTGAATGCAGCGCTGATCCCGCTCGACTGCGGGTCATAGTCCGTGAACTTTTCCAGCGGATCCTGCGTAGGTCCGGTAAAACGCGCATCAAGACGTCCCAACGTCTTGTGCTGGGACTTCAGAAGCTCGTGTACGAACGCATTCTCTGACACGCGCAGATTGGCCGCTTTGAGATACTCAACCGAAAGCCCCGTGTATTGGTGCAGCTGTTCGGCGACGGCGTCGAGCTCCGCGTCTGTCATGGCGTCGCCCTTCATGAGCGCTGCATTGAAAGGTCCGATAGCGTAGCGTCTGACCTCATCGAGAAACGGGGCGAGCTCAGCCGGCTGATTAGGCAGCGCATGGTGATACCAGGCAACGGCTGCGTAGCCCGGCAGGTACACCGCATACGGCCGATCATTGCCGGGAACCTCGGCGAACAGCGCCTCAATGTCGGTCGCGACAGACACCAGAATAAGCCCGTTGAAAGTAAGCGAACGGCGCGCGCGCAAATAGTCGACGATCGCCGCGCCGCGAGTCGTGCCATAGCTCTCGCCGAGCAGATACTTCGGCGAATCCCAGCGCTTGTTGTCGCTCGTATATTGCGCAATCAGGCGGCTGACGGAGTCGATGTCCGGATCAACACTCCAGAAGTCCTCGTCCTTCTTGTCGCAGACCGCGCGGCTTAGCCCGGTCCCGACCGGATCGATCATCACAAGATCAGCCTTATCGAGCACGCCGTACTCATTGTCCACGAGTCTGAATGGCCCGGCAGGCGTTGGCTCGGGATCGGAAATGACGACGCGGCGCGGACCGAGCGCACCCACATGTAGCCATAGGGAAGCCGATCCCGGGCCACCGTTGAACGCAAACATGATCGGCCGTTGGGCGAGGTCCTTGACGTCGTGCCTGGTGTAGGCGACATAGCCCATGTTGGCAATTGGCTTATCTTCGTCGTCACGAATGACCATGACGCCGGCCGTTGCCGTGTAGTCGATAGCCTTGCCTTTGACGGTAATGTGATGCTGGGTCACCGACTGCTCGGCGTGGGGTTCTCTCTTCCAGGCTTCCTTTTTATCGCGGTCTTCTCCCTTGGAATTCTGGCAGAGCGCGCTGGTCGCCGATGCGGAGTCTTTGCCCTCGTCGGCCCATGCCGCGCCCGCCAACGTCGCCACAACCACGCTAAAACTCACCGCCAACAGTCTGTTCACTGTAGTGATCTCCTGAGGTGCCACGACGGTCGCTGCCACCGCCGAGATGAAAACGCGGCCGCAAGTGTAGTAGGCCGGCTACATGTTTGTGAATGAATGCGGTGGAGGGAGGCGTCCTTGCGACGCTTTGCGCGCAGATTGGCGATCGCAGATACCTCGCCGGCGGCCTCAAAACCTCTGCTAGGCGGCTGCAACACTCACGCGGTTACGACCCGTAAGTTTGCTGCGATACAGCGCCTCATCGGCCCGCCGCAAGAGCGCGGCGGAGGTGAATGCGGCCGCATCGCAAGCAGGAGTGAGCGCTGCGACGCCAAGACTTGCCGTCACGCTCAAAGGTCCGGCCGTCGTCATGATTGGCGTCAACTCAAGGATCGCGCGAATCTTTTCCGCCGTTGCCAGCGCGCCGGGAAGTTCCGTCTCAGGCAGAACGATTGCAAATTCCTCGCCTCCGTAACGAGCTATCCAATCGCTGCCCTGACGGATAACACCGCGTGCGCGCAGTGCAAATTCCCGCAGCACCTCGTCGCCGACAACGTGACCATACTGGTCATTGATATTCTTGAAACGGTCGAGGTCAGCCATGACGACACTCAGGCAGTGGCCATAGCGCCGCGCACGCTCGGCTGCCTGTGGAAGTTCATCGTCCAGATGGCGGCGATTGAACGTGCCGACCAGTGCGTCGATGACGGTGAGCTGCCAGATTCTTTCATTTGCCGCCCGCAGCGACAGCTCGAGCTGCACGATGCGCCAGCCGGCATTGACATGGGCAAGAAGCTCCGCCGGGTTGATGGGCTTGCGAATAAAATTATCGGCCCCTGAACCGAGCGCGCCGACCACGTTCTCGGCGGAGCCGTGACCCGTCAGCAGCAGGATATACACGTAGCCGGGAAGGTTGGCCTCGCGCACATGCCGACACAAATCGGCGCCATTCATGCGCGGCATTTCCCAATCGGTGAGCAGGATATGAAACGGATCGTGCTTTATCTTCTCGAGCGCCTCAATCCCGTCGGCGGCGCAATCCACGACGTAACCGCCCTGCTGCAGGAATGTCTGCAGCAATTCACGCTCCATGGGCGAGTCTTCGGCGATCAGCAAGCGAGGTACCGGGTACGTCGCATCGATTGGTCTTTCAGCCGGCCGTATCGGATTGCCAACGAATGTCAATAATGACCCGCCGTGAAACCCCGGTGTCGATCTAGGTAGCAAGTTTCGTGCCGCCGGAGGCGGCGTTTGTGAGGTTGCGTGCAGTATTGATCAGCGCCAGATGCGAAAACGCCTGCGGAAAATTCCCCAATTGACGCCTGCCGACCGGATCATATTCTTCGGCTAAGAGTCCCACATCGTTGCGCAGCGTCAATAAGCGTTCAAACAGTGCACGCGCTTCGGCGAGGCGACCCTGCAGGACGTAATTGTCGGCGAGCCAAAAGCTGCACGCCAAAAATGCGCCCTCCCCCGGCGGCAAACCGTCGGTTCCCGCTTCCGTCCGATAACGCACCACAAGACCATTGCGCAGCAAATTTTTTTCAATGGCGGCGACCGTGCCGCGCACACGCGCGTCGGTCGCCGGCAGAAAGCCCACCTTGGGAATCATCAACAGACTTGCATCGAGAGCAGTCACACCGTAGGACTGGACAAACGAGTTCTGCGCTGAATCAAACCCACGCGTGCAGACTTGTCGATGAATGGTATCGCGAACGAGCCGCCAGCGATCTAACGGACCCTCGAGTTTGAATTCCTCAGCCGAGCGCACGGCGCGGTCAAAGGCAACCCAGGCCATGACCTTGGAA
>Ga0075522_10004412_pt1 | contig 10026 bp, 1 predicted proteins | sample NGEPerA_FD_74796 | JGI IMG/M metagenome (GOLD analysis project Ga0075522, IMG submission 74796) | Arctic peat soil microbial communities from the Barrow Environmental Observatory site, Barrow, Alaska, USA - NGEE PermafrostL2-A | ecosystem: Environmental > Terrestrial > Soil > Wetlands > Peat ...
CCAGGCTAGCCGGGCGCTGTCGGCTTGTGCCCAGCACCTGACTCTGCAAGCTCTCGCTGTGTGTTCGGATCGGGACGGGTGGCGCTGCACATCTGGCGACCGAGAAGCGGCTGCGCTCACAGGTTGGAGGAAGGCACGACGCTCCACGTGCCGGGGTCGTGGTGCGGAGCTTGGGGGTTTTCCCGGCGACGCCGTTTCGCATGCCCTGCTTGGTCGATGAGTCACACCCAGACTATGGGCGTCGTACCTGCGTCGGCCGTTGTGGGTGTTCGTGATGGTGCGTGTAAGCAGATGGGGCGAGCCTGCGAAGCGCTCTTGCAGGTCAGCCGTGCGCCCGGTCATCAGACGCACCCAGAGTGGTATGAGCCCCATTTCCGGCGACTGGATGCGACTCGTCATTTGCTTGACGCGCTCGGGTGGGGACAAACGCCAGAGGACGTGCGCCTTGACTTCGGTCGCCACGCCGATACGTTGCTCGCAGTGGTCCTGAGCGTGCTCTCGAGGGGCGAGCAGGATCGGCCTGCAGCACGTGATGCTCTTCCTGCGTTGCGCGATCTCGCAGCCGAGCTCAGACTCATTCAAGCCTCGCAAGCTGGCATAGCATCGGGTACAAGAACTGCGAGTCACCCGCGCCTCACAGAGCGCCAGACAGAGATCCTGTCCTATCTCAGGGTGGGCGCTACGTATGCTGAGATCGCGGCCGCCCTACACATCTCGGTTGAGACAGTTCGCACTCATGCCCGACATCTCAGGCGCAAGTTCAATGTGAAGGCGAGCAGCGAACTCACCGGATCGTCCGACGTCCGCCAGCGATGAACATCCGTTGCCGCGCGGACCGTTATCCCTCGCCGGCTAGTTGCAGCACTGTCTCGGTGCTCATTGCGCTGGCCGCAACCTCGTAGTGTTTAGCTACTCGTTTATCACTCTCATGATGGGAGTGAGTTGATCGTCTAGAGACGACTGGTACCGCTATTCTCTCACCCTCAGTTCACCCCCTGAATTGATTGACAAGTCGTGACTCTGCGGGTTACCGTCGGCTGGCCTGTGTTCCACATGCCGATACTGGGGGCTGAATGCGAATCTCTGTACATACACTTTCTAGCTTGTTGCGCCGCGTAGCGGCATTCGCCGGCTTCGGCCGGAGTATGCGTGGTGTCTTGCTCTTGTGTACTGCTCTAGGTGTCTGGCTCGGGACGACGGCGTTCTCGTATGCCGCCACGGGCCCTAACGCGCCGGCTGGTCCGTCCCTGCTCTCCGGTTCGTTGTTTGGTCCGGGTGGTCAGGTTTCGCCGCTGCTCGCCGGCGAACAGCTGGCTTTGCGGCAGGCTGCGCTTGAAAGCCCGGTCGCGGTCGAAGAACGGACCGCGTCGCGTACCCGCTATCAAGGGCTTGCCCGTCCTGGGGTCGTCTCGTTGGCTGAAGGCGTGTTCAGTGTCCAGCGGCCGCGGTGGTCGCCGCCTTCACCAACCGAAGAGCCCATCACGGAGTATCTCGGAGAAGACTCGGCGAAGGTGTCCGTTGGTGGAAAGCACCTAATCATGGCGTCCTCGGTGCCGCTGCGTAGCGCGGTCGGCTCGGGCCGCCTGCAACCGACATCGTTGGCGTTGAGCGAACAGGGTGGCGCGTTCGTGCCCGCGAACCCTGTGGTTCCGGTGTCGATCGCCAGGGATCCCTCCGGTGGCGTCTCGCTGCCCGCGGGGGTCTCGATAGCCCCCGTTCAGGCTGTCTCGCTGGAATCTCCCGTGGTGGTGGGTGATCAGGTGCTTTTCCCGAACACGGCGTTGGACACTAACTACATGGTGGAACCCGTCCCGTCGGGTGTAGAGATGTCGTGGCTTTTGACTTCTGCTCGGAGCTCTGAAGAAAACGCGCTGCAATTCACACTCCCGGCCGGTGCGTCTTTGCGGCTCAGCAGCAGCGGCGATGGCGGAGCCGAAGTGATCGAGCAGGGCGTGGCAATCGGGCGCATACCGTCAGCGACGGCCACCGAGGCCAATGGCGTGGTTCTGCCGGTGAGCTACACCGTGTCCGGGGACAAACTGATCACTCATGTCGACCTCTCAGGGAGCGTCGCGTTTCCGGTCCTAGTAGATCCGGCATACACCGACAGTGAGGGCTACGGCAACTATGGCGCGGGAACCTGGGGAGGCTGGGCCACGGGCAGCGATTGCAGTGAATGCTACTACTGGGCCGAGAGTGCGGGCGAACTCGGCGTCGCGATCGGGCCGGGCGACTGGACAGTCAATGACCGCGGCGAATGGTGGATCAGCGCACCCGGAGGACTGGCATCCGAAGGCGGCGCCGGAATTGTCAGGGTCGACCTCGACGGGCTCACGCACGAAACGGCAGAGTCTCTGGCTTTCCTAGAATTCACCGGGAGTGATGGGCCTCAGCCTGGCTGGACGTTCAACGGCGAACACGAACCACACGGGATTGAAGGGTTCGGCCCGTATATCTCAGTTGCCCCACTCTCGAATATGGACATGGCTCTGTGTGCCCAGGAGGGAGGCGGCACCGAAAAAGAAGGCGACCTCTGCAACTACAACGACGACGCACTGACCTTCCGGTTCGGGAACATCATCGCGGAGGCCGCGACCGTTACGCAGAGCACACGGCTTCAGGGGGTAAGAGTCCTTTATCTTCAGGAAAGCTACCCGCTCGCCGTCGAACTCCAGGGCTACAACAAACACGGATGGAGCCAGTACGGCCCGTCGAGCATGCACGTTCGAGCGCACGATGGTGGGACTGGCGTTGCAGGCGTCAAGATCCAGATCCCCGCTGGCTTTGAAAAAGAAAAAGCATCATATTTCGCTCAGAATTTCCCGTGCAATGCTACGGAAGGCACGGTCTGCCCCAATGAAGTGACGTCTAACGCCTCGGAAAGCCTCGCCAGCGAGCCGACTGGCCCCCTCTACATTGGGGTCTATGCGTCGAATGCTGTTGGGCTCACTCGCGAAGAGGAAGTGAACGCCAACGGCGAAGAACATCACGACAAAGATAACAATGAAACCATCTTCCACCCGACCCTGTATATAGACCACACGCCGCCGGTCCAAGCAGCGCTCACCGGCTCGCTAGCGGAAGCAAATGGGCAGGTCATCAACAGCGGCAACTATGGCCTGGGGTTCAGTGCTGAAGACGGAAGCACAGGCTCTCCGCAGTCGGGCGTGAAGTCGTTGCGGGTCCTGGTCGATGGCAGCAAGTCATATGAAGTTACGACGAACTGCCCGGAACCAACCGCGGTGCCATCGCCTTCGTGCTTCTCGTTGTCGGGGTCGTGGACGATGGAAGGCCGCAAGTACGGCGCGGGACTCCACACCATCACCGTCATCGCTACGGACTGGATGGGCAACGAAAGCTCCAAATCGGTCACGGTGACCGTGAACGAAGCGCCGTCGCAGGCGGCCGGTCCGGGGGCTGTGAACCTCAAAACCGGCGCCTACACGCTTAGCACCCAAGACGTGTCGGTCGGCGCTCCGGGTGGCTCCCTCTCCGTTGCCCGGACCTATAACTCCCGTCAGCTCACCGGCGTCGAAGGGGGTGCCGGCCCGCTCGGTGCAGCGTGGAGTCTCAGCCTCCCTGACTCATCTGCTAATGGTGTTTGGCAGAGCTTGAAGGCGATGCCAAACGGCAGTGTGCAGGTCACTACCGCATCTGGCCAGCTCGTCACGTTCGTGGCCGAAGGAAGCGGCTACAAGTCGCCGAGCGGATATCAGACGGTGTCGCTGACCGAGACCTCGAAAAGCCCCCTCGAATACAAGATCAGCGATGCTGCCGGTAACGCCACGAACTTCGTCCGCGTGAGTAGTAGCGAAGAAGAAGCACCCTTGCTGGTGCCGAACGCGGTGGTGCAGGCGACGGGGGCTGGCGGCCTGAACAAGATGAGCTACGTCTTCACGAAGACAACGGAAGGCGTGGTGGAGCCAAAAGAGATCATCGCGCCCGCGCCGTCGAGCATCAACTGCCTCACGGCGCTCGTGCAAGGCTGTCGGGCACTCGAATTCGTCTACAGCACCGCGACGACCGCGGAAGGCGAAAGCGAGAGTCAATGGAACGAATTCAAAGGACGGCTGGCGGAAATCAAGTTCGTGGCCTGGTCGACTTCCGCGGGGAAAATGGTCCAGACACCGGTGGCCAAGTACGCCTACGACTCACAGGGCAGACTGAGGGCGGTATGGAACCCTGAAGTGACGGGTCCCCTGAAGACGATCTACGGATATGACTCCGCCGGCCATGTGACTGCGATCACGCCCCCTGGCCAGGAGACCTGGACGCTCTCCTACGGCACGAGCGCGGGGGACACCAACACAGGGCGGTTCCTGAAGGCCACGCGAGCCCCATCCTCGGCTGCGGTGTGGGCTGGGACAGCGCTTGCCTATACGGCGGTACCCGCTTTGAAAGGAACGCCGCGAGAAGGCTCACGCATGGCGGTTTCGACCGGCACATGGACGGGGAGCCCGGTTAGTTACAGCTACGCATGGGAGAACTGCAAAACGTCTGCTGGCGGGGAATGCACGCAGATACTCGGCGCTGATAACCCGAACTACACACCCGCCGCGAGCGACGTGGGCCGCTACATCGTGGCGCAGGTCACCGCGACGAGCGGCGCGGGCTCGGTCACCGTGTCGAGCAACACGAGCGCGATCGTCACCAAAGCGCCGATCACGGAATACACCCTAAGCAACAGGCCCGCCTACATCACCGAAGGCTCTGACGGCAATCTATGGTTCAGCTACGCTTCCACGACCGGAACCATTGGCGTGATGTCACCGGCGGGCAAATCGCTCGCGACGTACACGATCGGCGGCGAACCCGCCGGAATCACCTCCGGACCAGACAAAAAACTCTGGATGGCCAACCCGGCCACCAACGCCGTGGACACCATCGCCACCAACGGCACGGGCCTGAAAGCGTATGCGTTGAAACACGAAGGATCGTCCGTGGCCAACATCGTGTCTGGCTCTGACGGCAATCTGTGGGTCACCGAGCCAGGTAAAGGCTATGTCGGCAAGCTCAACACCAAAGGCGAAGTGCTCGCCGAATACGCGCTGCCAACAGGAAGCACACCAGCAGGCATCGCCGCGGGGCCAGATGGAAACCTCTGGGTCGCTGAGACGGGTATCAGCAAGATCGCGAAGATCACGACCACGGGCGCGATCACCCAATACACGCTCCCCGGCGAAAGCGCCCCGTACGGAATCGCCGCTGGCGCCGACGGCAATCTATGGTTCGCAGAGTCAGGGACAAGCGCAATCGGGAAGATAACTACGAGCGGCGTCATCAGCGAATACCCGCTCGCACCAGGGCTAGCGCCACACAACATCGCGGCCGGCCCAGAAAAAACGCTGTGGTTCACGAGCAGCGCCGCTAACGTGATCGGGAAAATCAGCACCAGCGGCCTTGTCACGACGTTCGCTGTGACCACGCCGAGCGCGGTAACACCCGGCCCTGAATCGACGGTTTGGTACACCACAGGAGCGAACTACACGGTAGGCAAGCTCACGCCTGCGGTAGCGTCCGAAGGCGAATACATCGCGCCAGGAGCAGGCACGACGGTCGACTACAACGTGCCTCTGCTAGGCGCTGGCCTGACGAACATGACGAAATCCGCGGTCGGATCGTGGGGGCAGACAGACCTCCCGGCGGAAGCGACCGCGATCTTTCCGGCTGACGAGCCTCAGGCGTGGCCCGCGACGGACTATCGCCGCGCAACGGTCTATTACCTGGACTCGAGCCAGCGCACCGTCAATGTCGCAAAGCCCGGCGGAGGGGTCAGCACAAACGAATACGACACCCACAACGACACGACGAAGTCGCTCAGCGCGGACAACCGAGCTACCGCGCTCGCCGCCGGCAGCAAATCAGCCGAAACGGCAAAACCGCTCTACAGCGAAGACAAATACAACAGCGAAGGCACCGAGCTCCTTGAAACCCTCGGCCCAGAACACAAAGTCAAGCTACCTGGCGGCAGCGAAGTCGCGGCGCGCAAGCAGACCAAGGACACCTATAACGAATCCGAAGGCCCTACAGGCGGCGGTCCGTACCGGCTCGTTACATCAGCAACCGAAGACGCCCTGACGGGCGGCAAAGAAGAAGACAAGCGCACCGTCAACACGTCTTATTCCGGCCAGGAAAAACTGGGGTGGAAACTACACGAGCCGACATCTATCACGAACGCGCCGGGCGGCATGAACCTCGTGCACAGCATCCTCTACAACCCCACAACAGGAGCTTCGACAGAAACCGCGATGCCGGGAAGCGTGAGCAGCGAAACGGGCGGGGAGAGCTTCTACCGGCAGTTCGCGTCAAATGGCAGCGGCGCTGGCCAGGTCAGCAACCCGGCTGGAGTGGCGCTCGACGCGCACGGCGAACTCTGGGCTGCTGACGAAAGCAACAACCGGCTCGATCACTTCACGAGCGCGGGCGTGTTTGTCTCTGCTGTCGGGTACGGCGTCAGTAACGGCGAAGCGAAACTCCAGACCTGCACCAGCAGCTGCCAGGCCGGAAAAGCTGGATCGGGCAACGGACAGCTCTCCCAGCCCATGGGCATAGCGATCTCGGCCGGCAACATCTACATCGCCGACTACGCCAACCACCGGGTCGAGATTCTCAACGAAAAAAGCGAATACGTCGGGACGATTGGAAGCAAAGGCACCGCCGCTGGACAAATGGAAGGACCGGTCGCGGTCGCAGCGACCGCCTCTGATGTCTGGGTCGCAGATCGCTCCAGCTACCGGATCGATGAGTTCACGACGAGTGGCACCTTCGTTCAAGCAGTCGGCTACGGCGTCAGCAACGGAGAATCGAAACTAGAGACCTGCACGGCCGTTTGCAAAGTCGGACTATCCGGCAGCGGCACCGGACAGTTCGGGATCGTCAGCGGGATCGCGGCGATCTCTGGAGATGTGTATGTGGCCGACTACCTGAACGGCCGGATCGAGGAGCTGAGCGAAAAAGGCGAATACATCGCCACGATCGCGAAAAGCGGCAGCGGCAACGGGCAGCTAACGTTGCCAACGGGAATCGCAGCAGCAGCCGGCGGCAACCTCTACGTCAGCGATTCCGGTGACGGCCGCATTGAGGAGTTCACAGCGACGGGCGCCTATTTGGCTCAGTTCGCCACGAAAGGCACCGGCGCTGGGCAACTATCGACACCGGAAGGTCTCGCTGTGAGCTCCGCTGGCACCGTGTACGTCGCGGACAAGGGCAACAACAGGATCTCGCAATGGGTGCCGAGCCTGAGCGGCAACACCGGCAGCTACACGAGCCAGACGATCTACTACACCCCGAAAACGGAAGCCACCGTCGCGGAATGCCGAAACCACCCGGAATGGGCGAACCTCCCATGCCAGACCAAGCCCGCGCACCAACCCGAAGTAGCAGGCCTCCCACCCCTACCGGTGACGACCTACATCTACAACATCTGGGACGAGCCAGAAGTGACGAAAAGCACGAGCGAATCGGCGACCCGCACAGAGACCGACCACTATGACACCGCCGGCCGACTCGTAACGAAGGAAACAACCTCGAGCACCGGGACCACGCTCCCCGCGGTGACCTACAAATACAGCAAAGACACCGGGCTCATCCTGACCGAAGTAACGGGATCAGGGGCGTCTGAACAGAAGATCATCAACGAATACAACCATCTCGGGCAGCTCGTCACCTACACCGCTGAGGGGAAGATCACGAACTACGAATACGAACCCGCGGGCGGCTTCCGGCTCCTCAAGATCACCGACGAAAAGGGCTACCAGACCTTCGCGTACAACGAAACCAGCGGCCTCATGACGTCCATGCACGACTCGGGGGCGGGCACATTCACAGCCACATACGACCCCGAAGAAAACCTTGTCAGCGAACGGATGCCGAACGGGCTCGTGGCAAGCACAACGCGCAACCCGGTCGGGGAAGCGGTCAACCTCGAATACGTCAAGGAAACCAGTTGCACCGAACACTGCAAATGGCTGACAGACACCGTCTCCCCGTCCATACACGGCCAATGGATGAGCCAGAGCACGACGCTCGCCACCAGCACGCTAGCGACCCAGACCTATAGCTACAACGAAGCTGGCTGGCTATCCCAAGTCCAGGAAACCCCAGGCGGCGGGAAATGCGCTACCCGGATCTACGCCTACAACGCCGACGGCGACCGGACAAGCCTGACCAGGCGACCGCCCGCGACCGGAGGCGGCTGCGGCACCGAAGGCGGAGAAGTCGAAACACACGCCTACGACACCGCCGACAGGCTCCTCGACCTCGGCGCCTCCTACAACCCATTCGGCGACATCACGAACCTCGCAGGAGCAGACGCCGGAGGCTCAGAACTCATCAGCAGCTACTACACCGACGGACAACTCGCCACCCAAGAACAAGGCACCCAAACCAACAGCTACAAGCTCGACCCCGACCGCCGCACAGCCGAAACCATCGCCACCGGCCACACCACCTCGACATTCGACAACGAGTACGACGGCCCCGGAAGCACCCCATCATGGCTCTACTACCCCATCGCAGGGGAATGGACAAGAAACATCTACGGCATCGCAGGAACCCTCGACGCGACACAAGCCCAAACCGAAACCCCCGAACTCCAACTCTCCAACCTCCACGGCGATACAATCGCGACCGTGCCGAATACCGAAACCGCGAAAGTAATCAAATCGGCGCTCGAAACGACCGAGTACGGGGTGCCCAACAGCACCGAACCCCCAGCGCACTCATGGCTCGGCGCATCAGGACTCCGAACAGAACTCCCATCCGGCGTCCTCGACATGGGCGCACGCTCCTACGTCCCGCAACTCGGCCGCTTCCTACAACCAGACCCCCAACCAGGCGGCTCCGGCAACGCCTACGCCTACGTCCACGGGAACCCCCTCAACGAAAGCGACCCCAGCGGCGCATGGAGCCAAGAAGGCACCTCCGGCGGACTATCGGCAATCGGCTCAGGCGAAGCCATCTACCTCGAAGGCGCCGTAGGCGTAGCCGCCGGCGCAGTCATGCCACCACCCCCCAACCTCCAAGCCGAAGCCGCATTCGCCGCAAACCCCCCTGGCGACCAAGCCACCGCCGGAGGCGAAGAATACGAAGAATGGGAAGAATGGGAAGAATGGGAATACGAATATGCCGCAAACGCTCACGGCCCAAAGCCTGCCCGGGTAGCACATATAGAACCGGCCTCGCTTTATCAGCCACTCGGCGAAGCCGAGGCTCAGACGCCCAACGAGGAAGAATCAATACTCGGTGCCCGCATACCCATCGCCGGTCCAGTTTGCGGAACTAGCTCATGTAAGCGCGAACGAAGCAAATATCACAGTCATGAAGGGCCATCGGCAACGTGCCGCGCAGGACGTGGGTCCGCGTGCGTGCGCGGCAGGGCAGAAGGAAGCCCGTGGGAGCCGGTGGATGCCATGTGCATATTGGCCGGGTGGTGGGTGCCAGACTGTTGGGCGTATGGTGCCGTAAGGACGGTAACAACCGAGAAATAACTACTCGCAGCAGTAGGAGGTGCGATCGGAGTGAGGGTGCTAAGTAATCAACAGTTTCAGCGGACGGCTCGTGGGGTTCTCCCAATCGCTAGTGTGATGCTGATGTCAGCCGTCGTTGCGAGAGTCGATTCCCACAGTCACGCGACGATGTGGATCGTGCTGCAATTCACTGGTCTGGTGGCGGGCGCACTTTGTGTCCCGTTTGTGGCCTATCGGCGTCTGACGAGTGACGCGAACAAAAAACCATAGATACAAGCTCTGGTTCGCGAGGCACATGGCGGGAAGCGCGCGTCGGCTCACAGACGGATCAAGCGAGGCGCAGACAAGCTGAGTGCCTCCGTCAATATGCGAGCAGACGCAAACGCGAAGTATGGACCGCACCTCGGCGGGCAGGCGGTCCAGGGCGGTCAGTCTTAAGCGCCATCACGTAGCACACGCCAGCGGCAAGCGCCGTAGAGTAGAATTAGTGCGGTATGTGGCGCGCATTCTCGGTTCGTCAGGTCTCGTCTAGGTCGAGTCCTTAAATGACCTATGTGGA
>Ga0075522_10004413_pt1 | contig 10025 bp, 9 predicted proteins | sample NGEPerA_FD_74796 | JGI IMG/M metagenome (GOLD analysis project Ga0075522, IMG submission 74796) | Arctic peat soil microbial communities from the Barrow Environmental Observatory site, Barrow, Alaska, USA - NGEE PermafrostL2-A | ecosystem: Environmental > Terrestrial > Soil > Wetlands > Peat ...
GTTCAGCATGGGCATGCTCAGATCGATGAGGGTGCAATCCAGATCCGGAATCTTTTCCAGCATCTTCAGCGTATAGTTTCCCGCACCGCACCCGATGTCCAGCAACTGTTTTGCCTGTGGATTCACGAACAGAGCCGCCCGCGTCACCAGATCCAGCATCAGTGGGGCATCTATGATGGTTTGTTGTCCGGTTTCCAGGTTGGAAAACCGCTCCACGTCCTGGTCAAAACGTTTGCGGATTTCATCCATGCCGGATTTTCCTGAATAATTCATAGCCTTTATTTTTTGATTTTTACTTTTTTCACAAACCGGAACAGCAATAAGACAGAAGCCATCGTCAATCCGGCAATAAATCCAAGCCATATGCCGGGTGATTTCATATGAAAATGGAAAGCCAGCAGATACCCGGCCGGAAGTCCGATCACCCAATAAGCGATCGTAACCAGCAGGGTTGGCATTCTAACGTCTTTTATTCCCCGCAACAGCCCGGCGCCGATGGCCTGCGTACTATCCGAAATCTGAAAAACGGCAGCAAATAACAACAGCACGGAAGCCAGATGAACCACTTCGGGATTCCGGTTAAACAGTCCGGGCAATTGCCAGCGGAATAAGATAAAACAACAGGCGCAGAAACTTCCGTAAATCAGCGCGGTAATGAAAGTACTTCTTCCGATGATCCTGATCTGGTTCCAATCGGATCTTCCATAAGCATTGCTTACCCGGATGGAACCTGCCTGGGAAAGTCCCATGGAAACCATAAAAGTAAACGATGCACAGCTTAGAGCAATTTGGTGCGCGGCCTGCGCTATGGCACCGATGGTGCCGATGATAATGCCCGAAACAGCAAACGCGCTCACTTCCATGCCCAGCTGCAGGCTGCTGGGTATGCCGATGTGGAGTAGCTCCATCATGGTTCTTCCATTTAACTTCCATTGCCTTCGGCTGACCTTCCTGTACCTTCGGAAAGTTCCGTGTTTCAGAATGATGGCGCCCAGCACGATAAAAATAAGCGTACGTGTGATCAGTGTGGCCAACCCCGCACCCCGCAGTTCCATGCGCGGAAATCCCCAGTTGCCGTAAATGAATAACCAGTTCAGGAATGTATTCACCGGCAAAGCTCCCAGGGAAAGGATCATGGCTGTTCGGGTGTATTCCAGTCCGTCCGTAAACTGTTTAAGGGTCATGAACAGCAGCATGGGAATGATGGAGATACCCACCATCAGCATAAAAGGATAGGCCAGCACGGCAACCTCCGGATCCTGTCCGAGGTAAAATAAGACTTGCCGGCAGAAAACAAGAGCCAGGGAGATCAGGATGGCAAATAGGGTACAGAGAAAAAAACCATTAAACAGGTAATGCGATACCTGCTGATCATCCCGCCGGCCATTGGCCATCGAAACCATCTGGGAAACGGACATGGTCATGCCGATACCGATCACAAAAGGTATGTTCACGGCATTCATCACCAGTGCCGCTGCAGCCAGGTGTTTATAACTGATAGCGCCTACCATGGCCGTATCAATGAGATGCAGGGACATCTGCGCCAGTTCCCCAATAATGATGGGCACCGCCAGCCGTATCGTTTTATAAGCTTCCGTATTTCTCCAGTTCCGGGACATAGTCATAATAAAAAGCCTGCAAAGGTAAATGATGTTGCACAGGAAACCGGATGGGATTTGTAACCAGTTCATCCAGTAACTTGTAAGAAAATAAGGCAGATGACTGACATCCGTTGGGGTATTTTGGGTTCCGGGAATATTGCCCGCAAATTTGCATCAGATCTTCGTTATGTGGAGGGTGCAAGACTGGTTGCCGTGGGATCCCGGCATCAGGACAAGGCTGATGCCTTTGCTGCAGAATTCCCGGCACCATACAGGCACAATAGCTATGAGGCGCTGGCGGAAAATACCGAGGTGGATGTGATCTATATTGCCTCACCGCATTCCATGCATCATGCGCATACCCTGATGTGCCTGGAAAGAAAAAAAGCCGTGCTCTGTGAAAAAGCGCTGGCCATCAATTCGAGGCAGGTGAAGGAAATGGTTGATAAGGCCCGGAAGGAAAAAGTATTTTTGATGGAGGCCTTCTGGACGAAATTCCTTCCCCATTACCAAAAACTACAGGCGATGCTGCAGGAAGCTGTATTGGGCGATTTAAAAAATTTCCTGGTAAACTTTGGATTCATTCCCAATGCCCCTGTTCCCCAAAGATTGTTTGATCCGGCCCTGGGCGGCGGGACCCTGCTGGATATCGGTATTTATAATGTATTCATGGCCATTTCGGTTTTAGGAAGACCGGATCATATCGAGGCCAGCATGACACCGGCTTCTACCGGGATAGACGAACAGTGTGCCATATTGTTCAAATACAAAAATGGCGCACTGGCGCAGTTGTTTTCCAGTTTTTCCACCAACCTCGCCACGGAGGCCGATATCAGTGGCAGCAAAGGCAGGATCCGGCTTACCCATCGTTTTTATGAGCCCGGCACCCGCATTGAATTTTATCCCGGACGGATTGACAGCAAACAGGTTTTGGATGTTCAACGCAAACCGGGAATTGGCTACCATTATGAGGCCCGTCATGTATGCGAATGCCTGCGGAAAGGATTGACGGAGAGTCCGGTGATGACTTTTGCCGACAGCCTCTTACTCATGGAGACCCTGGATCGCATCCGGAAAATTGCCGGGATCCGGTATCCAGAGGACAGGTAAAGAAGCACTGTATTCTCTAATAATCATTACGGAAAAAAAATAATCTCCCTTGCGATGGCATAAAACAGGCCAAATCTGGGAAAGGGATCTTTCAGTTGTAACCTTTCCTTCCCGCAATGATCTAATCTCAAAAGACATTATCCCGCATGGCTTACCAGCTTTTTCAGATACTCACTGGTGATTTCATTTTCCGTAATGGTGGTCAGTCCTTCGCCGTTTAATAATTGCAACGCTGCCCGCTTCATTGCGCGGACCGCTATTTTCAGAAATCCGGGGCCCGTGCTTAGTCTTGCCACCCCTATTTGTGTCAACCGCTTTAAATCCGGAATGCCGGGAATAGCGAGAATATTTACCGGGCAGGAAAGTGCGGTGACCAGTTTTTTAATATCCTGTTCCCTGTTCATCGTGATCGGATAAATACCGTCGGCTCCTGCTTTCAGGTAAGCCATTCCCCTGTTCCGGGTTTCTTCCCATTTTTTTCCGGCACTCACCCATTCGGTGCCTTTCACATACACATCGGTCCTCGCATTGATATACAGTGGAATGCCTGCGGCTTCCACCGTCTCCCGCACCGCCCGCAGTCTTTTGCACTGAACTTCAATCGGGTAAAGCATTTTATTTTTAAAATCATAATCCTCGATATTAACGCCTACAATGCCGGCTTCCAGGATCTGATGTATATTTTCACGGAGTTCTTCTTCCGAATGGGCATATCCGCTTTCTATATCCGCCGTCACCGGAATGTGTACAGCAGCGGTTATTTTTTTCAGCAGGATCAGGAGATCACTAAACTTCAGGTTTTCACCATCTGCCACGCCATGGGTATAGGAGATCGACGCGCTGGCAGTGGCCACGGCGGGATAACCCAATTCCTCCAGCAGCGCGGCTCCCAAGGGATCCCAAACATTGGGCAGGATCAATAATGATTTGCCAGCATGCAAATCGCGAAATGTTTTTGCTTTATCTGTCCGAGACGCGTTGATCATCCTATTTTATTTTTTTCCCGATACATTACAACGAACGAATGCTGACCGGATCTGGAACGATTTTCTTCTCCACCACGTGCTGATAAACAGTTTCGTCAATTTCCTTTTCACTTTTGGCAATCACTACCGTGGCCACCGAATTCCCGATGAAGTTGATGAGAGCCCTTCCTTCACTCATAAACCGGTCCACCCCGATCAGCAGGGCCAGTCCTTCCAGCGGAATCACCTTCATGGCCGTCAGCGTGGAGGCCAGTACAATGAACCCGCTCCCCGTTACGCCCGCTGCCCCCTTGCTGGTAATCAGCAGGATCCCGATAATCACCAATTGTTGCCCGAGGCTCATGTCAATCCGATAAACCTGGGCCAGAAAGATCACGCTCATGCTCAGGTAAATGGTGGTGCCATCCAGGTTAAAGCTATATCCTGTAGGGATCAGCAGACCGACCACTTCTTTTTCACATCCGGCCGCTTCCAGCTTTTGCATGATGGAAGGGAAAACGGCTTCACTGCTGCTGGCACCGAGTACAATCAGGATCTCTTCTTTAATGTATAGCAACAGTTTCCAGAAACTGAATTTATAATAACGACAGATAGCATTCAGCACGACAAAAAGAAAGACGAATCCCGTGAGGTAAAAACAGAGCATCAGCTTACCCAGCAGAAAAATACTGCCAAAACCAAATTTTCCAATAGTATAGGCCATGCCGCCGAAAGCGCCAATAGGACTCAGCCGCATGATCATATTCAGCATGCCGAAGATGATCTTGTTGATCCGGGTTATGCCGGTCAATACCGGCTTTCCAAAATCACCGGTTTGTTTCAGGGCAACGGCAAATAATATGCTAAAAAAAAGGATCTGCAGGATATCTCCTTTGGCAAAGGCATCTACGATACTGGAAGGGATGATGTGTGAAAAAAAATCGCCCCAGCTGAATTCACTGGCCTGCTTTGCAATATCGGTAACTACGGCCGAATGCGCCTGCGAATGCACAATACCGCTCCCGGGTTTTATGGCATTGGCAACAACCAGTCCGATGATCAGCGCCAGCGTGGAAACCACCTCAAAATAAACCAGGGCCTTCACCCCGAGCCGGCCCACTTTTTTCATACTGCCGGCGCCGGCAATGCCCATCACGATGCTGCAGAAGATAACCGGCGCAATGATCATGCGGATCAGGTTGATAAAACCATCCGCAATCCCTTTTGCCGCAGCAGCAAAACCGGGAAACAACCAGCCCGCAAAAACACCCAGGATGATGCCGATGAGGACCTGGATGTAGAGGACTTTTAAATATCTCATTGATTTGATTGGATGACGGTTGACGGATGACGGTTGACGGACTTTAATTTTGAATTCGCACAGGGGATCGGTCAACCGTCATCCAAAACAGTATTCACATTATCGCGCTGTCCACAATCCCCTGCGCTTCTTCCAGCATTTTCTGTAAGTGATCCTTTCCGCGGAAACTCTCCGCGTAGATTTTATAAATATCCTCTGTTCCCGATGGCCGCGCCGCAATCCATCCGTTTTCCGTGACGAGTTTAAGTCCGCCGATCGGGGCACCGTTTCCAGGGGCGTTAGTGAGGATGGCAGTGATCTTGTCGCCCGCCAGTGTTTTTTGCTGAATCTTTTCCGGAGAAAGTTTGCCCAGTTTGGCCTTCTGCTCAACGGTGGCCTTTGCTTCCACCCGGTCATACACGGATTCACCCAATTCTTTCGTCAGGTCCTGGTAAATTTCACCCGGATCGCGATTTAAAGTAGCCGTGATTTCAGCAGCGAGCAGGCAGGGAATAAAACCGTCTTTGTCTGTTGTCCATACAGTGCCATCCAGTCGGGAGAAAGAGGCTCCGGCACTTTCCTCTCCGCCGAAGCAAAGCGAGCCATTGAATAATCCGTCTACAAACCATTTGAAGCCGACCGGTGTTTCATATAGTTTTCGGCTGAGCTTAGCCGTTACCCGGTCAATCATCTGGCTGCTTACAACCGTTTTTCCAATAGCCGATGCGTTTTCCCACAACGGGCGGTGTTGCAGCAAAAAGAAGATGGCAGCCGATAAATAATGATTGGGCGGAAGCAATCCTGCGCTTTTCGTAACGATGCCATGCCGGTCATGGTCCGTATCACAGGCCATGGATATATCAAAACGGTCCTTCATTCCGATCAGTTGCTGCATCGCATACGGCGAAGACGGATCCATCCGGATCTTTCCGTCCCAGTCCACCGACATGAACCGGAAAGTAGGATCGACAACCTTATTCACGACGGTTAAATTCAGTCCGTATTTTTGGGCGATCGGTTCCCAATAATGAACACCTGCCCCGCCGAGGGGATCCACGCCCATCCGGATCTTTGAATCGCGGATGATGTCCAGGTTGATCACCTTGCCCAAATCCCCGATGTAATGATTCAGATAATCGAAACGGTGCGTGGTGGAAACGCGCAGGGCCTTTTCATAAGAAAATCTTTTTACATCCTTTAGCCCCTGCTCCAGGAATTCATTGGCTTTGGATTCAATCCATTTTGTGATTTCGGTATCGGCAGGCCCGCCGTTTGGCGGGTTGTATTTAAATCCGCCATCATCCGGCGGATTATGCGAAGGGGTGATTACGATGCCATCCGCCAGCCCTGCTGTGCGGTTGCCGTTGTACGTGAGTATGGCATGGGAGATTACGGGTGTGGGGGTATATTCGTCCTGAATGGCCAGCATCAGTTCCACGCCGTTGGCGGCCAGCACTTCGATGGCCGTAGTATAGGCCGGAATGGAAAGAGCATGTGTGTCTATTCCCAAAAATAATGGGCCTTCAATTTTTTGTTGTTTTCGGTACAAACAAATCGCCTGGCTGATCGCCAGAATATGCCATTCGTTAAAGGATCGGGTAAAGGAAGAACCGCGGTGACCGGAAGTTCCAAAAGCGACCCGCTGGGCCGGGATAGCGGGATCCGGCTTATCTGAATAATAAGCGGTGATGAGTTTGGGAATGTTGACGAGCATGGAGACGTCTGCGATTTTACCCGCCATAGGGCTTATTTTCATAGCTATTAAGTTAGTTTAATTTAAAGTTATTTGGAATAATTCCTATATTTATCCCAACTAAACTCCGTTTTTGAGAAAAACTGCTGCGATATTCCTTCAGTTCATCCTGCTGTTTAACATCGCGGGATATCGCGCCTGGTTCTACTATGCAGAGCGGAACGCGGATATAAAAATGGAGACGTCCCTGGACAATAATGAATACAATGAGGCTGATCTGATCACCCTCCGCGTTCCCCTCAACATGCCCTATCAAATAGAAAATGCCCGTTTTGAAAGGGTCAATGGCGAATTCAGTTTTGAAGGTAAAATCTACAGATATGTCAAGCGAAAGGTGAGCCAAGGCTCCCTGATTTTATTATGCCTTCCGGATGTTCAGAAGATGCACCTGAAAAATGCAAAAACAGCTTATGGTAATTACGCCAATGACATAACTTCTTCCTCCAATAAAAACACGGGGCATTCCGATACACAAAAAAATCATTCCGGCAGCGAATACGAAGCCTTTCTTTTCGGCTTCCGGATACCGTCCATGCTGCCCCTAAAATCCCTTATTACTGATCACACCAGCGCCGTACTACCGGAACTCCCGATGGCATCACTTATCAAACCTCCGCGGGCACTCGCCTGATCTTTCTTCCATTTAGCGTACGCTTCTTTTTTAACTACAGGGTTAATTATTTTGTTTATGTATCGATTACCACTGATAATCGGCATCGTATTATTATTTCTGACCGAAATAGCCAGGGTTTATTTCATCATGCCGTTCCCGGGAAGCCAGCAGGCCGATACCATCAACCTGGCCTATTTTATCGCAAAGAACAAATGGTTTCTGCGCATCATCGGACTGGTGCTGATTGCGCTGCCTGTCTACCGGATTTTCACAACAGGAAGAATCCGGATAAAGGTTTTACTGGCCATCGTATTTATTTTTTACGGCGCCATCTTCTACCTCTTCAATTTCCGCTTTGAAGCCGATAAAATGTTCTATCAGCCTTCAAATAAAAACTTTGCTACTGCGGAAAACAACACGATGGACGGCAACAGGCTGGTGATCGGGGTTGAAATTAACGGAGAAGCAAAAGCTTTCCCCATCCAGATCATAGGCTACCATCACCAGGTAAAGGATACCATCGGTAATACCCCCGTGATGATTACCTATTGCACCGTTTGCAGAACGGGACGCGTATACAGTCCGTTTGTCCAGGGACATCCGGAACGTTTCCGGCTCGTGGGCATGGATCATTTCAATGCGATGTTCGAGGATCAGACCACCAAAAGCTGGTGGCGGCAGGCCACCGGGGTTTCGATAGCCGGCCCACTGAAAGGATCTGCACTTAAAGAAATCCCTTCCCGCCAGTTAACCCTCGCGGCGTGGCTCCGGGAATACCCTGACACTAAAATTCTTCAGCCGGATTCCTTGTATAAAAGGCAATACAAAGACCTCGCGGATTTTGACAGGGGAACCATAAAGGGCAGCCTGGAAAAACGCGATACCGCATCCTGGAAAATGAAATCCTGGGTCGTTGGTGTTAAATCGGGCGGTCAAGAAAAAGCGTATGACTGGAACGATCTCGTTTCACAGGCCATCATTCAGGACAGCATCGCGCATGATCCCATCGTGATCCTGCTGGAAAAAGACACGGCTTCTTTTCATGTCTTCAACCGAAATGTGGACGGCCGGAACCTTTGGTTTACCCGTGATCCCGGCAATCAGATACTCAGCGATACCAATACCCATTCCCTGTGGAACATGGAAGGGCGCTGCATCAGCGGGGTATTAAAAGACACACAATTGCAAGCCATTCCCGCTTACCAGGAGTTCTGGCATTCCTGGAAACAATTTCATCCGAATACCACGCAATACCAATAATTATATTTATTCACCATGGCATACATTCAACTAAACAATCAGCTGCCCGGCATTACGGGTTTACTGGAAAACCGCAAAGATACCGGCGCTCCCATCCGGGAACTTACCCAGATCCTGCTTCGGGGAGAAAGTACACTCACCGAAATGGAAAGGGAACTGATCGCCACGATAGTTTCCTACCGCAACCAGTGCCGGTTCTGCACCAATGCGCATGGCGCTACGGTAATTGCCCTTGGCGGCGATGCCGACCTGCTGAATAAAATATATCACGATCCGGAAAATGCACCGGTCAGCGAAAAAATGAAAGCCCTGCTGGCCATTGCGGCCAAGGTGCAGGAACTGGGCAAATCCGTGAAAGAAGAACATATTCAAAGGGCAAAAAAAGCAGGTGCCACCGACCTGGAAATTCACGATACCGTTTTGATTGCGGCCCTGTTCTGCCTGTACAACCGGTATGTGGACGGCATGGGAACGTATTGTCCCGAAGATCCTGCCTACTATCAAAAACTGGCTTCCCGCCTGGTGACCATGGGTTATGCCAGCCCGAAAGATCCATCTGTACGTAAAGGAGAAGAGAGTTTTAAATAGAAAACATTAACAGTGATTGCAAATACCATAGAGGCTCCCGAAATCCTGGCTTTGCCGCAGCCGAAGGAAATTCATTTTCAGAAATACAGGCGGATGCTTTTTATGATCTGCTTTTTCAGCAGCCTGTTTGGAGGAACAGTATCCACGCTGATGTCCGTTTATCTGCCGGTAGCCGTAAAGGATCTGATGGTCAATACCAGTTCCGGTCAGTACGACAATATCAGCGCAACCATCAGCGCCCTGTTTATATTCGGCTGGATGGCTGGTGGAATCCTCTGGGGTATTCTTTGCGATACGCTGGGCAGAAAAAAATCATTCATCTATGCCACGCTTTGTTATGGATTGTTCACTTTAACGACTGCCGTAGCGCCCTCCTGGTTTATGGTTGTCGTCAGCCGGTTCATGTCGGGCTTCGGCATCGGCGGCGTACTGGTAATTACTACAATGCTCGTGTCTGAAGGTTATCGGGAAAAAAGAAGGGCGGTGTTACTGGGCATTCTTTCCATTTCGATTCCCGTGGGCATTTTTTCTGCCGGCCTCATCAATTATTTCGTTTCGTTTTGGCGGTATGCTTTTATTGTGGGCGTTATACCGGTTGTATTGTCGGGACTGGCGGCCATTTTTTTTACCGAATCGGTTGCCTGGCAAAATGCACAACAAAAAGGCGTTCAGGCAAAAAATAACCTCAGGCAACTGTTCAACAAGGAAAATAGCCAACACCTGATCATGGGATCCCTCATCTTTGGCACATCCCTGATTGGCCTGTGGGCCACATTTTCCTGGCTGCCATCCTGGATACAAAGTCTGATTCAGGGAAGCGGGGGACAAAAAGAAC
>Ga0075522_10004414_pt1 | contig 10024 bp, 7 predicted proteins | sample NGEPerA_FD_74796 | JGI IMG/M metagenome (GOLD analysis project Ga0075522, IMG submission 74796) | Arctic peat soil microbial communities from the Barrow Environmental Observatory site, Barrow, Alaska, USA - NGEE PermafrostL2-A | ecosystem: Environmental > Terrestrial > Soil > Wetlands > Peat ...
CGTGATACAACAGGCTTGTGGACATGAGTTTGTCTCCTTTCTGAAGATTGGTAACTCCAGAGGAGACGGCCATGTCCATTTTTTTTCAAGCACTACCTACGCAAAAGCCGGAAGAACCGGGATTGAGTTTGTCGCTTTGGGTGCAACCAGCAGAAGGTCGAGCACAGGCGGCCCGATAAACGCGCTGGCCTGTTCCAATGCCCGCTTCCGCTGAAAACCCACATGTACGGCCGGGAGGATAGGGAACAATCATGCGCGTGGAAAGCAGTTCAACTGTGGGCCGTGGTCACGCGGTGAACGTGTATTTCGCTCCCCCGCGCTCGGCGGCGGCGTTTGCCCCCCTCTGCTGGTTGCACCCAAAGCGATAAACTCAACCTCTCATCGCCGCGCAGCGTCCTTTTCAACTTTTCCCGCCGTGGGAAAAAAAGCGGAATTGGAGGCGTTACGCGAGTCGGTTATGAAGGGGAAACCCTTCGGCGATAAGAAATGGCAGACCCGGATCATCAAGGAACTATGCTTGCAATCGAGCCAACGCCGTCCGGGCAGGCCCAAAAAGATGGCGGATCCGAACGTGCGTTGCTCTACATAGGCTGCGTATGTCGAGTTGCGGCTACAGGCGTAGTGTTACCGTGTCCTAAATCGGGGCGACAGTAGCCTGGATATTTCCACGAGGCGCGCGCTTTCGAGGCGTAGCTGAAACCGCTGCGCCGGGATGATACACCTGGCGACCCTCCGGCGATGCGCGCAACATCGACTTTTCAGACCGGCTGCGGATAAACTTCTCGCCAGCGGGAGGTTACGGCGGTTCGCAATATTTTGTTAAATGTTGCGCGCATCATTGGTGCTCACGGAGGCCGGGGCGGTTTAAGCTCTGCATTGACAGTGGTTTGCAAAAACATATCGCAACCATTGTTACAGAAACATCACGAAATGCGCCACTTTTTGTAACCTTTTGTAACTTTGACGCCGATTCGGTGCCTCTAACCGGGTTTTCCGGGGGGAGGTTATGATTGGAAGCCCCCGGCATTAACCGTCATGCATCTCCGCCGGGGGCACTGACGGCAAATCCGCGCGGCTCTTCGAGCGGGTCCACCTTGCCCGGCGTGTCCTTCCAAAGGATCAGGAACAGCAGCAGGCAGACCGCCGCCCCGATCGCCGGGACGGCCCAGAACTTGGACCACTCCGTCTGGCCGCCGGGCGTGGTGAGATACTGCGCCAACATTCCGCCGACCAGATTTCCGATATACATCCCGAGCCCATAGGTCAGGAATGTGAACAGCGCCTGTGCCGAGCTTCGGATGTCGGCGGGCGCTTTGTTGTCGGTGTAGATGAAGCCGGCAGCCAGGAAGAAATCGAAGCATACGCCGTGCAGGGCGATCGCGATGTAAATCAGGGCCAGCGGATGCTCCAGGCTGAACAGCCCGTACCGCACGGCCCAGGCCCCCATCCCCAGCGTCAGAACGCCTTTCATGCCAAACCGCTTGAGCGCGAATGGCAGAAGCAGCATGAAGATGATCTCCGATGCCTGCCCAAGGGTCTGCGTGGCGACGGGATTCTTAATGTGGATGTCGGTGAGAAAATTGGGGGCGAAATTGTAATAGAACGCCAGCGCGATCGTGATGATGAAGCTGATGCCAAAGAAGATGCCGAAGCTGGGATCCTTCAGCAGCCCCAGGGCGCGCAGGAACGGGACGGCATCGCCCTTCTTGCCCGAAGGCGGCGTATGAGGCAGCGCGAAGCTGAATAGCCCCAGCGCCGCGGATATGCCGGCGCACATCAGCAAAGGCGCGTTGGTCTTTTCCGATCCCGCGGGAAGCAGGTAATCGACGGAAAGGCCCGCGGCGATCCAGCCGATGGTGCCCAACACGCGCAAGCTCGGAAAATCCCGCGTTGAATCGGGAACGTTCGCAAACGAAATTGAATTGGAAATGGCGATCGTCGGGTTGTAGACCAGTGCATAAGCAAACGCCACGATCCACAGGGTGTGGTAATCATGAATTGTCGCCATCGCGTAAAGCAGCACCGCGCCCACCAGATGGAAGATCGCCATCAGGTATTCGCTGGAGAGCACTCGATCCGCCAATTGCCCGGCCACCAGATTGGAAACGATTGCCCCCAGCGCCATCGTGCTGTAAAGAAAGCCGATCTGTAGCTTGTTAAAGCCAAGCGAGTGCTCGCAATAGATTCCCCACGCGGTGAACCACCCGCCCCAGACCGCGAATTGCAGGAACATCATCACCGAAAGCCGCACCCGCACGCCCAGGTCCAGCGGCGGCTTTGCGTCAGAGTTCAAGCCACGATAATCCAGCCTTGCCACGCCATCGCTCATGAGCCGCTCCTCGTTCCCGCGTGAAACAAGAGAGCCACGAATGGGCACGAATCGACACGAAAAAACAACCTACAGAGCCGTTATTTGATCTCGATGTAGATGGATTTCTCTTCGTGTCTTTGTGCCTTCGTGGTTAACTCTCCTACGTTCGGGCGAAATCGCCGAACGGCGAGTGTAGAGCGGCGTGCATTCTCACGCAAATAAACCGGCGGTATCAGTCGTCGAGGGTAACTCGCAGCCGGCCTTTCCAGACGAAGTGTTCCCAGCAGCCGCCATGACATTTGGGGCAATAGATGGGGATTTCGCGATGCTTGGGCGGCTCGTAGCCGCAGGCGGGGCATTGCACATGCCGGATCAACCGGCGGGGAAATGAGGTTCTGGAGGTGTCTTCGCGTTTGCTTCTGGTGATTGGGGCCACGATGATTTTCCCTCACGGCGAATGGTTACAGCAGCATACTGCAATAACAACGTCGCGGGTCGGGGATTCTTGCGGTTGGAGACGCGGGTGATGCACCCGAGTGGGTATTGATGGAACATTTGTAGCGATTATGCCGAATCGAATGCCCCCGGCCGGCACGCAACAGAGCCAAAGGGCCAACGCGCGCCCAGAACAACGATTTGTAGCGACCGAATGTCGATTGCGTCTCGCGCTCTGGATATTCCCCGGTCGTAGGGTTCGCTTCAGCGAACGCTGTCGCTCCGGGGATTGCGGAATCAGTCCCACGCACGGAGCCCCACGATTGCCAGCCACGACGAACGGCGCGGAAACCGCGTTCGCTGAAGCGAACCCTACAATCCCACACTCAATCGGGCCGCTCCTTCAACACCCATCCCCCCTCCCTGTAGTAGCAACGAACAGTGCCGCCGTCGGCGAACAGCTGGCGGCGAGAACCCTGAAACCCAACCCACTGGAGAAAGACCCCATGTCGCATTCCAGCCGCAAGGCTCGCGCGTTTCTTGCATTCGTGGCCGTCGTGGGACTCGGCTTTGCCGTTCGCGGCGCCGACGATGCCCACAAGAACGATGTCCTCAAGCCGGGGGCGGAAAAGCCGGCTCACGCGATTGTTCTATTTGATGGCGCCGACGAGGAGGCGCACTGGACGCCGGCCAATTGGCCGGTGAAGAATGGCGCGATGGTGTCGGAGAAACAGGATATTTCCACGAGGGACAAGTTCACGGATTACCAGCTACACCTGGAGTTCAACGAGCCCAAGCTGGGCCCGGAATTCAAAAGCCAGGATCGCGGCAACAGCGGCGTCTACCAGCAGGGCCGCTACGAAATCCAGGTGCTCGACAGCTATCACAACGACACCTACGCCAAGGGCGGCTGCGCCGCGGTGTACGGCGTGAAAGACCCGCTCAAGAACATGGCCAAGCCGCCGGGCGAATGGCAGACCTACGACATCACCTTCCACGCCGCCAAATTTAAGGAAGGCAAGAAGGTTGAAAACGCCCATGTCACGCTCTACTGGAACGGCGAACTGGTCCAGGACAACACCGAAATCCCCGGCCCCACCGGCGGCGGCCAGCCCGAAGCCGACGCGCCCGGCCCCATCCGCCTGCAATACCACAATCACTCCGTCCGGTTCCGCAATCTCTGGATAGTCCCCATTGGGGGAAAGACCGAATTGGCCACAAAAGATGAGGCAAAATAGCCGAGGCCCCAAATAGGTAATCACCTGAAGAAAAGGATTGAATCCGAAATACGGGTCAAAATCCGAAATCCGAAGCACGAAATCCGTCTTCGACCCTGAGGCTCAGACCCGAAGGGAAACAAATCCAAAAGCGAAAAAAGCGGAAAATTCAAAGGGTGCGTCCATCGGATCTTTTTTGATATTTTCGTCCTTTTGAATTTTGAGCTTGTTTCGGATTTCGTGCTTCGGATTTCGGAATTTCGTCTCGGTCCAGGAAACGCCCACCGGCTTACCGCCTTCGAGCGCGTCCGCTACACCGGCAAAAAGCAATACGCCCCCGCCCTGCATGTGAAAGGCAACAATATCGAAATCACTTTCGCCGAGCCCTTGAGCCGGCGTCAACGGCGGTCCATTCGCCTAGGTACAAACGCGCGGGCCGACCTTGGAGCGTCCAAGGGAACCCGCAATGGATCGATACGGGAATTCGGAGGAACACAATGCTTAATCGTGCTTCGCTTGTTATCGCTGCTGTCGCGGCCCTGGGGTTGGGGACGTGCGCTTATCTCGTGCATGCCGAGGATCAATCGGCACCCGCGGCGGCTGCCGTGGAATTGCCCAAGGCGGATGCCGATGGGTTCATCCCCATGTTCGACGGCAAGAGCCTGGATGGCTGGCAGGGCCTGGAAGGCTACTGGTCCGTCAAGGACGGCGTCATCAGCGGCCACGAAACCAAGGACAAATCCAAGCAGACTTTCCTTATCTACACCGCCATGCCAAGCGTCAGCAATTTTGAGATGCGCTTCAGCTATCGCTTCGCCACCGACGACGGCAACTCCGGCGTGCAGTTTCGCTCCAAGATCATCGATCCCAAAACCGACCGCGTTGGGGGCTACCAGGCCGACTTCGACGGCCGCGGCGGCTATGACGGCTCCATCTATGACGAGGCCGGCGTCGCCGGCGGCAGGGGCACCATGAGCAACCGCGGCGAAAAAACCGTCTGGAATGCCGACAACGAGCGCATGAACACGCCGCTCCCGGAATCAAAGGGCTTGAGCAAAATCGTTCATCACAAAGGCTGGAACGAATGCGTGGTCGTCGCCGACGGCCCCCGCGTCACCTACTCCATCAATGGCCGTCTCACCACCGAGATGAATGACGAAAGCCCCAAGGCCCTCAAGTCCGGCGTCATCGCCCTGCAACTGCACGCGGGCTTCACAATGGAAATCCAGTTCAAGGATTTGAAGATCAAGCGGTTGCATAAATGAAGTGCAAGTGCTTGCATTATGGTCAACGTGGTTTCGTCCCACCAACGGGGCATTTAACCGCGGAGACGCGGAGGCGCGGAGGCGGGTGTTGAATTCCCTGCAACTGAGCAAAGCAACAAAAGAATTGCCTTTTTGTTTTTTTGTGACTTGCGAACTTCGAATCCGCCTCTGCGTCTCCGCGCCTCTGCGGTAATCCTGCTTGGGGGGTGTGGTTGTTGGCGGAGGGTATGGTCCTTCGATGGCGACCGCTTCTTCCTGCAAACTCCTGCTCTTGCCGCTGCTTGTGCTGGCGTTGCCGTGGACGGCTCGAGCCGCCGCGCCCTTCATCGCCGCCCACGCGATGAGTTCGAGCGCTTACCAGGCATGGGTGCAGCGCGTCGTGGCGGAAGGATATCGGCTCGAATACGTGAATGGCTACGATGCCGGCGGCGCGCCGGAGTTTGCCGCCGTGGCGCTAAAAACTCCTAACGCGCCGGCTTGGGAGGCGCATCACGATCTGTCGGCAGCGGATTTTCGCAAAGCGCTCGATTCGCTTGCGGCCAGGGGGTTTGAGCCCAGTTGCGTGAGCGGATACCAGGGCGCACAAGGGGCGCGGTTCGCGGCGATTTGGGTTCGCGCGCAGCGCAAGCCCGCTACGGAAGTTCGATACAACCTAACCAGCGCGGAATATAACAAACAGGTGGATGCCTTCGCGAAGCGCGGCATGCGGCCGGGGGTGATTAGCGGATACGGCGATGGAGCCGGGTCGTATCGACTGGCCGTGTTGTTTGTCGCCGCTGGCCAGACGCCCTGGATTGCCCGCCATGATCTGACCGCCGATGAATATCAAAAGCTATTCGACGAATGGCAGCCCAAAGGCTACCGCCCCGCCAGCGTGGCCGCGTATCCGGCCAAGGGCGGCGTGTTGTTCGCGGCGGTGCTGGTGAAGGACGCAACGCCCTGCGTGGCGCGTCATGGCATGTCAGCCGCCGACTACCAAGCCGAATTCACCAAGCAAGCCACGGACGGTTTTCGCCCGGTCGTCGTCACGGCTTACGGCGCCAACGTCAAACCCGCCGGGCCGGAAGTTTTCGATCAGGCGATGCGGACTTATATGGCCGCGAGGCATATCCGCGCCGGCACGCTGGCCGTCTCGCGCGATGGCAAAATGCTGCTGCAGCGCGGCTATGGATTCGCGGATGCCGGCAGTCGTCGCAAGCTGAAAGCGGATGATCCATTTCGCATCGCCAGCGTCACCAAGCCCTTCACCGCCGCCGCCATCCGCCGGCTCATTTCACACGGAAAACTATCGTTGGATACCAGGGCCTTTCCGCTGCTTGCGCTGACGCCGCCCGCTGGCACGAAAAAAGATCCCCGGCTGGATCAAATCACCATCAAGGAGTTGCTCGAACACAAAGCCGGCTGGGATCGCGACAAGGCGTTCGATCCGATGTTCCGCCCGCTGGAGATATCCGCGGCCCTGGACAAGAAAGGCCCCGCGTCGGCAAATGACGTGGTGCGCTATATGGTGGGACAGCCGTTGCAGTTCGCGCCCGGCTCGCGCGAGTGTTACTCCAACTTCGGATATTGCGTGCTGGGGCGCGTCATCGAGAAGGTAACGGGGGAGCCGTATCTGAAATTCGTGAACAAGGAGATTCTGTCGCCGCTGGGGATCGGGAGCGTCGAGCTGGCTCGAAGTCTGCCGGCCGACCGCAATCCGCGCGAGCCGCAATATCTCGACCCGGATCGCGGACCTAATGTGGTGAACTCGAAAGGCCCGCGCAACGTTCCCGCGCCCGATGGCACGTTTTATATCGAGGCGATGGATTCGCACGGCGGCCTGATCGCCTCCGCGCCCGACCTGGCGCGCTTCCTCAACGCCTACTGGATCTCGGGCGAACCGCGCCAAGGCAACGGGCAGTCATGGGCCTTCTTCGGCAGCCTGCCCGGCACGTTCACCCTGGTGCAGCAACAACCCAATGGCATCAACGTCGCCGCCCTCTTCAATCAACGCACCGATCCCTCCGGCCGCGATTATTTCAAAATCCAGGAAATGATGCGGCAGGCCGGCCAGCAATTTACCGGCGGCCAGGTGCGCTACGCCGCAGTGTGGGTAAAGGAAAATTAGCGGATCGCGCCGCGCGTCACCGGCACGGTTGCGCCCACCGGCGTGGTTGCTGCCCACGGGCGCGCGCGTAGGGTTCGCTTCAGCGAACGCGAATCGCCCCTTGCGCCAACAGCGTTCGCTGAAGCGAACCCTACGAATGCCTCTCAACCCTCCACCAACAACTCTCAGCACTCCCCTCTCCCCCTTTCCGCGGTTACACTTCCGCCATGGAGGAATTCGATTCACACGCGGAGCACGCACACGAGCAGGCGCACGAGGCGGCGCACGAAGCCCGCGAGCGCTGGGTGACGGGCGTCGCGCTGACGGCGGCGATTCTCGCGGCGCTGGCGGCCATCACCAGCCTGCTGTCGGGCCATCACGAGCACGAGGCGATGCTCGAGCAGGTGCAGGCCGCCGACCAGTGGAGCTACTACCAGGCCAAGAGCATCAAGACGCTTTTGCGCGAGCAGCGCGTCGAGGATCTGGCCGACGGCGGGCAGACCGTCCCGACCACGTTGCGAAAAAAGGTGATCGACGCCCGCCGGCAGCAGGAGACGACCCGGCGGCTGGCTAACCAGACACAGGATTCGTCGAAGTTTCACGATCATCTGCACATGATCTTCGCCGGCGGCGTGACACTGTTTCAGGTGGCGATCGCCGTCGCCGCCATTTCCGCGCTGACGCGCCGCCGGATGTTCTGGTTCGTCGGCATCGGGCTGGGCGTCATCGCATTGGTGTTCCTTCTCTACGGACTGGCCGCCTGGCATCATGGCGAAGAACCCGCCGCCGAAGCGCCCGAACACCCCGCCAGCCGCTTGGCGGCGTTGTTCTGAGTGCGAAAGCCTCGGTTGTCACCATGAAATCATCGCAGTTGTGTGATCCAAATCTGTTCCGCGTTTGATTGCCCGCCGCGCGGCGGCTAAGATTCGTCTCGCGTGCCCGGGGCCACATTGGCTACACCTTCACGCGGCGCATGGCCGGGCGGGCCGGCTCAATTCCGTTGTAAAGCAACAAGGAACGAATGATTTTGAACGAGTCGAATATCCTGAGTGCCACGCTACCGGCTCTGCCCCCCCTGCCGCCAATCATTGCCTTCGAGGAGCTTTCCAACCGGCTTCCGGCACGCGAGCGCGGAGCGGTGCTGCGGCACGAGGCGGCGTGCGAAGAACTGGACCCGGCCCATGCCGACCTGTGGCGGCGGATGGTGTGCCGGCTCGCGACGCTCGCGCCGCATGCCGTGCGCGCCCTGGGGCAGCACACGCTGCAATTCTTCATCGCCGACGGCAAATACCGCAAGCAGGTTTACGCCTTGGATGATCACCGCGATTCCAAAATCGTTGTATATGCTCCAGACGTATTGGACGTTGCCTTGCGCGAATCGGTCATTCTCCCCGCCCCCGATTCCGCCGAGTCGCGCGCCTACGGCATCCCCGGCTCGCGCGGGGTGCTCTACCTGGAAGCGCTGGACGCCACCACGACATCCAACCCGGATGCCTCCTACAAGTTCATGCTCGGCTGGAACCGCCGCGCCCTGCGCACCACCCTCCTCACCACCGCCACGCCCCAGCAAATTGAAACCGCCCAGCGCCTCTGGTCGCTGGCGGCGCGGGAATGGAACGGCGCCGCCGGATAGCCCGGATTATTCACCACGAAGTCACGAAGGCACGAAGAAATACATTCGGGGTCGCCTTCGACTGAGAGTACCGGCCGAACATCGCGGCGTACCGCGACTCCACGGGCGAGCCGCTCGTGCCACTATTTGCGGGCACGTCGCCTGCGACGGGGCTCTTCGCGCCAGATCGAAAAGCCTGTAATACTTGCGTGAATGAGTCCCCCCCTGACGATCTGGTGCAACACGCATTTCCCCGACCCCGCGATGGCGGAGCTGCGCGAGCGGCTTTCGGGCCATCGCCTGCTGCTATCGGCCGGCTTGCAGAAATCCAATTTGGTCACGGCGGGCCCCGACCCCAGCCTCGCCCAGGCCGACATTGCCCTGGGCCAGCCCGAGCTTGGGCAGGCGATGAGTTTGCCGGGCCTTAGGTGGGTGCATCTGACCAGCGCGGGATACACGCGATACGACCGCGACGACGTTCGCGCCGCCTTTGCCGGGCGCGGGGCCGTGATGACCAACAGCTCCAGCGTGTACGCCGAGCCGTGCGCGGAGCATGTGTTCGCGATGATGCTGGCGATGTCGCGCCGACTGCCGCAATGCGTCGAAGACCAGCGCGCCGCCCGCCCCTGGCGCACTGCGGAACATCGAGCCGCCAGTCACCTTCTTACCGCGCAAACGGTGCTCATCCTTGGCTTTGGCGCGATCGCGGCGCGGCTGGTGGAATTGTTAGCGCCGTTGCGGATGGAGGTAGTCGCAGTCCGGCGCCGGCCGATGGGCAACGAAGGATGCCGGGTGCTTCCCGTGGGAATGACCGATGAACTTCTTCCCCTCGCCGATCACATCGTCAACATCCTGCCGGCGAGTCCCGCGACGACAAACTTTCTGGATCGGCGTCGCCTGGGCCTGATGAAGCCGACGGCCCTTCTTTACAACATTGGCCGGGGCGCCACCGTCGATCAGGCCGCCCTGGTGACGGCTCTAAACCAGCAGAAAATCGCCGGTGCCTATCTGGACGTGACCGACCCCGAGCCGCTGCCGCCGGAGCATCCGCTGTGGTCGGCCCCCAACTGCCACATCACCCCCCACACCGCCGGCGGC
>Ga0075522_10004416_pt1 | contig 10020 bp, 8 predicted proteins | sample NGEPerA_FD_74796 | JGI IMG/M metagenome (GOLD analysis project Ga0075522, IMG submission 74796) | Arctic peat soil microbial communities from the Barrow Environmental Observatory site, Barrow, Alaska, USA - NGEE PermafrostL2-A | ecosystem: Environmental > Terrestrial > Soil > Wetlands > Peat ...
CCGTTCATCCTGCTGCCGATGCGCATCCGACGTGGCTTGTTCGCGCCGCCCGCAATGCAACTGGTCTATTGCCGCGACATCGCAGGCTTCGTCGCCTGCGCCGGCGCGATCGGCCGGAGCCTGATCCGCTACGGCAAGATCTCGGTCACGCTTGATGCCAACGGGCCGGTGGCGGGACTTGCCGGCATTTTCACCAGCGCCCGCGGCCGCAAATATTTCAAGGGCCCGCGCCGGCCGCGGCTTGCCGACCTCACCGATACCGAACTGGTGCTGTACGGGCCTTAGCCGCGATCGCGTTGATGACACTTACCACAAGACATTCGGAACAAGCCGGTCTAGGCGTGCGCGAAATCCCAATAGAGCTTGCGTGCGCGGCGATAGAACGGTCCCGGCTGCAGCGAGCAGTCGTCGATCCGGATCACCGGCGCGACCTTGGCAAAATTGCCGGTGGAGAAGATCTCGTCGGCGTTCTGGAAGTCCGGATATCTGAGGACGGCTTCGACGACCCTGACGCCGTCACCGCGCAACAGATCGATCACCCGCTGCCGGGTGATGCCGTTGAGGAAAGTGCCGTTCGGCGCCGGGGTGTAGACGACATTGTCCTTCGCCATGAACACGTTGGAATTGCCGAATTCCGCGACATTGCCGAGCATGTCGAGCATCAATGCGTTCTGGAAGCCGCGCGACTGCGCCTCCATCAGCGCGCGCGAATTGTTGGGGTAGAGGCAGGCCGCCTTGCAGTCGACCGGGGCGGTTTCCATGGTCGGCCGGCGGAACGGCGACAGCGTGATCGCGCTGCCGGTCGGCTGCGGCATCGGCGCGACATAGATGGACAGGCACCAATTGGTGGTTTCCGGGTCGAACAGCACTCCGCCGCCGCTGCCGTTCTGCGGCCAGTACATCGGCCGGATGTAGAGTTCGGCATTGGCGTCAAAGCGGGCCATGCCTTCGCGGGCGAGTCCGAGCCAGACCTCGGCGTCGACAATTGGCTTCAGCCCGAAATTGATTGCCGACTGGTTGATCCGGGCGCAATGCCGGTCGAGATCAGGTGCCGCGCCCTCGAAGGCGCGCGCGCCGTCGAACACGACCGAGCCGAGCCAGGCCGCATGCGTGCGCGGTCCCATGATCGGCACATTGCCTTCATGCCACGCGCCATCGAAGAAGGTCCATGTCTGCGAGAAACTGACCGGCTTTATTGTTGCGACCATGATTGTCATCCAAGCGCCCCGCGGCGCCGTGACGCCGCCCGCAGTGCCGCTACTATTGTCGGAATTTATGAAGGATTTCCTTGCGGGATGTTGCGGCAAAAGGATCGATTCACAATTGGTAGACCATGATGCCGCTCAGCATTCTCTATCACCGGAGCCTGTGATGCCGCTCGATCCCCTGGCCAAGCGTCTGCTCGCCATGTTGGCGGCGGCCTCGCCGAACGATCGGGCGCGGCCGACCGTGGGCGAGCGTCGTCAAGCGCTCGCAAAGCTGATGCAGTTCGCGCGCAGCGATGCGGCCGCGGCAAGCAGCACGAACGCCGTATTGCCAGGTCCTGGCGGCGACATTCCGTTCCGGCTCTACGACCCGGCCAATGGCGTAGCCGAGCGCTTGCCGGGCTTCGTGTTCTTCCACGGCGGCGGCATGGTCGCCGGCAGTCTCGATACCCACGACCTGATCTGTGCCGCGCTGGCACAGACCACCGGGTGCCGCTTGGTTTCGGTCGGCTACCGGCTTGCGCCCGAACACAGGTTCCCGGCCGCGGTCGATGACGCGATCGCAGCGGCGAGATGGGTGGCCACGCAAGCTTCCACGCTCGGCATCGACGCGGAGAGGCTCGTGGTTGGCGGCGATTCCGCCGGTGCAACCCTTGCCGCCGTCGTCTGCCAGCACGCGCAGCGCGCGACGCTGGACCCGCAATAGCTGTGCAATGCCTGATCTGCCCGGTGCTCGATTTCGAGGAGACGTCGCCATCACGCGAGGCCTTCGCCGAAAATCACCTGCTCGACCGCGTCACGCTGCAGGCTGACCTGGCCGACTATCTCGCCGACGAAACCAATCTCGCCGACCCCCGAATCTCGCCGCTCCGCGCCACGAAATTCGACGGACTTCCCATGGCCATCATCCATACCGCCGAATTCGATCCGATGCGGGACGAGGGTAATGCCTATGCCGGCAAATTGATCGCGGCCGGTGTTGCAGTAGAACACATCTGTCACGACGGCATGATCCACAATTTTCACGCCATGGGCGCCATTCTTCCGCAGGGACGGCTGGTGCTGCACCAGATCGGCGAGCAGGTACGTCGCGCGCTCGCCGATTGATTCAAATTTTAATCAATTGGTGAAGATGCATTAGGGTTATTTCCTCAATGTTGGCGCTAATTATTGAAGGGTTGACCGCCCGCCACTAACAAGGAAGCTTGCGAATAAAACGCATGCTGAAATGCGACGCAGACGTAGAGGTGAACAATGCGCAACGAAACCATCGCAATTCACGCCGGCTACGATCCTGATCCGACCACCAAATCGGTCGCGGTTCCGATCTATCAGACGGTGGCCTATGCCTTCGACAGCGCCGATCACGGCGCGGCCCTGTTCAACCTCGAGGCGGAAGGTTTTCGCTACTCCAGGATCTCAAACCCGACCACCGCCGTGCTCGAAAAGCGGATCGCGGAACTCGAAGGCGGTGTAGGTGCGCTCGCGGTCGCGACGGGCCAGGCGGCGCTGCATTTCGCCCTGATCAACGTCGCCGACAGCGGCGGCAACATCGTTTCCGTGCCGCAGCTCTACGGCACCACGCACACGCTGCTCAGTCACATCCTGCCGCGCCAGGGCATCACGACCCGCTTTGCCGAGAGCGACAAAGCGGACGCGATCGAGAAGCTGATCGACGAAAACACCAAGGCGGTCTTCTCCGAGACCATCGGCAACCCCGCGGGCAATGTCTGCGACATCGAAGCGCTGGCAAAGGTTGCGCATCGCCATGGCGTGCCGCTGCTGGTCGACAATACCGTCGCCACCCCGATCCTGCTAAAGCCGTTCGACTACGGCGCCGACATCGCGGTCCATTCGCTGACGAAATTCCTCGGCGGCCATGGCACGACGCTCGGCGGCGCCATCGTCGACTCCGGACGCTTTCCCTGGACCGAGCACGCGCGCCGGTTCCCGACCTTCAACGAGCCCGACGCGTCCTATCACGGCCTCGTCTACACCAGGCAATTCGGCACCAGCGCCTATATCCAGCGCGCGCGCAGCGTCTATCAGCGCACCATGGGCTCGGTGCTTTCGCCGTTCAACGCTTTCCTGCTGCTGCAGGGCATCGAAACCGTTGCGCTCCGCGTCGAGCGTCATGTCGAGAACGCGCGCAAGGTTGCGGACTTCCTGCGCAACGATCCGCGCGTCGCCTGGGTCAATTATGCCGGCTTCCCCGACAGCCCTTATTACGCGCTGGTACAGAAGTATCTCAACGGCAATGCCTCCTCGCTGTTCACCTTCGGCATCAAGGGCGGCATAGAGGCCGGCAAGGCCTTCTATGACTCGCTGAAACTGATCACGCGGCTGGTCAACATCGGCGATGCCAAATCGCTCGCCTGCCACCCCGCCTCGACCACGCATCGCCAGATGTCGGCCGAACAGCAACGCATCGCCGGCGTGCTGCCGGAAACCATCCGGCTGTCGATCGGGATCGAGCACGCCTCCGACATCATCGAGGATATCGACCAGGCGCTGGCTGCGGCCGGTGGCGGGCATCAGCGGCTCGAGGCCGCGGAATAATCGGCGGGCCCGGAATGACCGTGTTGTTGGAAAAGCGCCGGCTGATCGTCAGTCCCGGTCTCGCGCCGGCACAGTTGCGCGAGGAGGACAAATTCGGCCGTCCGCAACATGCCGACGTGGACCTCACGATCGGGCTCGTCAACAACATGCCGGATGGGGCGCTGCAGGCGACCGAACGGCAGTTCATGCGCCTGCTCCGGCAATCCGCAGGCGATATCCGGATCGATTTTCACTGCTTCTCGCTGCCGTCGGTGCATCGGTCGCAGACCGCGAAATGGCGGGTCGACCGGCAATATTCCGACATCGCCGATCTCGACCGGTTGGGGATCGACGGCCTGATCGTGACCGGCGTCGAACCGAATGCCGCGACGCTTGCCGAGGAGCCGTTCTGGCGGGATCTCGCCGGAATCATCGACTGGGCGGAAGCCAATACACGCTCGACGATCTGGTCGTGCCTTGCCGCCCATGCCGCGGTGCTGCACCTCGACGGCATCGAACGGCAGCGGCTTGCGACAAAATGCTCCGGCCTCTTCGATTGCGAAAAAGTGACCGACCATTGGCTGACGCAGGATACCCCCTCGCCGCTCCGGATTGCACATTCCCGCCTCAACGAATTGACCGCCGGCGACCTGACCGCGGCGGGCTACCAGATCCTGACACAATCGCGCGAAGCGGGCGTTGACACCTTCGCCAAAAAGCTGCGCAGCCAGTTTGTGTTCTTCCAAGGACACCCCGAATATGACCCGCTGTCGCTGGAGCGCGAATATCTGCGCGACATCAACCGATTCCTCGCAGGCGAGCGCGACAGCTACCCGGCCCTCCCCATTGGCTATTTCGACACCGCGACCGAGAACAGACTGGCAAGCTTCGAGCGGCGGGCACGCGCCGAGCGCCGGCCCGGCCTGAGCGCTGAATTGCCCGACCGTACGCTCCGCGAGGGCATCCCCGCTAACGCGGCAACCGCGATTTTCAAAAACTGGCTCGGGTATCTTTCCGCCGCCGGCAAAAATGCGTTGCCGCGTTGATCGAAAGCAATCTCATGCACCCCGGTTGGTCCGCATTATCAGCGCGCATCAGCAACCGGCTGTCCCGGCATTTCGGCATCGCGCCGTTTCGCCTGCCGGACAGCGGGCCGATGGTCAGCTTCACCTTCGACGACGTGCCGAAAAGCGCGGCGACCCTCGGCGCCAGCATGCTCGAGGAATATGACGCGCGCGGTACCTTCTATGTCGCCAGCGGCCTGGTCGGTCAGTGGTCCGAACACTGGACGGTCGCCAGCGCGGAAGAGATCGCTAGCCTTCATCGCCGCGGCCATGAAGTCGCCTGTCACACTTTTTCGCATGCCCGCGCCATCGATCTCGACGCAGCCGCCATGACCGTGGAGATGGAGAAGAATCGGCGTTACCTGCTGGCGCTGGATCCATCGATCCGTGTGGAGAATTTCGCCTATCCCTACGGCCAGGGCTCGCTGCCGCGCAAGCGGCAACTCAGCAAGGCGTTTCGCTCGTCCCGCGGCATTCTTCCCGGCGTCAACAGCGGCACCGTCGACCTGCATTATTTGCGAGCGATGCCGTTGATCGATCGGGATATCGACCGCGAACGCATCGATCGTGCGTTCGACGAAACAGTAACCAAAGGCGGCTGGCTGATCTTCTACAGCCACGACGTCGAGACGGCGCCGAGCCCTTACGGATGCTCGCCGGCGCTGCTGCGCTATGCGCTGGATGCGGCGGCTCGCCGAAACGTCTCGATCGCAAGCGTTGCCGAAGCCTTGCGGCGGGCGGGCGCATAAGCCCCGTTGCAACGCTAGTGGTCGACCACCACCAGCGCGGCCTTCCTGAAGTCCGCCAGCCTCTCGTCCTTGGCAAGGGTCTTGGCTTCCTCGGTCTTCATGTTCGAGAGCACGGAAAACACGACGAAGCCGCCCTTCTTCCGCGACACGATGAAATATTGCGAGAGGCGCGGGCCATCGGAATCCTCGCAGGAGGAAAACCCGCGGAATACGACGTCACTGTCGACCAACTCGCTGGTGCGGCCGGAAGCGAATTTTCCCTTGCAGTCTCGCGCATCCGTCGCCACCACGGTGGCCGCCACATCGAGCCCCTTCATTCCTTCCCTCGCCGGAATAATCCTGACGAAACCCGCGGCTTCGTCGGAGCTCCATGCAGCGCCGGTCGATGCCACGGCGATCGGCGTTTCGGCCCGGCTCAAGACTCTCGGGTTACGGAGCGAAGTTTTGAGGATGAAGTTCGACGCCAATTCGATTGCTTCGATCTGCATCTCGGAAGAGAGATTTTGAGACGAGTCGGGCCTCATGCTGCCTCCCGCGGCGGCCGGTGGCGCCGCGGCCGCGACCGGCTTCGGCGCCGGCTTGACCGCGAAATCGCCGGCATTCGCCACGCCCTCTTTCTTCACCACCGCGACACAATTTGCCAGTGTCGGCAGCAGCACGGCCGTCTGATCGAGCTTGAACTGGAACAAATGGCCCTGCGCGAAGGCGGACATCGTCTTCGCCTTGCGGAACTGGGCAATCAACGTGGAGTCGGTTGGCATGGGCACACGCATCAGGTTCGCGCCAAGTGCAACGCCCTGGACGTTGAACGGGCCGCGGCCGTCGAAGGTCAGGACGATCGGAAATGCCTGATTGGTTTTGAAACTCCACTTCGGATGCTGGAAAGCCAGCGACCATGCGGCGCCGTGGTCGATCATGACCATGAAATAAATACCGCTGTCGTAGGGCACCCCTGCCGCGCAGTACGAAAATGCGCCGTCCTGATCCTTGGTGAAGGCGCCGCCCTTCCAGTTTCCGACGCTGATCGAGCCATAGGGCCCTCGCGCCCCGGCGGACGAAACGGCAATCAGGCTCGATAGCAACGCGGTGACGATGAACTTCAGCTTCATTGCGGGCCCTCCCCCTGTTGGCGAGCTTATTTCCCCTCACAACCGGAGTCTAATGTATTGTTCTTGATTTGTTCATTCTTTTCGGCCAAAGAGTCAACGTCAGCCGATTCCTTGATCAGGCGGGGCCGGCGCCGAACTCATTGTGGGCTGGACGGGAATCACGGAGTTTGATTTTTCACCCTGGGGATGATCAATCCGTGCCGCCCGCAGCCGCCTATCTCGAAAGCCTCAATCCGGAACAGCGGCGCGCCGTCGAGCATGGCTCGGCCGGAGCGGGTCCGTTTGCACCGCTGCTGGTGATCGCCGGCGCCGGCTCCGGCAAGACCAACACGCTGGCGCATCGCGTCGCGCATCTGATCGTCGGCGGCGCCGACCCTCGGCGCATTCTGCTGATGACATTCTCGCGCCGGGCGGCCGCCGAAATGACGCGGCGGGTCGAGCGAATCGCGCGCAAAATTCTGGGCGACAAGGCATCCGTCATGACGGACGCGCTGGCCTGGGCCGGCACTTTCCACGGCATCGGCGCGCGGCTGTTGCGCGACTATGCCGAGCAGATCGGCCTCGATCCCGCCTTCACGATCCATGACCGTGAGGATTCCGCGGACCTGATGAACCTGATCCGGCACCAGAAGGGATTTTCGAAAACCAGGGAACGGTTCCCGACCAAGGGCACGTGTCTCGCAATCTACTCGCGCTGCGTCAACGCGGAAGTCGAAATCGAGCAGACACTGGGATCGTCGTTTCCGTGGTGCTCGGGGTGGGCCGTCGAATTGAAGGAATTGTTCGGCGCCTATGTGGAAGCCAAGCAGACGCAGAACGTGCTCGATTATGACGACCTGCTGCTGTACTGGGCGCAAGCCATGAGCGACAGGGCGCTGGCAAGCCACATCGGCGGCCGCTTCGATCACGTGCTGGTCGACGAATATCAGGACACCAACCGGCTGCAATCGTCGATCCTGCTGGCTTTGAAACCCAACGGAAACGGCCTCACCGTCGTCGGCGACGACGCGCAATCGATCTACTCATTCCGCGCCGCCACCGTGCGTAACATCCTCGATTTCCCCGGCCAGTTCTCGCCGCCGGCCGACGTTATTACGCTGGATCGCAATTACCGCTCGACGCAGGCGATCCTCGCCGCCGCCAACGGCGTGATCGATCTCGCGCGCGAACGTTTTACGAAGAATCTCTGGACCGACCGGACCTCGGGCACAAAACCCCGGCTCGTCAGCGTCCGCGACGAGGCCGACCAAGCGCGCTGCATCGTGGAGGCCGTGCTGGAGAACCGCGAATCCGGTACGCTGCTGAAACAGCAGGCGGTGCTGTTCCGCACCTCCAGCCACAGCGGCCCTTTGGAAGTCGAACTGACCCGCCGCAACATCCCCTTCGTCAAATTCGGCGGCTTGAAATTCCTCGATGCCGCCCATGTCAAGGACATGCTGGCGCTGTTGCGCTTCGTCGAGAACCCGCGCGACCGTGTTGCCGGCTTCCGGCTGCTGCATTTGATTCCGGGCGTCGGCCCCACCTCGGCGCAGCGGGTGCTCGATCACATGGACGATGACACCGATCCGATCGCGGCACTTGCCGATGCGCCGCCGCCGCCGCGCGCCGGCGACGACTGGAAGATGTTCGTCGGCGCCGTCGCGGACATCCGCGATTCGAGTTGGCCGGCCGATCTCGAACGCGCCCGCCTGTGGTACGAGCCGCATCTGGATCGCATTCACGAGGACGCCGAGACCCGGCGCGCTGATCTGATTCAGCTCGAACAGATCGCCAGCGGCTATCCCTCGCGCGAGCGGTTCCTGACCGAGTTGACGCTCGACCCACCGGACGCCACCAGCGACCAGGCCGGGATGCCGCTGCTCGACGAGGATTATCTGATCCTGTCGACCATCCATTCCGCCAAGGGGCAGGAATGGAAATCGGTGTTCGTGCTCAACGTGGTCGATGGCTGCATGCCGTCCGACCTCGGCGTTGGAACCAGCGCCGAGATCGAGGAGGAGCGGCGCCTGCTCTATGTCGCCATGACTCGCGCAAAGGACGATCTGCATCTCATGGTGCCGCAGCGCTTCTTCACCCACGGCCAGCCGAAGCGCGGCGACCGTCACGTTTATGCCGCGCGGACGCGTTTCATTCCCGATCGCCTGCTCGGCCTGTTCGAGAAGACGACCTGGCCGCGCATGGTGGCAGGTGCGTCGGCGCGCAGCGCGAACCAGGGCCCCCGCATCGACGTCGGTGCGCGCATGCGCGGGATGTGGCGTTGAGGCCGTCAATGAGTAGATTATCCGCCATGACTTCCGCCCGCGAGAGCGAGTTCGATACCCAGGACGCGCTTTCGGTGCTGAATTCCGTGTTCGGCCTGCCTGCGTTTCGCGGCGCACAGGAACAGATCGTTCGGCACGTCACCTGCGGCGGCAATTGCCTGGTGCTGATGCCGACCGGCGGCGGCAAGTCGCTGTGCTATCAATTGCCGTCGTTGTTGCGCGATGGCTGCGGCATCGTGGTCTCGCCGCTGATCGCCTTGATGCGCGACCAGGTCGCGGGCCTGCTCGAGGCCGGCGTCAAGGCGGCGGTGCTGAATTCCACGCTGTCATTCGAGGAGGCCAACGCGGTCGAGGCGCGGCTATTGGCCGGCGATCTCGACCTGCTTTACATCGCGCCGGAACGCCTGCTGACGCCGCGCTGTCTTTCCTTGCTCGGTCGCGCGAAGATCGCGCTGTTTGCGATCGACGAGGCGCATTGCGTGTCGCAATGGGGTCACGATTTTCGCCCGGAATATATCGGCCTGTCGGTCATCGCAGAGCGCTTCCCCGACGTGCCGCGGATTGCGCTGACCGCTACCGCCGACGACCTCACCCGCGAGGAGATCGTCGAGCGGCTCGGTCTTGCCGGCACGCCCCGTTTTGTCGCGAGCTTCGACCGGCCGAATATCCGGTATGAGATCGTCGAGAAGCAGAATGCGCCGGCGCAGCTGAAGGCCTTCATCGGCGAGCGTCATGCCGGGGATGCCGGCATCGTCTACTGCCTGTCGCGCGCCAAGGTCGAGGACATCGCCGAAGCCCTGACTGGAGCCGGCATCGCAGCGCTGCCGTATCATGCAGGGCTCGACGCCGCCACGCGCGCGCGTCACCAGGACCGCTTCATCAACGAGGACGGCGTCGTGATCGTCGCCACCATCGCCTTCGGCATGGGCATCGACAAGCCGGATGTGCGCTTCGTCGCCCATCTCGATTTACCCAAAAGCATCGAGGCCTATTACCAGGAGACCGGCCGCGCCGGGCGCGACGGCAAACCGTCAAGCGCCTGGATGGCCTATGGCCTGTCCGACATCGTGCAGCAGCGCCGCATGATCGAGGAA
>Ga0075522_10004417_pt1 | contig 10019 bp, 10 predicted proteins | sample NGEPerA_FD_74796 | JGI IMG/M metagenome (GOLD analysis project Ga0075522, IMG submission 74796) | Arctic peat soil microbial communities from the Barrow Environmental Observatory site, Barrow, Alaska, USA - NGEE PermafrostL2-A | ecosystem: Environmental > Terrestrial > Soil > Wetlands > Peat ...
GTTCCATGTAGCCACGCTGTCTTCAAGTGGAGCTCGTTTATGCAGTAGTCGAGCTCTTCGATCGCCTCGTTCGGCGTGAAGGTGGGGATCGTTGCAACCGGCGTCATTCGATCCGCGAAAGGGGCGAACATCTCTGCAGACATGACGTTGAGAGCCCGGACAAACGCCGCGCGAAGGTCGGGGTCATCGATCGTGTTCACCCCGAGCCCGAGGGTCGGATAGACGACCGCGAAGTCGAGGCCGAATTCGCCGAGCCGCTCGTAGAGCAGCTCGGGCATCATCTCCGTGGCGCGATCGAGCGTGTCGGCAGGGAACGTCCACCAGCTGGCGCGCAGCCGACGGCTGGCGAGGCGCTCGGCTGGCGAGCTCTCGTACCAGACGTCCCAGCGCTCGTGGCGGTAGCTGAGGTACGCGTCGACGCTCCGGGCGCCGCCGATCTCTCGGAGGTACTCGAGGAAGACCGGTATGGTCTCTAGCCAGTGACCGTCACCATCGATCACCGGGTGGCCGAGCGAGTCGTGCAGCTCGCGCGAGCGCGTCATCGTGTTGTGGTCAACCATCGTTCGGGACTCCTCCCCGTCTCTCCCTGCGTGCGTGTTCTCGAATCGCAGCGGGGCCTCGGCTTAGAGTAACTCGCTAACCAGCGGTTTTGTGGTGGCGCGGCCGAAGCTGAGAATCTACGGTCAAGCGGGAGAAAGATCGATGCGGAGGTCTCGACCGAGTTGTTCCACCCGAACGATCTCGCCTCGAGTTAGCTCCTGCATCGATTGCGCGCCACTTCCTCGGAACATCCCGAGTGCGTCGTCGCCGCCGAAAAGCGCCGGCGCAAAGTACAGCACGTAGCGATCGACGAGTCCCGCGGCGTGGAAGTCGTGTGCGACTCGGGCACCTCCTTCGACGAGGAGCTGGAGCACCCCGCGCCCACCAAGGTCATCGAGTACCGACTCGAGGCTGCCAGACATCTCGAGTGCCGGGTGCACCTTCGATCCTGGCGACGCCGATCCGAGCACCACGCGGAGTGGATCCTTGCCGGGCACGTCGCGAACGGTTAGCCGCGGGTCATCAACGCGGACCGTTCCCGCTCCGACGAGTACCGCATCACTGATCGCCCGGAGTCGATGGACGTCCTGCCGGGCAGTCGAGTCGGTGATCCACGAGCTCGAGCCGTCGGGGGCGGCGATACGACCGTCCAAAGTAGCGGCCAGCTTGAGCACGACATAGGGCCGTCCCGTCGTGCGCTGTTTCAGATAGGGCGCGAGCTGCTCTCGTACTTCGCGTGCACGGATGCCTACCTCGACGTCGACACCTGCCGCGATGAGCCGGTCAATCCCCGTACCCGACACCGACACGTCGGGATCGAGCACGCCGACTACCACTCTTCGTACTCCTGCGGCGATAAGCGCGTCGGCACACGGTGGTGTGCGGCCAAAGTGCGAGCAGGGCTCGAGGGTTACGTAGGCAGTCGACCCGCGCGCCGCTGCTCCCGCCGCTGTAATCGCCACAGCTTCCGCGTGCGGGCCGCCGGGCGGACTCGTTGCACCGGTGAAAACCCGACCATCGTCGGTGCGGATGACGCAACCAACCCACGGATTCGGCGAGGTCGTCGCACGCACCGTCGCGCCCGCGCCGATCGCTGCGTCCATCTGCTCCTCGTCGAGGCTCACCGCGTGCGCGGATCGTCGGGTTCGCTGCGCCAGTAGTTCAAGCGGACAACATCGGCGATTGGACCACGCGGCGCTGCCGAGAACCGATGCCGCCAAAGGTGCCCGACGGCGAGGATCCCTGCCTGGTGGAACTCCGGTGGCAGGCCGAGGATCGTCGCCACTTCCTCATGGAAGCGGAGGTGCGACGTCACGAGGCAGCTCCCGAGGCCCTCGAGCCGAAGCGCCAGCTGGAGGTTCCACACCGCAGGGAAGATCGAGCCATAGGCACTGGCGAGTGCGTAGGGCGAGGTGCCGTCAAACCACGGCTGAGCGGCGAACGCCGCGACGATAAGTGCGGGGACGTCGCCAAGGTGATCCCAGAACGTCTCGGACGAGGCGAGCTTTCGAGCCGCAGCCTCGTCGCCTGCAGCAGCTCGTTCACGAACGGCAGTGGCAAAGCCGGCGTTAGCGCGGTGGTAGACGTCCCCAATGCGCTCTCGCTGGGACGAGTCCGTCACCACGATCCAACGCCAGGCCTGTTCGTCGGCACCGTTCGGCGCCTGTAGGGCAATCTCAAGGCATTGCAGGAGGAGTGCTGGATCGATCGACCGGCTGAGATCGAGCCCTCGTCGGACCGATCGAGTCGTAGTGAGCAGCTCATGAGGAGAGAGCGCCTCGTCACTCACGGTGCGCCTCGCTGGCAGCGCTCGCTACCGTTGCGTCATGGCAGTCGTGATCACCATCGATGTCGAATTCGGTGACCGGCCAGTGTCCGACCCCAAAGAGAGCTTCGAGCGGGTCCTTCGCGAGCTCGACCGAAAAGCGGCGCCCGCGACCTTTTTCATCCAGGGTCGCTGGGCAAAGGCCCACCCGCATCTCGTCGCCGAGCTGGCAGAGCGCGGCGCGCCGCTCGGCCTGCACGGCCACGCCCACGTCGACTACCGGCGGCTGACGAGCGAGGGAATCCGCCTCGAGCTCGCCGACGGGCTCGCCGCACTCAAGCAGGCCGCGCCCGGCGTGGCGGTGCCCTACGTGCGCTTGCCCCACGGCTACGGCACCGACGACCCGTCGATCGTCGAGCTCCTCGGCGAGGCCAACCTTGAGCCGGTGGGCTGGGACTTCTCGACCTTCGACTGGGACGAGTCGCTGGCCTTCGACCGGCGATCTCTTCGCGTCGCAGAAGCGCTCGAATGCGGCGGCGTTGTGCTCTTCCACTCCTGGCCCAAGCGGACCGCCGACCTCATCCACCAGCTGGTCGAATCTGCTGACGACGGTGCCATCGTCGGCCTCGACTCGCTGGTGCTGCCGGGAAGGAAGCCGAGCGGTCACACCATGCACGTCGCGTATACCGATCCGCCGCGCTGAGGTCGAGCCCTCAGGACTCCACCTCGTCGTGGTCGACCCAGAACTCCCCGCGCAAAAGCGACACGATCCGCACTGCGACGTTCGCGCCGCTTCCGGCGCAGATCACCGCCTGGGACGGGTGGCCCGCCACGACGCCACAGGCGTAGACCCCCTCCACGCTCGACGCACCCCAACGGTCAACGACGATGTTTGTCAGCACATACGGCTGGACTGGGTCGGCGGTCTCAAGGCCAAGCCCTTCGATGAACGGCGTCGGCGTCTGGCCCGACGCGATCACGAGGTAGTCGCCGTCGACGCGCCCATCAGGGCCATCCACGTAGTAGCCGTTCTCGGCCACGCCGACGGCCGCGACGCGACCTTCGACGAAGGTGGCGTGGCCTACCTTGTCGATGGCGCCGTGCGCGTTCGTCAGCCAGTTCGTCCCGATCACGGAGTCGACGCCTGGGTAGTTGTGGAGCCAGGCCCGCTTCAAAATGCTGCGGTTCTGGTCGAAGATCGTCGAGGTGACACCCGCACGGGCGAGAAACAGCGAGCAGGTCAACCCGGAGGTCCCGCCGCCGACAATCAGCACATGCGCGTCGGGCGTCGGCACAATCTCGGATGCATCAGTCATTCCGATTCCTTTCGTTGACAAAAAGCACCATTCCGGCGCCATCAAGTGGATCACGCGATACGACTGTCAGGCGCTGGCTTTCGTCGCCGCGAGCTTTGCCGATCCGACATTGAGCGCGGTGCGAAGCGGCGCGACGCCAAGCTCCACGAGGCGGCCAAGCGAGACCGAGATCTTCAGGTCGTGCACCTCGGCGGACTCGATTGACGCGCGGATGAGCGTCTCGGCGCTTTGATACTCACGGATCTCTCCGTGCTGGGAATCAGCGCTTTGCGACCCGACAATCACCTCGGCGACAAGGATCGCCTCAGCGAGTGCGCGCCACCACTGCTTGAGGAGGGGATCGCCTGGCAGTTCTGCAAGGTCGCGACGGCCGGTGAGCAACGAATCGAACTCGACGAGCGCGTGGAGGCCGGTCACGGTGTGAATGGCGATGAACGAGCTGGGTTCCCTGAGTACGAGGGCCATTGCCCGCTCGCAAAGCTCCGCCGGCGAGAGCGGCGTCTGCTCGGCCTCATCGCCGACGAGCAGGGCCTGCTCTCCGGCGACAAAGTCGAGCTGGTCAAAGACCGAGGTGCCGGCGAGCTCAGCTGGGCTCGGGATCGTGACCTCTGAGACGCGCGCCGTGAGCGGGGGGCGATCGAAGAGCACCTGTCGACGAACCCGCAGGTAAGCAAGGCCCCGAGTCATCTCGTGCGCATCATGGCGGAGCGCGCCGTAGCCGAGCCGGATTAGGGGATGGAACGCTCCACCGGCGAGCCCCGCACCAAGGGCGCTCACCTGTGCGAAGGCGGCGTGGCGAGTATCCGCGTCCTCACTTAGGAGCGCCGCTCCGGTCGAGCGGTAGTGCTTCTCGGCCCAGCGGAAGAGAGGCGGGTCGACGAGCGAGGCCGCGAATGCCACCGGCAAGCGCTGCTCGATGCGATCGACGATCAGCTCATACGGTGCGCCGGCGACCTCAAGCGCCTGCACCTCCAAGGGCAGGTGGAATGTCAGCTGCTCGCGGTCCTCGGGCGGCAGGCCGCGAACGACCGCGGGGAGATCCGACTCGGTGTCGAACAGCCCTGTCGTCATGTCACCCTCCCGATACCTGCTGGGCAGCAGCGCTGCACCATCCGAAGACATCCTCGCTGAAAATGAACCGCAGCAGCTCACCTCGGTATTCGTTCCACTCCACCTCTGGCGTCCAGCGCGCGAGGCGCGAGACCAGTTGGTCTAACCCATCGGCGAGCTCGGTGCCGAGGAACCACGAGAGAGCACCATCGACGGGAACACCGGCAAGCAACGGCTTCAAGAGAAAGTGCGCGACGAGACGGGCCCTGCCGCGCTTCGCGATCGCACTCCACCTCTCCTCCGGTGGCCAGGTTGGCCCGGCTGACACGTCGCGAACCGGCTCAAAGCCGTGCTCATAGGCGTGGCCGGCAAGGAAGTCGGTCGGGTTAAGCGCAATCCGGCGCGACGAGGTGCGAACCAGCGGTGCATTGACCCGAGCGATCGATTTGCCAAGCAGGCGGGCCCGCAGCCCGAAGTCCCAGTCGTCGCCGGCTACGAGCACCGATTGGCCAGCGAGCTGCTCGGTGGGCTGGAGGTAGTAACTGAGCGCGCTGCAAGTCGCGAGCGAGACCGCGTGGTTACACCCCCCGACGTTGACCACCCCGACGAACCGCTCCCACAGCGCGGTGTCCTTCCACATCCACTCACTCGCGCTGGCGACATCGGTGGCGAGAGCCGCCTCGCCGCCAAGCGCAGCGAATAACGCCGGCGCGACGAGGATCTCGGCCTCGGCTGCCTCGATCAGCTCCAGCCAGCTGAGGAGGAAGTCAGCCTCGATCGAGACGTCGGCGTCGAGGGAGACGAGCCAGGTCTCGTCCGCGCTGACATTTCGCGCAGCAGCGTAGGCACCGAGTGCTTTAGCGCCTGCAGTCCTCGCGTACCCGGGGCCCTGTTTGCTCGTTTCGACCACGAGAAGCCGTGAATCGCTCGGGAGGCCCCCGTCGAAGCCGTCGTTGTCGCCGTTGTCGACGAGGATGACGACGGCAGCACGACCCGCAACCTCGACCGCTTCGAGCAACGAGGTGACTGTCTCGCGTGCGAATCGACCGTCGGCGTGCGCTGGCACGACAACGCCGGCCAGGCCGGCCTTCGATTTCACGGGGCGTCGACCACCAAGCGAACCCCAGCGCCAACCCAGGGCCGATAAAGACCGTGGCGGCGCCGCGTCAGTGCGAGATCGCGATGGTGGTCGAAAGAGCCGCCCCGGGTGACGTGAGGATCGGCAGCCCAGGTTTCGTGGCGTGGGACCGTCCAGTGCGCTCCAGGAAGCGGCTCGTAGACCGTCGCTGTCCACTCATCCACGTTGCCGGCGAGATCCAAGACACCCGCCTCCGACGCGCCCTCTGTCCTCGATCCGACCGGCTCGGTCGAGCCGAGTCCCGCCTCGACGAGATTGGCGCAGGAGGGATCAAACTCGTCTCCCCACGGATAGCGGCGATCCTCGCGACCCCGAGCGACGTGCTCCCACTCGAACTCGGTAGGCAATCGGAGCCCAATGCCGTGATGGTCGGCGAGGCGACACGCCGCGTCAGCGGCTTCTTCGAAGCCGAGCTCGTCTGCGGGATGGTCCCACCCAAGCTCGGCTCGCTTGCGACGCGACACCGTCTCGGGCGCAACGACCGCCAGTTCGGACCAGGTAAGCGGGCACCGCATCATCTGGAGGTTGCCGACAGCTGTCTCCAGGTGGCCGGTCTGTTTCGCGAAGTAGTGCCAGGGCAGATCGAGATCAGCATGCTCGCGCCAGACGAACTTGACTGCCTCGAGCGCGGCACCGACTTCGAGGTGCCGTCCCCCGACATAGACGAGGTCGAGTTCCAACTGACCTACCCGACCTGGCTCTTCGGCCGCTCGACTGCGGCAGCAGCGAGGAGATCGGCGATGTGCAGGCTCGCGCCGGCCACCACCGCCGAGCCCGTCCAGGTGAGCATCGTAAGCGTTCCGTCCCAGCTCGCCACGAGCGCCGCCGAAGCATCAAGACGCAGGATCGTCGAAATTGCCTGATCTGCCTCGAACACCACGTCTCCCGAGCGAGCGTCGGGTCTCACGCCGTCCAGATCGATCTGCCAGGCGTAGACGGCGAAGTCGTACGATCCGCCGAGCACGAGTGCCGTCTGACCTTCGCCCAGAATGCCAACTGCCTTCATCGACTCGTCCGCACCGAGTAGGTCGATGGGGCGGTCAAACCTGCCGCCGACTCGGACGAGCCGGTCCCGCGAAGCGCTTGCTATGAGACCGCGCTGGTCGGTCGCAACCGCGTTGATGAGGTTGCCGTGGTTCCACAACACTTCGCTCGACCCGTCCATCGACAGCAGGCGGACGGTGCAGTCGGTCGCTGCGCTCACCGCCTCGGTGTCCAAACGCCAAGCGAGGGACTTAACAGAGCCGTCATGGACCTTTCCTACCCCCGCGACCGAGAGACCGTCACCGACGGCGAGGCGCGCGATCTCACCTCCATAGGTACCCGCTAGCGCCAGGCGCCCACTGCTGTGGCCAGCGAGCGCGGTCACCGGGGCGTCGAGGGACAACTGATTGATCACCACGCCATCGGGGCCGTCCGTCGCGAAGCGGCTCACGAGCCCTCCATAGGAGCCAGCAAGCCAGCCCCCGTCGACCGCGGCAAGCGAAAGCACCGGATCGTCACCGAGGTGCCAGGCGCGCGACCCCGTCAGGGTGCCGGTGGTGAGGTCGGACCTCGGAACGGTCACCACCAGGCCGGAGTCGAGACCGACGGCGATCATGTTTCCTGCAACTGCCAGTGCATTCGGGCCACTCGTGGCCGGGCCACCATCGCTTACGACGACGAGCGAGTCGATTTCGAGCACGACGGGCGCCGAGGAGAACGAGCCAACTACAACGAGTCGACCAGAGACGTCGAGCGCGCGGGGCCAGAGCCGGCCGCCGACTATCGCCGACTCGACAACGTCACCACGTAGCACCCGTACAGCAGCGTCGTAACTGCCAACGATGAGGCGATCCGACCCGTCGTCGGCGAAGACAACCGAACGAGCTGCCGAGGAGGCAACCGCGTACTCAGCGAGGAGATCTAGCTCGGGTGAGACGATTCGCACGACTCCGTCATCGCAGGCGAGCGCTGCACGACTGCCGTCGGCGGACCAGCTGCATCCTTCGATCGAAGTCGCGAAACTCCGCCGATACGCGCGCTGCGGTAAATCGACGTTCCCAGCAAAGACCTCGCCGTCTTCGCCGACACTCAATACCGAGCCGGTGACCGACGCGGCGATCGCCATGCAGTGACCCGAGTGCGCGGTCACGCGGCCTAGGAAGCGACCAGTCCGCCATTCCCAGAGCAACGCCGTCGAGTCCTCAGAGGCCGTCACTAGCCGCTCGCCGTCGGCCAGCCAGGCGACCGAGTTCACGTCGTCGGTGTGGCGTGCCAATCGACCGATCGGCTCGATCAATCCGCTCGATCTGTCGAAGTGATGTAACCCCACGGTCTTATCCGCCGATGCCGTGGCCAGGATCCCGTGATGCTGGGGCGACCAGGAAGCGGCATTCACGAGACGCCGGTGAAGGATCCGTCCGAGGGGCGCGAGGTTTCCGCCACCGCTCAGTTGCCAGATCATCGCTGTGCCGTCGTAGGAGGAGGTCGCGAGCAAGTCGCCCTCGGGGGCGATCGCCACGTGTGTGATCGGAGCCGAGTGACCGAAAGGCGACCTCGGAAGGGTGACCGTACGCATGCGGCGGAACTACCGCAGGTGGGACATGCGGCTGATCTTGTGGTCGAGGTACTCGTTTGCGCTCTCGGGCGCGCTAACCCATGCGGAGACTCGCTCCACCTCGATCCCCGCGTCTTCCACCGCCTGGATCTTCTCGGGGTTGTTGGTCATCAACCGCACGCTGTCGATGCCCAGTTCACACAGCAAGTCGGCGGCACCGCTGAAGTCGCGGTCATCGACTGGGAGTCCGAGCGCGATGTTCGCCGCCACGGTGTCCACCCCACCATCTTGTAGCGCGTACGCAGCGAGCTTGTCCTCGATACCGATGCCGCGCCCCTCGTGATCGAGGAAGTAGACGATCAGCCCGCTCCCCTCCTCGCCGACGCGCCGGAAGGCCTCGTCGAGCTGGTCTCGGCAGTCACAGCGAGTCGACCCAAGGACTTCACTTGTCAGACATGCGCTGTGCAGGCGGACCAGCGGAACCCGCCCGTCAGCGAGGTCGCCGTGGCTCAAGGCCACCATTCGGGTGCCGCGATAGGTGTAGATCGCGGCCTGGAACTCGACGCCCTCGCGCGTCGTCCAACGAGTTGCCGTTCTCTCGGCAAGCCCGGACTCGATCGTCATCTTTCGTGGCCCCCTGAACTGTCTGCCGTGCGAAAACCCGTTCGATCATCGACCCGGCAATAACACCCGGTCCACGGAAGTTCTTCATCCTACCCTTGGTGACTAAAAAAGCAGCCTGGGACGGTTAAAACGGGTAGTGAGGAGACTCCGAGACCCTCGTGTTTCGAGTGCGACGCAGCCGGTCTCCTCCGTTTGTCACACGTCACTGACCTGCGGCTTTGTAGCTTACCCGCCCACGGAAGCTGGCTCAGTCCGGGAAACCCGAGCCCCGGAATGAGGAATCAGCGGGGCATACGCGCCTCCAGTTCAGAAATCCAGCCGACCGAATTACCCGCGAATGAAGAGACGGGAGGATGCCCGGCTGCTCGGGAATGCCCTCTGATTCTCGGTGGCCCGCACCACCGCACGCGGTTACAGGTACCTAATAACCGTCGCAGGCACGCCCGCCACGATGGTCGCGGGAGCGACATCGCGTGTCACGACTGCTCCGGCCGCGACGACGGCATCGGCGCCGATGCGCACACCTGGCAAGATCGTTGCGGCAGCTCCGATCCACACATTCGTGTCGATCGTGATCGGCGCCGCGGTGATAAACGCGCGTCGCTTGTCCGGCTCCACAGGATGACCTGCCGTGACCAGGTTGACCTTGTTCGCGATCATCACTTGGTCCGCAATGTCGATAGCTCCGTGACCCGTGAACATGCAGTTGTAGCCGATGAATACGCCCCGCCCGACAGTGATGTTCAAGCCGCAGTCCGCATAGAAGGGCGGGATGAGCGTGAAAGTGTCACCAACGGGCTTGCCAATCAACTCCTCGAAGGCCGCCTGAATCTGTTCCGGCTCATCCATGGAACAGGCACTGAGCTTGGCCGAAAGCCGCGTGGCCACCTTCACGCGTTCGAACATTTCACGCGATTCAGGCGATCTGGTTCGTATCAGTTGGTTGTCGTGCATGCACTTCCTTACTTAGGCGCCCGTTCGGTAGGCCTCCGAGCCTAGGTGGCTGCTGTCTTTCGCGTCCCTTCGGATTCGCGATCTGAGCAGCGA
>Ga0075522_10004418_pt1 | contig 10019 bp, 5 predicted proteins | sample NGEPerA_FD_74796 | JGI IMG/M metagenome (GOLD analysis project Ga0075522, IMG submission 74796) | Arctic peat soil microbial communities from the Barrow Environmental Observatory site, Barrow, Alaska, USA - NGEE PermafrostL2-A | ecosystem: Environmental > Terrestrial > Soil > Wetlands > Peat ...
TCCTCTAGCCAGCCAATACGCTTGCGCATGCTCTGCGTCCCCGGATAATTCGAACCGTCTGCCACCCACAGTGAAATGTCGCGCGAATCGACGGCCTTGGCGATCTCGACCGAATTCAGCATATGCGCAAGCGCCTGGCCGCGAACCACCGCAGACGGATTGCAAAGCGAACCGTATTTATATTCCTGATCCTGAAAAAGATTTGGATTGATGGAGCCTGACTTGATGCCATACCGGCCCTCAAGATCCTTGAGCGCAGGCAGGTCCGCCTCGCCCCTGGGCAGATCCCACAGCACATGAAGCGCCAGCGTTGGCGTGACTCCCGTCAGCCGATTTACTTCGGCCGCGTCCGCAAACTTCTCTTCGAGAGTTGAGGCAGCAGCAGCCTGCAGGTACTTTCCAAAACGCGTACCCGTGTTGGCGAATCCCCAAGAAGGAATCTCAATCTGGAATGAATCCAAAACCTTGAATGCATGGTCTAAATCTACGGCGTCAGTCGGCTTCATGTTGATTTCCCCTGGCTAATTTCTTCTTTACCTTGTTGCCTTATATTCAATTCTGCGCCAAGATCGTCGACCACGATCACATTCAAGAAGCGCGGTCCGTGAACGCCCTTGATGCGCGTCATCTCAATGTCCGCCGTTGCGCTTGGCCCTGAAATATAGGTTGCCAGAACCGGCGGCTGATCGCAGCGGGCGAAGTATTCCGGCAACGTCTCCACTACCCGGCTTGCATAAAGAATACAAAGGTGCCAGTCGGGCAAAAGGCTTACGATCCTGCGACCCTCCCGCGCCGAGTGGTGCAGCACAATCGTACCGGAATCAGCAATGCCGCCGAATGACCCGGTGACCACGCCCTCGCATGTCTCGATTTCTGCCGCGCTCAGGTTGCGGTCAATCTTCCACTCAAATCCGTCTGTCATCCAGGAGGCAGGTAGCCCCTCAGCCGCAATAAACACATGCCTGCCACTTGCCTTCAGTTGCGTCGCAATCGCTGCATCAAGCTTGTCCGGAATCGTCACCACCACATCTGCGTCGTACTCGCGCAGCCGCTCGATCATCAGCGCAATCCGTTCGGTCGCACTCAAGCGACCGGCGCGTACGTACGTGCGAGGCAGGCTAGAGTAGGTTGAAGCCAGGTCTCCTGGGTTTTCCGTCTTCTGCGTTGCAGCGTGTACCTGCTGAAGGATTCTGGCACGGGAATCGGAAGGCACTTTCATCTGCCCTCCTTCTGCCGCGCAGCCCACCAGCCATGGAACGGCTGCTTCGGCAATCCACGCAGGTCGCGCGTCTGGGTCCACTCTCCGCCTACACTCGGCAGCCGGTGAATCCATCCGTCCTTGCCGGTAAACAGCTTCAGTCCGACGCGCCCAAGATACTGTGCCGAATGAAAAAGCCAGGCCCTGGAAAAAATCAGGTTTGCCGCCCGCAGCCCCAGATACATTGGATCGAAAAACTTGGCGGCCTTCCCCCGTTCCTGGTTCACTAACTGCGAACGCAGTTCGAGCAGAACTTCAGGGATGTTGATCTTTACCGGACAAACCTCGTAGCAGGCGCCGCACAGAGATGACGCATATGGCAGCGACTGTGCGTGATTCATCTGCATTAGCTGCGGTGTAAGAATGGCGCCAATCGGTCCTGGATAAACCGAACCATACGCATGTCCACCCGTTTGCCTGTAAACCGGGCAGCTATTCATGCATGCCGCACAGCGAATGCAGCGCAGCGTCTGGCGCTCCGTATTCTTCGCCAAAATCTCAGACCGCCCGTTATCCAGCAGAACTACGTGGAAGCGCTGCGGTCCATCGCCGGGCGTCACGCCGCTCCAAAGCGACGTATAGGGGTTCATACGCTCGCCGGTGGCCGACCGCGCCAACACCTGCAGCATCACTTCCAGATCCTGGAACCGAGGAATCACTTTCTCAATCCCGGCCAAGGTGATCATGGTGTTTGGCAACGTCAGGCACATGCGCCCGTTGCCCTCTGACTCCACGATCGCTACCGACCCCGTCTCCGCCACCAGAAAGTTTGCCCCGCTGATTGCTGTCGGCACGGTCAGGAATTTCTGCCGCAGATAATTTCGCGCCGCCGCCGTCAACGCCTTAGGATCGTCCGATAAATCCTCGATGCCCATGCTCTGCGCAAAAATCTCGCGCACCTGGCTGCGATTCACATGCAGCGCCGGCACAACAATATGCGACGGCTCCTCATGCCCCAGTTGCAGAATGATCTCGGCCAGATCCGTCTCGTACGCCTTGATCCCTGCCGCTTCAAGAAACGGATTCAGTTGAATCTCAGCCGACGTCATCGTTTTGATTTTGATGACTTCGCTGGCATTCTCCTGGCGCAGAATTTCAACAATGATCCGCCGCGCCTCGTCGGCGTCCGCAGCCCAATGAACCGTTCCTCCGGCAGCCGTGCATCGCACTTCAAACTGCTCAAGATAGGCGCCCAGATGCGCAAGCGAGTGCTCGCGGATCGCTGCTCCCGCCGATCGCAATTCCTGCCAGTCCACTTTCTCCGCAACCAAACGGGAGCGCTTGGCCTGGATGACGTCGATTGCGTGTGCAACATTCTTTCGAAGCTGTGGATTGCGCAGCACCGGCAGCACCGCCTTAGGAAACGGCGGCGCCAGCGTTGGATCGAGCACTGGATGGTAGCTCGTCCCGTTCATAGCAGCGCCTCCGCCGGTTCAGCTTCCGTGCTGGCAAGGATCTCCGCCAGGTGAATCGTCTTCATCCCCGCATACTGCCGATGCATCGCGCCGCCCAGGTGCATCAGGCAACTGTTGTCGAGCGCCGTGCAAAATTCCGCGCGCGTTGCCATCACGTCCTGGAGCTTCACAGCCAACATTGCCGACGACACTTCGCCGTTCTTGACCGAGAATGTCCCGCCAAAGCCGCAGCAACGGTCCAGATTGGCCAATGAAACCTGTTCCATTCCGCGCACCTTGTTCATCAACCGCGCCGGCCGGTCGCCCAGGTGAATTCCTCGCAATCCATGGCAGCTTGCGTGGTAAGTAACCCGGTGCGGAAAGTACGCGCCCACATCGTCCACGCCTAGCTGGTCCACGACGAACTCGCTCAGCTCATACACCCGCGGCAACAGGGACGCAAACTGCCGCCGCAATTCCTCGTTGCCTAGTTCCTCGAACAGTCCAGGATACTGATCGCGAATCATGGCCACGCAAGAAGACGACGGTATCACTACCGCCTCCACGTCCTGGTACATGCGCACAAACCGCTTGGCCTGGCAAAACGCTTCCCCTCTGAAACCGGTGTTCGCATGCATCTGACCGCAGCACGTTTGTTTGGGATGAAAATCAAGTTCCACGCCCAGCCGCTCAAGCAGACGAACCACCGCGCGCCCCGTTTCGGGGAAGAGAGTGTCGTTGTAACAGGTAATAAAAAGCGAAGCACGCATCGTCAGTGGCCTTGCGGGTGGGCGGAACTCCCAGAAGGCGAATAATATAAGATGCGAAATCAATTGTCTATTGCAATATGGCGAAAACAATGGAGACTTCTCAATTGGAATTGGAAGCCGGCCAGTTCTCGTAATTCACATCCAGACGCAGAGGGATTTAGGGCGCACACGGTTTTTACTTCAGACTGCGGCGTCAACCTTCGCTAATTCCCAGCGTCTATATCCGATAGCTGACACAATTGCAGGTCTGCACTCCTGAGCTTTTACTTCGTTCCCCAAAGGTGCTATACATTTCTGTCTTTCCGCTTGTGCAAGATGCAAGCCGGCAACAGGCAGGCAGTCTTCGTTCAAAGTACCTGTCAGAGGATGTGTAGAGCGCGAAGACCGCTTAAGACTTGCTCTAACCAGGCCAGCGTATGATGGCTTTTGTATTCCGTCAGAACGTGCAACGCCATCCAGTCAACTACCCACCGGTGTTTTTCGCATGGGATGACAACTTTCCTGCTGCAGCGGGGTTGTCTCCGAAGAAAGGGTCAAATCCAATAACATGGCAAACCTGCGTAAGCTCCCCCTGTGTGTGCTTGCAGGCGCACTTCTAAGCATCAGTGCGTCGTCGCTCGGCCAGACCAACCGCATTTCCGCCACGCCCTCCACTCGCATTGTTAGTTCAGTTGACGACGCCCAGTTGTTTACGCTTCACGGCACAGTGAGCCCGCTCGCCACCTCGCGCAACGATCGCGGAGCCGCACCCGACGGTCTGCAACTTGACCGTATGCACCTGGTGCTCAAACGCAGTGACGCCCAGGAAGCCGCGCTCAAGCAGCTCATCAACGAGATGCATACGCCGGGATCGCCCAGCTACCACCAGTGGCTCACGCCAGACCAGTTTGGCGCGCAGTTCGGTCCGTCTGACCAGGACATCGCCACCGTCACCACATGGTTGACGAATCATGGCTTTAATGTTTCGAAAATCAATCCTGGCCGGCAGACTATTGAAATCTCCGGCAGCGTGGCGCAGTTGCGGAACGCATTCCACACTCAGATCCATCAGTATTCGCTCAACGGCCAAACCCACTACGCAAATGCCAACGATCCACAGATCCCGTCGGCCCTGGCTCCCGTCGTTGGTGGATTCGTCTCGCTCAACAACTTCCCAGTGCGCAGCTACGCGCACTCCTACGGCAAAGCGACCTACGATCCAAAAACCAACCGGGCCACTCCGCAGTGGACCATGGGCAGCAGCTCAAATCTGAACTTTGTTCTCTCGCCCAAGGACTACGCCGTCCAATACGATCTCAATCCGCTTTATACAGCCGGCGTTAACGGAACCGGGCAAACCATCGCCATCATCAACGAGTCAAATATCAACATTGATCTTGTAAACCAGTTCCGCAGCCTTTTCGGACTTACGGCGAATCCACCACAAGTCATCATCGACGGCAACGACCCGGGCGTCGACGGAATCAACAATCCCGGCGGACCCAATGGCGCTTCGGTTGAAGCCTACCTCGACGTGGAGTGGGCCGGAGCCGTAGCACCCAACGCAACCATCGATCTGGTGATCGCCGGCGATACTGCACTGCAGAATGGCCTGGTTCTCGCCGCCGAGCGCGCCGTTTACAGTAATATCGCGCCCATTATCAGCGTCAGTTTTGGCTCATGCGAATCAAACCTCGGATCCTCCAATTCATTTTTAAGCTCTCTCTGGGAACAAGCGGCGGCACAGGGCATCACCGTCGCAGTTTCCACGGGCGATGCGGGCGCAGCCGGGTGCGATAACGACAATACCGCGACCTTTGCAGCAGGCGGCCAGGCAGTGAACGGATTTGCCTCCACGCCATTCAACGTTGCTGTAGGCGGCACTGACTTCTTTTACAGCCAGTATGCAGGCACAAGCACCGCCCTGAACGCGCAAATCGCCACCTATTGGAACACCACGCCAAGCAACACAACGCCTACGGTTTCGCTTCTTCAGACTGTTCCCGAGCAGCCCTGGAATGCCAGCCAATACGGTTTGAACATCAACAACTACTTCAATACCTTCCAATCCACCACCATCGCCGGCGGTGGCGGCGGCGCCAGCAACGCGGCGCTTTGCAGCGGCGGCTATAACACCACTACAGGGGCCTGCATCAGCGGCCTTGGGGGATATGCCAAGCCCGCGTGGCAAACGGGGCTCACTGGAATACCCACCGACAATGTTCGCGACACACCGGACGTCTCCCTCTTCGCATCAAGCGGCATCAACGCCAGCTTCTACCCAATCTGCGCGACCGATGGAGACTGCCAGCCCGCTTCCAGCGGCTCGGTTCAAATCTACGGCGTCGGTGGAACCTCGGCGTCCACGCCGGCCTTCGCCGGCATCATGGCTCTGGTCAATCAGAAATACGGACGCCAGGGCCAGGCCAACACCATCCTCTATCCGCTGGCCAAACAGTTCCCGGCATCATTCCACGACGTAACAGTTGGCACCATTTCAGTGCCATGCGAAGTGTTGCCCACGGTCGGTGCAAACTGCATTTCCGTTACAAGCCCCATCATCACAGGCGGCATCACCGAGGGCCAGATTGGCAGCGGCTCAACTCCTGAATACAACGCGACAGTGGGCTACGACCTTGCCACCGGCATTGGCACCATCGACGCAGCCAACCTGGTGAATAACTGGAACAAGGTTACGCTGGCGTCGACCACCACCACCATGACGCCTTCGGCGACCACGCTGGCTCATGGAGCGTCCGTCACCATCTCCGGCGCGGTAACCGGCAGCGGCACGCCCACCGGCGACGTTGCCCTGATGACCGACAACTCCGAGCAATCGCAGCAATTCGCCACCAAGTTCACACTGTCTAACGGCTCTTACTCGGGAAGCACCACCAACCTGCCCGGCGGCACCTACAACATCTGGGCGCAGTATGGCGGCGATTCGATCAACGGCCTCAGCTCTTCCACCAAGACGCAGATCACCGTTTCCCCGGAAGCCAGCGCCATCGACTTCAACATGTTCGGCATCACGACCACCGGCAATGTCTCTTATCAACCCGGGAAGGGCCCCGGAGCATCAGTGGATTACGGTACGCAGCTTCAGTTAAGCGCGCTCGTTGCTCCCAATACTCAGGCTGCAGCGCTGCAAACGTGCGTTATTAACGGAACAGGTTGCTCCAGCATCAGCTTTACCTCGCCCACCGGAACTGTAACTTTTGCCGACAACGGAACGACCATAAACTCGGCAGCCCTTAACAATGAGGGAGACGCTGAATACAACGCACCGTTCACAGTAGGAGCGCACTCTGTTACTGCTGCCTACGCGGGCGACAAGAGCTACAACGCCGCCACAACCACCTCGCCCATCACGTTCACCGTTGTGCAAGATACGCCACAAATGTTTGTCGGCGGGTCGAATCAGACCAGCAGTACAACGGCGTTCCAGTTCATCAGTAGCACAAACCAACCGACGGTTCTGAACGTCACCGTGGAGAACAACGCGGTATCTTCCGCCGCTTCTAGTTCCAGCATTTCTCCGGTCCCCGTCGCTCCTCCAACGGGCACCATTACCGTCAGCAGTACCCCTGCTGGCATCTCTGGAAGCTTCGCCCTCAGTGCCGGAGTAGATCCAAGTGCAGGAGCGCCGATCGGTGTCGGTACGCTTACAATTCCGGCCAGCACTGCCGCCAATACGTACAACGTCACTATCACTTATGGCGGAGATGCGAATTATAAAAGTGTCGTGGGCAACGGCTCGATCCAGATTGTCGCTTCAAGTCTCAAATCCACAGCGACCACGGCGTCCATGTCCGGCGGCATCTCGCCTAATTCCACCATCAAAGTCACCGGCACTGTCACTGGAAGTGGAACAACTGCGCCGACCGGCGGCATCATCGTCTACTCTTCGGGGAACTACCTGACCGGGAACTCGCAAGTCTCGTTTTCTTCGAGTTCAGGAAATGTCTCTACATTCTCATTCACGCTGAACAGTTCTTTCCTTGTCCAAGGCGCAAATTTCGTCACGCTTCAGTACACAGGAGACACCACCTACGCGCCTTCAGCTTTCACACTGAACAGCGGCGGCGCCATCGCCAATCCGCTCTCAGATTTCACCCTGATACCGAGTTCGTCCAACGTTCCAGTGACGGCAGGCAACAGCGGAACAACTATCATCAACCTGGCATCCGTCAACGGATTTGCCGGCACGTTAAGTCTGAGCTGCGCCGCATCCGCCGGGGTCACCTGCTCCCTGCCATCTTCCGCGACCCTTAGCAGTGGCGGCACCTCCAGCGCGACACTCACCGTGAACGCTCCCTCGGCCGCTGCCAACGGCAATTACAACGTTTTGATCACTGGCGCGGATTCCACGGGTCAATACATCCACACCCTTGGCTTAACAGCGATGGTCACCGGCGCAACCAGCGCAACGCCTGGCTTCACGCTGACGAACAACGGCAACATCAGCGTCACAGCCGGTGCGACCAGCGGAAACACTTCGACCCTATCCGTCAATCCGACCAACGGCTTCACCGGCAATGTAAACCTCACCTGCGCCGTAACAACGTCGCCGTCCGGAGCCACCAGCCCTGTCACCTGTGCAATGTTGCCAACCTCAGTCAACATCACAAGTGTGGCGCTCACTTCCACGCTGACGGTAAGCAGCACTTTGACTACAACAGCAGGTGCCTACGCCGTTACAGTCAGCGGAGTCAACGGCTCCAACACGCAAACGTCGGTTGTTAACGTAACCGTAACTGCACCCACAACAGGCACTTTTGCTCTGAGCAACAGCGGCAACATTACCGTCACGCGCGGCGCAAGCACAAGCAATACATCCACCATTACCGTAACGCCGTCTGGCGGGTTCACTGGAACAGTCAGCCTGAGCTGCGCCATCGCTCCGACGGCCGCCAACGCCCCGGCGACTTGCTCGCTTAATCCCACATCGGTCAACATCACCAGCGGCGCTCTCACTTCAACTCTGACCGTGAGCACAACGGCGGCAACCGCACTTAACGAACCGCTTAAACTGTTCTGGCCTTCTACTGGCGGGGCAGTTCTGGCGGTACTCTTCTTCTTCGTGCCCAGGCGTCGTCGTAACTGGCTCGCCATGATGGGCCTGCTCGTAGTGCTGGTTTCCGGCATCGCCATTGGCTGCGGCGGCGGTGGCGGCAGCAGTGGCGGCGGCGGGAACTCCAACCCAGGCACTACGCCCGGAACCTACACCGTTACAGTCACCGGCACATCGGGCTCCACCAGCAAGCCAACCACCGTCACCCTCACGGTCAACTAAGCATCACCAAGAGCAAAGGGCCCTTCCTACCCGGAAGGGCCCTTCTTCTTGCATCTGATAATGACTAAAAACTACTGCGCGCTGGCCGGTGGCACAATACCGTTCATGCGCAAATACTCCACCATCTGCCCGTAATGATCAAATCCGTGCGCCACGGCAAAGGTCGATAGCGTCGCCCGCGTCTGCAATCCCGGTTCATTCGATTTCAAAACCTCAAAAGCGTTCGCCGTCGTCAGCGTAGCAATCGCCTTGTGTCCAAACGCGAATGAAGCTGCCAGCGCAGCCACAATCTCGTCCTTGTTCGACAACTTCGCAATCGCCTGTACGTCAGCGTCCGGCTTCATTCCGCTTACGCTGCTGAAGAAAAAATAATTTGCCTGCGCAACATGCGTCGCCTGCTGAGCAAACGTCCGTATACCGGTGGGGTACACCGTCTTTTGACTCGGCACAAAAACCGAGGCACTCGGCGCAAAGCTGTACTTCTCCGCCGGCATCGCCTTCACAGCACCCATCATTTCGCCTTCAATCAGGCTTAACTGTGCGTTGACCGCATCGGCTGGACTAGCCGTCTTCGCCGCGGCGCCCTGTCCAACCGCCAGCGAACTTGCAGCCAGCAAACAACATGCTGCCACCATTTCAAGTTGTACCCTGAGCTTCATCACGAACCTCCTGCTTTCTTTTTAAAGCTCATTCAGACTACCAGAGCCAAATTACACACAAGTACCAGGTTGCCGCATCCGCCCAGCATTTAAACTTTCTGTAGCATGCCTTCCCGCGACCGAGACCTGCCGCAGCTCGATTTCGTATTTGAAGAGCCGCGCCCAACCCGCCGCATCTGGCCCGTACGCGAACTCGTCACCCAGGTTCGCGAGCTGGTTGAGCGGGAGTACGTCGACGTCTGGGTTGAAGGTGAAATCTCAAACCTCCGTCCCGCTCCATCCGGCCATATCTACTTCACGCTTAAGGACGCCGACGCTCAGCTTCCCATCGTGCTCTTTCGCCGCCAGGCCGTGCTGCTCCGTTTTCGGCCAGAAGACGGCTTGCACGTCCTTGTTCGCGGTCGCATCAGCATTTACGAACAGCGCGGCCAGCTCCAGCTCGTCGCCGAAACCATGGAACCCGTCGGGGCGGGCTCGCTGCAGCTTGCCTTTGAACAGCTCAAGGAGCGCCTCAAAGGCGAAGGCCTTTTCGACGCATCGCGCAAGCGGTCTCTGCCGCCGTATCCGCGCACGGTCGGCATTATCACTTCGCCAACGGGCGCCGTTATTCGCGACTTCCTCAATGTCATCAGTCGCCGGCATTCAGCCCTGAATGTGCTGCTC
>Ga0075522_10004419_pt1 | contig 10015 bp, 9 predicted proteins | sample NGEPerA_FD_74796 | JGI IMG/M metagenome (GOLD analysis project Ga0075522, IMG submission 74796) | Arctic peat soil microbial communities from the Barrow Environmental Observatory site, Barrow, Alaska, USA - NGEE PermafrostL2-A | ecosystem: Environmental > Terrestrial > Soil > Wetlands > Peat ...
GAACTGAAACAACTGCAACTCACCATCCTGGAGCTTAGGGACCGGCTGGAAGGGCAGCATGACGCCGTCACGGTCTAAGCCGCGGCGGCGCAGAGGCCCGCAAACCGGTTTACTCCTTCAGATCGCCACCAAAGTAGCGGCCGCCGAAACACTGGAAGAATTGCTCCGTTACATCGTGGAAGTGAGTGTCCAGCAGACTGCCGCCGAGCGCGGCACGCTTTTCCTCAACGACGAGAAAACGAGCGAGCTGTACTCACGCGTAGCGCAGGGAGTAGGTTTCCGCGAAATCCGCATCCTCAATAACACCGGTATCGCCGGACATGTTTTTCATACCGGTGAGGGCGTCATCATCGACGACGCTTACACCGATCCGCGCTTCAACCGCACCATAGACGCCGACACGGGCTTTGTCACGCGCAATCTGCTCTGCGCTCCGATCGTCACGCCGGGAAGAGAAGTAATCGGAGTCCTCCAGGTCCTCAACAAGAAAGACGCTTTCAATCGCGAAGATCTCGAACTGCTGGAGTCGATGACGGCGCAGACGGCCATGACGCTGCGCAGCGCCCAGGTGATGGAACGGATGCTCGCGGCGCGGCAGGAGGAATTGAAGTTCCTCGATCTGGTTGCCGAAGTTACCGCCGACATGGACCTCAGCACGATGCTCGCCAAGGTCGTGACCGAAGCCGCTAAGATGCTACAGGCCGACCGCGCCACGCTCTTCCTCAATGACGAAAAAACCGGCGAATTGTTCTCGCGCATCGCAATGGGCGCTTCGGTCGGGGAGATTCGCCTGCCGAATACCGCGGGCATCGCGGGCGCGGCATTCACCTCGGGGCTCGCTATCAATATCCCTTACGCCTATGCCGACCTGCGGTTCAATCCCGCCTTCGACAGACGCACCGGCTATTTCACCCGATCGATTCTCTGCGTTCCCATCGTGAACAAGAACGGCAAGACCATCGGCGTCACGCAGGTTCTCAACAAGAAGGGAGGCCCGTTCACCGCGGAGGACGAAAAGCGTCTCAAGGTTTTCACCGCGCAGCTTGCCATCAGTCTCGAAAACGCCAAGCTGTTCGACGACATTCAGAACATGAAGAACTACAACGAGGGCGTTCTTCAGAGCATGTCGAACGGCGTCGTGACGCTGAACGAGGATGGCCGCATCGTCACCTGCAACAACTCGGGACTGCGTATTCTCCGCGTGGGCGCGAAGGATGTTCTGGGCCGCCTCGCAAGCGAGTTCTTCGCCGGCCCCAATGCCTGGGTGGTGGAGCGCATCGCCGAAGTGGGCAATACGCTGCGGCCCGACATAACTATGGATGCGGAACTTCTGGCGGGCGCGGACCGGCTCTCGGTGCACCTCACGGTCCTGCCGCTGATGAGCGAGCCGGAAGGAGACAAGGCCGCGAAGAAACTCGGCTCGCTTCTGATGATCGAGGACGTGAGCAGCGAGAAGCGCATGAAGTCGACCATGTCGCGCTACATGGACCCCGGCATCGCCGAGAAACTGCTGGCGGGCGGCGAAGAAGTTCTGGGCGGCAAGAGCGTGGTCGCAACGGTTCTGTTCAGCGATATCCGCGGGTTTACGCCCATTACCGAAGATCTCGGCGCGCACGGCACGGTAAGCCTGCTGAACGAATATTTCACCATCATGGTGGACTGCATTCAGAAGCAGGGTGGCATGCTGGATAAATTCATCGGCGACGCCATCATGGCGGTCTTCGGCCTGCCGCTGCCGCACGACGACGATGAAGACCGCGCGGTGCGGGCATCCATCTCGATGATCACCGAACTGCGCCGCTGGAACGTGGAGCGCGCAGTTGCCGGCAAGCGTCCGGTCGATATCGGGATCGGCCTGAATACCGACAGCGTCGTTTCGGGAAACATCGGGTCGCCGAAGCGCATGGATTACACCGTCATCGGCGACGGCGTCAATCTGGCGTCGCGCCTTGAGAGCGCCTGCAAGGAATACGCGGTGCGCATCCTGATCAGCGAAAACACGTACCAGAAGCTGCGCGGAACGTATCGCGCCCGCGAGGTGGACCGCGTTGTGGTGAAAGGCAAGACCGAACCCGCTTCCGTATTTGAAATTCTCGATTACCATACCGAGGAAACCTTCCCGAACCTCCACGAATGCCTTGAATGTTTCAAGGCGGGGCTTGGTTATTACCGCAAGCAGAAATGGGAAAAGGCGGGCGCCGCGTTCACCCAGGCGGTGACCCACAATCCCGGCGATGCGCTGGCGCAGATCTACCTTAAACGCATCGAGCAGATGAAGCTGCACCCTCCCGGCGACGACTGGAACGGGGTCTGGGTAATGAAGACCAAGTAGGTGGGACGCATGCGCGGCGCTCAGCGCACGCGGCCGATTTTATTCAGTGGCCAGTATACGAAAACCGCCTTCCCGTAAATCTCGGGCCGGCTGACATAACCCCACATGCGGCTGTCGCTCGAGGAATTCCGGTGGTCGCCCAGCACGAAATAGCGGCTATCGGGAATACGCTCCTTCGGCACCGAAATGTGGTCGCGGTAATCCTCCGGCACATACGGCTCCTCGATCCTGCCGCCGTTCACATACACCGTGCCATCCTCGATTTCGACCTCATCGCCAGGCACGCCAATCACGCGTTTGATATAGGATTGGCTGGGATCCAAAGGGTAGTGAAACACCACGAGATCGCCTCGCTCGATCGATCCCACACCCAGTTTGTACTCGTACTTGTTGATGAAGATCCGCTCTTCATTGGTCAGGCCGGGCATCATGCTGGTGCCCTCCACCTTGACCGGCTGATAAATAAAGACGATCAGGATCACCGCCAGCACAACCGAAATTGCCACATCGCGGAGCAGCGACAACGGCGCGAGACCGCCCGGCATTTGCTCGTCTTTACCGGTATGCGGCGCCGATGCGGGAGGCCCTTCCGTTTCGTCCATACTCTCCTAACAATTCTAGACGGCGCCGACGCGCGTTCGTTTACCGGCGCCGGTCCCAGAACACATGGCAGTCATTACTTACTTTTTCCCGCGCGTACATTTTCCGCAGTCCCAGTCTGTCGATTTCGCCCTCTTCGCAGGTTTCGAAAGTGCTGAAGGCGCCCTGCCTCACTTCACGGTCGACTTCGGATTGCGGCATCGCATGCAGCGGGCGCGCCTGATCCATGGGCATTTCGATCTTGTGGCCGCTCATCCATTCGAGCCCCGCCGGAGGTGCGCGCCCCGTCAGGAAATAAACTTGTTCATCCGCGAACAACGGAGCGCCCGCCGGCGTAACCCGATTCACCGCCGGAACAATCTCATCGAACGTCGCCCATGTGTTGAAGTCTCTCTGATCGTAAACCGAACGAACCGCTCCGGCGGCCGTCAGCAGCACGATCGCCGCGCAGGCCCCGCGCGGGTTCCACTCACGCGTTGCCGCATAAACGCCGGCCGACGCCAGGATGGCCGTGAACGGAACCGTGAGAATAAAGTATTGGGCAAACGTGGGATGGGCGGTTGCCAGATACAAGCCTTCCACGCCCGCAATCCACGCGCTCAGATAGAATCCCGATCGCCGCGTTCCGTCCCACTCGCTTCCGCGCAGAAACCACACCCCCGCGACGGCCAGCCCGATGAGAATAAATGCCTGCGCGCAGTTCAGCCAGTCGGTGACGATGCCGATATCGTGCGGAAGCCAGTCGTCCCATTGAACCTGGCGGTAATGAACATGGAAGCCGATCGTGTCGAAAAATGCCTGTTTGGGCCAGCGGAGAAACGCTATGAGGAGCGGGCTCAGCCCCATCAGCGTACCTGCGAGGAATGCCACGGCGGTTCGCGCGCGTCGCACGCGCAGGAAGAGCCAGACAAGCAGTACGGGACCAATGGGCGCGGTCAATAGCGACGATGCCGCAGCCGCGCCCGAAGCAAGGCCCGCCAAACCCGCAAGGCGTGAATCCTTGCGATCCGCCGCGGCCACCGTAAGCCGGAATGCCGACACGGTCAGCAACAGGCAAAGACCGTAAGCCTGCGCCAGAGTGCCGTACTCGACGACCACGATGTTCAGGCCCACCAGCGCAGCCGTGGTAACGGCAAGGCGGGAGCGCCATGCGGCATCCGGGAAACGGCGCAAAACAAATGTCGCGGCCAGCGTCATCCCGCCTGCGCTTTCGAGCGCGGCCACCGCCTGCGCCGGGCGCCATGTCGCGCCGAACAAACTAAGCCACAGCGCATTCCAGTAGGCGTTCAGAGGCGCCTGCGCGAAGAGAAAATCGGCGTATGGTTTTTTGCCGTGGCTGATTAGCTGCGCGGCAAGCAGGTGAAAGCCTTCATCCCACGCGAATGCCGCGGTCTGCGAATAAATCAGCAGCGCGGCGGTAACTCCGGCGATCGTCAGGAGCAATGGCCTTATTGGACTAATTCGAAACGTCCTTTCAGCCGGATATCGGTTGAGGACGAGCCGATTAAAACATCGTAGACACCAGGAACGTTGGCCCAGTCATGCACGGCGGAATCGTAAAACCAGATGGAGCGGCGGTCCAGCGCAACCGGCACGGTGGCGGTTTCACCCGGTTTCAGCACTACGCGCTGGAAGCCCTTCAGCCTCCGCTCCGGATGCCCGATATAGACCTGCGCCACTTCGGCGCCCGGGCGCGTGCCCGTGTTTCTTACCTGGAACACCACCTGAACCGTCTGCCCGTACTGCGGCGTTGCCGGAAAAATTCGGAGATCGCTGTAGGTGAACGTTGTGTATGAGAGCCCGAAACCGGTTTGCGGCAGTTTGCCGGACGGCGTTACGTCGCCGAAAAGAACAGCGGGTATCGCCTCCGGGAGCCATGCGGTCACGAGCGCCGCAACCCGATCGATCCATTTGTCTCCACCGTCGACCGGCCCGGCAGTCAGGACCACGATTGTCCTCGGATTCACGGCCGCGATGGCCTGAATTAGCCGATCCTCACTATCCCGCGCGGCGCAGACGATGGCCACATCCGATTTGCGGGCAAGGCCGGCGGCGGCGATCGGATTATCGCCAGGGTCGAACTTCACCTCGATCATGGCGCCGGCACGTTCCCGAATGCCTTCAAACCCGTGGCGCCCGATCACCGCGAGCGAATGTACTTTCCTCGCGTCCAATGGGAGAATTCCGCCTGCGTTCTTCAGGAGAATAGTGCTTTCATTCGCCGCAGCCTGCAGCACCGCGCCGCGCTCGGCGGGGTCGATCGCGCCATCCGCTTTGTGTTCACGGTCGAATGCGCCGGTGGCGAACAGCGCGGCAAGCGTGCGCCGGACCTTGTCGCCGCCCGCCGGCGGATGGCCCGACACGACGAAGCCTTTGAAACCCCAGTCGTTTTTCAGTACATCGGTGACAGCCGGAGCGTCGGGGTTATCGGCGATCGCGGACCATACGCCCGCCTGCTCGATGGCCGCGCGGAAGGGCGGCCACAGGCGTTCGTTGAGAGTGCGTTCATCGATGTGTCCGTCCGCGCCCGTGGGAAAGGTTTTCACGGTTGCGATGATTCCTTCGGCCTGCATTGCGCTGACATACGCCACACCCATTCGGGATGCCAGCCAGGGGTCGTCGCCGTAGCCTGGCAGATCCGGTCCGAGAACCTGATCCTTCCCGTGCGCCAGCGCTTCGTGCGCGATGGCGCGCGCCTCGCTTCCGACGAGATCCGTGTCCCAGGTTGCGGCCATCGCAATGTCCGGCGGGAATTCGGAAGGTACGGCAAACGTGCGCGGCGTGACCGGCTTCGCTCCGGGAGCCAGCCTGCGAAGGTAATCCTCCACGCGCTTTTCCGGGGGCAATGAGGGATTCTGCCAGGGGAAGGAATTATGGCATCCCAGGCAGCAGGCGAAGACAAGTGACAGAACGAAAATATTCGTCTTCGTCCCCGAAAATTCGCGAGCGCTCAAACTTTGCGCAGCTTGCTCACTCTGCCGACTTCCACCCATTCGACAACGAAAATGTTTCCATTGTGGTCGAAGCACGCGCCATGCGGACAAACGAACTTGCCGGGCAGGAAATGATCGCGCGTCTCCGTGCGCAGCGCGCGCAGATCGTCCATCGATTTCGCGCCCGCATCGCCCAGATGCTCGATCACCCGATTATTGCGGTCGATCAGCGTGACCTTCCCCTGAAGATCGGGAATGACAACATCGCCTTTGTATTCGTTGAAGTGGCAGGGCAGAGTCACGCCGCCGATGATGTCGACGGGTTTGCCCTCCATCGTGAATCGCTGCAGCCGGTTATTGCTTCGATCCGCGACCATCAGGATCGGAGTGCCGCTCCGCATGTCCGTCCAAATGCCGTGCGGCGTCTGAAGCTGACCGAGCGCAGTGCCTTTGCCGCCGAAGGTCCGGATGTAATCGCCCGTCTTGGTGTACTGGCTGATGTAGGAAGAGCCATACCCGTCCGCCACGTAGACATCGCCGTTTGGAGCGATCGCAACGTTCGTCGGACTGAAAGGTTTCGCCTTGCCGTCGGCGCCGGGCTTGTATTCGGCGATATCGGGCGGTCCGGCAATTTTAAATACGATCTCGCCTTTCAGCGTTGCTTTCACCAGCGCGGCCTGCACTTCGGGTTGCGGATCGGCTTTGGGCGAGGCCGCATTCGCGGTCAGGTAAAGGTATTCGGTGGAACCCTCCTTGCGAATCGCCATGCCGTGCGCGACGCCTTTCAGCTCTTTGCCCCACGACCGAACAAACTTGCCGTCCGCGTCGAAGACGACCATGCTGTCGTGCAGTTCGCTCGCTTTGTTCACGGTGTGATGGACGTAGATATTGCCCTGCGAATCTTCCACCACTCCGTGCGTGTTGCCGTACTGAATGCCCGAAGGAAGGTCGCCCCAGTCGTGCGTGATTTCGTAGGTATGATCGCCCTGCCCGACCACCGGTTTCGCCGAGCCCGATTTGTTCTGCGCCCCCAGAATCAATGGCGCGGCGAGGCCTGTAACGAAAGCTCTTCGGGTGTGTTCCATGCGGTGAGTTTATCACGATGGCGCGCTATATTGGCCTCATGAGCAAAGCTGTCGCGCGCGAACTCAAGCTGGTGAACAATATGATTTTTCCGCCTGAATTGCGCGATGCGATTCCGAGCCACCGGCCTACGGCCGGGCGTTGCCTGAAACTGGAGAGCGTCGACGCGCAGGCCGCTCATACGGTTGAGTGGGGGCGGCGGGTGCAGGTGAAACTGCGCGTGTGCGAGACGGGGAAACTTTCAGGCTCGTTCGATGTCTGGGTGGATATGCAGCTCGATGCGGCGCGGGCGCTGGCCGGCCTCATTAACGGGGCTGCCGGACACGCGGAAAAGCTGGCGCCGGTCAAAGCATGGACCACAATGTAAGACGTCGGACCGGTCGTGTCATGTCCCGGTCATGGCGTGTCATGGAAGCGCGCGTTTGGCCGCGGGCCTGTAGGCATCTTCGGTGGGCTCGTCTTTCATCTCTCGCAGCGTCCGTGTTCTTTCTTCGGCGAACCGCGGGCTTGCTTGCGTGGCCGTCATTTGCTTTCCAGCTTCGTTAGGCGGATGTCCATTTGGTGGGTATCTCCCTGGATCATTTCGAGCCGGCGTTCGACCGAGTCGAAGCGGGCGTTCATTGTTGAACTGAGGTGAACGTAGAGGCCGACGTTCATGCCCACGCTGATGAGGACGGATGCAAGAGCGACGATTTCGCTGATTGTCATAAGTTTCCTTTCGCTGAAACGGGCCGGCAGGCGCGTTTCAGTCCGCTCGCCTGTCCCGAAAGGTGCTCGCGGAGTTCACCCGCGCAACAACCATGTTATCTGTTCCGCTCGCGGGCCGGGGATTCAAGGCCTCGCGGATGCCGCCCGGCATTCGAAGAGATCGCCCGCGAAGGAAGAAACAGATAACATGGAAGTGCGCCATAAACGCGGCGGCCCGGTTTGAACGAAGGAAATTATGCTCACGGAAGACGATAAGCAGTGGATCGCAAACGCACTCTCAGGCGCACTCCGCGAAAGCGAAGAGCGAACCGCCGCGGCCATCGAAGCCACGGAAACCAAACTCCTCACCGCATTCCACCAGTGGGCCAGCCCGCTTGAAACACGCGTAAGATCCCACAGCCTCGCCATTCAGGCCTTCGACGGCCAAAACGAAAACTCGATCGACACGGCCCGCAAAATAGCCGACCTCGAGAGCCGCGTCCGCAAGCTGGAGAAAGCCTCATGACAGCAATTGCAACGGCGCACGGCATCGGAGATTTCCGTCCGGCCGCATCGGACGTGAAGAGCCTCCGGTCCGCGGCGGGTGGCCGTTCCGTTCCCGAGTGATAAAATTTCGGCACTGTACCGGCCCGAGGCGGGCAAACCTTAAATTATGACCCGAAGATCTCTCATATCGAGCGGCGCCGGCTTCGCCGTGGCGGCTGCTCTCGACAGGAAAATATTCGCTGCGCCGCCCAAGAGCGCGTTAGGCATTGCGACTACGTCCTACATGACCTATGCCCGCTTCCGCGAACCCATTGCTTTCATGGATTACTGTAAGGCGCTCGGGGCCGCCGGCATTCAGATTCAGCTGCCTGCCGACCCGACGGAACTACGGAAGATCCGCGCCCACGCCGAAGAGCTCGGGATGTTCCTCGAAGCCATGGCGCCCATGCCGAAATCGAACGACACGGCGGCGTTTGAAGCAGCGTTAAAGAACGCCAAAGAGGCGGGCGCTGTCGCCGTTCGCACCGGCACCAGCGGCGGACGTCGCTACGAGAAGTGGAATTCCCTTACCGACTGGAAGGCTTTTTTCGAGGAAAGCACGGCGGCCGCAAGGAAGATCGCTCCCATAGCCGACCGCATGAAGATGCCGGTGGGCATGGAGAATCACAAGGACTGGACCGTCGAAGAAGAACTGGCCGTCATGAAGAAATCGGGCAGCGAGTACTTCGGCACGCTGCTCGATTTTGGGAACAACATCGCTCTGCTGGATTCGCCGGATTCAATTCTTGAACTCGCTCCCTACGCGAAGATGTGCCATGTGAAAGATATGGCGGTTGAGGAATATCCGAAAGGTTTTCTGCTTTCGGAAGTGCCCCTCGGCGAAGGAATTCTCGACCTGCGGAAGATTGTGGACGCGGTGCGCGCCGCCAATCCGAGGGCAAAGTTCTCGCTGGAGATGATTACCCGCGACCCCCTTGAAGTGCCCTGCCTGACCGAAAAATACTGGATTACGTTCCCGGACCGCGGCGGCATCTATCTGGCGCGCACACTCGCGATGGTGCGGAAAAATGCGAGCCGTCTCCAGCCCCTGCCCACCTACGGCAAGTTGTCGAAAGAGGCGCAGCTCCGCGTGGAAGACGATAACGTGAAAACCTCCCTGAATTACGCGCGTGAAAAACTGAACCTCTAAGTTGCCTTTTCAGATCTTTGAATCGGATGCCCGCTCCATTCTTACTCCGGTTTCGGGCTTTCTCCGCGAAGCCGGATTCACGCATTCGCTCAATCCCGCGCGGAACTGCACGTTTGGATGCAGCTATTGCTACGTGCCAACGATGCGGGTCCAGGGAGGCCTGAAACCTGAGGACTGGAAGCACTGGGGCCAGTGGACCACCTTCAAGCGCAATGCACCGGACCTGCTCCGGAAAGCTCTGCGGCCCGGTCAGGTAATTTACTGTTCTCCTCTGACCGATCCCTACCAGCCGGCCGAAGCCGAACGGCAACTGATGCCCGGTATCCTGCGGTCGGTGGCAGCCGGTCCCCGCGATGTGATCTTCGTCGTGCAGACTCGCGGACCGTTGGTGCTGCGCGACATCCGGCTCCTTCACGGGATGCGTGTCGGCTTTTCCGTCACGACGGACCGCGAGGATGTCCGGCGCATCTTTGAACCGCACTGTGCTCCTCTCGAAGAACGGTGGAGAACGATAGCGGTTTTGCGCGAGGCTGGCGTCCAGGTGTTCGTCACTCTGGCTCCGCTGCTGCCGTGCGATCCCGAAGCTCTTATGCAACGCGCGCTCGAAGCCACCGGCGGCGCTGTGATCGCGGATCCGTTTCACACAAGATCCGTCAAAAAATCCGGCGCGACCACTCGCGACGC
>Ga0075522_10004421_pt1 | contig 10013 bp, 7 predicted proteins | sample NGEPerA_FD_74796 | JGI IMG/M metagenome (GOLD analysis project Ga0075522, IMG submission 74796) | Arctic peat soil microbial communities from the Barrow Environmental Observatory site, Barrow, Alaska, USA - NGEE PermafrostL2-A | ecosystem: Environmental > Terrestrial > Soil > Wetlands > Peat ...
GCTGCCGTCCGTCAGGGTGGCCTTGAAGTCCACGGTGGGGAATTTGGCGAGCACGCCTTGCTCCATCTGCTGGCGCAGACCCTTCTCGACGGCGGGCACGTATTCGCGGGGCACGGAACCACCAGTGGTCTCGTCGACGAATTCGAAGCCCTTGGACCGTTCCTGCGGCTCGAAGGTGATCCACACCTCGGCGAACTGGCCCGAACCGCCGGTCTGCTTCTTGTGGACGTACTGCTCGTCGACCCGCTTGGTGATGGTCTCGCGGTAGGCGACCTGGGGTTCGCCCATGGTGCCTTCCACGTTGAACTCGGTGCGCATGCGATCGAGCGTCACTTCCAGGTGCAGCTCACCCATGCCGCGCAGAATGGTCTGCAGCGTATCGCGGTCCGTTTCCAGCCGCAGCGAAGGATCGGCACGCACCATCTTGCCGAGGGCTGCGCCGAATTTCTCCTGTTCGGTCTTGTTCTTGGCCTGAACTGACACGCTGATCACCGGTTCGGGGAAGCGCATGCGCTCCAGGATCACCGGATGGGCCGAATCACTCAGGGTATCGCCGGTTTCGGTATCGGTCAGGGAGACGAGCGCGATGATGTCACCGGCGCGGGCCTCGTCAATCGGGTTGGCTTCCTTGGCGAACATCTCGACCATGCGGCCGATCTTTTCGCGCTTGCCGCGGGTGGTGTTCTGTACCGAGGCGCCCTTGGCGAGTACCCCGGAGTACACGCGCACGAAGGTCAGTGCGCCGTAGGCGTCGTTGATGACCTTGAACGCCAGCGCCGAGAACGGCTCGTCGTCCGAGCACTTGCGTTCACCGATGGGCTCGCCATCGGCGTCCACGGTGTTGATGGCGGCCACATCGGTCGGGGCCGGCAGATAGTCCACGACGGCGTCCAGCACCTGCTGCACGCCCTTGTTCTTGTACGAGGAGCCGCACAGTACCGGGTTGAAAGCCGAGTGCAACGTGCCCTTGCGCAGACAGGCGCGCAGGGTGTCAGGCGATGGGATCTTGCCCTCGCCAATGAACACCTCCATGGCCTCGTCGTCCATCTCCAGGCAGGTGTCCACCAGCTCGGTGCGATACTGGGCGATCTTGTCCAGCAATTTGAGGTCGCCGGGGTTCGTCAGCCCGACCTTCGCGGCCAGGTCCGGCGTGATCTCCAGAACGCGCCACTCGGCATCCTTGTCGTCCGAATCCCATACCAGGGCCTTCATCTCGACCAGATCGACCATGCCCTTGAAGTCGTCTTCGGAGCCGATCGGCAGCTGCACGGCCAGCGGGCGGGCGCCAAGGCGCTTCTTGATCATGTCCAGGCAGCGTTCGAAATTGGCACCGCTGCGGTCCATCTTGTTGACGTAGCACAGCCGCGGCACATCGTAATTGTCCGCGAGACGCCAGTTGGTTTCCGACTGTGGCTCGACACCCGCCACGCCGTCGAACACCACGACCGCACCGTCGAGCACGCGCAGCGAACGGTTCACCTCGATGGTGAAGTCGACGTGTCCCGGGGTGTCGATGAGATTGATCTTCTTGTCGCGCCAGAACGTGGATACCGCCGCGCTTTGAATCGTGATGCCGCGCTTCTGCTCCTGTTCCAGGTAGTCCGTCGTCGTCGACGTCTTCAGATCCTTGGTATCGTGAATGTCGATGATGGTGTGCTTGCGCCCCGTGTAATAGAGGATGCGCTCGGTCGTCGTGGTCTTGCCGGCGTCAACGTGGGCGATGATGCCGATATTGCGAATGTCGGCAAGGGCGGTCGTTCGGGCCATGTCAGATTTCCATTACAGTTTCTTGGGCGTGAACACACGTGCCGACCAACCGCACTAATCGCTTGAAGTCGCGATGCAGCGAGCTGATCTGGCGCGGGCATAGGTAGCCCACCATGATACACCAAAGCCTCCCGACTGCCGAGGTAGCTGCTGAGGCGGCAGCTTCGCATTAAAGCGAGGTCGGATGTCCTCTAAGGCTTGGGTGCGGCCGGCGCGGGACCGGAGGTGGGGGCGCCCGGTGCCCCGATGCGCATGCGGATACCGCCCGTCTGGGGATCCTGGTATTCCCGGTTGGCTTCGCAGACATATTCCAGAATCTTGTAACCGGGCTTGCGCAGGTATTTCCAGGTGAAGTTCCAGGGCTGGGTTAGATATTCAGGATCCGTGACCGTCACCTGATCCTCGAAGATATCCTTGGACAACATGCGCATGCGCTCATCGATCCGCATGTTGGCGCTATGGGGCACGCCGCGGAAGCGCACCTCCTCCTTGATCCCGACAGTATTGACCACGAGAGTGTCGCCCTCCCAGTGGCCTACCGAATGTCCCCAGAAGCCCGGCTCGGCATCATCGATCGGGAGCTGCTTTTCATTCAGGTAGATGCGGCGCACCTGGTTGTACGCCTCCTCGATGATGGTGATTTGTCCCGGGGTCTGCAGGACCTCCATCGGAAACATGGCCATCATCATGGCCGGCATGCCATCGGGCAGGCACTGCGCGTAGCCGCCGAACTGGGGCTGGCCGCGGGCGTCCGCTTCCTTGGCCGCTTTCTGCTGTGCCTCCCATTCGGCCTGGTAGGCCGGTTTCAGAGGGGGTGCTGACACCGGCGGCGCGCTGGTCACCCTGGGATCAAGGTTTACCGTGCCGTAGCGGTCCCAGGCGCCGGTCAGTGCCTGGTGGCCGGGCGCCGCGGCCTGCGCTTGTGCCGCTCCCGCGTAGAGTGAAGCGGTCACTACTGCCACAGTCGCTGCGACAGTGCGAATGATGCTGATCATGAAGTGCCCCTATTGGATGTTCGCTTTACCGGCCGGAGCGCCATTGCCGAATTTTCGGCCGTCGGCAAGGGTGACCTCCTTGAGCAATCCGCCTGCTTCTCCGGTGCGCAGCGGCGCGATAATGGTCGTGATCTTGTCGCCCACCTTGATCATGTTGAACTTCCAACCGATGCGATCCAGGATCCCGGGATTGGCGCACTCGATGGTGTAGTGCTTGAACTCGCCCTTGTCATTGGTGCTGTCCAGATCGATGTAGACGTGCGGATTGGTCCACTGGAAGTGGGTCACCGTTCCGGAAATCTTGATCTGATGATCGTGGTCGAACATCGCAAAGGAATGGTGGGCCTGGGCGCCCGTGGCCGCCAACAGCACCCCCGCGCATGCCAAGCCAGCAATGCGGATCTTGACCTGAACCATCGTGACGTCCCCCCTGATTACCGGAGCCCCTGCGCCCCAATTATGATTTTAAATCATAGCACTACCGGGGCAATTACCTACTCCGAGTGGTAGGGGGAATGCTACTGTCCCGGCCTCAAGACGCCAATCCCGGAATTGAAATGACCACTGCCAAGATCATCTATACGCTGACCGATGAGGCGCCCGCGCTGGCGACCTATTCCCTGTTGCCGATCGTGCAGGCCTTCACCCGCAGCGCGGGGATCGCCGTGGAGACCCGTGACATCTCCCTGGCCGGACGCGTCATTGCGAACTTTCCGGACGATCTGTCCACGCAGCAGCGCCAGTGCGACGATCTGTCCGAACTGGGAGAGCTGGCGAAGAGGCCCGAAGCCAACATCATCAAGCTGCCGAACATTTCGGCATCGCTCCCGCAATTGAAGGCCGTGATCACGGAACTGAACGGGCAGGGCTACCGCATTGCGGAGTATCCCGAAGATCCGAAGGATGAAGCACAGAAAAAGCTCAAGACGCGCTTTGCCAAGGTGCTCGGCAGCGCGGTCAATCCGGTGCTGCGTGAAGGCAACTCGGACCGGCGCGTGGCGAATGCGGTGAAGCACTATGCGAAGACCCACCCGCACTCCATGGGCGCGTGGAAGTCTGACTCGCCCACCCATGTCGCGAGCATGAGCGGCGGTGATTTCTATGGCAATGAGCAGGCGGCGCTGATCGGCGACGCGGGAACTGTGCGCATTGAACTCACCGATGCCAGCGGCAAGATCACCGTGCTCAAAGAAGGGATCAAGGTCCAGGCCGCCGAACTCATCAGCACAACCTTCATGCAAACGGGCAGGCTGCGTGAGTTCTATGAGACACAGATCCAGGACGCGAAGGCCAACGGACTGCTGCTCTCGCTGCATCTGAAGGCGACCATGATGAAGATCTCGGATCCCATCATGTTTGGCCACGCGGTCAGCGTGTACTACAAGGATGCGTTCGCGAAACACGCGGCGCTCTTCAGCCAGCTGGGCATCGATCCGGACAACGGTATCGGCGATGTCTACTCAAAGATCCAGTCACTGCCGGCGCAGCAGAAGGCGCAGGTCGAGGCGGACCTGAAGGCCGTCTACCAGTCACGGCCGCCGCTTGCGATGGTGGATTCGGGCAAGGGCATCACCAACCTGCATGTGCCCAGTGACGTCATTATCGACGCAAGCATGCCGGCCGCGATTCGCACCTCGGGCCGCATGTGGGGTCCGGACGGCAACGCACATGACATGAAAGCGATGATTCCGGATCGCTGCTATGCCGGCGTGTACCAGGCGGTTATCGATGATTGTCGCCAGCATGGCGCCTACGACGTGCCGACCATGGGCAATGTCAGCAATGTTGGCCTGATGGCGCAGGCAGCCGAGGAATACGGCTCGCACGACAAGACGTTCAAGCTCGCCAGCGATGGTGTGATGCGCGTCATCGACGCCCACGGCCAGGTGCTGACCGAGCACAGGGTGTCAAAGGGTGACATCTGGCGCATGTGCCAGACCAAGGATCTGCCCATCCGTGATTGGGTGAAGCTTGGCGTGAACCGCGCCCGGGCTACCGGCCAGGCCGCCATCTTCTGGCTGGATGAGCAGCGCGCCTATGACCGACGGCTCATCGAGAAGGTGAAGACTTACCTGAAGGACCACGACACCCACGGACTGGATATTCGCATCCTGGCGCCCGTGGCGGCGGCCACCGCAACCATGCAGCGCGTGCGCGCGGGGCAGGACACCATCTCGGTGACGGGCAATGTGTTGCGCGATTACCTGACCGACCTGTTCCCGATCCTGGAACTTGGTACCAGCGCCAAAATGCTCTCCATCGTGCCATTGCTGGCCGGTGGCGGCATGTACGAGACCGGTGCCGGCGGCTCGGCCCCGAAGCATGTCCAGCAGTTCCTCGAGGAGGGGCATTTGCGTTGGGATTCGCTGGGCGAGTTCCTCGCCATTCAGGTATCCATCGAAGACCTCGCGGGGAAGACCGGCAATAAAGCCGCGCTAATCCTCGCCAAGGCGCTGGACGCCGCAAACGGCAAGTTCCTGGACAACGACAAGTCCCCCCAGCGCAAGGCCGGCGAGCTCGACAACCGCGGCAGCCAATTTTACTTGGCACTGTATTGGGCCCAGGCTCTCGCGGCCCAGACCGAGGATGCGGGTATGCGTGCCAAGTTCGCGACGATCGCCGCCGAGCTGACGCGCGAGGAAGCGAAAATAGTGGGGGAACTGAATGCCGCGCAGGGCAAGGCCGTCGACATCGGCGGCTATTACCACCCCGATTCGGGCAAGTGCGGGGCCGCCATGCGACCCAGCGCCACCTTCAACCGCATCCTCGCCACTGTGGGCTGAAGGGTCCTACCGGACGCTGCGCACCAGGATCGGCGCCGACGGACAACTGTCGCGGACCCCGCGACCGCAAGGCCGGGGTAGCAGGCCGGGGGTAAGGCACAGTCGCACCTCCGACAGCTCGTTGCGGCTGCAGGCCACGATCATGGCATGTGGCGGCAATGAGGGATTGGCCGCGCCGAAAGCGGCCAGGATCTGCCCAGGTGACCAATGCTGGTCGGCCTTGGGCGCCTCAAACATGGATGGGATGTGCAGCACCGCCGTCGCACGGTCGGCCGTGCGGAAGTATTCCGCCGGGTCCAGGCCGCTGCAGGTTCCATGACGCTCCCACTCATGCACCATGAGTTGCGGGCTGGGGTACAGGGTGCGACCCACTTGCTCCGCCGCGCGGTCCACCCCCACATTCGTTTCGCATCCCTGCGGATAGCCACCGGCATTGAACTGCGGCCAAAGGCCGTGAAGCACGAAGCCAAAACCGCGGCCCTGGCATTGGTTCCGATCAGCCGGATGCACGATGCAGTAACTGGGTGACCAGGACAGCGCCAGCAGGTAGTAGTCGAAATGCCCCGGTACATCGATGGCGGCCGCGGCATGGGAGCGATGGCGTGCAAGAACGAGCGGGGAAGGCAACGTCAACAGCAAGATTGCTGTTGCACGTATCATGAGGATGCAGAGATTGCGGGGACGGTGCATGGTGGCATCGTGCACACTCTGCGGCCTTGGCTGCAAGGGGAACAGCGATGGCGGAAGAGGAATCCGTGTTGAGCCGCAGCGCCGCGCCGGCTGACCGGATCCTCGCCTATGGCGCAGGTCCCGATCAGAACATCGAGGTTCGCGACGGCCGCGGCGGCGCCGCCCAGCGGCCGCTGGTCATCCTCATCCATGGTGGGTTCTGGCGCCCGGATATAGATCGGCGGCACATGAGGCCCATGGCGGAAGCCATTGCGGGGGCGGGTTGGACCGTCGCGCTGCCGGAGTACGCCCGGGTGCCCTACAACCCGCAGCCGGCCATTGCGGACCTTACGGTGGTACTGACGCAATCACCGCAAAGCATCGCCCATCACAATGGACGCGTGATCCTCGTCGGTCATTCGGCCGGAGGGCACCTGGCGTTGTGGGCCACCGCGGCGCGCATCTGTCCCACGCTGGCCGGTACGTTGGCCTTGGCGCCGGTCGCGGATCTGCTACTGGCCCACGAGCTGGGTCTCGGGAGCGGCGCCGTCTCACGGTTTCTGGGCTGTGAACCCGTCAGCCGACCCGACCTTGATCCGCGGCAGATGTCCGCACCGGTGACCCCGACGACCATCGTCCATGGCAACGATGATGTCATCGTTGCGCCGGTGATCAGCGAATCGTATGTGGCAGCACATTCGATGGTGCCCCTGATTCGCGTGGCCGGCGCCGGACACTTTGCGCTCATCGATCCGCAGGCGGCGGCCTGGTCCAGCGTCATGACCCAGCTGGACCGCTGGGTCACCTGATGGTCAAGCTCCGAGCAGGGTTACTTGTCCCAGCCGGTCTTCGAGTTATACGGCGCCATGAAGCCCATCGCCTCGATCTCATGGATCTTGCCGCCGCTGACCTTGAAGATATGGGCCGCGGGCAGATCGAAGGGCTTGAACTTCATCGGTACGCGGGTCATACCCGGATAGCCGACGATGTCCACGTGATCTTCCTTCATGGGATGTCGGAACTGGGACAGGCCGAACACCAGACCCGTCTCGGTATCCGCAATCCACACCCGACGCGGCTCGATGCGCTTGATGTAGCTCATCACCTTGGTGTTGAGCTGCGTGGCGCAGCCCAGTTTCGGCGAGCCGGCGGGCGCGCCCATCAGCGCGTTGCCGGTGGTGATCATGCCGTTTTCGTGGCGTTCGCAATCATCCGCAAACGGCGACAGTGAACCGTCACCCTTGACCAGTGCTTCGTAGTAGGTCGCGCCGATCTTGAGCAGCTGCGCGTGGCTGTCGCGCTGGTCCTTGGGCACCACCGCCAACAGTCCGGCGCGCGGCGTGTGCAGGTTCGCGAGCATGCTTTCGCGCAGGTTCGAGGCGATAAGGTGTTCGGCCTCGACGATCTGCCCGTGGCGCACCTTCAGGCGCAGCGCCAGCTCAATGGGTTTGCCGTCGGCCTTCATCATGCCAATGAATCCAACCTGCTCAGAGACTGGGTCGGGCACATAGATCGCAAAGGTGGTCGGCACCTCGCTGGCCGTTTTCCACAGCCCCTCGCCGGGCTTCATCGGGGTGACGTTTTCGACGAACTTCACATCCGCGGCCAGCGGCACCTTGGATGGATCGTGAGCGACCAGGGCAGCCACGTATGAGTTGGCGAGGTCCTTGAGGCAGGCCCGATTGCAAGGGTCGGGCGCGGCCGCGGCGGCGGTTAACACGAAGCCCACGCTCAGCGCGGCCAGCAGGCCCACGCGAATCTTCAGTGACATTGTCGTTACCCCCCCCAATTGAAGTTGCAAAGTCTACCGGCCCAGGCACCAGTTCACCACCACTTGCGCCACTTGAACCACAGTATGGGCAGGATGATGCTCAGCGCGATCACCCCAAGGCCGTACTGGTAGCCGTATTTCCACCCGTATTCGGGAATATTGTGGAAGTTCATGCCATAGATGCTGGCAATCAGCGTTGGTGGAACGCCGACCACCGAGACAATGGTCAGGACCTTGAAGATATCGTTCTGCTGGGTGTTGATGAAGCCCAGCACGGCATCCTGCAGAAACTGTATCTTACTGGAGAGATGATTCTCGTAGTCGCTCAAGGAGGCGAGATCATGACGCACCGTCTTGAGCCGCGCGTGCACATCGGTGGCAAGCCAGGCGGCCGCCTCGGTCGTAAAACTGGCAATGCGCCCAAGACCCAGCAGACTTTCACGGATCCGCGACAACAGTTCGCCGGTCTGACCAACACCGATCAGGTTTTGCTGCATGGCACTGTTGAAGCGTGGCCGCGGCGCCAGTGGCTGCGCGGGTGAGCCGAAGATCCGCTGCGATACACCGCCCAGATCTGCACCGATCTGCTCAAGTCGGTCGGCGGCGAAATCGACCATGGCTTCGAGCAGGCTCGCGAACACGGAGCCGCTGGTGCTCTGCGCGTGATTATTGAGCAGCGCGGCCTGCACATCCGGGAAGGCATGAATGTCGCAGTAACGAACGGTCACGAGAATATCCGGCGTCAGTACAAACCCTAATGGCAACGGACTGTTCGCGAAACGGTTGTCCTGCAGGCCCAGCGGCATTGACATCAGGAGAGTCTGACCCTCGACTCGCAGGCGACTGGAGGTTTCGATTTCTGAAAGCTGTGCGTGGCTTGGAATGCGGATCGCATGTTCGCTCTCAACCAGCGCTTCCTCATCAGCGGTCGGTCGCTGCAGATCAATCCAGATGGGCCGGTGCGGTTTGGAATTCGCGTCCGTCGGGACGGGTGGATAAATGTGCAGCATCCGTCCAATTTACCGGATCCAGCCTGTTAAGGCCTACGCTTTGCTTGGAAAGCGGATCGTCGCGGTCAGTCCAGGCTGCTGATCGGCAAATTCAAGAGTGCCACCGTGCAGGCGCGCGACAGCCTGCACCAGGCTCAGCCCCAGGCCCACACCGGGTGTGCCGCGACTGGCATCGCCGCGGAAAAAACGTTCGGTGGCGCGGGCACGCTGTTCGGCGGTCATTCCCGGACCGGTATCGCTGACCACGATGCCCGCGACATCACCCGCCGGAGGTACGGTGCTCACCGTCACGGTGCCGCCAGCAGGCGTGTATTTGAGCGCGTTGTCGATGAGATTGTTCACGGCCTGCGCCAGCAGGATCTGATCACCCGCGGCGTGCAGCGCACCGGCGCCATCGTGGAAGGTGAGCGTGATGTCCCTGACCTCCGCCGCCGGCACATAGAACTCCACGGCGTGGGCGCACAATTCGCGCAGGTCCACGTCCACGAAACACGAGCGGCGCATGCCGGTGTCGATTTCGGCCAAGCGCAGCAAGGCGTTGAAGATGCTGATGACCCGATCCACATCGGCAACCGATGCCTCGACTTCCGCGAAGGCCTCGGCCGGCGGGGGCCGGGTCAAGGACAGCTCTTCGAGTCTTGAGCGCAGCTCAGTCAGCGGTGTGCGCAGGTCGTGGGCAATGGCGTTGGAGACATTGGCGATGCCATGCACCAGCAGCTCGATCTGCTCAAGCATGCGGTTGATCGTGACGCTCAGGGTGTTGAGCTCGTCGCTCCCGCTGCCCGTGGGCAGGCGATGACTGAGTTCGCCTTGCATGATGGCCGAGACGGTCTGGCGGATACTGTGGATACGGAACAGCAGCGCGCGGCGGATCAGGATGCCACCGACCACGCCCGTCACCAGCAGTACCGCGATCGCGGCAGCCAGGCCGTACCAGAACCGGGTCATGACCGGGGCCAGTCGCGCGACATCACGTCCCACCAGCAGGTGGTAGCCGCCGGGCAGCTCGGTGCGCACC
>Ga0075522_10004422_pt1 | contig 10013 bp, 8 predicted proteins | sample NGEPerA_FD_74796 | JGI IMG/M metagenome (GOLD analysis project Ga0075522, IMG submission 74796) | Arctic peat soil microbial communities from the Barrow Environmental Observatory site, Barrow, Alaska, USA - NGEE PermafrostL2-A | ecosystem: Environmental > Terrestrial > Soil > Wetlands > Peat ...
ATCGTCCTGGAAGCCGGTCCGGAAGCCGGGCACTCGGTACGGCAATGGCAGCACGTGCAGTTGTTCTCGCCCTGGGAATACAACGTCGACAAGGCTGCTGCACGCCTCTTGGCGCCGATGGGGTGGAATTCGCCGGATCCCGCTGTCTATCCAACCGGCGCCGAACTCCTCGAACGCTACATCGAGCCTTTGGCAACCAAGACCGCGCTGCACGACGTGATCCGGACGAACAGCCGGGTGTCCGCCGTGGGGCGCGTCGGGTTCGACAAAGCCAAGACCAAGGGCCGCGAGGCGGCGCCTTTCGAGATCCGTTACCAGAACGGCAAGGGTCCGGAGACGCTGCGAGCCGACGCGGTCATCGATGCCTCGGGCACGTGGAAATCGCCGAATCCGGCTGGCGCCGGAGGGCTGCCGGCGATCGGAGAGCGCGAAGCCGCGGCCCGTATCGCCTACGGCATGCCGGACGTGCTCGGACGGGACCGCAAGCACTACGCAGGTAAGACGGTCGCCGTTCTGGGCGCCGGGCATTCCGCTATAGGGACTCTGACGGATCTGACCGCCCTGGCGCAGCAGGCGTCCGGCACGCGACCGGTCTGGCTGCTTAGAGGAGGCAATCCGGAGAAAGCTTTCGGTGGCGGAGCCAACGACAAGCTTGCCGCCCGCGGCGAACTCGGCGCCCATTTCGCTTCGCTCGTCGCGGCCGGCCAAGTGCAAGTCGAGGCCGGCTTTCCGGTCGCCGCGGTCTATGAGGCCGACGGCCGGCTCAGGATCCAGACATCGTCCGGATGTTGCGGGCGCAGCGTCGTCGTCGACGAACTGATCGTAGCGACCGGCTTCCGTCCGGACCTCTCGTTCCTGAGCGAGATTCGGCTGCGGCTTGATCCCGGGATCGATGCCCCAGTTGCGCTGGCGCCCCTGATCGATCCGAACGAGCACTCCTGCGGCACGGTCCGCCCCCATGGAGCGCGCGAACTGGCCCAGGACGATCCGGGCTTCTACATCGCCGGCATCAAATCCTACGGACGCGCACCGACCTTTTTGATGATCACGGGTTACGAACAGGTCCGGTCGATTGTGGCCGACATCGCCGGCGACAAGGAAGCTGCCGCACGAGTCGAACTCGAACTGCCGGAAACCGGCGTCTGCACCCGCGCCGGTGTCGAGGGCGGCGGGAGCTCGGTGGGGTGCTGCGGCGGTCCGGCTCCAGCGGCGGTCGATGCCTGCTGCGCGGCCGACGCTTCGGCGAAGACTTCCGGCAAGACCGGATGCGGGTGTTCGTGAGGTTTTTTGGTGGCCCAGGATGACGACGCGACCCTTCGCCCCAACTGGCAGAACGGTCATCTCGGCGATGTGCATCGGGCAGATCGGCAATCTCCTGCCGAGCGTCGTGCTGTCGGCGAATCTCGCGCAGCATCTGATGCCCGCCTGGGGCCTGAGCGCAGCGGAAGGTGGGCTGCTGGCGAGCGGCTATGCGGGAGGCTACATGCTGGCGGTCCCCGTTCTGACGACGCTGACCGATCGGATCGATGCCCGCATAGTCCTTCTCTGCGGATCGGTGGCCAGTGGCCTGGCGACCATCGCGTTCGGCCTGTTCGCCGAGGGGTTTTGGTCGGCCTTTCTCATCTGGACGCTGGCCGGCGTCGGCTTTGCCGGCGCGTACATGTCGGGCCTGAAGGCACTGACTGATCGGCTTCCTGCCGGCGATACATCCAGGGCCGTGACGCTCTACACGTCGAGCTTTTCGCTCGGCGTCGGCATGTCCTTCCTGGTTGCCCAAGTCGTCGCGGATCGCTGGGGCTGGCGGTCCGCGTTCGTGCTCACGGGAACCGGGCCGGTCTTGATGGCCCTCGTCTGCATAGCGATGGAAACGCGCACGCCCGAGCACAAGGCCGGCAGCCTGCTCGACTTCAAGCCCGTCTTGGCGAACCGCGAGGCGCTCGGATACATCCTCGGCTATGGAAGCCACTGCTTCGAGCTCTTCGGCGTCAGGACATGGCTCGTCGGGTTTTGGACCTACGTGATCGGACACCAAGAGGCCCCGGCCTGGATGTCGCCTGTCGCGGTCAGTTTCTTGTTCGCCATCGTCTCCATGCCCGCCAGCATCCTTGGCAACGAAGCCGCGCTCAAGTTCGGCCGCCATCGCGCTATCACGGCGGTCATGCTCGCCTCGGCGGCGGTGGCTCTGACCATTGGCGTGAATGCGAGCTCGCCAGCCTGGGTCGTCGCGTCGCTACTTCTCGTCTATGGCCTCACAATGCCCGCGGATTCCGGTGCCCTAACGGCGGGCATGTCGGCCGCTGCGTCACGCCAGCACAGGGGTGCCACGCTCGCGCTGCATTCCGCAGTCGGCTTCGGACTGTCTGCCGCCGGCTCCTGGGGAGTCGGTGTCGCGCTCGACGTCGCGGGCGGGCCCCGGAGCGCGTCGGGATGGATGTTGGCCTTCATTGTTCTCGCGGTCGGGATCGCGGTAGGCCCGCTCGCGCTCCTCTGGGCCCGTTCGGGCAACACGAAGAGATCGGCACTCGCCGAATGAACCTTACGGACAGAGGTGTTCCATTGGATCGATCACGACTTGGCGTCGTCACCGCGCTCGGCACCGCCCAGACGCTGGCGTGGGGTTCGAGTTACTATCTGCCGGCCATCCTTGCCGATCCGATCGCACGCGATCTCGGGATCTCCAGCAACTGGTTCTTCGCGGCCTTTTCCGCGTCCCTTGTGATCTCTGGACTTCTCGGTCCACGGGTCGGTCGGCAGATCGATCGCGTCGGCGGCCGTCAAGTGCTCTGCGCCTCGAACGTGCTCCTTGCCGCCGGTCTCGCGTTGCTCGGCGCTTCGGCGTCGGTGTGGACGATGTCGGCGGCCTGGCTGCTGCTCGGCATTGGTATGGGTCTCGGCCTCTACGATGCCGCGTTCGGCGCTTTGGGCAGGATCTACGGCAGCGATGCGCGGGGGGCGATCACCGGCATCACGCTGATCGCCGGCTTCGCCAGCACGGTCGGCTGGCCGTTGAGCACGCTCGGTCTCGAGACCATCGGATGGCGGGAGACCTGCTTTGCATGGGCCGCCGCGCACATCGTGATCGGCCTGCCGCTCAATCTGCTGCTGCCGCGGACGGGGCGGGCGGCACCCTCCGAGGGGCCCGTCGTCAAGCCGCATATCGCGATTGACCGGACGATGATCCTGCTGTCGTTCGCGTTTGCGGCTGCCTGGACCGTGACGTCGGCGATGGCTGCGCACCTGCCGCGCATCGTGGAAGCGTTCGGCGCGACACCGGCGCAGGCCGTATTTGCCGGCATGCTGATCGGACCGGCACAGGTCGCGGCCCGCGTTCTCGAGGCGAGTGCGCTTAGCCGATTTAGTCCGCTGCTTTCGACACGGCTTGCCTGCATCACGCATCCGATCGGTGCCTGCGTAATCGGTATCTTCGGCGGCGGCGCCGCCGCGGCCTTCGCGCTGCTGCACGGCGCAGGCAATGGCATCCTGACGATCGCGCGCGGAACGCTGCCGCTCGCGATCTTCGGCCCTGAGAACTATGCCTATCGGCTGGGATTGATCGGCGCGCCGTCCCGCATCGCCCAGGCGGCGGCGCCGCTTGCGTTCGGTTTGCTGATCGACCCGTTGGGCCGGGGCATCGTGGCGATTTCTGCCGGTCTCAGCCTTTCGGCGTTGATCGCTTTGCTCCTCCTTCGCTCACCTTCGGCGGCGCCGGAGCTATCGGCCGCCGCTCGAACGAGGTGAGGTCACTGTAATGCGGCCCGGTCGCGTTCCGTAAGCACGTGCCGGGCCTGACCGGCAGCGGGATCAGTGCTACGCGCGGCCGGCTTAGAATAGTTTGCATCCGGAGAGCCGACCTTTCCACGGCGATCGACTTGTCGGCGTCAGATCGCAAGATGGTCCTGAAGCGCGAGGCGACGGTCAGATCGGGGTCGTCTTCGAGGCTGCTGCACCAGACGGTCCCGTTGCATCCGCGATCACGGTGAGGGTTGCTTTCAGCCAGCGATGGGCCGGGATTTCGGCGAACCGCCAGACCACGAACGACAGCAGCAGCGCACCCGCCACGATGGCGCTGACGATCTCCCCGATGTTCCGCTCTGGCTTCAAGGCCATGAAAATCACGTATCCCATCTGCATGTGCAGCATATACAGAGGATAGGTGATCCCGCCGGCGGCGATGACGAATTTGGCGGGCAGGGGAACGTGTCTGATTTTCGTCGCGAGCAGGACGATCCCGAGCGAGACGACGCAGATTGCGGCGACTACTTTGGGGTCGAACGAGCCATGCGTGTGGACACCCAGCCGCTCGAGCTTGTGGACGGCCTGGAACACGGCGGTGCCCAAAGCAAGGGCGGATAGCGCCCACAGCTTTGCGCTACGGCGTCCGCAGTAATGCTGGTAGATCAGCAGGCCGACGGCGAAGAATCCGCTGTCGTCGGCCATGAAGAGCTTCTCGAAGATCGGTGCGTCGATGGTGAGCTCGTTGGCGAAGGTGATCGCGAGCCAAACCAGGATGATGGTATCGATGCGGCGCGGAAAGATTCCGAGCGCGATGAAGCCGGCGACCCATGCGTAGAACACGATCTCTATGACTAGCGACCAATAGGACGTGTCGACGTAGGACTGACCGACCAGGGGCGCGGCGACAAAGAGGTTGGCAAACCACTGCGCGGGCGTCACCTCGAAGTGGCCGGCGCCGAACAGGATCGTTGCTGCGAACGTCAGCGTCATGCAGAGGACGAATGTCGGATAGATGCGGCTGAAGCGCGCGATGGCGAAGCCGACGGCGGTCCGGCCCTCGGCGGAGTAGGCGATCACGAAGCCGCTGATGGCGAAGAAGACCGGCACGCCCAGGAATCCGTACTGGGCGAGCGGCGCCAGTGCGGGAAGCGCGACCTGCGGCACGCCGTGCGACGCCGGGCCCCAGAAGCCGTAATGGTACAGGATCACGGCGCTGACCGCGGCGAGCCGCAGCAGGTCGAGGGCGGGCAGCCTCGAAGAATCCGTCCGGCCTTGGTCCACGCACGATCTCCAGAATAGACCGGAAATATGATCAAAACCACTGAAGATCGCCTTAATCAGACCGGTGAAAGTCGGCCGTTTATCCGTCTTTTCGGGACCGCGGCACTCAAGACGACGACACGCGAAGGGACTCGCCAGGTGGTGAGGAAAAGCCGATGAGCGCGACGCCGAAGTCCCGCGCGGAGAGTACGGACGAGGTCCAGACGGATCGTAGGCGGAAAATCAATTCCGGTCTTGATCGGCGGCTTCCCAGCCCAAAACGGCTTCTCGTCGCCCGTGATCACCGTTTCAGCCCGGCGCATTTTAGATGCGTCGGCGGTCAGCGCCTGCGCACCGCCTGACAACATATCGCTGCGCCTCCCGAATGGCCACTTCGCGCACCTTGGCGATGCGCTCATAGCTAACAGCGCTAAAGCAACGAGGTATTCGAGGAGACCGTGCGAATAAAAGCGACAGAGCACAGATCAATTGCTCGGGGACCACGCCGAAGGCAGGAAAAATCCGAGCGGCGGCTTTTGACTCTGCAGTTGAGTGCGCGATTCACTCGGCTTCTGCGGCGGCTTGTACAGATCGCGGGACACCATGAGTTTGACGACCAATCGATCCGACGCGGGAGTCAATCCGAAGCCAAGTCCTGCCTCGACGTTGAACTCCTCCGTCTTGTAGTCGACGACGCCGAAGACCTGCTGCGATTGCTGGTCGAACGGCAGGAGGCCTTTGACGGCGCCGTAGTCCGAGTACAATTCCGCTGCAAGCGCCCAGGTCTTATCGACGTTGTATGCGACACGGACGGAGGGCGCGAAATCCAAGTTTTTGACCCCCGTCCAGGAGCTGTCGAGGATCGGATTGACGATGAAGTCGAACTTGCCCAAGTGCCAACCCAGGATCGGCCTTATCTCCGAGGTGTACTGGTTGGGATCCCAGTGCTGCGAGTTGTAGCTGAACTCGAAGTTGATACCGTAGAAGAACGTCCGGTCGGCTGCGTGGGGCACAACGAAGAGTTCGCGGACCTTGAAACCGTTAAGAACGGGCCCTTCGCCGTTGGCAACGCTGTAGAGGGGCAGGTAAAGACCTTGTTCGAACCAGTCCGTCACTCCGTAGGCCCATTCCGGCACGCCGTTCAAGGTTTGGTTGGGAACGAGTCCGCCCGGAAAGCGAGGCGTCTTCAGCCCTGACGGCGTGAAGTTGTTGTGTACCATCAGGTTGATGGTGCCAGGCTCGGCGATCTCCGCGTCATAGACCTGAATCTCATCAGTCTGCGCCCAAGCGCTGGCCGACCAGAAAACGAGAACCAGGCAGGCTGCGACCGCTGGTCCAATGACTGCTTTTAACCGTCCCATCGGTCCCTGCGACCTTCTTTAGAATAATTCTAAAAAATTTACGTCTGGCCTGCAAGGAGGCTGTCGCGCCTGCAAAATGCGCGTCATCGGCTCGCCATGGTAAACGGACTGTTCATGCATTCGCGATATCGACATTTAGACAACGCTTAGAGGCGATGGATCGATGAATGTTTCGGCCGTGAGTGCGAATTCCGGACTCAACGCGGTCTCCGGCGCGAGTTATGGCGCCCCGCCGCAGCAAAAGATGTCCAACCTGTTCGATTCGATCGACACGTCGGGATCCGGTTCGATAACCCAGCCGCAGTTCCAACAGGCCTTCCAGACCCAGAATCCGCCTACGGTCTTTCAAAAGCAGGGTTCGGACGCAATCTTTTCGGCGCTCGATCCATCGGGCAGCGGCAGCGTTTCCAAGCAGGATTTCGTCTCGACGATGTCCCAACTGATGGTGTCCCTGCGGGCCGAAGGCTCCGCGCAATCCGGTTCGCACGCATCGAGTTCGGTCGCCGCAAGCCTCCAATCCTTGAATCAGATTGATCCGGCGACCGTCGCTCCCGACAGCCTGCCCGGAACGTTGGTCAACTACAGCGCGTGAGGCAATCCTCGGTGCCGTAGCACTGCCCGTCCTCGGTGACGGCGAAATGCCGAACGCCGAGCTGGCGGAGCCAATCAATTCCTAACCGACCCTTCAGCATCGCGATGGTCGAGAGACTGCCGGCGACCAGGCAGCGATCCGAGATAACCGTCACGGACGAGAGGCCTCGCACCGGCCAGCCGGTCCTCGGGTCGAGGAGATGGCAATAGCGTCGGCCGTCGACTTCGATGAAGCGTTCGTAGTCACCGCTGGTCGCCAACGCGCCCATGGATATCGCGACTTTCGAGACCACGATCTCCGCATCGCGAGGATGTCGGATGCCGATCATCCAGGGCGCGCCGTCGGGTCGAGGCCCCACGACACGGATGTCGCCGGCGAGATCGACGAAGCCGTGACGGGCTCCGACGGAAGCGCAGACCTCGGCGGCGCGGTCTGCGGCATACTCCTTGGCTAGGCCGCCGAAATCCAATTCCATTCCCGCTTCGGCGAAGTGCAGTCTGCCTCCCGACACGGCGACCTTGCCGAGCCCGATGCGTGGCAGCAGCGCTTCGACGGCGTCTTGGCCAGGAAGGCAGGCGCGCGAGAAATCCCAGGCGGCGCGCAGCAAGCCCGAAGTGATGTCGAAAGCACCGCCGCTCTTCACGTGGCAGGCCTTGGCGTACTCCATCAGGGCGGCGGTTTCCGCCTCGATGTCCACACTGTCGCCGCGTGCGGCGACGGCGTTGATGCGCGAAAGCTCGCTGTCGGCCCTGTAGCGCGAATAGCGTCGTTCGATCCGGACGACCTCTCCTTCCGCGGCGAGCGCGAACGTCTCGAACTCCTCGGCGGAATCGGCGAAGAAGTGGACCGCGCAGTCCGAGCCCATGGCGAAAAAGCTGTGGCTGAACGACGGCATGTTCAGAACTGCTGCCGCGCCGGGACGAGTTGGTCGGCGGTCTGCAATCCGGGCGGACTCTTCATCCAGGGAAAGCCGCGGTTTCCCATTTCGTAGCCGCGGTCGAAAAGCGCGCGCATGTATTTCAGATCGAAGGGGGCATCGGTCTTGACGTCGAAGTCGGTCGGGATGCTCGCCAGGTTGAAGTCGATGCCGTCGACTTTGGCTATGGAGTAGATGCGATAGAGGTCGCCGATGCCCTGGTTCTTGATCAACGTCGAAAGCGAGCGATGCGTCACGGAAAGGACGTCGTCGCTCACCGGCTCCCAACGCGGATCGATGCGGCCGTTCCGCACGACGTAGAGGCGCCCGCCATTCACCGTTTTCCGCGAGGCGTGATTGGATACGAGGCGCATGATCGACGGTGCGATGAAGACCTGTCGCGTCACGCCGCCATCGACATGAAGCTCGTCGTAATCCTCGCCGCCGACGCGCACCTTGATGCGGACGGGGGCGAAGACGCCGGGCAGCGTCGCCGACGCCAGCAGCACCTTCCGAAAAAGCTCGAGGGCCGCCAGACTATCGGTTTCCGCTATGCGGCCCATGTCCCACAGCACGGGCCGCTGGGCGTCGAGATCGGTCGTTCCGATGAGGAGAACCCGACCCTTGCCGCTTTCCCTTGCGATGTCGTGCATGAAGTCCCTGTCGACGTACCTCGCGATGAGCTTCAAGAGTGGGGCGTCGTCGACCAGCGCCGATCCCTCGATCAGGTTCTGCACGTCGTAGGTATAGATGTCCTTGCGGCCGTAGGAGGTGAAAATCTCGCGGAGTTGGCCGTCGCGCTCCCGACCAATGAACACGAACGGCGCGATCAGCGCGCCCGAACTCACTCCCGTGATCAGATCGAAGATGGGTCTGTTGCCGGCGTCGCCCCAGCCGGAGAGAAGGCCGGCCCCGAACGCACCGTCTTCGGCACCGCCCGATACGGCGAGCAGATTCAGTGTTTTTATCGACGGGCCGCGCAACGCCAAGTCCGGCCCGCGGCGAGCCGGCCGCCAGGAAACGATATCGGGCGAGGCTTCGTCGCCCCAATAGCGGATGTCGTGGAATCCTTCCGGATCGATCTGCGCTGCGGCCGCTTGGGGCAACGCGTTTCGCGGCGTGATGGCCGCGCATCCCCCTCCTGACGCCACAGCGGAAGAGATCACCATCAGAGTGATCGCTCGAGTAAATCGCCCCATAACGGCAGACCTCCAGTGAACCGTCGATCTCGCAAGTCCCTTCGCCAAGCCATGACCGGTAGCAGGGGAGGACTGCCAAAGCATTGACGTTGGCCATCTGCGCACGATGGCCGGTAAGCCAAAAATTAGTGTTCTTATTGCGGCGGACAACCTGCATTTTGCTGGCGCGTCAGACGCTAGAGTAATCTACGACCAAACCCATTTGACGTCGCTTAAGATTGCACGAATAAGCGAGTCATCCCGCGGAAGCCGAAACATCTTCGAATAGCCTCATAATTGTCAGGACGTTGTAAGCAATAGCTCATATTCGAACTCGATGAGGCGCAGCGCGATGATTCGAGGCGACGGACGATTGGTTGAGCTTGAGCCAAGCAGGTATTCACTTGCTGAGATCGATGGTCTCTGCGCTTGATCACGGTGTCCAATGCAGGCGTCGCAGGAGTGGAAACCGGAGTGAGGAAGCTGCGGTCGGATTCTCTCCTTGTTCTTTCCCGTGATCCAACTGTCCAGAGAGCCCGCGTCGAGCGATTCATCGAGCGCCAATACCTCGCTCGGTTTGGTTCTCTGATCGTCGAGCATTATCCCACACTTCTCAGTCTGCAGAGTGACGAAGGGAATGTGCTGGCAACAATTGGCGTTCGCGATGCTTCGCGCGAGCCATTGTTTCTAGAGCGTTATTTCGACGAACCAATTGAAAGCATAATTGCGCACGCAACGGGCGTGAGACCGGCGCGGGCCGACATTCTGGAAATAGGCAACATGGCTTCGGTCGGGCGTATCGCCAGCGCGCGGCTGATCGCCGCTGCGTCATCTTATCTTAGCACTTGCCGCTGCCGCTATGCGGTCGTGACGGCCACTGAGGAATTGCGGCGAATGCTTGGATCGTTCGGCCTTGCCTGGCGCGCGCTCGGAGCTGCGCGGGCCGACAGGCTGCCGGACCACGGTCGATC
>Ga0075522_10004424_pt1 | contig 10010 bp, 7 predicted proteins | sample NGEPerA_FD_74796 | JGI IMG/M metagenome (GOLD analysis project Ga0075522, IMG submission 74796) | Arctic peat soil microbial communities from the Barrow Environmental Observatory site, Barrow, Alaska, USA - NGEE PermafrostL2-A | ecosystem: Environmental > Terrestrial > Soil > Wetlands > Peat ...
TCCGTCCCCTTTCCATCGGCCGTTGCAGATGGGGAACCTCCTGAGGGCTGCACCAGTACAGGTCGGTTCATATCCAACCCGAGGGAGCGATCGATGTGGACGGCACCGCCTCGTTCCCACACGTTGCGTTGACATACGTTTGGAAGGCTTCGAGGAAGCGAGGATCGAACACCTTCCCAACATGCTGCGTGTTCCACAGACCGCTGTCCCTGATCTGTGGATAGTGACTGTGCAGGCCCAGCCACTCGTGCGACGGGGGGGTCGACCGACCTCCCAATGGAGGACAAAAGCGCGGTAGCCCGACGGTGACCGGCGCAGCGGGCGTTGTCGGCGTAGCACCCGTCCGGGATGACACGCGCCCCGCTGCGCCGGGAGGTGCATCCGCCACCGCGGGAGCGATCTCGCCGCGGCCGGGTACCTGCAGGTCGGCTGGAAGAGAGGGGCTCGGGTGTTCCGCAGTCACCCCGAGCTGAATCCGTCCGAGCAACATGTTCGCGGCCCATCAAGCGCGCAAATTTGTGACCAGAGGCAGCCGCGTCAGAACGGCACCCGAGTGGCGAGCAAGCCGCTTCCTGGGGCTCGGCCGGCAAGGATCCAGCAGAACTCCGCGGCCTCGAGCTCCATGCCTTCGCCGCCAGTGCCGGACCGCCAGCTGCCGCCTGCTGGGCCGGTGAGGAGGAGCGTGAACGGCTTGCCGTGACGGCGGCCCCACTCGGCGACAACGTCGGCAACGATGCGGCCGTCGTGCCCGGCCGTCAGCGACATCTCGCGGCCGGTTGCGCGCGCGATGTCGAGGCGGTGGATCCACGGGTCGCGCGTGAAGATGATGTCTACAAGGAAGCCGTAAGGCCAGCGCTCGGTGTCGAAGGGCGCGTCCTGCTTTATCCGCACCAGCGAACGCACCGGCGTCGGGCAACGGCGGCGAGCACGGACCGCACGGGGAGCGGCGGCGGCGAAGCGCTCGATGACTTGAGTGATGGTGAGATGTGAGCGCTCCCTGACCTGGGTGGCTGTCATCTCGTCGATCATGGCGCCGCCGTTGCGCTTGTTGGCCACTCGGAAGTCGTGCATGAATTGGCGCATGGACGCCTGGGCCTCCACCATGCCCAGCATGTGGCCGACCATCGCCCGGACGTCCCAGAGCTCACAGACGGTGGGCTGTCGCCAGTCGTCTGCCCTCAGTTCACGCAGCACGGCGAGCGTCTGAGCGAACTCCGCGGCAGCCAAAACCATGGCCTCGCGGTGCTCGATAGGTGGGATGTCCGCCAACTGCGTCGTCGTTGGCGATGCTGTCGCCGTTGTCGGCATGGTCGTGGTCACGTCTATCTCCTTGCCCCCTTCTTTCCCAGTACATGGTCTGTGTACATCTCGGCCGCCTCGTCCGTGAGTCGGAGCCACCGATCGCCGCCCGGCTGGTTGGCAGTCTGCTGCGCGGCTAGCCCGGCCACCAGCGCGGTCCACAAGTCGAGGTCCGCCGGGTCCTTTAGCCCAGCGGCGGCGAACCGCTCCCTCATCTCCTCGAGCACCCGCAGGGCGAGGGCGTACGACTCTGACGAGGGCTCGAAGTCCGGGATGCTCCGCTGGAACATCAACTGGTATCGGGCGACGTCCTCGGTGCCGAACTGGACGAAGAAGCGCGCCACCGCCCGAAGCAGCTCGCGGAGGTCTTCCGGCCAGTCCCGCACCGTGATGCGCTCAAGGAGCTGACGGTTGGCCTGGGCGAACATGGCGTCATAGATGGCGTTCTTGGAGGGGAAGTACCAGTACAGCGAGGGCGGTCTGATGCCGACATGGCGAGCCACGTCGCCCAGCGAGAGACCGCCCACGCCCTGGGTTCGCGCTAGCTCCCAGGCTGCCTCGAGGATCTCAGCCCGGGTTGCCTCGTGTCGCTCGGCGCGTCTATTGCGAGTTGGTGCCTCTACCATACATCGGATTATCTACTACCAGTAGAGGCCAGGTCAAGGGTGGGGTCCTCGGCAAGGGCTAGGCGCAGGGCAACAGCCACTTGCCGTGCCGGGTCTCCCCGACCGCACCGATGGGTACCCCACGGCGTCGTGCCCCTGCCTTCAGGCGGCGTTTAGCGGACGACGCGTCCGCGCAGAACGATGCGGGAGGGGCGGCGGAGCACATCCGGGTGGACGCGGGGATCCTCGTCGTATCCGACGATGTCAGCAAGGGCGCCGTGCTCGAGGTCGCCAAAGCCAAGCCACGACCGCGCGACCCACGACGCCCCGCCCACCGCAACGTCCGCTGGCACGCCGGCGGCCACCAGGCAATCAACCTCGTCGGCAATGATGCCCGCGGCGCCGTCAGTGCCCGCGAGGACGGTGACACCAGCTTCGAACGCGCAACGAACGAGATTTGGGTGCCGCTCCCACCCTGTGGACTTCCAGCGCCCCCACGCGTCGGATGCCGGCGGTTGCTTTCGCAGACTCGCTTTCGTCCCAGACGACGCGCACATCGTCGGCACCAGCACCGTTCCCTGATCACCCATCCGGTCGAGGAGGTCGAGCCGGAGATGCCTTCCGTGCTCTAGCGAATCGACGCCGGCGAAGACTGCAGCCGTGCAGCCGTCCTCATGTTGGCTGTGGACTGCAACACGTCCGCCGATGGCGTGCACGCGCCGGAGTCGCGATGCGCCCTCCGCATCCCGCCGCAGCACCGAGTCATCGAGTGGGTCGCCCGGCGAGTCCGCGCCAGGATGGGTGTGGACATCGACCAAACCCGGCAGAAGCCAACCACCTCGCATGATCGTCTCGGCGCCAGAGATCTGCTCGCGCGAAATACGATCCCCGGCGACCCAGAGATCAGCTACCTCGTCGTCAGGAAGGAGGACGCTGCGTAGATGAACCGCCGGCGCACCGACCTCAGAGTGTGCTGTCATCCCCGGTGCCACGCTAATGCGCTGTCATGCGACCCCGGGGCCACGAGAAGCATTGGTGAGTCTCGCGTTGACCGCTGTGGTACACGTGATGGCCACGGACGTCGCGGGTTAGCGCCGAGGGAGATCCAATGCCGAGAGCCCCGACGGCTCACAGGGGGCGGGCGTCGCGATCGCGGCGCATCACCGGCCTCGGACCCACACTCTGCTGGGCGGTCGTGTTCGCCGACCTCGGCACGTCCGTCTACTACACCCCGGGGATCCTTTTCAATCAGGTGGGCGCGCACGCCGCACTATTCGTCGCCCTGACCCTGATCGTCTTCGTGCTTCTTGCCCTGAAGTACGCTGAGGTGACGATCCGCTACCCCGAGGGTGGCGGCGTCGTCGCCGTCGGCGCTCACGCCGTCAACGGCTTCGTGGGCCTGCTCGGCGGCCTGTTCATCCTCGTTGACTACTTCCTCACGTCGTCGCTGAGCGCAGTCTCGGGGATCACGTACCTCGGCACCGTTGTGCCATCGGTCCTGAACCTGCTGGTACCGTGCACGATCGCAGCTCTGGTGGTCATTGCTGTCCTCAACCTCAATGGCATCAGCGCCGATGCCAAGGTCACGGCGGGCATCGCGGCTCTCGCTCTGGTCAGCCAACTCGCCGTGATCGTCGCCGTCGTAGCCCACGCGGGCTTCGGCGCGGCCGTCGGGGCGATTCCGAAAGTACTCGTGCACCCCATTGGTGGGGTGGGCCTACTCACCGGCTACGCGGGTGCCTTCCTGGCCTTCTCGGGCCTCGAGAGCATCTCTCAGCTCTCACCGGCGATGGCCACGCCACGACGTCGCGTGGCACCGCGCACGATGGTCCTCGTCATCGTGACAGTGGCCCTCACCAGCCCGCTGCTCACGCTCTGGTCCACGACGCTGCTTGACACCCGCCGGATTGACCCCAACCAGTTCATCTCGCTGCTCGCCGGGTACGCGGCTGGACCTCTGCTCCGCACCGAGGTGGCGTTGACCGCCGCGCTCCTGCTGATCTTCGCCAGCAACACGGCGACGATCGGCTGCTACCACGTGTTCCTTGCGCTGTCGAAGATGCACTTTCTGCCGGCCCTGCTGCAACGCCGCAACCACTTGCGCGACACGCCTCACTGGGCGATCCTTTTCGCCACCGTCATCCCGATGGCGATCGTCATCGCGACCCGCGGCAGCGCGGGCATCCTCGGCGACCTCTACGCCTTCGGCCTGCTGGGAGCCTTCAGCGTCACCTGCATCTGCGTGGACATCGTGCGCTTACGCGAACGGCGCCACCGGGTTCGCACCGTGGGACACGGGGCGAACCACGTCCATCTGCACACCTCCACGACCACTTTCTGTGTCGGCATCCTTACATCGGTTCTCGTTGTGCTGGCATGGACAACCAACCTGTTCGCGAAACCGTTGGCCACGCTGTTCGGCGGCACCGTCACGCTCCTCGGCCTTGCTGCCGTAGGGATCACCCAACTGCATCGGCGCCGTCGCGGTCTGCCGGGTCCGATTCCGCACGCCGAACGTCTCGAGTGGGTGCACCTCCCCGTCGATGAACAGGGACGGCACCCTCTGGTCGCCCTCGTCCATGGCACCGATGCTGAGCTCGAAGCCCTGGTCGACGTGGCGCTTGAGGCTGCCGGCCCCGCACCACCTGTGTTCCTCTTCATCGGCAGCCGCGGTCATGGCAGCGCCAATCACCTGCGCGAGATTATCGATCCCTACCTAACCGACACAGACGCGCACACGGTATTCCGGGCGGTTGAGCGTCGGTGCGGCCGTCGCAGGCGACACCGGGTCGTCTACGCCGCCGGTCCCCATCAACGATCGGCCGGCACAGTCCAGGCGCTCCAACGCCTGCACGCTGGCCGGCTCCTCGTGCTCGACGGCGACTCGGAGCATCTCGCCGGGCTCAACGCCAAGCACGAGCGCACCATCGAACACCAATCGATTCGTCTTCACCTGTGGCTGCTCCCGCCTCCTTCGCAGCACCACTAGGCGCGCGTGGAGAGTTCTCCCCTTTGACGATCTAGCCGGTGGTCACGGAGGAGACCCCCATCAGCCGGTAAGGGAGGCCGCTCCGCTCAGGCCCGGCGTTGTTGAGGTGGCTGGCAAACGATCAGCCGATAAGTGAGAGCGCTACGCTCGCCCTCCCACTCTCACTGCCACAGCGCTCAGGCCCAGATTCGAGGTTCGAATCCTCTCTCCCCAGCCAAGCTGACGCTGGGCCGGGGGACCCGTTGTCGAGGGGCGATGCGCCCCTCTCGCAGCGCCAGCGGAGCCGACGCAACTCACTCCCCACTCGGTGTGTTCTCCTCATGATCGCGAGACTCGTGCGTCTCCGCCAATCCCAACATCCTCCCTCGCGAGCGCTCCCGAACAGAGGCGAAGGTCCTCACCCTTGTTGCGAAGGTCGCTCGCCGGACGTCGCCGGCGATCAGCTGCCCGGCCCGACCGGAGGAGGCTTCGGCTCGACGCGTTGCGCAATCCCGACGGTGGATTTCGCCGGGATCGGGAGGGGTCGGAATCGCGCCAGAAAGAAGCGCAGGTCGTTAGGTTCGTAGGCGAAGGCCAGGCCGCCGACGTCGTCCGCGTGCTCGCACACGCTGACGACGGACTCCGCCGTCACCTCCATGTGGGCTTGCGTGTACACACGCCGTGGGATCGCCAGGCGCACCAACTCGAGACGTGGTTGGCGATTCTCGCCGGTGGCGGGATCGCGGCCAGCTGAGACGACGCCGCGCTCCATGGTTCGCACCCCGGCATCGGCATAGATCGCAGCCGCGAGCGACTGCGCCGGCAGCTCGTCCTGCGGCACGTGCGGCAGGATGGCACGCGCGTTGAGATACACGCCGTGCCCGCCGATCGGCTGGACGATGGGAACGCCCGCGTCAATCAGCAGGTTGCCGAGGTACTCCACCTGACCGATGCGAGCGCGGACATGGTCGTCACCGTCCACCATCTCCCGGACGCCGCACGCGAGTGCCTCCATGTCGCGCCCGGACATCCCGCCGTACGTGTGCAGCCCTTCGTAGGCGACGAGCAGCCCGCGGGCCCGCCACGCGAGCTCCGGATCCCGCAGCGCGAGAAACCCACCGATGTTGACCAGGTTGTCCTTCTTCGACGATACCGTGGCGCCGTCCGATTGGGCGCAGATCTCGAGCAGGATCTCTGCAACGCTTCGATGTGCGTAGCCCGCCTCGCGCTGCTGTACGAACCATGCGTTCTCGAGGGCGCGGGTCGCATCGAGCATCACCAGGATTCCCTGCTCGTGGCACAGCGCATACGTGGCTTTGAGGTTGGCCATGGACACCGGCTGGCCGCCGGCCATGTTGACGTTGGTCTCGAGGGAGATGTAGGGGATTCGCGCGGCTCCGACCTCGGCGATGATCCGGCGCAGTTTGTCCAGGTCGATGTTGCCCTTGAACGGATACAGCGATGCGGGGTCGTGCGCCTCGTCGACGATCACGTCGGCGAACGAACCGCCGGCCTTTTCCTGATGCCAGCGCGTCGTGGTGAAGTACATGTTGCCGGGGATGACGTCGCCAGGCTTGATGAGGATCTGGCTGAGGATGTGTTCCGCTCCGCGCCCCTGGTGCGTGGGCACGAGCTCAGGATAGCCGTACACCTCGCGCACCGCGTCCACCAGGTGGTAGAAGCTGCGGCTCCCCGCGTACGCCTCGTCGCCGACCATGAGCGCCGCCCACTGCCGGTCGGACATCGCCGAGGTCCCCGAATCGGTCAGCAGATCGATGTAGACGTCCTCTGAGCGCAGCAGGAACGTGTTGTACCCGGCGTCGCGGATGGCTGCCTCGCGCTGTTCGCGCGTGGTCATCCGGATCGGCTCGACCATCTTGATCCGATATGGCTCTGCCCAACGCCGATGGCCGGTGAGCGCCTCCATGGTCCCGAGTATGCCCGGCCAGTCGCCGCCTGCCAGGGCCATTTGTCACTTCTTGGAGTGAGCGTCTGTGATCCGCGTCAGTCGTCGCACCCTCACAGAAGAACAATGCGGCCCATAAGTCCGAAACCCCGTACGACCGCGAGGCCGCCCGTCACGGATGAGATGGCCGCACGCATCCAACCCACGCCTTCGACACCATTCTGGAATGAGGGTCGAGCGTGCGGCCGCGAACAGGGAAACGACGCGGGCATTGGCGGCATCGAAGAGTGAATGCTCCGTCTGCTGCAGCTTCGGGTTCATGCATTGCTCCGCCTCGCGAAAACTCATTCGAGATCAAGGTGCCGATGGTGTGGGTGACGACATAGCGTTCGGTGGCGACGATGTCGGCGTCGGCATCGCTGGGGGAGAGCGCCAGCACGATCTTGGCGCCGGGAGCTGCTCGATATGGTGCGCGGCGGCACCTCCGCGATGTCTCTCAAACTCCCGCACCATCTCGCCGGCCACCTTCCACATGCACCGGAGCACGCCGCCACCTCATGACACAATGCGGCGATGACTCCGGATGTGACGCCCGTTGCAACCCCAGGCACCTTGGCGTCCCCTCACCAAAGTGCTATAGAAACCCACGACCTGACCAAACGCTTCGGGGAGCGTCGCGCGGTTGACGCACTCTCGATTCAGGTGCCACGAGGTGTGATTGCCGGTCTGGTGGGACCGAACGGGGCAGGGAAGACGACCACTCTGCGCTTGCTTCTCGGTTTGATTCGCCCGACAGGTGGCGACGCCGTGGTATTGGGTCAGTCGATTCATCACCCGCGCGCATTCATGCACAGAGTTGGCGCACTGATCGAAGGGCCCGCCTTCTACCCGACTCTCTCGGGGAGAACCAATCTCTCGACGCTTGCAACGCTCGGTAGACATCGCCACGCAGACATCACTGAGCTACTGCAGACCGTGGGCCTCGCGGATCGCGGACGGGACATGTTCCGTACGTACTCACTCGGCATGAAGCAGCGCCTCGGAATTGCGGCTGCGCTCCTTTCTGACCCCGAGCTGCTGATCCTTGACGAGCCGGCCAATGGCCTCGATCCGCCAGGGATCATCGAGATGCGCGAATTGATGAGGCGCCTGCGAGATGGCGGTAAGACGCTTCTCGTCAGTAGCCACCTCCTAGCCGAGGTGGACCAGATCGCTGACTGGCTCATCGTTCTGGTGGGGGGCAAGGCCGTGTACTGCGGCCCAGCGGCCAGCCTGCCAGGGCGTCAATCCTCGGGAATGCTCGTGGCCACCGAGTCACCCGCGCAACTCGATGTCGTTGTCAGGATCGCCCGCGATCGGGGTTACACGGCGGTGGTGGAAAGCGGCCAAGCGCGCATTGCGGCTCCGTCGTCCTTCGCGGGCGAGCTCAATCGGCTCGCAATGCAGGCGGGCGCAACCCTCGTGGAACTGCACCAGGTCCAGAGCACACTGGAAGAGAGCTTCCTGCAAATCATCGGGAGCATCGACTGATGCTCGCTGCGTTCATGGCCGAATGGCCGAAGATTCGTCGGCGCAGTATCCTCCTGGCACTCGTTGCCATGGTGGGCATCACCGCGCTCGCCGTCGGTGTCACCTTGGCGCGAATCCACAGGCGCTCGCTGGAACAACAGGTATTGATCAATACCGATGTTGGTTTGACCGGCACCCTTCAACCCAGCGCGACCTTGGTAGCGGTGATCGTGCTCATCACAATTGCGGCGGTCCTGGGCGCGGACTGGACTCAGGGGACGTGGAGAAGCCTACTGGTACAAGAGCCAGGGCGGCTGCGACTCCTCGCTGGGAGGGTTCTGGCACTGCTTCTGTACATGATCATCTCAGCCGTGCTCACGGTAGGTCTTGGCACGCTGGTGGCCATGGTTGTCGCCCCTCACGAAGGCGTGAACACGGCGACGTGGTGGGATTCCACCGGAACCGCCGACTACCTTGCATTTCTGGGCAATCTGGTTCTCGCCGTCGTGGGCTGGACGATCTTCGGGACGCTTGTTGCAGTGCTGGTCCGCAACCCCGCCGGGGCGGTGGGTGCCGCGATAGCCTGGTTGTTTGTGATTGAAGGCCTCGCCAACCAGGTCTGGTCGACGGTCGGCCAGTACCTGCCGGGCCGGATTCTCTCCGTTGTGCTGACGGGCGGCCAGGCATCCGTGCTCAGCAACGCAACCTCGACGGGGGTGCCGTATTCCACCGCGCTGCTGATTGCGGGTCTGTACGCTATTGGAATGGCCGTTGTCGCCGGGGCGAGCTTCCGGTACCGCGACCTGACCGCCTAGCTATCTCCCGCCGATCAGCCGCCCGGTCGATAGGCGCGTTTGTACCGTTTAGTAGTTCGAATCAGAGAGGGTCTTCCCAGTTCAATCACCCGATTCGAACCCGGCGCGACGACCACGGGTGACCGGCTAGCATCCGGGCTGATGAAGGGTCACGTGATCTCATGCTCCTGAACGCATGTGCGGGCGACGACCAAACGCCGCCGGGGGCGTACGACTCCCGCGAGCACTACACCAAGTACGAATACCGCATCCCGATGCGCGACGGCGTCAGGCTCTTCACGTCCGTGCTCGTACCCAAGGACGCGTCGACCACGTACCCGTTCATGATCATCCGGAGCCCGTTTGGCGTGGGTCCCTACGGGTCCGACGAGTATTCCACGGCGGCCGTTCATACGGATGCGTTCCTAAGGGCCGGCTACATCTGGGTGCGGCAGGACGTTCGCGGCCGGGCCTTGTCGGAAGGCGCATTCACCCACGTGACCCCGCATCGACCGGAGAAGCGGGTCCTTTCCGATGTCGATGAGAGCACGGATACGTACGACACGGTGGAGTGGCTGCTGCAGCACGTCCCCAACCACAATGGCCGCGCGGGCCTGTGGGGGATCTCCTACGCCGGGTTCTTCACCGCAGCCGGAATCATCGACACGCATCCGGCGATCAAGGCGGCGTCGCCTCAGGCGCCTGTGGCGGACCTATTCCTCGATGACGACTGGTACCACGGCGGGGCGTTCATGCTCGCGGCGAACTTCGAAGGGTCGGCGGGCTTCCCGCCAAAGGCGGGGCCACCGCCCAAGGTGACGGTACCGTTCGACTACGGCACGAGTGACGGCTACGAGTTCTTCCTCAAGCTCGGACCGCTGGGCAACGTCACGGCCCGACTCGGAGGTCCGAACCCGATGTGGGACGAG